>OIZQ01000951.1_pt1 | contig 12779 bp, 10 predicted proteins | sample 1588491 | NCBI WGS metagenome assembly OIZQ01 (sample SAMN03283262) | human gut metagenome | biome: human-associated habitat; material: feces | host: Homo sapiens | place: USA | collected 2013
CTTCCACCCGTGGAGGAAGCGCCTGACGAATCCGCATCCGATGCGCCGGATGAGCCGTCCCATGACGAAATGCTCCCCAATTCGGAGGAGGAAAGTTCGTCGGACGACCGTCATCCTTTGCAGGCGGCGATTGAAGAACATGGGTATGTCTACGTCCGGACGGTGCGGGCAGTCAGCGTGTACGCCAGCGCAGAATCGCAGGAGCGCATTGTTTATGCCGCGGCTGATGATGCGTCCATTCTGCTGGCGACGGCGTTTTTCAGCGGTCATCAAGCCGTGCAGGTCTGGTTTCTGGATGCGGAGCAGCAGACCATCTGCGGCTTTGTACCGGCAGCGTCGCTGGATACCCGCTATTTGACGGATGCGGATGTGTCGGGCATCGCCGACGTGCCATCCTGCGACGGAATGACTACCTTCGGTCAAAAGCGATTGTTCGTGGTCAATGGCAGCCGCCCGGAAGAAGCATCTGATGAAGAAGAAACGCCCGCGGATGCACCTTCGCAGGACGCGCCGCACCAAGAATCGAATCTGCCCGAAGCGGATGAAAGCGGTGATTCGGAGCAGCCGGATGCCGCAGAACCGCCGGATGCTTCGGTACATCCGGAAATTAGCAGCGCGGAAGAAATCGACGAAACGGTGCCACCTGTAAGTCTCGGCGATTTTATCAGCGTCAGTACGGACACGCGCGTCTTTTCTGCGGTGGATGATGATGCGTCCGAAGCGTATTTTTCCAGCGAGTATCAGGGCAATTTCGTCAAAGCAGCTGCGGTGAAGGTAGTAGATACTGCGGAAGATGCTTCGGGGATGGCATGGTATCAGGTGCACTTCCTGTACGGCGATTCTTTCCCCAGCGGCAAGATGAAGTGGACGGCTGACGAAACGGTGTGGGTGATGGCAGCGGAAACCGGCGAAACGGATGCGGATGCCTGCACGGTAACGGACTTCGCGTATCCCAAAGAAATGCTGCGCCTGCTCCGGGAAATGCAAACGTATACCGCAGAAACGGATGGATTCAGCCTGAAGAATATTCATGGCAAAATCGGCAGCTTTCAGGCGGGACAGTCGGGGCTGCAAGGAAGTTCCGGCAGGGACGCGGCGTATCCACAGCTGGCGAAATCGGCATCGCACGGCACGATTTATGCGACACCGCACTATCTGGAAAACTTCCCCGTGTACTGCCTTGAGCATACGCTTTCCGGCCCCGGCGAAGGGTCGGGCGCGAACAAAACAGAAACCGGCCCGTATGCGCTGCTGGATATGGAGGCGTTCGTGAACACCGCAGAAGGCGGCGGCGTGAACGGGGTGCGATTCAAGGCGCAGACCATGCACGCCATCGGCTGGGTGCTTCGGCACACCTACCCGTTTATGGTGCTGGATCGCAGCGATGCAAACAACGAAGTGTGGAGCCGTGTCGCGGGTCAGTTTGCTATTCGCGAGGTGATTAAGCAGCTGGAAGGCGCGCAGTACGTCCGCAGTTATTGGGACATGGATAATTTCTACGCCTTCTCCGGCGGCGCACCGGAAGTGTACTTGACCTATGCCCGCTGGCTGGCGAAAAACGCGATTGCGCACGCGAAAATCACCGGGAAAATCACGGTCAGTGGTCAGCGCATCCAAGCGTCAGACGGCGGCTATATCGGTACGGTTACGCTGACGACGGATGCGGATTTGATTCGGATTTCCAAGGCAGTGGGCAGCATCACGGGGAACAGCGGCGGTTCGGATGAAGCGTACTACTATGTCAAGAGCGGCGATACCATCCGGATTGCGTCGGACAAAAGCAGCTTCTCTGTTTATATGGAATCAATCGCGTCCAGCGCGGAAGAAGCAGGCTTTCTGGTCGGAATCCCCAGCGCCTCCATCCAGAAAGTGCTTGTCCCGATAGAGGGAACGCCGTACCCGCTGCAATCCGCCGTTGTCACGTTTGAACTGCTGTATGGCACGGTGTTTGTGACCAAGCAGTCCACGGACGGCATTTTGCTGCAAGGTGCGGTGTTTGAGCTGCTGGATGAATCCGGCGCGGTGCTGGCAGAAGCAGTGACGGATGCGCAGGGGCGTGCCGTTTTTTCCGGGATTGCACCGGGACGCTATCAGGTTCGCGAGAAAACCGCGCCGCAGGGGTATCGGCTGTCGGTTGCCTCGGCGCAGGAAATCATGGTGACGGCGGGGGCAGACACGGCGTGCATGTTCATCAACGAGCGCATGATGGGTATCATCCGGGTCATCAAGATGGACAGCATGACGGGAAAACCGCTGCCCGGTGTCACGTTCACGGTGACGAGATTGACCGCGCCTGCATCGGACAATGCTTCCAACATTGGCAAGGTTGTCGCAACAATTACGACGAATGCGGATGGCATCGCACAGACCGAAGCGCTTCCGTGGGGAGAATATCGAATTGCGGAAACCAATGCGCTTGAAGGCTATGTGGATACGGACTTTGTGACCATCGTTCAAATCAAATAACAGGAGGAAGAAAAATGAAGCAGATGAAGCAATGGATGCACTGGGTGCTTGCGCTGGTGCTGCTGGTGATGAGCCTGTCTGTTCCGGCAGCAGCGGCGGAAACCATCACGGTGAATGTAACCAACACGCCCGTGCGCGGCAGCGTGGCGCTGGAAAAGACCGGCTTGCAGCTGGTGCGCTTTACGGACGAGCAGGATGAATGGGGCAATACCGTCATGAAGCCTGTTTATCAGCAGGGGTATTTGACGGGCGCTGTGTTTGAACTCCGCGCCGCAGCGGATGTTGTCGGCAAGGAAGGGACAGTTTTCTACAAGCAGGGAGAGCTGGTGGAAACACTGACCACCAGTGCAGACGGCGCGGTGAACTCAAAACTGCTGCCGCTGGGCAGCTACTGCTTGCAGGAAGTTTCCGCTCCGGACGGCTATCTGCTGGATGATACCCCGTATCCCTTCACGCTGACGGCGGCAGGCAAGCAGACGGCAGTGGTGGAAGTGAAAGTGTCCGCGGTCAACACCTATCTGCCGATTCGGGTGACGCTGCACAAACAGCAGGAAGCAATTCGAGTGGATGAAACGGCGGACGGCATGATTCGCTCGTCCATCGAGACAGTTCCCGGCGAAGGCTGTGTGTTCGGCTTGTTCAATGCAGGGGTGATTTCCTACGGCGACAGCCAGAAGCTGCCTGCCCATACGCTGATGGCGACTGGCATCACGGATGCCAAGGGCAATTTGACATTCTCCGGCATGTACCCGCATGGCGCGTATTATATCAAGGAACTGTCCGCGCCGGATGGCTGGCTGCTGAATACCGAGCAGTACCCGGTGCAGCTGACACCCGAAAACATGGATGCAGCGGAGGAGGCAATCGCAATCACGCTGGATGCGCCTATCCTGAATCGCCTGATTTACACGCCGGTGACGATTACCAAGCGGGACGTTGCCGGCAAGGAAACGCTGCCCGGTGCGCTGATTGAAGTGTACGATGCGCAGGGCAGCAACATTTACCGCGCGTATACGGATGAAAACGGTCAGCTGCCGGACATTCCGCTTGTTCCCGGATCGTATACGTTCAAGGAAACCTATGCGCCGGAGGGGTATGCGCTGAATGTGGCGGTAAAAACCTTCACGGTAACAAGCGAAGGAAAAATCATCGGGGAAACCGAAATCCGGGATGAAATCAACAAGATTCAGCTGAAAAAGGTCAAGGAGAACGGCGAGCCGCTGCCCGGCGCTGTGTTCGGCATTTACGATGCCAGCAACACACTCGTGCAGCAGCAGACTTCCGATGCCAGCGGTCATCTGACCTTCTCGAAGCTGGGGTATGGCACTTATACCATCCGGGAAATTCAAGCGCCTTACGGCTATCATCCGTCCACCGGCGAATGGCAGGTGACGATTGACGGCACTTATCAGAACCCTGTGCAGATTCTGACGACGGTGGTCAATGAGGATGCGCCCGGCTGGATTCGGGTCATCAAAACGGATGCACTGGACGGTCATCCCATTGCGGGTGTGCGCTTCGACATCTACGCCTTGAATGAGGATGGCAGCACGGGCGACTTGGTGTCCACCATGCTGACGAACGAGGAAGGCGTGGCAATGTCCGAAAGCCTGCTGGTCGGCGACTACATGGTCAAGGAGCATGAAGCGCCCGTCGGCTATGTGAACAGCCTGTGGAGCGAAAAAGTGACCGTCGTCATGGACGAAACCGTGGAGCGCAGCGTGACGAATATCCCCATGCAGGGGCAGGTTCGCATTGTTAAGACGGACGCGGAAACGGGCGGAAGTCTGGCTGGCGCAGTCTTTACGGTCATCCGCGTGAGCGGCTTGCCTTCGCATGGCAAGGAAGGGTGCGGCGAGGTTGTGGCGGTCATCACCACGGATGCGGAAGGGGTGGCAGTCACGCCTGTGCTGACGTGGGGCATCTACGAAATCCGCGAAACCACCGTGCCGGACGGGTATCTGGACAGCGGCTGTGTCGTTACCGTTTCGATTCCCGGCAATGCTGACTGACAAGAAAAACGGGAGGCATCCATGAACACAAAACGAAACATCCTGCCCATGCTGCTGGCGGCATTGCTGCTCTTCTGTCTGCCGATGGCATCGCTGGCGGAGGATGTACCCATTCAGAACGTCAGCATCCGCAATACGCCTATCAAGGGGCAGATTCTGCTGGAAAAGACCGGGCAGATGCAGACGACGGGTGAACAGGGGTATTTGAAAGGCGCGGTATTTGAAATTCGGGCGGCGGAGGACATTATCGGGCAAGACGGCACGCCGTGGTATTCATGCGGCGAGCTGGTCGCCACGATGACCACCAGCGGCGAAGGCGTGGAGAAAAGTCCGCTGCTGCCGCTGGGCAAATACACGGTCAAGGAAATCAGCGCTCCGTCCGGGTATGTGCTGGATTTGACGACGTACACCGTAGAAATTCAGGCGTCGGATCAGGAAACGCCGATTGTTTCCGCTACGGTTTCTTCCATCAACCATCCCGCCGAGATTCTGCTCCTAAAGACCGAGGCGGATGGAAAGGCACTGTCAGGGGCGCAGTTCGTGCTGCTGGATGCGGATGGACGCGAAACGGCATCGGCTGTTTCGGATGCGGACGGGCTGGTGCGCTTCCGCTTCGTTCCGCAGGGGCAGTACACCATTTGTGAAACGTCCGCGCCGGATGGGTATCTGCTGAACCGCAGCGCAATTTCGGTGACGGTAACGCCGAACTGGACGAATGCGGAAGAACCGATAGCGACGGTGGTGAACCAGCAGAAGAAAATCCAGTTTATCAAGGTGGATACAGCCGGAACGCCGATGGCAGGCATTCTCTTTAAGCTCATCAACGCGGAAACGGGCGCTGTGGCAGAAATGGCTGTCAGCGACGAAAACGGTGCGTTTGCCTTTACAGCATTTGATTATGGCGTGTGGATTGTCCATGAAGCGGCTGCCCCCAGCGGTTACAGCCGCATGGCGGACTATCGCTTCCAAGTGGATGACAGCTGGTCGGGAACAGCGCCGGTGCTGCTGGTAAACATTCCTGATTCTTATGCGTTCATGAAAGTGGATGCCGATGGCAAACCGCTGCAAGGCGTGAAATTTGCCCTGCGGGATGCGGACGGCAATCTCCTGCAAACGCTGGAATCCGATGAGAACGGCATTGTCCGCGCCGAACACTTGCAGCCCGGCACTTATTATTTGCAGGAAACCGAAACGCTGAAAGGCTACACCCTAAGCGGCGATGTCCGGAAGCTGGTCATTGACGAGCACTACAAGATTCCCGAAGAAATGCCGCAGTGGGTCAACTACACGACGATTCAGACCGGCGTGCAGCTGGCGGCATCGGGGGTGATGCTTATCGGCATTGCCCTGATGCTGATAAGCGGCACCATGCTGCTGATGCGCAGACGGCGAAAGGCGTAAGCGGATGGTGTATCATCAAAAGCTGTTCCTGCGCCGCTTGGAAGTCCCGCCTTGGGCGGCGCGCTGCACTTTTTCATGACGGAGGCTTCCAATGCAGGAAGAAATCGAAAACAAAACGCTCTCCCTCATCATCAATACCAGCAAATTCACTGAAAGGACATTGGCGACGGCGTTCGCGAAAGCGCTGAAACTCGGCTGGAATAAAGCCAAGGAGCATTATCAAGCGAAACCGCAGGGCAGGCAGAGCGTGAAGCAGCTCATCGGGCAGAATCAGGGCGTTGAGCAGACTGCACTGGCTGACCGGCAGGAGGTGAAGGCGTTTGAACGATACGCCCGCCAATATGGGGTGGATTATGCCATCCATAAGGGTACTTCCGACAGCGGAAAAACGCGCTATCTGGTGTTCTTCAAAGCTCGCGACCGTGCAGCCATTGATCAGGCAATGCGCGCGTATGCAATGGATTTTCTGGCGAAGCGGAAGGCGCAGCGGAATGTTCAGCCTCAGCTGGATACGGCATCCCCCAGCAAACAGAAGGAGCGCAGCAGGCAGAAAGGGAGGGAAAGATGAACACTGCCGCATGGGAAAAACGTCTGCTGCTGCATCTGCCCTACGGGGTTATTGGACTTGCCGCGGCGAAGCTGAGTGAAGCATGGCGGCTGTCAGCCGGGACGGATTTTTCCGCGAAATTCCTGCACCTGCGGGATGGCATGGCAATGGCGTTCCGAAACGGACTGTCCGGCTTTGTGCCCCTTGACCTGCTGATTGGGTTTCTGTGCGGATGCGCACTGTGCCTGCTGGTACATGCAAAACGCAGGAATGCCAAGAAGTATCGGCACGGCGAAGAATACGGCGCTGCCCGCTGGGGAAAGCCAAGCGACATTGCGCCGTTCATGGACCCTGACCCGTGGAACAACATCATCCTGACCCAGACGGAGCGCCTGACCATGAGCAGCCGCCCGGCGAATCCCAAAAACGCGCGGAACAAGAACGTACTGGTCATCGGCGGTTCCGGCAGCGGCAAAACACGCTTTTTCATCAAGCCGAACATCATGCAGTGTACCAAAACGAAGGGGTGCTCTCTTGTGATTACTGACCCCAACGGTTATACTATAAGCAGATAGACAAAGGGTGTGTTTCACAAGCACGACCGATGTTTACCTGCTTAATTACATAAAGAAGGGAGGTAAAACCGTGGCAAAGAAAGAAGAAATCAAAATTACAGCTCTGTATGAGCGTTTATCCAGAGATGATGAACAGGCTGGAGAATCGAACTCCATCCAGAACCAAAAGAAATATCTTGAAGAATATGCCCGTCAGCATGGGCTGAGAAATATCCGACACTTCTATGATGACGGCTATTCCGGCACGAACTTTAATCGTCCCGGTTTTGCCGCCCTGCTGGAAGAAGTCGAAGCCGGACAAGTGGAGACCCTTGTGGTAAAGGATCTCAGTCGTTTTGGCAGAAACTATCTACAAGTTGGCTACTACACAGAGATTCTTTTCCCGAAGAAGGGCGTTCGGTTCATAGCCATCAACAACAATGTGGACAGTGCCACCCCACAGGACAATGACTTCACTCCGTTCTTGAATATCATGAACGAGTGGTACGCCAAGGACACCAGCAACAAAATCAAGGCAATCTTCAAGTCCAGAATGAAAGACGGAATGCGATGCAGCGGCTCTATCCCTTATGGCTACAAGCGAAAGCCGGACGATAAGCAGACCCTCATCGTGGACGAGCCAGCCGCAGAGGTTGTCAGAAAAATCTTCCGTCTGGTTTGCCAGGGCAACAGCACCACCGCCATTGCGGAAATGCTGACAGCAGAGAAGGTGCTGATTCCCTCCGCTTATGCAGCCCTAAATCAGCCGAAGAATTGCAGACACAAGAATGTGGCAGACCCCTACCGATGGAGCGCAACCACCGTTGGCTATATCCTTGATCGGCAGGAATATCTCGGTCATACTGTGTTGGGCAAGTCCATCTGCGAGAACTTCAAGACCAAGCAACGCAGAGCCGCAACGCCGGACGAGCTGATGATTTTCCCCGATACGCATGAAGCCATCATCGACCAAGACACATGGGATATTGCCAGAAAGATACGCTCAAAGAAAAAGCCCAGAGTGGCGAACGGCACCTACTCCCACCGCTTGTCCGGCTTGGTGTACTGTGCGGATTGTGGTTCCCGAATGGGATATATCAGTCCCGAAGCAAATCATAGCGAAACGCACTATGATTCAGATTCCGCTTTCCAATGTGGCAATTATCGGAGCAAGAGCGGCGAATGTGTTTCTCACTATGTAAAAACATCGGTTCTGGAAGCGGCAATCTTGCAGGCAATTCAGGCAGTAAGCAAATATGTCCTTGAAAACGAGGACGAGTTTATTCAGCAGCTCAAAGCCGTTTGGAATGAGCAGCAGACCAGAACAGCAAACAACGGCTATCAGGAACTTGCCGAAGCAAAGAAGCGAATTTGAATTACCTGATGCTCTATCTGGAAGATCAGTACACACTGACCAGCGAAAAGAAAATCCAGAAAGCAATCTCTATTGTCGCTGACTGCAACAAGTACCACCCCATCCGTGACTATCTGAACGGGCTGAGCAAACGAAAGTACCTGACTTTCGGCGTGGAATCGGAAAACTACCGGACGGCAAAGCCGCGTCTGGAACGCATTGAGACGGATTTGCTCAATCACTTCAAGCGCCTTGGGGCGGCAGCTGCATTTTCTGCACCGTGCTGACGCTGGCAGTGTACGCGCTGCTGCGTGCGGCAGCGGAAGCAGACCACGGGAGCGAGGAAATGTATCAACGGATGCAGCATAAGGAAGGGCGGCGCTGATGGAAAAGGAGCGCCATCGCGGCACATCCCGCTTGCAGTTCAGCAAGGAGGAACAGATGCAGGCAGTACGCGCCGGTCAGCCTGAAAGAAGCCATTCGCCGCTGCTTCACCAAGGTATTCATGCAGCCCATGCCCAACTCCATCATCAGGCGGCAGAAGCCAATGAAGATGAGAACAGCGCTGTGCAAGCCGCGCTGACAGCAGACGACATGCAGGAAGAAGCGTTCCGGGCGGCGGCGCACGCGGGGAAAGCCCCCAAGCGGCACAATGCCCGCTGGCAGCAGAAACGCGCCATCCGGCAGGAGTATGCAGCCGCAAAATCTTCCCGCAGGCCAGCCAATCGCACTGCCCCCGCACCGAAAGCAGCAGCAAATGCAGTTCCCAAAGCCGAAAACATCAAGAAAAGGCTGCGCCAGACGTTTGCCCGCCATCCGACGGCTTGGGCGGTGCTTGCGCTGGCGGCGCTGCTCCTTGCGGTGATGAGCAGCCTGCAATCCTGTACGCCGCTGGCGCAGTCGGTGCTGGAATCCATCGTGATTGGCACTTATCCGGCGGAGGAAGCAGACGTAAAAGCGGCGGAAAGCGCGTATGCCGGCATGGAAAGGCAGCTCAAAGAGGAAATGAGCAATTACGCCCGCCATCATCCGGAATATGATGAAGTGAAGGTGGATGCAGACGAAATTTGGCACGACCCCTATGTGCTGATGGCCATCATCTCCGCCTGCTTCGATGGACAGGACTGGACGCTGGAAACCGCTATGCCGGTGCTGGACAAATACTTCAAGCTCCAGTACATCGTGACAGAATCCGTAACGAAAGAAACACGATACCGCATGGAAACCGAGCAGCGCTACAACCCGGAAACAGAACGCTTGGAGATGGTGACGGTTCACGTACCGTATGCTTATACAGTCTGTCATGTGCGGCTGGAAAACAGGAATCTGTCGCACCTGCCCGTTGTCAGCATGAGCCATCACACGATGGGCATGTACGCGCTGTACATGGCAACGCACGGCAACATGGAGGGCATTTTCCACGGCAATCCCTACGCTGCCCCGCTCAAAGACCCCACATTGTACGACATTCCCGACGAGACACTCGCAAGCAGCCCGACTTTCGCCGCACTCATGGCGGAGGCGGAAAAATATATCGGCTATCCATATGTCTGGGGCGGCGCGTCACCCGAAACCAGCTTCGACTGTTCGGGCTTCGTCAGCTATGTATTCACCAATTCCGGCGTATACAATACGGGCAGACTGGGCGCAAAAGGACTGCGGAGCTTGTGCCGGAACGTTCCGGCAGCACAGGCAGAACCGGGCGACGTGGTGTTCTTTGAAGGCACGATGGGCGACGGCGTGGATGGCATTACGCACTGCGGCATTTATGTCGGCAATGGCATGATGATTCACAGCGGAAGTCCCATTGGCTACGCGAATTTGAACGACGCCTACTGGAAAAGCCACTTTCATTCGTTCGGGCGGATGCCCGGTCTGTAATTTTCGGGGAGTCCAGCGCATGGGCTCCCTTTTTCCTACCTATTTTATCCACATTTGAAAGGAGAACAATATGCAGAGAAACATGAACCGTTCGATTCCCGCAGGGGAAGCAATGGATATTGCCAAGCAGGTGCTGCTTGCGATGCTGATGCTGATTCTGCTGTCTGTGCTGATTCCGGCGCGGGCAGAAGAAGCAGTATCCCCGATGATTGTCAGTGAGATGGCGGACAGCACCGAATATCCTGCGCTGGAAGCGGATATTCCCGTCATCACCTCGGAGGGCAAAAGCAATGTGAAAATTGCAGGGGTCAAGTCGAAAAACAAGCTGGTGCGCTACACCATCCCGGAAACGCTGCTCCGGGCGGACGAAAACTTTCTGGCGCTGATGGTGGAAGCGGAAAAGTACATCGGCTATCCGTATGTATACGGCGGCAGCAAGCCGTCCACCGGGTTTGACTGCTCCGGCTTCGTGTGCTGGGTATTCCGCCAATCGGGGGTCTATGATACCGGGCGGCTGAGTGCAAAAGGGCTGTATTCGCTCTGCACGGATGTCAGCCGGGACGAGGCGCGCCCCGGCGACTTGGTATTCTTCACGAAAACGATGGGTGCAGACGTGAAGGGCATCACCCATGTGGGCATTTATGTCGGCAATAACATGATGCTTCACGCGGGCGACCCGGTTGGTTTTGCGGATTTGCAGAGCGACAAATGGGCGAAGAAAATCTATGCCTTTGGCAGACTGCCCGTTCAGCAGGGAGCGCAGGCGAATGAGTGAACCCAAGAAACGCTATCCCGCAGACCGCATCAAGCTCCATGCCCTGCTGGATAAGAAGGAAAATGAGCTGCGCCGATTAACCGAAGAGGTCAATCAGCTGCGTGCGCGCGTGAAAGAAGCAGACCGCACTGCCATCAATGCCACCTGCGAGCTGTATGCGCTGACGCCGGAAATGCTCTCGACCTTCCTCCGCGCGAAATTCGACACGCAGGACAATGCCACTGAAATCCCCGCTGCCTCCCAATTGCCCGAAGGAGAAAATGAATGAAGCGAAAATGGAAACAATGGACAGCCTTCCTCTGCCTGCTGATGCTGCTGGCGGCGAGCCTGCATCTTGCGCGGGCGGAAAGCGCGCCGGCGCAGGAAGAATGCGCTCCGTACCGCATTGTGCTGACAGCCCCCGGCGGCTGGAACCGCAGCAACAGCGCTGTCATCACGGTGAACGTGAAGGATGAGCAGAATCTCGGCTGGTACCAAATGGCGTATCGGATGAACGACGGCGACTGGACGGACTGCGAGCAGCTGTTTGACAAGAGCAAGGCGGAAATCGCGGTGCATGAGAACGGCATGTTTACCTTTCGCATCACCGACCCACACGGGCATACGTTTGAAGAAAGCACCCGCGTCGCTGTCATTGACCGAAGCGCACCGACTGTGCAGGCAAGCATCACCGGGACGACCTTGCAGGTAGAAGTGCAGGACGACCTCTCCGGCGTGGCAGGTGTGCAGGTCAACAGCATGCTTTTCACCGAGCAGCAGGCAGGGAGCATCATCCGGATTGCGCTGGATGATACGCTGGCGCGGTACGACACGCTGTCCATCCGCGCTTTCGACTATGCCGGAAACTTCTCCGAGCCTGTGCTGCTCAATAATCCCTGCTACGAAGATAACTCGCGGGTGACGGCTGCACCGACCAATTCGCCGAAACCGACAAAGCAGCCTAACGAGACAAAGCAGCCCAATTCTACGGCGGAAATCACCGTCCCGCCGACGGCAACGAAGCGTCCGAACGGTCTGGGCGGCTCGCTGATTTACGTTAGCGAAGAAACTGCGCCGACAGCAGCGCCGACACAAGCGCCGTCCCCGACACCAGTCATCCAGTACGTTCCTATCGGACCGGGAATGCCCTACAAGGCGGACGGCAATGCCCATACGCTGGATGTGTTGTACAGCGCTGCGACCAACAAACAGTTTATCACCCTGCAAAGCAAGAACGGCAGCACCTTCTACCTCGTTATCGACTACGACAAGCCCATTGACGAAGCGGCGGAAATGTACGAGACATACTTCCTCAATCTGGTGGATGAGCGGGATTTGCTGGCGCTGCTGTCCGACGAAGAGAAGGAGGAACTGCCGACCCCGTCGCCCGAAATCATCTATGTAACGCCTGTCCCTACGACTGTACCAATGCCAACGGCTGCGCCGGAAAAGGGAGGCAGCTCCGACCGAATGACGGCAGTGCTTGCGCTGGGCGGTATCCTGCTGCTGGGCGGCGCGGGTGCTTTTGTGCTGGTGAAGTACCGCCAAACCAGCGCGCGGCATCGGGCAGACAACGATTTTATGCTGGATGATGACGACGAAAGTGCTGAATAAGGAGGAGACGCATGGAATTATATATCGCAGAAAAGCCCAGCGTGGGGCGCACCATTGCCAGCGTCATCGGCGCAAATGAGCGAAGAGACGGCTATTGGGAGGGAAACGGCAGGATGGTCAGCTGGTGCATCGGACATCTGGTAAGAAAAGCGAAATCCCCCATACAAGGAGGAAAGTACCTGACTTTGGCAAACAA
>OIZQ01000956.1_pt1 | contig 12737 bp, 6 predicted proteins | sample 1588491 | NCBI WGS metagenome assembly OIZQ01 (sample SAMN03283262) | human gut metagenome | biome: human-associated habitat; material: feces | host: Homo sapiens | place: USA | collected 2013
ACCTCGTCCCTCGAACCTTTCGTGCGATTGCGTTGGTGACACTGGCATAGAGTGTCCGCGTGTTAATCCGCGAAAAACGTGCTTCAAGGATGCGCTTTACGCATTTTTGATACAGACAGTCTACGAAAAGCAAGGCTGTCACAGAATATTAAGGGAGGTTTTTTCATGAAGAAGCTGACTGCTCTCCTGCTCGCCATCGCCATGATGGTGACCTGCACCCTGTGCGCTGTCGCCGAAGACGGCAAGACGTACATGGCTGTCTGCATCGCGTCCGAGCCTGATACGCTTGACCCGGCGCTGAACTCCGCTGTGGACGGCGCGACAATGGTCGCTCACCTGTTCGCAGGCCTGTCCACTTGGGCGCAGACCGACGACGGCAAGCTGGAAATCCTGCCGGACTGCGCGGTGGAACTGCCGGATCCGGTGGTCAATGACGACGGCACGGTGACGTACACCTACACGCTCGTTGATGGCCTGAAGTGGTCTGACGGCAAGGATTTGACCGCCAAGGACTTCGAGTTTGCGTGGAAGCGCGCTGCTTCCTCCGAGCTGGGCGCGGACTATGGCTACATGTTTGAAGTCATCAAGGGCTACACTACGGACGGCTCCGACCCCAAGGCGGAAAACCTCGCTGTGACCGCCGTGGACAACAAGACCCTGACCGTTACCCTGAACAACCCCGTTGCCTACTGGAACGAGCTGCTCGCCTTCCCGGCGTACATGCCCGTCCGTGAGGACGTCGTCGCCAACGAGGCGTGGGCGACCGATCCTTCCACCTACATCGGCAATGGCCCGTACACCATGACCGCGTGGGAACACAACAGCAAGATCACCCTGACCAAGAATCCCTACTATCATGCGGTGGACAAGGTCACGATGGACGAGCTGGACTTCTACCTCTCCGACGACGCGAACAACATGCTGGCGAACTTCCAGAAGGGCGACTGGCAGCTGATCGACGACGTTCCCACCTCTGAAATCGCTTCCCTGAAGGAACAGTATCCGACGGAATTCGTTATTGCCGGTCAGATTGGTACCTACTATGTCTGCTGGAACATCAACGAAGAAATCCTGCCCGCTGACGTGCTCGCGAACATGACCCCCGAAGAAGCGGAAGCGGCGCGCGCAGAAATCCGTCAGGCGATTGGTCTGCTGTTCGACCGCAACTACATCGTTGAAGAAATCGGTCAGGCGGGTCAGGTGCCTGCGTCCAGCTTCGTTCCTATGGGCATGACCGATGCGGACGGCTCTGAGTTCTACAAGAACGCGGGCCATGTGGAAGGCATCACCGGCTACTACGACGTGACCGACGACGAAGACGTCTACATGGCGAACTTCGACAAGGCGGTTGAGACCCTGAAGAAGTACTACACCTACGACGAGGAGAACGGCGTCTTCACCAACTTCCCGTCCCTGACCTACCTCTACAACACCTCCGAAGCCCACAAGGCGATTGGCGAATACCTCCAGAGCGCGGTTTCTGCGGTCGGCATCACCATGAACCTGACCAACCAGGAATGGAACACCTTCCTGAACACCCGTAAGTCCGGCGACTACTCCATTGCCCGCAATGGCTGGATTGCCGACTACAACGACCCGATCTGCTTCCTCGACATGTGGGTGACCGGCTCCGGCAACAACGACGTGCAGTTCGGCAAGGGCGCGAATGCGGATCTGAAGATCTACAACCTCGACCTGACCCCCTACGGCTACGACGTGAAGGTGGAGAATGGCACTTGGGCGGAAACCTATGACGTGCTGATTTCTGCTATCAAGAGCTGCACCAACAGCACGAACCGTTATGCCATGATGCACATCGCGGAAGATATGCTGATGAATACCGGCTGCATCGTGCCGCTGTACTACTACACCGACATCTACATGCTCGACGACTCCGTGCAGGGCTTCTTCTCCAACCCGCTGGGCTACAAGTACTTCATGCACTGCACCATCGCCAAGTAATTCCATCTCGGTTTGGACAAATCCACGGGCGAATCGGCTTCAAAACCGGTTCGCCTTTTTTCGTATGTTGGAAAGATGCACTTTGCCATCCTTGGCAATTGATATTTCCTGCCTTGGAAAGGTGCATCCGGCGGGAAACATGCGCGAATTGACGTGAAACATGCGTGAATGCAGGAATTTTCAGCAGGAAAAGGGCAGGGAAACGTCCAATTAATCCATTGAATGGCGGTGGCGAACAGCGCTTGCCGATGGTATACTGAAACCAGAAGGGGCGTTTTCAATGGGAAAAAGCCCGCGGAAGCTATCATCAAGGAGGAAGCAGCATGAAGCGAATCGCACGATGGAGCACCATTTTCCTGCTCTTATGCAGCATCATTTGGGCGGGTACAGCATCGGCGGCCATGATTGTGAACAACAACATGAGCGCGCTGAACACGCTGAACACCATCAACAACAACCAGACACCACAGGGCAAGGACTCAGCGCTGATGCGGCTGGCGCAAGAAATCGGCGCTGGCATGTGGGACAATACGGATTGGGATGACCCGGCGTTTCAGCAGAACATCAAGCAGCTTGGCATCACCGTGTTGAATAAGGACACGCAGCCGCCGGAAGCCTTCATCGGCGACGCGATTTTTGACCATCTGGGCAACATGGAGTTCAATGCGCCGGAAATGAACGGCAATCTGCTGGTTCTCGGCGGGCTGAACGCCAATCTTCCGTCCGGCAAAATCGACCGCCTGTATGTGCTGTCGGACGAGGACGTTCGCCTGAACATCGGCGCGGCGGCAGATGTTCAGGAGCTGATTCTGGGCGCATCGGGGAATGTGTCGCTGAACGGCGAGGGCAATGTCCGCTCCACCATCGTGGTGGACAAGCCGATGAATCTCGATATCGGGATTGCGACGAACCTCGTGAACTTGACGGATGACCCGCTGCCGACGGGCGATATTGTGCTGAATCCGGGCAAGAACGCGCTTGTGCCGGGGCAGCAGCTGCATATGGGCAGCGAGCTGAAGGTGGAGAAGAAAATCAGCCTGACCGTGCGTTTCCGCCTTGTTGACCAGAGCGCCAAGGACATGCAGCTGGAAACGGCGGATTGGGACGGCGCGCTGCTGACCGAAACGACGGTGCAGTACACGGGCGACAGCTGCCCGATGGGCGCGGTCAACATGATGGACAGCATCGAGGCGGCGTTTGCGGAGAAGTATCCGGATTTGCAGGAGCAGTATGTGCTGCTGCCGGAAATGCGCAGCGCAGACCCGTGGAGCAAGGTCTACCGCCTGAATGGCGGCGAATCCTGCTTTGCCGTGGCGGAAAATTATGTCTATCTCTCCCGCGAGGGCGATGTTGTGTTCCCGCTGACGGATGACAGCACGCTGGTAGCGGAATTCCCGGTGTACGTCTACCGCTATGGCGAGCAGGACGGGCGCATCACCTACCGCGTTCGCATCAGCGGCGCGCGCCCGGATTACTTCACGCCGAGCCTGACCCTGCGCAGCGGCGCCGTGGCGAGCTTCACCTTCGATAAGGAGCGCGGCGAGTGGGTGACGCAGTTCAAGCGCAGCGACTTCGGCGCGGACGAGCGTGCCCTCATTCACCTGACGGGACTGCGCGGCGAGGAGACGGACACATTCCTGCCCGTAACGGGGCGCGAAGAAAAGCGCATCGTTACGCTGACGTGGACGGCGGACACGCAGCGCGTGACCATCGACGCGCAGAACGTCCTCTGGGGCAGCGACATGCCGGCGGAGGGCAACGACCTGCTGTGCCGCGCGGGTGAGCAGGTGACGGTGCAAATCGCGCCCGCAGCGGGCTATCGCGGCATCCACGTTTTCCAGAGCGACCCGGCTGTTTCCCTGAGTATCAGCGAGGGGAACGACGCGGTTTCCTTCCTCATGCCCTACGCGCCGCTGACCTTGACGCTGACGGCGGACAAGCTTTATACCGTCACGATGGACACGGCAGGCGGCGATCCGATCCGTCCCATCCAGTACACGGTGGAATCGGAAGCGTTCCAGCTGCCGACCCCGGTTCGCACGGGCTACATCTTCCTTGGCTGGACGGGCGAGGGCATCACCGAACCGCAGAAGACCATGGAAATCCCGCAGGGAAGCACGGGCAACCGCACTTACACCGCGAATTGGCAGGTGATTGAATACACCGTCACGCTGGACGTAAGCGGCGGCGATCCGCTTGATCCCATTACCTACACGGTGGAAACGCCTGTCATCCTGCCTACGCCGACCAGCACGGGTTATACGTTCCTCGGCTGGACGGGCGAGGGCGAAACCACGCCGCAGCCAACGGTTGTGCTGCCGAAGGGGACAACGGGCGATAAGGCGTATACCGCGAACTGGAAGGTAATCACCTACACCATCGCGCTGGGCGCGAACGGCGGCGAGGATCTGGCCGCGATTTCCTACACGATAGAATCCGACCCGATTAAGCTGCCGACCCCGGAGCGCAAGGGCTACGAGTTCATGGGCTGGATAGGCGATGGTATCGACGGCGCGCAGCCGGAGGTTATCATCCCGACGGGCTCGACGGGGGATAGGACGTATATCGCACTTTGGCGGGTTATTGCGTACTTCATCGAACTGCGCCAAAGCAGCGGCAACTGGATGCAGAACATCCCCTACACGGTGGAGGAAGAAGTCAAACTGCCAATTCCGACCCGCGAGGGCTACGAGTTCATCGGCTGGGTGGGCGAGGATATCATCGACGCGCAGATAAATGTGACGATTCCGCGCGGCTCGACGGGATTCAGGCTGTATGCCGCGCACTGGGCGCTGGAGAACTACACCATCACGCTGGATACGAGCGGCGGCAACGCGCTGGATAATATTCGCTACACGGTGAAATCCGACCCGATTATCCTGCCGACCCCGACCCGCAACGGCTACGAGTTTAGCGGCTGGACAGGCGAGGGCATCACGACACCGCAGACGGAGGTTATCATCCCGACGGGTTCGACGGGAAACAAGGCGTATACCGCGAACTGGCAGGTGATTGAATACACCATCACACTGGACACGAACGGCGGCCCAGTCGTGTCTCCGATAAAATACACCGTGGAGGATTCCTTCACCCTGCCTTACCCTCTCCGTCCGGGCTACGAATTTGTCGGCTGGACCCTCGATGGCAGCGGTATGCTCCCTGCCATGCCGCTCATTATTTACTATGGCACAACCGGCAACCTCCGTTACAAGGCGGAGTGGCGTTTGGCGGAGTACACCATCACCATGGATTTGGACGGCGGCAGCGGTCAAGAAAAGGTGGTTTACACCATAACGGATGAGGATTTCGAGCTGCCGACCCCGACCCGCAACGGCTACGAGTTTGTCGGCTGGACGGGCGAGCGCATCACGACGCCGCAGACAAGGGTCAAAATTCCGAAGGGTTCGACGGGGAACAAGGCGTATACCGCAAACTGGAAGGTGATCAGATACACCATCACACTGGTCACGAACGGCGGCGCAGTCATAGCTTCGATACGCTACACCGTGGAGGATTCCGTCACCCTGCCCATCCCTCCCGACCGTCCGGGCTACGAATTTTCCGGCTGGGTCCTCGATGGCAGCGGTCAGTTCCCTTCAACGCCGATGATTATCCCCGCAGGCTCAACCGGCGACCGCCTTTACAAGGCGGAGTGGCGTGTGGCGACGTACACCATTACCTACGTGAGCCACGGCAAAGCATATAATTGGGTTCAATACACCATCAACAACCAAGTTTATTTCGGGACACCGGAAGAAGACCCGTCCTACTACCTCCCGGGCTATACCTTTGTAGGCTGGAAAATCGACGGCGTGGAAGGAACGCCGCGCTCCTACATGCTGCCCAAGGGCTCGTATGGCAATCGAACGGCGACCATGCTTTGGGAGCCAATTCCGTAAGCGTAAACAAGGAGAACAAGGAGGGGCTGCGCATTGGACTACCTCAGCGTAAAGGAAATAGCGGAGCTGTGGGGCGTTTCCATCCGCATGGTGAATTACTACCTGAATACCGGGCGGATTCAGGGGGCAATCCGGAAATCGGGCGGGTGGCTGATTCCGGCGAATACGCCGCATCCGGCGGATTTGCGCAAGAGCGGGCAGCGCGGGCAGGAAAAAATCCCCCCGCGGATGGCCAAGTGCTATATGCCGCTGATTTCCCGCCCGTGCGACAACGGCTTCCAGAATCTCCTGCTGACCATGAACGACGAGGAGGAACGCGACATCGCCCGCGCCCTGCACCACTATTTCCGCGATGAACACGAGGAAGCCCGCGAAATCAGCGAGAAATACCTGACGAGCAAGTGCCCCGAAATCCGCCTGTCCGCGCTGATTACCAACACGATGGCGATGCTGCAGACGGGGGATGCCGCCAAGTGCCGCCGGAATCTCGAAATGATTCAGCGGGACGGGCAGCGCGCAAACGACGATTCGTGGCGGCTGTACAGCAGCATTACCGACGCGCTCATCAGCGTGTTCTTCCACTCCGAGAAGCTCGACTTGACCCCTATCCGCCCCGCTATCGGTATTCTTCCGCCCGGAATGCAGTATTTCGCCATGTACGCCATCGCCCACGCGCTCTACATCCGGCGCGAATACGAACACGCGATGGGCATTGCCGAATCCGCCCTGCTGATGGCGGGCACGCGCTACCCAATTGACAGCATCTACCTCAACATCGTCCTGTGCATGATTTGCATGAGCCTGAAGCAGGATGAACGCGCGGAGCAGAAGTTCGATGCCGCGTGGAGCATCGCCAGCCGCGAGGGGTACATCCACCCGTTTGTGGAGCATCACGGCATTTTGCAGGGGCAGGTGGAGCGCGCGCTGCGCAAGCAGGAGCCGGAAACGTACAACAAGATTGTGCAGTCGGTCTACCGCTTCAGCCGCGGGTGGATGAAAATTCACAACCCCGTGTCGACGCTGCAGGTGACCGACGCGCTCACACCCTACGAGTTTTCGATTGCCATGCTTGCCGCGAAGGGACGCAGCAACAAGGAAATCGCCGCGCTGATGGGCGTTTCCGTCAACACGGTGAAGTCGTACATGGAGAGCATCTTTGAGAAGCTGCAAATCTCCAGCCGGAACGAAATCGACGCGTATGTGAATCGGTAATATCAACAAAAGCACGCACTCCGAATGTGGAATGCGTGTTTTTGTATTCGGATTTTTCATTGCAGAAAAAATATGTGAAAATTGAGGAAAATGCTTGACAAATAGAGAAAAAACTTGCAAAAGATAAAAACGACAACTATCTGCCGCGCAGTAGCAGTAGCAATAGCAGTAACAGTAACTGCACAATCAAATCGCTTTCGGAAATGAAGCCGTTAGCACCGCTTTCAGATAGTATGGACTACTGGACATGCAAGTCTTGCGGCTTAGAAAACCCGAAGGAAGCGCGCTACTGCCAACACTGCGGTGGATACAGGTGAATAAAAATCAGCCGCGACGAGCATATTCACTCGTCGCGGCTGTGTTTTATCTATGCGCTTCCTTATTCTGATACATCCGCGCATCCGCCCGCGCCAAGGAATCCGCCAAATCATCCGTCGACGGATTAAAATGCGAACAGCCTACCGATACCGTCGGCAGAACCGGATTCTCCGCCCGCGCCGCATCCATCAGGTGCTGGAAAATCTCCGTCATGGTGTTGTATTGCGCGTTCCGCCGCGTCAGTATCACGCAGAACTCGTCGCCGCCGATGCGGAAGCACGTCCCGTAATTCCCATACGCGCGGCGGATGCAGCCGGCAATCGTCCGCAGGCAGGCGTCGCCCATCAAGTGCCCATGGCAGTCGTTGACGTCCTTGAAGCGGTCAACGTCGAACATCAGGATGGTGGCAGGAACGCGCAGGCGCGCCAGATAATGCTCGTAGCCCAAGCGATTGACAAGCTGCGTCAGCCCGTCGGTTTGCAGTACCATGTCGCTGGAGAATTTCGACATCATCAGCGCACCACAGCTGATGGTAATCCAGTCGATTTTGACCGTCGGCAGGAAGAGCTGCACCATCAGCCCTAACAGCACGAACAGCGTCGCGAGCAGCAGCTGTGTGCCGCCGGTGTACTGGTAGGCGCGGCAGGCGAACCAAATCTGCACGAGGAAGAACACCGTGCTGCCCCCGTAGGCGAGCATGTAGAGCACGTAGAGCAACCCGTGGTGATAGAAATTCTGCCCATCGACATAGAATATCAGCCCTGTGAACGCCGAGAGCAGCACCAGCAGCGCGTGGAAGCCCGCAAGGCACAGCAGCCTGTGTACCACTTTCCGCGGGCAGGGATGGATGACGCAGCCCGCGAACAGCCCGATTAGCGGCGCAAGCGAAAGTTCGATGGTCTTGACGGCGATATGCAGCGGAATCAGCGCGGGCGGCGTGCCATCCATCTGCACGCCCGACCACTCACACAGCGCGCAAATGGCGATGGTGGCGTACAGGCCGCCGCAGAGCAGGTTTCGGATCTTGGATTGGCTGATGTCGCCGCGCAGGGAGAAGAGCATAATCGCCATGGCGAAGACGCTGAGAGCAATATTTGCCGTGTATAATTCATTCATGCTGATTGTGGAGGCGGTTGACAAGCAATCGCGGCAGATAAGTTTGAAAAGGGCAAATTCCCCCTTCTTATAATAATGATACCACGAAAAAAAGAGGATGAAAAGTGGGTTACATAGGGCAAATTGCAAATGTGGCAGATTTCAACAAATGCGGGGAAATGGTTACATGGGGCATCTCCCATCCCCACGAAAAAAGGGACTGACCGAAGTCAGTCCCTTTGATGATTATTCGTATTCGCAAACGCTTGCCCAGCGGATGAGCAGGTCGCGCTCTTCGGGCTTGCCCTTGAGGGACTGGCTCGCGGCGACGATCGGAATCCACTGCTGGACGTACTGCTTGGCGGTGTCGCTCTTCTTGCAGAAGAGGGAGAGGTACTTCTCCGCCAGCGCTTCCTTGCCTTCCAGGACGAAGAGCAGGTAGGTGCGGGCAACATCAGCGGACGCGTTGCCCTGCGTGGCGTGCGACCAGTCGAGGATGTACCACTGTCCGTCGGGCTTCAAGATAATGTTGGACGGGTTGAAGTCGCCGTGGCAGACCTTCTTGTGGACGTGCATACTCGCCAAGCGGGTGTGCAGCTCGTAGCGGGTGGTCGCGTCGAGGTCGGTGGCGGAAATCTTGCGCTGCATCTTCTCGGTCAGGCTGTTGAGCATCGGGCAGGTGCAGGCGTGAACCTTCATCTGAATGTCCACAAACAGGTTCAGGTACTCGTCTTCCTTTTCCGGATGCGCCGCCATCAGCGCAGCCAGCGTGTCGCCTTCAACGAACTCCGTCGTAATCGCCCACTGACCGTTCACCGTGTCAACAGCAAGGAGCTTCGGAATCGGCAGGCCCGTCTCTTCCACGCGCGCCGTGTTCAGCGCTTCGTTCAGAATGTCCGCCTTGCTGTACCCTTCGGCAAACACCTTGATGGCCTTGGCGCCGTCGCGGTAAATCTTCTTATTCTCCCGCTCGGCAATCACATGCGTCAAATCCATAGGGAAACCTCCTTCTATATGGTTCATGTTTATTGGGGGAGAGGCGCCAGAGGCTCTGCCTCTGGACTCCGCAAGGGAGTTCCTCCCTTGACCCTTCCGCGCGATTGAGTTGGTGACGACTGCTTACTTCTTCCGCGTGTTGATTGGGGGAGACGACCTCATCATGAAGTCGATATTTGTCCTAGATATCTATTCGCCGCCCAAATGCGACATTCCTGCAAGCAGACAAAATTTTTTGTGCTCAAAAATGCCCGGCCCAGCAGAAGCATTCCTGCCAAGCCGGGGAGAATGGCGCATTACTCGCCGTAGTATGCCTTGAGGTACATTTCCTTGATTTCGCTGATGAGCGGGTAGCGCGGGTTCGCGCCGGTGCACTGGTCGTCGAACGCCTGCTCGGACATTTCGTCCAGCGTCGCGAGGAACTTCTCTTCGTCCACACCGTAGTCGCGGATCGTATTCTTGATGCCGACGCGCTCCTTCAGGGCATGGATGTTGCGAATCAGGTTCTCCACCGTCTCGTCGTCATTCGCACCCTTGAAGCCGAGGAATTCGCCGAATTCAGCGTAGCGGCGCTTCGTGTGCGGATAGGCGTACTGCGGGAAGGTGCCCATCTTCGTGGGAACTTCGGCGCTGTTGTAGCGGATGACCAGCTCAATCAGCAGCGCGTTGGCGATGCCGTGCGGCAGGTGATGGAACGCGCCCAGCTTGTGCGCCATGGAGTGGCAGACGCCGAGGAACGCGTTCGCGAACGCCATGCCAGCCATCGTGGCGGCGTTGCCCATCTTTTCGCGGGCAACCGGTTCGTTCTGACCGTTGTCGTAGCACGCGGGCAGATACTCGAAAATCAGCTGAGCCGCCTGCTTCGCCAGACCGTCGGTGAAGTCCGTCGCCATCATGGAGGCGTAGGCTTCCAGCGCGTGGGTCAGCGCGTCGATACCGGAGGCGGAGGTCAAGCCCTTCGGCGCGGACATCATCATGTCTGCGTCCACAATCGCCATCTTCGGCAGCAGCTCGTAGTCCGCCAGCGGGTATTTCACGCCGGTGTCCTGATCGGTAATGACGGCGAACGGGGTGACCTCGGAGCCCGTGCCAGCGGAGGTCGGGATGGCGATGAAGTATGCCTTTTCGCCCATCTTCGGGAAGGTGTACACGCGCTTGCGGATATCCATAAAGCGCATCGCCATGTCGAGGAAGTCCACTTCCGGATGCTCGTACATGACCCACATAATCTTGCCGGCGTCCATCGCGGAACCGCCGCCGATGGCGATAATGCAGTCCGGCTGGAAGGAGGTCATCGCCTTTGCGCCTTCCTTCGCGCAGGCGAGGGACGGGTCGGGCGCAACATCGTAGAACGTGGTGTGGACGATGCCCAGCTCATCCAGCTTGTCGGTAATCGCCTTGGTGAAGCCGGATTTGAACAGGAACGCGTCGGTGACGATGAAGCAGCGCTTCTTGCCCATAACTGCCTTGAGTTCATTCAGGGCGACAGGCAGGCAGCCCTTCTTGAGGTAGACCTTTTCAGGCGCACGGAACCACAGCATATTCTCCCTCCGGATGGCAACAGTCTTGACATTCAGCAGGTGCTTGACGCCGACGTTCTCGGAGACGGAGTTGCCGCCCCACGAGCCGCAGCCCAGCGTCAGCGACGGACGCAGCATGAAGTTGTACAGGTCGCCGATGCCGCCCTGAGAGGAAGGCGTGTTGACGAGGATACGGCAGGTCTTCATGCGCGCGGCGAAGCGGTCAATCAAATCCTTGCGGGTGACGGCGTTCAGGTAGATAGAAGAGGTGTGGCCGTAGCCGCCGTCAGCAATCAGGTGCTCCGCCTTGTCGAACGCGTCGTCGATGTCCTTGGCGCGGTACATCGCCAGCACGGGAGAAAGCTTCTCATGCGCGAACTCTTCGGAAATATCCACGGATTCGACTTCACCAATCAGCACCTTGGCGGTTTCCGGCACGTCAACGCCTGCGATCTTGGCAATGGTGTGCGCCTTCTGACCGACGATCTTGGCATTCAGCGCGCCGTTGATGATGATGGTCTTGCGCACCTTGTCCAGCTCTTCGCCTTCGAGGAAGTACGCGCCGCGCTTGGCGAACTCCGCCTTCACCGCGTCGTAGATGCTGTCCAGCACGATGGTGGACTGCTCGGACGCGCAGATCATGCCGTTGTCGAACGTCTTGGAGTGCAGGATGGAGTTGACGGCCACCTTCACGTCAGCGGATTCGTCGATAATCGCGGGCGTGTTGCCAGCGCCGACGCCCAGCGCAGGCTTGCCGGAGGAGTACGCCGCCTTGACCATGCCGGGGCCGCCGGTGGCAAGGATGATGTCAGCTTCCTTCATCGCCATGTTGGTCAGCTCCAGCGAGGGAACATCGACCCACGAGATGATGTCTTCGGGCGCGCCGGCAGCCACAGCGGCTTCCAGCACAACCTTCGCGGCGGCGATGGTGGACTTCTTCGCGCGCGGATGGGGAGAGATGATGATGCCGTTGCGGGTCTTGAGGCAAATCAGCGTCTTGAAAATGGCGGTAGACGTGGGGTTGGTGGTCGGGATGACCGCCGCGACAACGCCGATAGGTTCTGCAACCTTCATCATGCCGAATGCTTCGTCGCGCTCCAGCACGCCGACGGTCTGCGTGTCCTTGTAGGCGTTGTAGATGTATTCAGCGGCGTAGTGGTTCTTGATGACCTTGTCTTCCACCACGCCCATGCCGGTTTCTTCCACCGCCATCTTCGCCAGCGGGATGCGCATGTTGTTCGCGGCGAGGGCAGCTGCCTTGAAAATCTTGTCCACCTGCTCCTGCGTGTAGGTCGCATAGACCTTCTGTGCCGCGCGGACGCGGGCGAGGGCAGCCTCGAAGCTCTCCACGCTATCGACGATCGGATACTCTTTCGCCATGATACTCTCTCCTTATGCTTCATCCGTCCTGCGGGGATGCGCCCGCGAACGGGGGATGTCGGTGTTTGTCGGGGTGACGAGAACAGTGTAGCAGATTGTTAAGCTCTTGTCAAGTGGCTGACACGATTTTAACGATATTTTTTTCACAATTTAATACGTTTTCGGAACGGGATGAATGGAATGGCGGATAGATGGGCGAAGGGGACAAATGCAAAAAGCGCTGTACAGTAAAAAAACAGCGGATGAATGTCGAATTTGCTGTTCTTGCTTGAAAATGTGCGGAAGATGCGGTATAATGGGGTGGAAAAGCAAAGGAAGGGGGAGGGACGCGCGTGAAAAGGAGTAGCACAGATAC
>OIZQ01000973.1_pt1 | contig 12590 bp, 9 predicted proteins | sample 1588491 | NCBI WGS metagenome assembly OIZQ01 (sample SAMN03283262) | human gut metagenome | biome: human-associated habitat; material: feces | host: Homo sapiens | place: USA | collected 2013
ATGGCACCACTACTAACTAAAAATCCTTATTTTACAAGTCTTTTTTACCGTAGTAGTTGCATCAATCTATTTCCGCACTCGCGAAAATGCACACAATCGTATAACTTCTGTATGACAATTATTAATTTTTCCCTTTATTTATAAAGGAAAAAGTGTATGACACTTCTCTTCAAAAATGCTAAAATTAGCAAAAATTATCAAATTTATCATATTTATAAAAATTGATACTTATATTGTTATATCTATAGTATTACCTCCTCTCTCAAACAACAAAAAATGGATAATTCCTTGTTTAGAACTAATCCATTTTACCTTATTATACTCACTAATTTTAAATTGTCTAGACAGCTAGTAGTCTATTTTTAGTCTGATTTCAATCTGTTTTCAGTCTAGTAGTATTTTCTAAATTCTTGTAACATTATTTTTTCATAATCATCTAATACTGGGGATAAATCATTTTCTTCTTTAAATTTTTGAATTTTTTTAATAGTATCAATAGGAAGTCCAAATTCCAACATATCAGAGCAATCTCTATCTATTGCTTTATTTTCTAGTGAATTAGATATTTCAACAATGTCAAAATCAAAATTATAAATCAAATGATTTTTATTACAAAACATCTTAAAAACGGATATATATAGCCCAATATAAAATGGAATTCTATATTCTATAATATTAGAAATAAATTTAAATGCACCATTGTATAATTTAAAATCATCAATGTTACCATCAGTTAAATATTCTGAAATCCAATTTTTACTATGCAATGATAGAATTTCTTTAATTTCCTTTGTTTTTAAATCTTTAAATTCTATCTTTTCTTTCTCTTTAATATTATTTAACTGTTCACTAATATATTTTTTTCGTAATCTTAATACATTTTTTATATCACCAGATGCATGAATTCCATAAAATATTCCCCATATGAATTCTCTATTTTTATTATACGGTTGAATATCACCAAAACCTGGTACTATAGGTATATCAGCATTTTTCAATTCGTTAAAGATAAAAGTTATAGCTTTTATAACATCTGCTCTTTCCGAAGAGAGTAAATCTTTAATATAATTATATCTAGCATCCTGTAAGTTTAAGGTATCCAATTCCAATTTAAAATATCTATATAATTTAATTTTGATTTTTTTTGACACAGACAAAGCAATATTTAAATCTTCATCTGTTAATCCTAAAATATATTGTTCCCTTTCTACATCTTCCTTAATTGACTTTTCTCTAACATTTAAAAGTACATTATCTATCATGTCAATTTCATAATCCGTTCGATGTTTTCCTTCTTCAATAAATTCATAATTAGGATTTTCTATTTTGACCCCTACATCCGAAGATTCCTCTAAAATGTTAGTAACCTCTTCGATTGCCGAATAAATATATCCCTTACTGTGTACTCCAAATCTTCCTGCTCTACCACTTAAATTTAAAATATCTAAGTTAGATAATTTTTTATTAGCACCTGCTATTCTATTAGTTATAATTATATTTTTAGCAGAGCTATTAACCCCTTCTGCAAAAGCAGTAGTTACTATCAACACTTTTAGTAGTCCTAGATTAAATAAATTAATGATTTCTTTTTTTATATATCTAGGTATTGGAGACACATAAATACCTATCCCTTTTTCTAGAGCATCTATAATATACCAATTACTATCTTCAAATAAATACGTATTTTTTAAATGATGATAAAATTTACTAAATCTTTTGTTTTGTTCTATTATTTCAATCTTTGATTCAGTAAAATATGATAAAATTTTCAATGCCTCAGATGGATACATAACATAAATAATTGTATTATCTTTTAACAATGGTAAAGTAGCCATTGCCTTTTTTATTCCAGAATCTTTTTTATAAATTTTATATTTACTATCAACAAAATATTTACTGTAATTTTCATTGTTAGAAATATCAATTATACTCTTTTTAACATAATTAATATTTCTATCAATACTTTTTATATTATATTTATCTAGAAATCTATTCATAGAAGGCTTCTTTATATATGTGTATGGAGAAAGAAAAATTATTTTTGATTCAGAATTCCCCATAAATTCCATTACTTTTCTGTATTTACTTGATCTAGAATTTAAAATATCCTCTTCGATTAATTCCTCATCATTTTCTATTTTATATGATTCATCCATAACTATTAAATCAAATGTTGTACTAAATTCTTCCATCAACAACAAAAATTTTTCAGGAGTTAAAATCCATATAGTCCTTCCTTCACATTTTTTTGGTATTGTTATGATATGATAATGCAAATTGTTTTCTTTATTTAATTTTAAAAATTTCAAATATAATTCTTCTACTAAAGCATTAGTTGGTGCTAAGAAAACTATACTGTTATATTTTGTATTATTTATAGCAATATGTTCTAAAATTAAACTTGTTTTTCCAAATGATGTAGGTGCTGAAATAAAAATTCTATCATTGTCATCCATTTCTGTTAGCAATGATAATTGCCCAGAATTGAAATATATATTTGAATTATGTTTACTTCTATATAAATCTCTTCTTATTATATTCGAAATTGTCTTAAATTCTAATCGTTTTTCTTGTTCTATTTTATTCTTGATAAATTCTTGGTATCCATACAGTTCTGCTATATCTATTATCATTAATATTAAGTCATAGTACTCAAGAGCATTATCTACGTCTAATATATCACATAATAGGTTTATTAATTCTTCTTTATTTTCTTCCATCGAAAAAAGATTGATTTTTTTTACGATAATACTTCTATTTAACTCCATTGTCTCATATGCTCCTTTATAAGACTACTATTGTTTTTTATAGGAATAAAAACTACTTCTATTTCGTATTTTTTTATACCTGTATAAAGAATATTTTCAGCAAAAGTATCTGTAACTTTCTCAAACATATTTTGCCTTTCATCTGGTGTAAATTTATTGTCATGATATACTGCAAAAAAAGTAAATCTAATATTAATATTCAATTCGTTAAATGCATCAATAGCTTTTACACCATTTATCACTTTATCATTAAGTTCATCTAATACAGACATAATTTTTTCCTGATTATCTATTTCAGCGAAAATAGAATGAGATTTATTAACTACAAATGTTATATAACTATTTATGTAATCTTTGTTTACGTGTCCTATTTCTTCTTCTGTACCTTTAATATCATTTGATAATTCAATCGAAGCCTTGGAAATAGAATTAACAAATTTACATTCAGAAAAAATCAAAGTCAAGTTTCCATTTTCCCAAGTGGTTCCTAAAACATCAATTCCTCTCACATTTCTCTCGCTGTAAGCTCTTTTTGAAGAATAAGTTATTAATATATTTTCATTTTTTACAATATTAATATAAAAATCATTTAATGCTTCCCCATAAATTCCCAATGTTTCTGGTGTTGATGTGGTAATTAGAGTTGTATTATTCCAAATATCGGAACTATATTTTACTAGATATTGCGATATTTCATCATCAGTACTGTTCTCATCTATTTCTTTATAATATTTCAGTTTGTCGTAGCTTCTAACATATAAAGCAAGATATTCCTGAAAAACCTTCTTATAATTTTTTAATTCTTGTTCTTCAGTTACATCTAAAAAATACATTTTACAACAAGTATAAGTGCTCAATTTTCTTTCACCGGAAAATATTAAAGGCTTACAATTTTCATTGTAATATTTTCTTAATTTTTCAAATTTTTCATAATTTAAATCAACCATAAAAGCCTCCTGAATTGAACTAATTAATCTTTAAAGCCTATTTGTCCATTCATTAATAAGGGTAATAAAAAATCTCTTAAATTCATTAATTGTTTATTTTCAATAACATTATTTTTTATTGTTTCATTAATAGGAACTGTTAATTTTGAATAATCGCTGTTCGTCTTTTGCTCAGGAATAATAATATATTTATCTTTCAAAAATTTAAAATATCTTGAATAGCCTTGAGATATTAAATTAAAATCTTTAATTTGCTGATATAATAAATAATTTGATAAATTAGAATTATTTGAATTTAATATTTGAGTTCCATCAGCTCCTCTTGCAAAATTAAAATTAATGTATTTAATAATTTTTGTATGATCTCCAAATATTATTGAATCTTTTAAATTAACTATCGTTTCTTTCTTATTAGTATATCCACATATATATTCAGTACTTTGATCAATTATTGGAATGGCACCATCACTTTTATATTCATTTTTTTTAATATTTTCTGTACTAGGAATTTTAGATAAAATTTCACTAATTTTTTTTACTTCCCAACCTTCAGGTATTTCTTTTTTTAATTCATCATTCCACACCATTTCCCCACCGGAAGATTTATATGGTTTACCATTTTCATCAGGAAATTCAAATTGTAAAAACCAATAATCATAAATTGTTTTTACAAGATTCTCTAACTTGCTATTTATTTGATTATTTTTATCAATCTTATCATCAATATGCTTTAATATCTCAACTAGTTTAGCTTGAGTCGATTTATCTTTCGTATATTTATATTCTATATTATTAATTATTGTCTGTGTTATCAATGGTTGTGAAGAGCCTATATGAAATTTATTTAAATCTAATTGTTTTAGTAAATAATACACGTAATAAGGATCATTATTTTTATTTACGATAAAGGCTAACGAATTATCACTAACCCAACATTTATTATCACTAATATTAACAGAACCACAATTTGCTCCAACTCTACCTATAATTATTGTATTTTCAGGGTAATTATAACAGTTCACAAATTTTAGGATTCCATTTCCACCATAAGCTGGATAAATTCCTTTACTTGTTGGGACAGGAGCACCATTTAACACGCTTCCTAAATCAGACAATTTATTCATATTTCAAATCTCCAAGTCTCTTTTTAATTTCTTCTTCTAATAAATTACCATCTTCAAATAATTTATCTATCTCTTCTTGATATTCTTTCATTCGTTGATAAAATTCTTCCTCTGTTAATTTTTCAAATTCAATTTTAACTTCAAAATACTGACCAGCTGATAAAGAATAATTTTTATTTTGAATATCTTCGTAAGATACTGAAACACTAAAATCATCTACCACTTCTTGGTTAATAAATGTATTTTCTATCTTTAATACTTCATCATCTGATAATATTGTTTTTTGATTTTTTCCATCTTTTACTTTACTTCCTAATTTAGAAGCATCTATTAACATAACATTTCCATGATCGTTGGATTTATCTATAAACAAAACAGAAACATTTGTGCCTGTATTAGCAAATATATTACTTGGCATAGATATGACACCTTTTAACCAATGTTTATCTACTATTTTTTGTCTTATTGTCTTTTCTATACCTGATTGAGCAGTTATAAAACCAGTAGGCACAACTATGGCTGCTTTACCATCATCTTTTAAACTCCACAAAATATGTTGAATAAAACATAAATAAATTCCCATAGACTCTTTTTTCTTGTTTGGAACTTTTGGAATGCCTGCAAAAAACCTTTTGATACCATCTCTTTCTTCTGATTCAGCCCACTTTTGTTCTATACCATCACGAGTAGATGAAAAATCCATTTTGAATGGTGGATTAGATGTGATATAGTCAAACCTTTTGACACCTGAACTTGGATCATGTGGTTTATTATAATGTGCTGGAGTATCTAGTGTGTCCCCTTCAATAATATTATCTAAGCTATTGGTCAATCCATTAAGTAACATATTAATTCTTAAAAATCTTGATGATTTACCAGAAATATCTTGTGTATAAACTTGTGCTCTATCTCCAAACGAACCTTTTCCTAATTCATTAGCTAAATGTAATACTAATGAGCCTGACCCTGCAGAAGGATCATATATCTCGTAAATTTTATCTTCTACAGGAGACATATTTACTAATATCTTAGCAATAATATTTGATATTGCCTGTGGCGTAAAGTACTCTGCATATACTCCACTTGCCACATTGTAATCTTTGATTAAATATTCAAAAATTGTACTATAAAAGTCAAAATTATTTTTAAACGCATCACCAAAGTCAAATTTCTCTTGACTGATAATACCAAATATATTTTTTGCAAAATTATTTCTTTTTGAAGATTCTACATTTTCTGTAATTCTGGTAAACAAAGGTTTTCTCCCACCATCTGCAGTATCTATGCTAAATACTTCGTTTTTACTATCATTTGATATCTTCTCTAAGGCATCATCAAAAAGTTTATAAAAATCATTATTAGATGTTTTATTTATTAAATATTCAATTGTTTCATCGTAAGTGAAAGAAACATTCTGGCTATATTTATCATAAAATGCATCCATTTCATCATTTTTATTTTGTAATACTTCTTTATAACCCATATCAAGTTCATTAGCAAATTCTTTTAAATTTGCCATAAATTTATCATTTAAGAACTTATAAAGAAATACAGATGTAATAACTACTTCTTCACTAGCTTGATTAGATAATCCATTTGTAGCACACAATCCTTTTAATTCATCTATTATCTTTTTTATTTTATTTTCTAAAGTAAAAATTTCTGTCATTCTTGTACTCCTATCTGAAAAGTTGAATATTAGAATACAACTCATTCAATATATGATCATATATTTCTTTAATATTTTTATATAATCCTTCTTTCAATAATAATGTTGTTATATTATGTTTTGTTGTGTCAACAAAGTTTCTTTTTCCTTGAATGCTTAGCGAATCAGAATCTAGTATATTTTTAGTATTTTCATATACTATTAACAACATTTTTTCTATATCTTTTGCTGAAATATTACTATATTGTTCAATGGCATCTTTATATGTTTTAACAAACGCAAAATTACCACCATAAATATTAGCTAATCTTTCATTTTCATAATTAACGTTTCTTGCTTGATTTAAAGCTTCTAACAATTCGTCACTAATTTCATCTATATCAGATAAATCTGATATAGACAGTTTATTAAATATATCTTGTAATAGTTGATCTAATTTAACTATCTTTATATCACCTTTATTTTTATTTTTCTTTATTTCATTTTGAATTTCAGTGACGATTTCAGTAAATCTTTTAATTGTAGGATTATCTTCTGATAATCTTCCTAAATCTAAAATAGTTATTTTTGTTTTAATAAATTCATAAAGTATTTCAATAACTTCTTTATTAGATATTACGTCCATCATACCAACTGTATTTGTAGACAAATTGATAAAATCTATTCTTTCCTGTACAGTTCTTAATAATTTTTTGTTTTTTTCAGAATCAATTTGTTTAGCGTAATCCATTGCTCTTGATAGAATAAATTCTGTTTCACATTCTTTAATACCATTTAAATATCTTCTGATTTTCAGTAAGGTTTCTTTATTAAAATATGTAAGATTTTTTGAAAACCTCTCTATATTACTTGTATCTACAATATCTTCTAAATCTTTTACAAATTTATGATATTTTCTATTAATATCTTCTTTATCTATAACTAAACCTTTTAAAGAACCTTCTTCTTCTCCATTATCATTTAAATCTGCTTCTAATTCTTTAATGTACGCTTCCATAGTATTATCAAATTCTTTTTCTATATCTATAAAATCAACAATATAACCATATTTATATACTTTACCATTTGGCGATTTATAAGGTCTATTTACTCTAGATATAGTTTGCAACAAAGACTGTGCATGTGGACCTCTTAATAAATACATTTTCTTCAAACGCTTAACATCATAACCGGTTGTAAGCATGAAATTAACAATTAATATATCGGGAACTAATGTATCTCTAAAATCTAGTTGGTTATTCTTATTAATTTTACTTTGCATCGGATCTTCCGAATCAGTAATAACTAAACCTGTCTTTAGTTGTGAATTAATTTTAAACCAGTCATGAACTTTTTTTGCTTGTTGATTAGTTCTACAAACAATCATTCCACCAATTGTATTATCTGAATTTTGAAGTCTAAAATTTTGAAAATCTTTTTCAATGAAACCACCTAGTGCTTCAACATATGCATCAGATTCATATACATCTTTAGATTCTAATTTATCATCTTCAATATCAAGATTTCTCTTTATTTCACTTTTGGCTACTGTATCTATATTTTCTTTTTTTATTCTCAAAGTATAACCATCAGCAATACTTTTATCATAAAAATATTTATGTATATAATCTCCAAATTTTAAATTTGACCTTTCTTTCTTGCTTAATAGTGGTGTACCTGTCAATGCAATATATACTGCATCTAAATCGCAGGTCATTAAATTCTTAAAAAACTCTCCTGTACTTGAATAACTCCTATGAGCTTCATCTATAAAAAATACTCTTTGTACATTAGCACCATATTTATTTTCAGCCTCTGGAATATCACTCATAAATTTTTGAATATTAACAACACATATTTCTCCAATAGAATCTGATGAAATTCCAGTTGATAAAGGTTTATTTAATTCTTTAGCAAATTCATCTTTATTTTTACAATTAACAACATTTAATCCTCTACTTTTAAACTCATTGCTTGCTTGTATTAACAAATCTATTCTATCAACAACAAAGAAAAATCTTGTATTAATATTTTTTTCAGCATAATAATCTTTTATTACTCTATTGGCAAATGCAGTTAATCCAGTTTTTCCAGAACCTTGTGTATGCCAAATAATTCCACCTTTTCCACCATTCTTCAATCTTTCAATAATTTTTCTAGTAGCAAAAAATTGTGGATATCTCATAATATGTTTTTGTGGTACTTTTCCATCTACATATAATATTCCATACTTAATAAAATAAATAAATCTTTCTTTATCAAACACTGAAGTAACGAATGTATTACATGGCATATTTTCTTTTAAATTTTCTTGAAATTCAGTCGTATCAGATTCTTCTTGTTTATAACCACAATCAGTCATAACATATTTAATTCTATCAGTGCTGATATTTTTATATGGATACTTTTCGATATATGAATAGTCATCTTCTCTAAAAAACGAAAAACTTGTATTAGTACCATTAGGTGTTGTATAAAATGAACCAGCTCTAACATCTTCCGCATCATCTGATTCTTCATACTCCATATTGTTAGAAAAACTTACTAACTGAATCATATTAAAAAATTTCTTATAATCATCATTTTGAAGTCTCTTATTTATCATTCGATCAAATTCTTTTTGAATTCCACCTTCATTATTAGGCTTTTTAACTTCTAAAAATGCTAAAGGAATACCATTAATTAAAATATTTATATCTGGCCTAAAAGAACCTTCTTCTGTATCTTCATATATACTGAAAGGTAATTCATCTACAACTGCAAAATTATTATTAGATATTGTATCTAGATCTATTAATTTAACTTTATCCACAGGATTTATTAGCCAATTATAAAATTCTTTTCCCATATCATTATTTCTAATAACCGAATCTATTTCACTCATTATATTTTTAATTTCGTCATAAGAAAAATCTCTATTATTTATTTTTTCTAATGCAGGTTTAAATCTATTGATAAATATTTTTGTATTAAAATCAATATCTGCCTCTTTTAAAGATTGATATTCATATCCAATTTTTAAAAATTGAATTGTGGCAGGTATTTTTACTCTTGTATCTTCATTAAACATTTGCATTTCAATCACTTCCTAAATAATAATCAAATATCTATATAAAAATTGTACCAAATTTCTAACGAAAAGTCCATAATATAGAAATATAATTTAAAAAAAAGAAGATTTTTTTATGAATACAAAACAAAATCAACAAATATGGATTGAAAAAATTCATAACAACTTAAAATTAAGAGGAAGGAGTGAAAATACATTTATTAATTATAAATCTAGTTTAAATAAGTTCTTTAATTTTTTTTAATGAAATAACAAATATAGAAAAATTATCTGAAGAAGATATTATTCCTTTTCTTAATGATTGTTATTTAAAAAAGAATAGAAGTAAATATACATACAATGTTGCTGTTGCTTCAATTAAACTTCTATATTTAGTATGCTTTAATAAAACAATAAACTATATTTTATTACCATCTAGTAAATTACCAAAAAGATTACCTATAATACTAACAAAAACAGATTTTATAAGAATTATTAATGGAGAAAAAAATTTAAAATATAAATGTTGGTTGTTTTTAGACTTTTGTTCTTGTCTAAGAGTTGAAGATATTAATTCAATAGAACACAAACTTAGAGTAATTGGTAAAGGTAACAAAGAAAGATATACTATCTTACCAGATATAACAATTAGATTCTTAAGACAATATTGTAAAGAAAAAAAACATAAAAGAGGGATATTTATTTCTAGGAACAAACAACAAAGATGTAATGAATCCAAAATCAATAATAAATTGTTCGAAAAAATGTGTCTAAAAGGTTGACATAAATCCAAATGGCGTTATGCCATTTTTTTATCAAAAAATTGACATAACTTACTAAACATTATACTATATTTTGTCTAATTAATCATTAAATTATAGTAATTTTTTCATTTTTAATTACTTGTATTTAACCATCATTAGATATTAAAAAAGTAATTTTTTTTTACAAAATACCGGACATTTTTTACCAAATTGCTTGGTGTTTTGTAAATTATGATTAATTAAAAAAGGTAATCATTGTAATTACCTAATTATATACTTAGTACCCAATCATCAGTTATACTGGTAAGTGTACTCCCCTCCCCCTGCATTCAAGTGATTAGATATTACAATTACATCTTTATTGTTACCAAACTCTGATAATATTTTACTTGTTCTTTCTGTCGGTGATAAAGTTATATCACTATTTCTTGTTAATGCTACTGGTACACCTAATTCTTTAAATCTATCATACATATATTCAGATATTAATAATGTGTAATCTTTTTCTAACATATCATTTCCTGTTGCACCGGAATCGGTTCCACCATGTCCTGGGTCTATTATAATACCAGTTAATTTTCTTATATCATCCATTGATATCACTCCTCATAATAATTTATGAAAGATATGTAAAAATGGTTAAATATAATTATTTTTTATTCCCCTGTAGCTACATATAAGTATTTATCTTCTTTTATTATAGTTAATTTATAAGTTGTTGGATAAGATAAATCTTTTTCGTAAGAGATGTTTACTTCGACTAAATAACCTTTATATTCTTTATTATTATAATTAAATGTTGTTTCTTTTACCAAATCAATATTTACTTCATTTACTATTGGTAATTCTTGTACTCTATCATTATATATATTACTTAATATATTTGAATATAATCCTGTTTGATTTATTTTTATGAAGTCTTCTCTAAAATCTGGATAAATAAATTGTAATCCTCCAATATCTGATGAAGTTACTTTATTATCTAAAGTAAATACATCTGTAACAAATAATTTTGCTACTATTTTAGCATATTCTTCACAATCTACTTCATCTTTATTAGTAATATCTTTTAGTTCTTTATATAGACTTTTATAATAGTCTGTGGCATCTTCTTCTAGATAATATCCATATTTATCAATTACGTCTACTTTTTTTGCTTCTTTAACATCTTGTTCTTGATTATCTTTTTTTGTTGTTAATGATAATATTATTACTACAATTGTTAGGATAACTAAAGTAGATAAGATTATTAATACTAATTTGTTTTTCTTTTTATTCTTCATTTAATCACTCTTTCTATATATATTTTATCATATTTTTTTACTTATATATAATTTTTTTAAAAAAAACTAATATATTTTCTATATTAGTAATTTTTTATTCTGTTCTAAGTGCTTCGACTGGATCTTTTTTACTTGCTATTTTACTTGGGATAAGTCCAGCGATTAATGTTAATGATACACTTATTATTACAAGTATTATTGCTCCAAGTAAAGGTAGGGATGCTACGCTTAGTCCTACTAAATGTTTTAATACAATATTAATTATAACATTTAGTATTAAGGTAACTACAATACCTATTGTACCTGATACTAATCCTATTATCATTGTTTCAGCATTAAATACTCTTGATACATCTTTTTTACTTGCACCGATTGCTCTTAGTATTCCTATTTCTTTTGTTCTTTCTAATACAGAAATATAAGTTATTATTCCTATCATTATTGATGAAACTACTAATGATATTGCAACAAACGCTATTAATACATAACTTATCGTATCAACAATTTGAGTTACAGATTTCATTAATAAACCAACTGTATCTGTATAATTTACTTCGTTTTCTTCTTTTCCATCCGCAATTTGTTTATTATTATATTCTGTTATTGCATCTGTAATTCTATTCTTTGCTTCGAAATCTTTTGGATATATACTTATAGCTGATGGTCTTGCTAAATCTACTACTCCTAATGTTTCAAGATTTTTATCATATGATGCATTTTCATTTTGTTCATATGCTTCCATCATTAATTGTATTTGATTAGCATCTAACCTAGAAAGCATTGCTTTTTGTTCTTCTGTTAAAGAATTATAATCAAACTTTCCGTTCTCTCCTTTTTTTGGAAATTCCAATCCATTAAATACATTAATCTCTGGATTTTCTTTTTGCTCTTTTACTATCTCTTGTTCATTTATTTTATTTATAACATGTTCTTTTAAAGTTTTTAAATAACCTATTTCTCCAGCTGTTTGAGTAGATATACTTCCTTCTTTTTGTTTTATAATTCCT
>OIZQ01000985.1_pt1 | contig 12488 bp, 12 predicted proteins | sample 1588491 | NCBI WGS metagenome assembly OIZQ01 (sample SAMN03283262) | human gut metagenome | biome: human-associated habitat; material: feces | host: Homo sapiens | place: USA | collected 2013
GCTGTCTGTATCAGACTTACCGACCTCAGCGGCAAACTGCTTGATATCATCGGCATTGATATTGTAATATTTGTACATATCATCCTTTGTTTCATACTTTGTTGCATCTACGCTGTACTCGGAATTCATCTTATCCATAAGATCAGCAAGATTAACTTCCTTTGCACCGCAACCTGCAAATATCGAAAGGCAAAGAACAAGAGCAACTGCAAGCGAAATTACTTTTTTCATAAAATTACCTCCAAATTTTTTAAAAAAGAAAATGCGCCGAACTTAAAAAGTACGGCGCCAAACTGGTCGAGGTGACAAGATTCGAACTTGCGACCCCATCGTCCCGAACGATGTGCGCTACCAAACTGCGCTACACCTCGAAATAAAAGAGCCCCGAATAACTTCGGGGCTGTGGCTGTGGAATAGGGATTCGAACCCCAACAAACAGAGTCAGAGTCTGTCGTGCTACCGTTACACTATTCCACAAGATGTAATTGCTACCGAACTTGCAACGATATGAATTATAAGACATATCGTTCAAAAAGTCAATACTTTTTTTAAAATTTTTTCAAAAAAGTTTTCAGACCTTCAAAACAGCCGACAGCAACAGGATTTTTGACGAAAATATTTTAAAATTATTTTCGTCTGATCCTTATATCTCTGCCCAAAAAATCAAGCTGACGGGCATTTCCGCAGATTCTTGAAACAAATCTGTCAGTATAATTCTCCTGCAAATCTCTTATTGTCAGATTTGTATTTATAATTACGGGCTTGTTTGACAACATCCTTGAGTTAAAAATGTTGTAAAGCTGTGATACGGAAAATTGAGAATGGAATTCCGTTCCGAGGTCATCTATAATAAGAAGGTCGCATTCAACAAGCATATCAAATGTTGAATCATCTTCCTTGTTTGAAAAATATATTTTTTCAAGCTTTGAAACAAGTTGCGGAGCAGACGCATAAATTACACCGTAACCCCTCTTTATTGCCTCGTTTGCAATTGCAAGCGACAGATGAGTTTTACCGAGTCCGGTTGCGCCTTTCATAAGTATACTTTCCGAATGTGAGTTAAAGTTGTCTGCATAATTCTGACAATATCTTAAAACTCTGCTCATATGGTCGTAAGGAGATACCTTAAGCTTTGGATCAACAGTCTTGTCATAATATTCAAGATTAAAGCTTTCAAATGTAGAAAGTGACAGCGGAGCGTTTCTGTTAAGCTCGGCACATGCACAGGCTATGAGAGCAGACTTCATGCATGAACATCTGACAGTTTTGCCGTTTATGTCACAATAGCCCTTGTCATTACATTTCTTACAAAAATAATCGGGCTCAAAATAATTTTCGGGATAACCGTTATCTGTAAGGATTTTCCTGACCTCTGCCTGCATTGCAAGATTCTGATCACGAAGCTTTGAAACGGCGTCCTTCACATCTCCGCCCGCAAGAACTGCTCGGGCTGTTTTGATTCCGCCCACGGAAATCTGTTTTTCAAGTTCTTTCACACGGGGGAATTTTTTATAAATCTCTTCTTTTCTTCTTTCCGCTGCCTTTTCGGCGTTAAGTCTGCGTTCATGTAATGTGTCCGAAGCAGCCTTATAAACACTATTGCTGTATCCCATATCAACCTCTTAATTAAAAATTATCAAGTGAATTAAATTTGTCGAGTTCATTAATATCATAAGATGACGACTGTTTCTGCAACGGCTTTGACGCTGATTTTTCATACTTATGAAGTTCGTCAAGCGTGTGCAGATTGCTTGCATTCCAACGCTTTAAGATTCCATCAATGTAGCGAAGATTCATTGTTCCCTTTGTATCAACGCATCTTTCATATGCCTCTCTGAGCATTTCGGGCGAAAACTTCCACTCGCTTACCCACTTGTCACCGTATTCAAGCTGTTTTTTTGTAGGAGAACCGACATTTTTAAGTCCAAATGCTTTTGAAACAATTGAAAAGTTTGCCGTTGTTTTTTGAATCTGCTTAATCTTGTTATCAGCCGCCTCGAGCGAATAAACACCGTCATTTGCCCATTGAATACCGATATTTTCAATCGTTCTGATATTGCCCTTATCAATGCTTGCACAATAATGTATAAGCATAAAGATAACATCAAGCGGAAGTCCGCAGGTGTCCTTGAGCATAAGCAGAGTTGCAATATCGGAATTTGAAAGAACTTTTCCGAGTGTTGTCTGCGTTTCTTCAACAAGCATTTTTAATTCTTCATCAACCGCAAGCCTTTGTGCCGTAAATACAAAATCAGGCTTTTGCGGTCTTGTAACCGTAAAATGTTTTTGCGGTTCTTCTGCGTTTTCCTTTGGTGACTGTTCTGTTTCCTGTTTTACAGGCTCTTGAACCGCTTGAACAGGCTGTGACACTGTCTGTTGTGGCTGTAAAACAGTCTGAACAGGTTGCGGTGTCTGTTCCGTTTGAGCAGGAGTTTGCGGTGCAGAAACAAATTCCTCGTTATTTTTTACGGGAGTAAAGGTATTTTCAATTCGATTAAACACACCCATACTTACCCAATAGTCAAGCGCCTCGGGAATATCGGTTACATTGACACCTGTTGCCTTTGAAATTTCTGTGTCGTCAACGGAACGACCGGCATTACGAAGGACAAACAAAAGGACTTTAAGCTTTACGCCGTCAGAAAATTTTAATCCTTCATCGACTACTTTGGAGGGAACTGCAAAAATTGAATTCCATGCTCCCAAATCTATATTAATTGACATTATATCCTACTTTCTGTGATTTGCTTTTTGTAAATGTCTGTTACAATATTTATAATAGTTCCATTCTCTCAGAGCTGTGGAACATCTGCACTTGAATTTCAATTAAAACAACGCTCTGCTTTCATAACAGGGAGCAACGTTTGTAACAAAGTGCAATCTACATTTAAATTATAACATAGATTTTCAATTTTAAAAACAAAAAAATAAAATTATCTGGATTTTTTTCTGTTTCTGTGATAATATGATTTCAAATTATGAAAAGAGGTATTACAATGAAATATTCATATTTTCCTACAGGAGTTTGTTCCAGACAAATTAACCTTGAACTTGATGACAACGGTAAAATCACAAGCTGTGAGTTTGTGGGCGGTTGTTCAGGCAACACTCAGGGCATTTGTATGCTTGTTAAAGGTATGGACGCAAAAGATGCTGTTGACAGATTAAAAGGCATTGACTGCCGTGGCAGAGGCACATCCTGCCCCGATCAGCTTTCAAAGGCTCTTGTTGAAGCATTAAAACTTATCTAAATCGTTTTTGCGTATAAGTTCAATTATTATTCCGATAAGGAATTTTACTACATAAGAAAACGCAATTACAAACAAGGTAATCACACTCATTATTGTTATGATAATGAACAAACACAACATAAAAACATCCTTACAGATTTTTAATTTCATTATATCTGCAAGGATGTTATTTTTTTGGTTTATTATGTAGTACAGAGCAAAAAATTATTTAGAAAGGAAGTAATCCATCATTGTGAAACCTTTTTCAATATAGTTGCCTGTCTTTTTAGCCTCTTCTTCACAGAATTTGCTTACGCCGCTGTCAACTTCGTTTTTGCTGTCATAGATAAGATAAGGAACAGGATTTGAAGTGTGTGTGCGGATAGAAAGAGGTGTGGGATGATCGGGACATACGAGAACGGCAAAATCATCAAAAGTTCTGAGAAAATCGGTTACAGGCTTGAGAATATGCTCATCAATGAGTTCAATAGCCTTTACTTTATTTTCAATCTCTCCTCTGTGACCGCATTCATCGGGAGCTTCAACATGGATATATACAAAATCCGCACCGTTTTTAAATTCATCAATTGCGGCTTTGCACTTTCCGTCAAAGTTTGTGTCAATATAGCCTGTTGCACCCTCAACATCAACACTCTTCATGCCGGCACAAATTGCAATACCTTTGAGAAGGTCAACAGCAGAAATCATACTGCCCTTTTTGCCGAACTTGCCGAAGAAGCTGTCAAGAGCGGGTTTTGTACCCTCGCCCCAAAGCCAGATTGAGTTGGCAGGACGAAGTCCTTTTTCAACTCTTGCCTTGTTTACAGGATGATCTTTGAGCAAATCATAGCTTTTCTTCATCAAATCATAGAGAGCGGCAGTATCGTCACCCTTTGGAATGTATTCTTTAATCACACGACCTGAGATATCGTGAGGAGGTGTGAGTTCGCCCGGATGAGGATTGCCGTTTTTCCATACAAGACAATGACGGTATGCAACACCCGAATAGAACTTAAAAATATCGTTGCCAAGCTTTTCCTCAACATAGTTGATAAGCTCTCTTGCCTCTTCTGTTGAAATGTCGCCTGCACAATAGTCAACCATAGACTTGTCCTCGTAGTTTTCTTCATCGGACAGAGTTACAAGGTTACATCTTAATGTTACATCGGTGTCTTTAAGGTCAATACCGATACTTGCCGCCTCAAGCGGAGAGCGACCGCTGTAATAAACAGCAGGCTCATAACCGAGAACCGAAAGGTTCGCAACATCGCTGCCGGGTTTGAGTCCTTCGGCAACGGTTTTAACCATTCCGACCTCGCCCTTTGAGGCAAGGTAATCCATACAAGGCTTAACAGCCTTTGCCATAGGAGTTGAATTATCAAGCTGTGCGTTTGGCTCATCAGCCATACCGTCACAGAGCATTACTAAATACTTCATACTAATTCATAGCCTTTCCGTATAATATGAAATTTATTTCTGAAGTGTGCCAAGACTTGCACACTTTAAATATGCGTTGATAAAGCCGTCAAGATCGCCGTCCATAACAGCCTGAATGTTACCTGTTTCAAAGCCTGTTCTGTGGTCTTTTACCATTGTATATGGCATAAATACATAGCTTCGGATCTGTGAACCCCAGGTAATTTCCTTTTGAACGCCCTTGATGTCCTCAATCTTTTCAAGATGCTCACGCTCTTTGATTTCAACGAGCTTTGAAATAAGCATATTCATAGCAACATCACGGTTCTGATACTGACTGCGCTCAACCTGACTGGCAACAACGATACCAGTAGGAATATGAGTAAGACGAACAGCAGATGAAGTCTTATTGACCTTCTGACCGCCTGCACCGCTGGCACGGTAAACATCCATTTTGATATCTTCGGGCGGAATGTGAACCTCTGTATCTTTTGCAATTTCCGGCATAACCTCAAGAGATGAGAAGCTTGTGTGTCTTCTGCCTGCCGAGTCAAACGGAGATACACGAACAAGGCGGTGAACGCCTGCCTCGCTCTTTAAGTAGCCGTAAGCATTTTCACCTTCAACAAGAAGCACGGCACTTTTAAGTCCTGCCTCATCGCCGTCAAGGTAGTCAACTTCTTTAACCTTAAAGCCGTGAGCCTCTGCCCAACGGGTGTACATTCTGTAAAGCATTTCTGCCCAGTCCTGAGCCTCTGTTCCGCCCGAACCTGCGTGAAATGTAAGAATTGCGTTATTTTTATCATATTCGCCTGTGAGCAAAGTCTGCAAACGCTGTTTTTCAAGATTTTCCTTGACAGCCTCAACTTCGCTTTCTGCCTCTTCAAGAAGAGATTCGTCCTCTTCCTCATTTGCAAGTTCAATCAAAGCGTGAGTATCCTCGTATTTGGCAACAAGACCTTCGTAAGCCTCAACCTTGCCCTTTAAAGAGCCCGTACGCTGTAAAACCTTTTGTGATTTTTCCACATCGTCCCAAAATCCCGGCTCGGTTGCCTTGAGTTCAAGCTGTTGAATCTCCGAGAGCATGCCCTTCATACCGAGTGCATCGGACAAATCGTCTATTTCAGGCTTGAGAGCCTGAAGCTTTAAAAGTAATTCCTCAAACTGTACCATAAACATGTACCTTTCTGAATATAGTTTATCCTTTTACAATTTAACATTATAGCAAAAACATCCACAAAAGTAAAGAAAAACAGCTATTTTATTCATAAGTAAACTTATACACAAAAACAAGTTGCATTTGTCAATACTATTTGTTATAATTAAAGTGTATAGGTACACTATATTGTGTATCCTTTGGAGGTTTATAATGGAATTTACAGAATACAAATGTCCGGTATGTGACAAACAGTTCAAAAAGGGTGACGATGTTGTAGTCTGCCCTGAATGCGGAGCACCGCATCACAGAGAATGTTATGAAAAAGAAGGTCATTGTCATTTTGCAGACAAACACGGTGCTGATTTTTCTTTTGAAAAGGAACAGCTGGAAGAGGCCGAACAACAGGCAGAGCAGGACGCTAAAGACGGTGTAGTTCTTTGCAAGCGCTGCGGAGCGGAAAATCCGAAAGAAATGTTCTATTGCTGCAGCTGCGGCGCACCGCTTTACGGTGATGACAAAAACAATCCGAACTTTCAGCAGAATCAGAATAACGGTCAGCCAAACCCGAATTTCAATCAGAATCAGGGTATGCCGCCGTTTGGTGTTCCTTTTGGTCAGGCAAATCCGCAAATGGCTGCCGCTTTTGATCCTATGGCAGGAATGAAGAGCGACGAACCGCTTGTTGACGATATCACTGCAGGTGAAGCCGCAAAATTCATTGGTAAGAACACCCCTTATTATCTGAGGATTTTCAGCTTTATCAATAAGTTTAAAAAGAGCAGATTCAATTTTTCCGCATTTATTTTATCGGGAATATATTTTCTGTACCGAAAAATGTACGGCTTAGGCGTATTGTTCTCAGCTCTCGTACTCGGTTCAATGGTAGGTTCTGCTTATATTTCATCGCTTCCCGCTTGGAAATCTATCTACACGGGCATAGTACAGGCTCAGCAATCCGGACAGGTGCTTTCGCTTAGTAATTCTTTCGGACTTTCACCGACTGAGTTTTTACTGTTTCTCTCTCCTCTGCTTGCAAATGCGGTTTCACTTATAGTAATGGTTATCAGCGGTTTAATTGCAAATAAATGTTACTACAATCACTCTGTTAAGAAAATTAAAAAGATAAAAAGTACAACAAATAAAGAGCTTTTGAATGAGGCACTCGAAACAAAAGGCGGAGTAAATCTCCCGATTGCTGTTTCTGTAGCTTTTGCTTTCCTTGTTGTCAATTATCTGCCGATGTTCTTAATGTAAACGACAGAAACACCGTAGTAAATGTATAGAAACATAATAAGTAAAAAGTTTAATGAGAAAGAAGGAATATTATGCGTATAACAAAGGCGGTTATCCCGGCGGCGGGACTCGGTACAAGAGTTCTTCCCGCAACAAAAAATATGCCGAAAGAAATGTATCCTATCGTTGACAAGCCAACTATTCAGTTCATAGTTGAGGAGGCTGTTGCGGCAGGAATTACAGATATTCTCATCATCACAAACCGTGGCAAAGGACTTATGGAGGATCATTTTGACGCTTCTCCCGAACTTGAAAGTCTGCTTGAAAAGAGCGGCAAAACAGAATTTCTTGAAACAGTCAGAAATATTTCAAACCTTGCAAACATTTCTTTTATCAGACAGAAAGAAATGAAAGGTCTTGGACATGCCGTTCTCAAAGCAAAATCTTTTGTAGGCAATGAACCTTTTGCCGTTATGTACGGTGACGGCGTTATTACAGGCAAGGTTCCTGCAATCAAACAGCTCATTGATCATTACGGTGAATACGGTGAAGGAGTTGTAGGTGTTAAAAAGGTTGACGCCAAAGACATTCACAAGTACGGTTCACTCAAAGTTGAACATATGCACGACAATATTTTTGCCTGTACGGACATGAAGGAAAAGCCGCAGACTCCCGAAGAAGTTCTTTCGCTTTATTCGATTCTTGACAGATGCGTGCTCCCGGCTGAAATTTTTGAAATTCTCGAAAATACAAAGCCCGGAATCGGCGGAGAAATTCAGCTTACAGACGCAATGAGAGAGATTGCAATAACAAAAGGAATGACAGCCGTTGAGTTTGAGGGAAAGAGATACGATATGGGCAATAAATTTGGAATCTTGCAGGCTCAGATAGAAATTGGGCTTGAACACCCTGAAACAAAAGATTTATTGAAGGATTACATAAAAAATCTTGCAAAAACTTTGTAAAAAGGTATTGCAATTTTCAGAAAAGTGCAGTATAATGTGCTGCAGTTAAATATTGGATTCAAAAAAAACAAGGAGGATTTCACATCATATCAGTGCGAAATCCTCTTTTTGCTTTTAAGAACTATTTTAATTCTTTGTTATTCAATTGTTATTTCATAAGGGCAACAGTTTTCATATATATGGTATGATTTGAATCCGGCTTTAAAAGCAAGCTCTATTCCCTTTTCAATATCTCTGCCGACATCATTTATATTGTGTGCGTCACTTCCGAGGGTTATGTACTTGCCTCCAAGGTCGTGATAGCGTTTAATTTCATCAAATGCAGGGAGAGTTTCACCGAGTCCTTTGAACAGCCCAGAAACATTAATTTCAAGAGCCTTATCCTTTTTAATAAGTGTTTCGTATATAAGGTCAATCTTATCTCTGTACGGTGAAAGATTCGGAATAACGCCCGTATCACGCTTAATATATCTCAACGGATATGTAAGGTGTGCAAGAGTACAAAAGCTGTCAAAAGAGGCGGTTTCGAGAAGTTCATCAAAGTACATATCGAGAATTATATGTGCATCTTCTTTTTTGAAATCCATATAATAAAAATCCGGTCTGTTTCTCAGGTTATGCACGGATGCGATTATTATGTCAAAATCTCCAAAACAAAGTGCTTTTTTTGTACATTCGTCATTGTGCATCGGCTCACCGAGTTCAATGCCTCTCAGTATTTTGATTTTACCCTTGTATCTATCTTTCATAATCGAAGTTTCATAATTCGATTTTGGAATTAATTTGCTGAAATCTCCATACTCACTTTCAGAGCCGAGCAAAATCTCGGGAGCTTCGCAGTGGTCGGTGATTGCAAGTGCAAAAAGTCCCTTGTTACAGGCACTGTTGCACATTTCTTCAACTGTATTTTCAGCATCAAAAGAGTTGCTTGAATGGGTATGAATATCACATATTTTCATTAGTAAAACACCTCACAAAAAAGATGATAACATATGAAAAAAATTTTTTCAATATTGCACTTTACTTTATTAAAAATTAGTTATATAATATGCACAAATAAAGAAAAGCAGTTTTATGCAGAATTCCAACGAAAATCTGCATAAACAGGAGGTAAAAAATGAAGGCAGTTATCACAGTAATCGGTAAAGACAGCGTTGGAATCCTTGCAAAAGTTTCAGAGGCCTGTTCAAAGGCTGATGTTAATATCGTGGAAGTAACACAGAGTGTTCTTCAGGATATGTTTGCTATGATTATGCTTGTTGAAATTGACAAATCCAACATCGGATTTGAGCAGCTCCGTACAAACCTCAAAGCAGTCGGAGAATCAACAAATACAAAGATTCATGTTATGCACGAGGACATCTTTAACAGCATGCACAGAATTTGATCAGTGCTACCGAATTGAAAGGATATACATAATATGTTAGAAACAAGAGATATACTTGAAACCATAAATATGATAGACAATGAAAACCTTGATGTAAGAACAATTACAATGGGTATTTCATTGCTTGACTGCATTGACGAGGACATTGATAAGGCTTGCACAAAGGTTTATGACAAAATCTGTCGAAATGCAAAAGACCTTGTTAAAACAGGTGAAGACATCCAGAAGGAATTTGGTATTCCGATTATACATAAAAGAATTTCAGTTACCCCTATCGGTATGGTAGCCGCTCCGTGCCAGAGCAAGAATGTTGTCAAGTTTGCCCACACTCTTGACAAAGCCGCAAAGGAACTCGGCGTAAACTTCATCGGCGGTTATTCCGCTCTTGTTCAGAAGGGTTTTGCAAGCGGTGACTACGCTCTTATTGAGAGTATTCCACAGGCCTTGAGCGAAACCGATTTCGTTTGTTCATCCGTAAATATCGGTTCTACAAAAGCCGGCATCAATATGGATGCTGTTAAGATGATGGGTAAGGTCGTTAAGCAGGCTGCAGAAGTTACAGCCGACAGAAACTGCATCGGTGCCGCAAAGCTCGTTGTATTCTGTAACGCTCCCGAAGACAACCCGTTTATGGCTGGTGCTTTCCACGGTGTCGGTGAAGCCGATACTGTTATCAATGTCGGTGTATCGGGTCCCGGCGTTGTAAGAGCCGCTCTTGCAAAAGACGGTGCCGGAAAAGACATCACGGAAATTGCAGATATGGTTAAGAAAACTGCATTCAAAATCACCCGTATGGGACAGCTTGTTGCAAGAGAAGCAAGCAAGCGACTTTGTGTTCCCTTTGGTATTGTTGACCTTTCACTTGCCCCGACACCTGCTGTCGGTGACAGTGTTGCATATATTCTTGAGGAGATGGGACTTGAAGTGTGCGGATGCCACGGTACAACCGCTGCACTTGCACTTCTTAATGACGCTGTTAAAAAGGGCGGCGTTATGGCTTCTTCCCATGTCGGCGGTCTGAGCGGTGCTTTTATCCCCGTTTCCGAGGATGCAGGTATGATTCATGCCGCTACTGAAGGTTACCTTGATATTACAAAACTTGAATCAATGACAGCCGTATGTTCGGTTGGTCTTGACATGATTGTAGTACCGGGTGACATAACTCCCGAGGTTATCTCTGCAATCATTGCAGATGAGGCTGCAATTGGTATGGTAAATACCAAAACAACTGCGGTAAGACTTATTCCGGCTATCGGAAAAAGTGCAGGCGAAGAACTTAATTTCGGCGGACTGCTCGGCAGAGGTCCCGTTATGCCTGTAAGGAAAGGTTCACCGGAGGCATTTATTAAGCGTGGCGGAAGAATTCCGGCTCCGCTTCAGGCGCTTAAAAACTGATTTTTCACGGGGGTGGTTTTATGGAGAATATGATTAAAAAAATCGTTGATGCCGACAACGAAGCCAAAGCCATGGAAAAGGATACTCTTGAAGAAAAAGAGGAACTTTCCAAAACTATTGAAGCCGAAACGAAGAAGATTTATGACGACTTCATGGCAAAAGCTGAAGAGGTTGTGAAACGCAACGACATTCAGGAAACAAAGAAAGCCGAACAGCAATGGGAGGAAATTCAGGGCAAGCACAATTCAGTGCATATCAAGCTTGACTCTGATTTTAAACTCAACTGTGACAAGTGGGTTGACGAAATCGTCAAAAGAACAGTTGCACAGTAACATTCCATTTACTGTTTACAAGGAGGTGTATGCGGATAATGTCAAAAACTTCGTTTGCAGTTCTGACAAAAGCAAGGTCAAAGTTCGGCAACAGACTTACCGAAAAGGATTACCAGAGTTTGCTTGCATGCCAGAGCGTCGGAGAGATTATGTCGTATCTTAAAAATAATACGCATTACTCCAAGGCTCTGACGGATGTCAGTGAGCGTGAAATTCACAGAGGACGGCTTGAGGCTCTTTTGAGGCAAAACCTTTTCTATGAATTTGACTCTTTGTGCAGATACGATTCGAGCGTAAGCTCGGGTTTGTCATCGTACATTATCTCGACATTAGAGGTTGAGCAGATTATAAGATTCCTTATCCTGCTCAGTTCAAACTCGACTGACAAGTTCATCTATCAATTCCCGGGGTATATTTCAAAGCATACGGAAATAGATGTTAACAAGCTTGCCAACGCAAAAAATTATGAAGAGTTTCTGAACGCCACACAGTCCTCCCAATTCTACGATATTCTCAAGCAATTTTCTCCAGATGAGAAAAATCGACTTCCAATATCGGACATTGAGAACAAGCTGTATAACTTGGTGTTCGGAAAACTGACAAAACTGATTAAAGCTACAACAAAAGGACAGGAAAAGCACGAGCTTATCAACTTTTTCTTTACGATTAACGATTATAATATTTTCTCGAGAATTCTGAGATTGAAAAAGTATTATAAGCTTTCTCCCGATGATATCAAAGCAAACCTCTTGCTTGATTACACAAATCTCAGCGAAAAGACCATTGACATGATGTGTAAGGCGGAATCTTCGGGCGAGATATTCTCAATTATGCAGAATACGCATAACGGAAGATTGATTGATAAAATCGGATATGTTTATGCAAGCGATATTTCACCGAGAGTAAAATACAGGCTTGCAAGGAAAAATATGCACTTTTCCAACAACCCTTCGGTTGTAATGATTTCATATGTTTTTGTTGCCGAAACAGAGCTGATGAATATTGTCACTTTGATTGAGGGCACAAGATATGAACTTGACAATAAAATTACACAGTCATTGCTCATTAAATGATTATTTGACTGTCAAGAAGAGGTGATTATAATTTGGCTGTTTCAACCATGCAGGCCGTAAGCATTATCGGGCTTACAAATGATATTGATAATGTAATATCGGTACTTGGTGAATCAGGTGTGTTCCATCCCGACGATGTTTCATCTTTCTACAGCAACACAAAGGATTTTACACATCTGCAATCAAAAAACATCTATGCTGAACCTCTTAACACTCTTAAAGCAACATTAAGCCTTACAAAACGCAAGTTTAATCTTGTTGATGTAAGTGACTTTAATCCGACCTTTAAAGAAATTGA
>OIZQ01000987.1_pt1 | contig 12481 bp, 8 predicted proteins | sample 1588491 | NCBI WGS metagenome assembly OIZQ01 (sample SAMN03283262) | human gut metagenome | biome: human-associated habitat; material: feces | host: Homo sapiens | place: USA | collected 2013
GACGCAGTACTTTGGTACTAACGCTATTATACGCTGAGAGAGGGAAATATAGTTAAGGGGAAACATTGATTCAGACATTTTTGGAGGTATAGTAATGCTTTTTAGAAAACGATTAAGTGGTTTGAATGCAAAGATTAAGAAAACTGCAGTTGGCGTTCTTTTGGTTGCAATAGTTGCAGGTTCTGTGTTTGCTGGTACGTCTTTAAGAGCTGGCGCATATTCAAAAACACAGGATGTCCTTAATGAATTATTAGGAGCAGCAAAACCTTACGGTGTAGTTGCTGAAGAATTTAAGAATGGTAATCACAATCAGACATGTTTCGCGACTAACAAGCTTGTAATAACAGATCAGTGGATGAGTGCATGGCTTGATATGAGCGTTGGAACAACATATATCAAGAGTTTTGATAATTCTGGTTCATCAGAGGTTAATGTGGATAGGAATGCATTTAATAATCTTGTGCTTGGAACTGATTATGATTATGAACCCAGAGAGAATAAATATTATATTAAGAATGCTGACGGAAAAAGAACAGGTGCTGTTATTAATGTTGCTAACTGCAAGGATACAATCAATGTTTATTATGCAGAGGATTATATGGATGTAACTGCAGCACTTGATAATGTATACGATAATTTCAAGGCGTATGCAGATACACCAGATTCGGAGGCTGATATAGTTATTGGTGCTTATGATGATAGAAAGATTGATCTTGCTTCATTTAAGAATAAGCAGATTGTAGTGGTAAATATGTATGCTAATAATTATATTGACTGGCAGGGAAAAGAAGTTTCATCTTATTATGGAGAAGGACAGCTCAACATAACAAATAAAGCACAGGGACAGTTTGTTATCATTAATCTGCTTGGTGGTGATGGTGATGCAGACATTAAAAGATTCAGCATTAATGGAAAGAATACAGGCGGATTAACAGATGTTGATGTATCAGACACGGTTATTTTCAATGCTGTTAATGTAACTGGTAATATTAATATAGGTGAGGTATGTGGTATAGTTGTTGCACCAAAAGCAGATATTACCTTAACATCTACATGTAATGGAAGAGCAATTTCTAAGTCATTTGTTAATGTCAATGGACAAATGCATTTTATATCAGATAATCAACAGCAGGAGACGACACAAAAGGAAACAACATCTGTAGCACAGTCTTCAGCAGAAACAACAAAGTCAGAAGAGACAACAACTGCACAGGGAACAACAAAGTCAGAAGAGACAACAACTGCACAGGGAACAACAAAGTCAAACGAGATAACAACTGCACAGGAAACAACAAAGTCAAACGAGACAACAGTTGCACAGGAGACAACAAAGTCAAACGAGGCAACAACTGCACAGGAGACAACAAAGTCAAACGAGACAACAGTTGCACAGGAGACAACAAAGTCGAATGAGACAACAGTTGATGCTGGTAAGGAAACTAAGCCGACAAAACCAGAATCAAACGAAACAACAGCTGTTAATGAGACAACAAAGTCAAATGAAACAACAGTAGATTCTAATAAACAGACAAAAGAACATACAACTTCATCAACCCAGGTCACAAAGAAGACTGGTGAAGTTGCAGGAGATGAAGAATTAGTTACAGGAAAAGAAGATGAGACTGTTGATGGCTCAAGAGTCAGAAAGACTGGTGAAGTTGCGGCTGATGAAGAGGTTGTAAAGACTGGTGACAATAATCATGTATGGGTATATATTGTGATTCTTGTAGCAGCAGCTGTTATTTCTGGAACTGTTATTGTGATAAGCAAAAAGAGCAATAAAAGCAATAAAAGATAATAAATGTTAATGATATCAGAGAGGCACAGCAGTAATGTTGTGCCTTTTTTATTGGGGGTGGTATTGAAGCGCTCTGCTTTTTTATGCTATAATGCAATATGTATGAGTCGAAGTAGGCTTTGAACACAAAATACAGTGAAGAACAAGGAGATGGAAGTTTTATGAAACATTTGATACTTGCATCGGGTTCACCAAGACGAAGAGAATTAATGAGTCAGGTAGGACTTGATTTTACTGTTGTTACAAGTGATGCAGATGAGAATATTAGAGAGATGGAGCCTGAAGATTATGTAAGAGAATTATCTTCTATTAAGGCACAGTCTGTATTAGAGCAATATGCATATAAAGATGATTCTGTAATCGTTATAGGTGCAGATACTATTGTTTATCATAAAGGAGAGATTCTTACCAAGCCTAAGGATGAAGAGGATGCATTCAGAATTCTTAAGTCTTTAGAAGGTCAGATACATCAGGTGTATACAGGTGTAACTATATGCAGCACACATAAGAATGTAAGTTTTTATGAAAAGACTGATGTGTGGGTATATGATATGACTGATGAGGAAATCAGGGATTACATAAGCACAGGAGAGCCTATGGATAAGGCTGGTGCATATGGTATTCAGGGAAAATTCGCAGCATACATTAAGGGTATTGAAGGCGACTATAATAACGTTGTCGGTCTGCCTGTTGCAAGACTTGTACATGAGCTTAAAACATTTTAAGGAGAAAATATATGGTTAAATTCGTAGCAAGTGACCTTGATGGGACATTGCTTCTTAACGGAGCACAGAGCGTCGATGAATCTACGATACAGTATATCAATAAACTTGTTGATAAAGGCGTTATATTTGCACCGGCTAGTGGCAGGCAGATAACGAGTCTTAAGAGACTTTTTGGGGCTGTCAGTGATAAGCTTGCATATATTGCAGAGAATGGTGCACTTGTGGAATACAAGGGTGAAACTATTGGAAAGACTGCGATGGATAGGAAGCTTGCGTTAGAGATAATTGAGGATGTAATTGAACAGCCTAATTGTGAGGTGCTTGTATCAGGAGAACATACGTCATATATTAAGCCTAAGTCTCAAGAATATTATTACAGGATGACCAAGGTGGTCAATTATCATACTACATTAGTTGATAAGTTCACAGACATTGACGAGGATATATTAAAGATAGCTGTGTGTGATATGACAGGAATTAAGAACTCTAAAGAACATTTTATTAACAAATGGAGTGATAAGGCTTCAGTACTTGTATCGGGAGAACTTTACTTAGACCTTATGGACACTAATGTTAATAAAGGAAGAGGAATTGAGCAGGTTCAGCAGTATTTTGGACTAAAACCTGAACAATGCATGGCATTTGGTGATAATTATAATGATATCGCTATGTTGGATAAGGTATATTATTCATATGTTATGGAGAAAGCTGTAGAAGATGTTAAGAAACACGGGCGTTTCGTAACAGGATGGGTAGAAGGAACATTAAGAGAGCAATTTAAAGAGATAAGATAAGGAGATTTAAGTTATGGATAAACATATTGATGAGTGTGCGAAGGTGTTTTTAAGAGATCAGAAACAGCTTTTCGATGAGCCTGTTGCATATGATTTAGAGGAAGCTAAGGAATTCTTAGAGGACTGTATGGCGGTATACTGCAAGGATATTAAAGAATTAAGAGAAGTGATGGATGATGAGGGAATGGATGTATCTGACTTAAGCAATGATGAGCTTCTTGAGCAGTTAGAAGTATTCAGGCTTGATAATGGCGGATATTTCTTCGTGGAAGGATAGTACAGATGCGTATAAATGTTGTATGTGTAGGCAAGATTAAGGAAAAGTTTTATACCCAGGCAGTTGAAGAGTATTCTAAGAGACTTTCAAGATACTGTAAGCTTGATATTGTTGAACTACCTGATGAGAAAACACCGGATAATGCAAGTGATATAGTCAATGAACAGATTAAGAATAAGGAAGGGGAGAGAATTCTTTCTGCCATTAAAGATGATGCTTATGTATGTGCACTTGCAATAGAAGGGAAAATGCTTGATTCTGTTGAACTATCAGAAAAGATTGAAAGACTTGGAATAGAAGGAACAAGTAACATAACATTTGTAATAGGAGGCTCTCTGGGACTTGCAGATGCAGTACTTAAGAGAGCTGATTATAAGCTGAGTTTTTCAAGGATGACATTTCCACACCAGCTTATGAGAGTTATTCTTTTGGAACAGATATATAGGGCTTACAGGATTATGAAGAATGAGCCATATCACAAATAATTAAAGAGGATAGAATATGAAAAGAAGAAAAAAAACATTTATTATATTAGCAGTTATTCTTGTTGTAGTTCTGTTAGTTGCAGGATATATTAAGTTCTTTAATGGACGTCTGATATATTTTACAACAGGAATGAAGAGCGGTGAGCTTATTAAGACAGCAGGACAGAAGATAACTTATACATGCGAGGCAGATATTCTCATGTCTGATGTGAAGAAGGAATATGAGGAAATGTTTGGCAGTAATATATGGAGAGAGAAAATTGGTGATGCTGATTTTGAAAGCTATATTAAGGACCAGATTAAGAGTAAGTTAATGCGTGTCAAGGCTATGAATGTTAAGGCTAAGGAACGCGGTGTTGTGCTTGGAAGAGAAGAAAAAGATTCTGTGGGTAAGGCTGTTGATGCATTTTACAATGAATTAACAGAATCGCAGATAAGCAGTACAGGAATAACTAAGGATAAACTGAATACAATGTTTACTGAATTTGCAATAGCACAGAAACTCTACGATGACCTTACTTCCAGCATGGATATTGAAGTAAGCGCAGATGAGGCAAGAGTTATTGATATCCAATATATTGTATCAGATTCAGAGGAAGATATTAATAAAGCATATAATCTTGTGAATTCAGGAAGTTCATTCTTTGCTGTTGCCAAGGAGTACAATGCGGATGGCGAATATGAGTACGAACTGAAACGTGGCGAGATGGATGCAGCATTTGAAAAAGCAGCATTCAATCTGTCTACTGGTGAGATGAGCAGTATAGTTGAGTCAGCAGGCAGATATTACATTATAAGATGTACATCGGATAATGATAAGGCTAAGACTGAGGTTAATAAGTCTGCAATTCTTGAAAAGAGAAAGTTAGAGCAGTTTAATGCTGATTTTGAGAAATATGAATCTGGTATATATATGGAATTTAATAACAGTGAGTGGAAGAAATTAAGTATTCAGGATGCGTATACGTTGGGAAGCAGCTTTGAGGATACTTTCAATGCGTATTTTGGAAAGTAAAGAGGAGAGTAATTAATAATGGCAGCTAATAAATATGATGCTAACAGTATATCTATACTGGAGGGCCTTGAAGCGGTAAGAATGAGACCTGGTATGTATATTGGAAGTGTCGGAACAAAAGGTCTTAATCATCTTATATATGAGATTGCGGATAATTCAGTGGATGAACATCTTGCGGGTTTTTGTACACAGATAAATGTAACTCTTAATGATGATGGAACAGCAACTATCAAGGATAATGGACGAGGTATTCCTATCGGAATCCATCCTAAAGCCGGAATACCTGCGGTTGAGGTCGTATTTACAGTACTTCATGCAGGCGGCAAGTTCGGAGATGGCGGATATAAGATATCAGGAGGACTTCACGGCGTTGGTGCATCTGTAGTTAATGCACTTTCTGTATGGCTTGAGGTTGAGATAAGAGTTGATGGTGGTGTGTACAAGCAAAGATACGAGCGTGGAAAAGCAACAGCGCCGCTTGAAAAGATTGGTACATGCAGAAAAAATGATACTGGTACAACTGTTACATTTCTTCCTGATGGAGAAATATTTGAAAAGACAAGATTCAAAGCAGACTCGATAAAGAGCAGGCTTCATGAGACTGCATATCTTAATCCGGGGCTTACAATTGAGTTTGAAGATAAGAGAAAGGGCAGCGAGGATAAGGAAACTTTCCATGAGCCTGACGGACTTAAGGCATATATCAAAGACCTTAACAATGGCAAAGAGACAGTATGCGATATCGTCTACTTTAAGAAGAAGCAGGAAGATATTGAGGTTGAAGTAGCATTTCAGTTTGTTAATGAATTTGAGGAAAATATTCTTGGCTTCTGTAATAACATATACACTCAGGAGGGTGGAACGCATATTACAGGTTTTAAGACCAAGTTTACAATGATTATCAACCAGTATGCGAGAGAACTTGGCATCTTAAAGGATAAGGATGCGAATTTTACAGGTCTTGATGTAAGAAATGGTATGACTGCAGTTGTTGCAGTTAAGCACCCTGCACCAAGATTTGAGGGACAGACCAAGACCAAGCTTGATAATCCGGATGCTGGTACAGTTGTTGCAAATGTAACAGGAGACGAGGTACAACTTTATTTCGACAGACATTTGGATGACCTTAACGCTGTAATTGCATGTGCTGAAAAATCTGCGAAGATACGAAAAGCAGAAGAAAAAGCTAAGACAAATATGCTTACAAAGCAGAAGTTCTCTATAGACAGCAACGGAAAGCTTGCCAACTGTGAGAGCAAGAATCCGGAGGAATGTGAGGTGTTCATTGTTGAGGGAGATTCAGCTGGAGGTTCAGCAAAGACTGCAAGAAACAGAAGAACTCAGGCAATTCTTCCAATCAGAGGTAAGATTCTTAATGTTGAAAAGGCAAGTATTGATAAGGTACTTGCCAATGCCGAGATTAAGACAATGATTAATTCATTCAACTGTGGATTCTTAGAGGGCTACGGTAATGACTTTGATATTAGCAGATTAAGATATAATAAGATTATTATCATGACTGATGCCGATGTGGATGGAGCACATATTGATACACTGCTTCTTACATTTTTCTACAGATTCATGCCTGAGCTTATTAATCAGGGACATGTATATATTGCTACACCACCTCTTTATAAGGTTGTTCCTAAGAAGGGCGAGGGTGAATATCTATATGATGACAAGGCACTTGAGGATTACAGAAAGAAGCATACGTCAGGAACATTTACACTTCAGAGATACAAAGGTCTTGGAGAGATGGATCCTGACCAGCTATGGGAGACAACTCTTAATCCTGAAACAAGAATTTTAAAGCAGGTTGAGATTGAGGACGCAAGGCTTGCAACTGAGGTTACAGCAATGCTTATGGGTACAGATGTACCACCTAGAAGAGAATTTATATATACGCATGCTAATGAAGCTGAGATTGATGCGTAAAAGCTAAAGGAGTAGAAAATGGCTGAGAAGATTATAAGGACTGAGTATTCTGAGGTTATGCAGAAGTCCTATATAGATTATTCCATGAGCGTTATTACAGCAAGAGCACTTCCTGATGTAAGGGACGGTTTAAAGCCGGTACAGAGAAGAGTGCTGTATGCCATGGACCAGTTGGGGCTTAATTACGACAAGCCTCACAGAAAGTCTGCACGTATCGTTGGTGATACAATGGGTAAATACCATCCACATGGTGACAGTTCAATATATGAGACACTCGTTGTACTTTCACAGGATTTTAAGAAGGGTATGGCTCTTGTTGACGGACACGGAAACTTCGGTTCTATCGAAGGTGACGGAGCTGCCGCTATGCGATATACAGAAGCTAAGTTAAAAAAGTTCACACAGGACGTATATCTTGCTGACCTTGATAAAAATGTTGTGGATTTCGTGCCTAACTTTGATGAGACAGAAAAAGAGCCTGAGGTTCTTCCTGTAAGAGTACCTAATCTGCTTGTAAATGGTGCAGATGGTATTGCGGTTGGTATGACAACTAATATCCCTCCACACAATCTTTCAGAGGTTGTTGATGCAGTATGTGCATATATGGATAATGAGGATATCACAACAGACGAGCTTATGCAGCTCTGCCCTGGACCGGATTTTCCTACAGGTGGAATTGTAATTAATAAAAGCGAGCTTGGTGCAATATATGAGACTGGAACAGGTAAGATTAAGTTAAGAGGCAAGGTCGTATTCGAGCCTGCCAAGAACCGTTCTGAGAAGGACAAGCTTGTTATTACAGAGATTCCATATACAATGATTGGTGCTAACATAGGTAAATTTATATCTGATGTAGTAAGCCTTATAGAAACTAAGAAAACTACCGATATTGTCGACATTTCCAATGAATCTTCTAAGGAAGGAATAAGAATTGTCCTTGAACTTAAGAAGAATGCAGATGTCAAGAACCTTGAAAATCTTCTTTACAAGAAGACCAAGTTGGAAGATACATTTGGCGTAAATATGCTGGCTATCGTTGATGGAAGACCTGAGACCTTAGGTATTAAGGATATAATAAAACACCACATTAAGTTTCAGTATGAGCTTGCTACAAGAAAGTACACAACACTTCTTGAAAAGGAGAAGGTTAACAGGGAGATTAAGGAAGGTCTTATAAGAGCATGTGATATTATTGACCTTATTATCGAGATATTACGAGGCAGTGCTAATCTTAAGATGGCTAAGGACTGCCTTGTTAATGGTAATGTTGAGGGAATCAAGTTTAAGTCAGAGCAGTCAAAAAAGCAGGCTTCAGGTCTTGATTTCACAGAGAGACAGGCTGGTGCAATATTAGAAATGCGTCTGTACAAGCTGATTGGCCTTGAAATTCTTAATCTTCAGAAAGAATATGATGAATGTGTCAAGAAGATTGAGAAGTATGAAAAGATACTTGGCAGCAGAAAAGAGATGGCTAAGGTTATCAAGTCTGACCTTCTTAATATTAAGAAGGAATATGGTGTTGCAAGAAGAACTGTAATTGAAGACGGAGAAGCTGCTGTATTTGAGGAAAAGAAGATTCCAGAGATGGAAGTTATGTTTATTATGGATAGATTCGGATATGCAAGAACCATTGATATGGCTGCATTTGAGAGAAATAAAGATGCTGTATTTAATGAGAACAAATACGTCATTCCGGTAATGAACACAGATAAAATCTGCATATTTACTGATACGGGAGATCTGCACCAGTTAAAGATAAAGGATCTGCCATTCACTAAGTTCAGAGATAAAGGCACACCGATTGATAATCTGTGTAACTATGACAGCTCTAAGGAGATAATTGTGTACATTACTCCATTTGAACGACTTAAGAATCAGAAAATGCTTTTTGTCACAAGACAAGGAATGATGAAGCTTGTAGACAGCGAAGAATTCCAGGTTGCAAAGCGTACAGTTGCATGTACAAAATTAGCAGATGACGACAAGCTAATCGGAATGTATTCAACAGATGCAAGAGTAGAGATTTATTCAAAGTTCTCACTTGATGGAGAAATCAAGGAAGAAGAGGTTGTCGAGAGCAACCAGAATGTAATTGTACAGACAGAAAACGGAGTGTTCTTAAAGTTCCCATTAACAGACATTCCAATGAAGAAGAAGAGTGCTGTTGGCGTAAGAGGAATCAAGCTTTCAAAAGATGATTATATAGAAGATGTATTCCTGCTTACAGAAGGTGACGAGTTCACAATGGAATATAAGGGCAAGAGTATCAGCTTTGCCAAGATGAAGACGGCACACAGGGATACTAAGGGAACTAAGATAAGAGTATGATTTTAACGGTTGGGGAGTCGAAGAAGTGCTTCACACCATCACAACTAGGGTAAGCAGTCCTAGTGGCTGTAAATGCCGCCATATACAGAGTTTATAACGGTGCTGGAAATCAAACGCGCTTTGCTTGAACGAGATTTCCAGCACCGAACTTTTGTATATGGCGGTATAACACCCACACGGACAGCTTACAATTTAGTTGTGATGGTGTGAAGCACTTCTTCGACATGACCACCGATAAAAAAGTATATTTTTCTAAAATATAAATGGATAGTTAGTTAAATTGTTTTTGGGTTGGCGAGACTACATTTGAAAGAATAATTTGACCAGCGAGGTCACTTTGTTAGTCAGAATGTGGTATGGGATTATCCATACCATTTTTTAAATACTGGAGACATATGGCATGAAACAAAATCGGTACTTCGCGGTGGTAGTGTCTGTGAGTTAAGCGTTAGCGACAACGGCATGTAAGCTTACAGTGTGGGTGTTAATGCCGCTATATACAAAAGTTCGGTGCAGGAAATCTCGTTCAAGCGAAGCGCGTTTGATTTCCAGCACCGTAATAAACTCTGTATATGGCGGCATTTACAGCCACTAGGTCAGCTTACCTAAAGTTGGCACTAATGCTTGACTCACAGACTGTACAACCCCGAAACTAATTCTCATCCATATATTTATCATATATAGCAATAACCTTATTCATAACCTCCGGACCAGGAGCTCCAAGAGTAAGTCTCTTATCTACACAAGTCTGAAGGCTGATAGCCTCGTAGATATCTTCATCAAATACAGGGCTTACAGCCTTGTATTCTTCAAGTGAAAGGTCATCAAGTGCAATATTTTTCTCGATGCACATAAGAACAAGCTGGCCGACAATACCGTGGGCTTCTCTGAAAGGAACTCCCTTTTTAACAAGGTAGTCAGCAGCATCAGTAGCATTAGTGAAGCCGTTCTTTGCTGAAGCTTCCATTCTCTTGTTGTTGAATTTCATAGTATCAATCATGCCCTTGAAAAGGCTGATGCAGCCTTTGGCTGTGTCAAATGCGTCAAATGATAATTCCTTATCTTCCTGCATATCTTTATTGTAAGCAAGAGGAATACCCTTCATTGTTGTAAGGAGGCTCATAAGAGCACCATATACTCTGCCTGTCTTACCTCTTACAAGCTCTGCGATATCAGGGTTCTTCTTCTGAGGCATAATAGAGCTTCCTGTACTGAAAGCGTCATCAAGTTCTATGAATCTGTATTCATTGGAATTCCAGATGCATATTTCCTCAGAGAAACGGCTTAAATGCATCATGATAGTTGATAATGCAGATAAGAATTCAATAAGGTAATCTCTGTCAGAAACAGAATCCATGCTGTTGAGTGTTGGACCATAGAAACCAAGAAGAGAAGCAGTAAGTTCTCTGTCTAATGGATAAGTTGTTCCTGCAAGTGCGCCTGCACCTAGAGGACAGTAGTTCATTCTTTCATATATATCGTGAAGTCTGCTTCTGTCGCGCTTGAACATTTCGAAATATGCACCGAAATGATGAGCAACAGTAACAGGCTGTGCCTTCTGAAGATGAGTAAATCCAGGCATAAATGTATGAGTATTCTCTTTCATGATTCTTAAGATAACAGACATAAGCTCTTTAAGCTCAGCATCAGTATTAAGAACTTCCTGTCTTGTGAAAAGTCTCATATCAAGAGCAACCTGGTCATTTCTGCTTCGTCCTGTGTGAAGTCTCTTTCCGGCATCACCGATTCTCTCAATAAGAGTAGCCTCCATAAATGTATGGATATCCTCGTATTCATCAGTGATTTCAAGCTTTCCTGATTCAATATCAGCAAGAATTCCCTTAAGACCTTCTACAATCTGCTCACTTTCGCTTTCAGGAATAATTCCCTGCTTGCCGAGCATAGTAGCATGTGCAATACTTCCTTCAATATCCTGCTTATAGAACTTCTGGTCAAATGAAATTGATGCGTTGAAGTTGTTAACAAGCTCATTAGTTTCTTTGGTGAATCGTCCACCCCATAATTTCATTTATAAATCCTCCTTGAATTAAATATCTGTATTTTCTTCATTAAAATTATCTTCTTCATCTTCAATAGAAGAGAGAAGACTGTCAGTAAGTTCATCATCAATATCAGGTGATTCAAGATTCTCGAAATCATCCATATCATCAAGAATAGAACTTTCTATATTATCATCAGACAGTTTCTTAATGTCTTTGTCAGTAAGAGACGGATCATCAAGATATTTTCTGATAACTAACGGAAAATGTGCCATATTTACTTTTTCTGCTTTAATAAAGCGGCTGGCAAGATAAATGCCAATCAATATAATAATGCAAAGTGTAGTAATAACGCAACCCAATATTAAATTAACAGGACGATATTTTAATACAACGGTATGAGTTCCGGCACTTACGTCAACACATAACAATGCATTTTCCCAGGCATAAGTGTCAGTCTTCTTGCCATCAATATACACAGACCAGCCACCATCGTATGGAATAGAGAATAATATTGCTTTGTCTGAGGAAGCAGTAAGAGTTCCTGTAAACTTAGTATCAGAGAATTTCTCAACCTGATAGCTTTCTGAATTGAGTTTATTGTAAGCCCTGATGAATTTGTCTTCATCGAGTGTGTATACAGAAAGATTCATTCCGCCGGTATCAGAAGTTACTTCGACAGTATCTGTGTCGTGGACATAACCAATATCAAGAATCCGGTTATTGCTCTTTATATTATTGTAGGTGTAAGTGGTTGTGTTATTAATAGTAACAGTTACGGAATCAACAGATTTATTCGCAACTGACAGGTATATATGACCACTCTTTGAAGGTGTGATGATACAATCGGCTTCAGTAGGGAATGAGGTAGTATATTCAAATACATCACTTATTCCGGTAAGAGATTGAATAAGAAGATTCTGGTTCTCAATACCATTGTTATTCTTAGCCATAACAAGGTCATATGCTGTTGAACTGTTAATCGCATAACCAATAGGAAGTGTGTAATTATTCTTATACACAAATTCACCATCGCTGCCTGTATAATAATTTCTTATATCACTTTCAACTAAAAGTCGGTTAGAAATAGTGTATTTTACAGAGAAAAGAGAATCAGAAACAGC
>OIZQ01000995.1_pt1 | contig 12368 bp, 10 predicted proteins | sample 1588491 | NCBI WGS metagenome assembly OIZQ01 (sample SAMN03283262) | human gut metagenome | biome: human-associated habitat; material: feces | host: Homo sapiens | place: USA | collected 2013
CCGTCCCGTCGGAATCTTGTTGGGGAGTGCCTTCCCTGCGAAGATAGGCGGTAAACCCGGCCGATTTGGCGTGCAATGTAATTCTTCTGCCTCTAACAAATCCCACGGCTTTTTATGCTGGTACGAAGCAGGTGGTGCCGGAGGACGGCATCAATCTGAACCGTGCGTTTCCCGGAAATGCCAAAGGCAGCCTCTCCGCACGGTTGGCTGTGGCACTGGAGAATGCCCTATACCCAGTAGCTGACTTTCTGGCAGACCTTCACGGGGGGGATTATAACGAAGTGCTTCACCCGTTGGTATTCTTTCCCACGTCTGGAGATGCGGCAATCAACCGTACATCTTTGATAGCAGCTCAGACATTGACAGTTCCTTACCGTGTGCGATCCTCTGCACGGAACGGACTTTACAGCTGGGCAGTTCAGAAGAATGTCCCTGCATTGCTGATCGAGCGGGGAGGACGGGGAATATCAATATTCTTACGAAGAACAATGGTAGCCAAAAGATTTTCCGGTCATATTCCGAATGTATCAGCTAAATCTCGACGGTAATGAAAGTCGTGTCTAAAAAATATTGGGAAACTTCTGCCGTGCATTTTATAGAACCGGGATTGTAATGGAAATAACATTTAATTTATAAATAGGTGCTTAGCAAACTCAACCCCGAAGGCTGTGCGGCGGCGGAGCGCAGCGGTATTGCAAATTCCCATGCCATCCGCTATAATGAGCGTTAAGGAAAGGGCGGTGAGCAGGATGTATCGGGTGGCGGTTTGTGAAGACGAAAAAAATCTCCGTGAGGACTTGTGCGCACAGTGCGCGGCGATTCTGTCGGAGCTGCAGATAGAGCATACGGTCACGCCCTATTCTTCAGCCGAGGAACTGGAGGCAGCTTTTTCAGCGGGTGCGGAGTTCTCACTGCTTTGTCTGGATATTCTGATGGACGGCAAGACCGGCATGAAGCTGGCGCAGGAGCTGCGGGAGCGGGACGACAGGACCAGCATCCTGTTTATCACCGGTTCCACGGAGTTTCTCAAGGACGGCTACAGCGTCCGCCCCATCCAGTACCTGCTCAAGCCGGTTTCCCGGGAAGATCTGGAGCAGGCGATCAAAACGGATTTGCGGTTATATCATCAGCCCCGCACCGTAACCTTCCGGGTGGCCGGCAGGACCTTTGTCCTGCCGGCAGAGGATATCCTCTGCGCTGAAAGCCGGGATCACGGCAGCGTACTCCACACAACACATGGCGAACAATTCATTCTCTGCCCGCTGAGCCAGATGCAGGAGTATCTGCCGAAGGATCGCTTCTGCCGCTGTCACAACAGCTTCATCGTAAACCTCTTCCATATCCGCAGGGTCAGCAGCCGGACAATATGCCTGACAGATGGAAGAGATCTAAGCATCGGACGGCGCTATGATGATCGGAACGGCGGAAAACCGTGCGTTCTATGACATTGCGATGCGATACAAGAACGCCGAGGGCAACTGGGTCGAGGTCGATGAAGCGAATTTCCCCACAGGCGGTGTGGAGGTGGTGCTTCCTTATCCCAACGGCACAGACAGCAAGGATACCTTTACGATAGTCCACATGCTTACGACTGCTGCCCGTGCCGGTGAACTGGAGCTCGTTTCGCACACGAAGCAGGCGGATGGCCTGCACTTCCGTGTGACCAGTCTGTCGCCCTTCGGCGTGAGCTGGGTGAAGTATGCTGCACCTTCGGGCGGAGGCTCGGGTGGCAGCGGCGGCTCGGGCGGAGGCATCTTTAACCCGGCCTACAACATCATGGTCGAAAGGACTATGAACGGCAGCATTACCGTTTCGCCTTCGTCTGCTGCCAAGGGCTCCACAGTAACCATCATGGTCTATCCCGACAGGGGCTATGAGCTGGAAATGCTTATGGTTATGGACAAGAAGGGCAGCGAACTCGATCTCAGAAAGTGGGGCGGCGAGTACAGCTTCATCATGCCTGCAGGCGATGTGACTGTCAGAGCCCGCTTCGTTGAGGAAGCTCCAACACAGAGCTTTGCGGATGTTTCCACGGACGCCTACTACTATGAGGCCGTCAAATGGGCTGCGAAAAACAGCATCACCGGCGGCGTCGGCAACGGTCTGTTCGCACCCGACGCTCCCTGCACCCGCGCGCAGATCGTCACCTTCCTGTGGCGTGCAGCGGGCAGTCCGGAGCCGAAGAATGCCAGCAGTTTCTCTGATGTACCCGCAAGTGCCTACTATGCGAGGTCGGTGGCTTGGGCAGTCGAGAACGGGATCACGACTGGCACGGGCAATGGAAGATTCTCACCCGATGCTACCTGTACGAGGGCGCAAAGCGTGACCTTCCTCTACCGTGCGCTAAGTACCAGGGCAGAGGGTACAGCGGAGTTCCGCGATGTTCCCAAAAACGCGTACTATGCGGATGCGGTGGCATGGGCTGCAGCAAACGGCATCACCACCGGCATCGGCGGCGGGCTGTTCGGTCCCGATAATGACTGCACCCGTGCTCAAATCGTGACCTTCCTGTTCCGCACCTACAACAAATAATCGTCTCGGTACAATACAGATGTGGGGCGGCGGTATTATTCCGCCGCCCCATATTCTGGTTTCGGGTCGATGAATGAAAGGTATTCTTATTTGTAAGAGGAAAACGCAAAAGCTCACTTATAGGGCAACCGTGTCTGTTTTCCCTAATTCCACATCAAATCTTAAATAGCCGAAAAGGCATATTCTATTGACAAACTCAATCTGCTCGGTTATAATATACCAGCAGTATATACTACCAGTATATCAGGAGGCATCAATGGAACGTACAGAGACTCAAATGAAGATCCTCGAAGTTGGGAAAAAAGAATTCCTGGAAAAAGGTTTTAAGGACGCATCTCTGAATAAAATCGTCGCAGAGGCGGGCTTCACGAAAGGCGCCTTCTACGGCTATTACCCGGATAAGGCCGCGCTTTTTGAAGATCTTGTGGGCGAGGCAGCAAAGGGACTGCTGGAGCAGTTCAAAGCCGCACAGTCCGCCCATTTCGATCTTGTCTCCGAGGAAAAGACGAAGGACAGCCTGAAGCTGTCCACTGAGTATTTGCGCGTCTTTGTGGAATATATGTACGCCCATTTTGATGCCTTTAAGCTGATCCTCTGCCGGGCGGAAGGTACGCGCTATGCAAATTTTTTGGAGGAGCTTGTGGAACTGGAGGTAGAGTGCTCAGAGGAATACTACGCACTTCTCCGCAAAAGAGGAAAGCTCTCCGGGAAAATGACAAAGCAGCTTCACCACATGATTACCAGCGCCTATTTTACGGCGGTATGTGAGACGATTGCCCATGATATGCCCAAAGAAGAAGCTATGCGGTATGTTGAGGAGCTTGCAAAGTTTTTCAACTCTGGCTGGAAAGGCTTGCTCCGGCTGGAATAATACACAATCATACAATCACTTTAATTTTTTACACGCGAGTTAGCGTACTCTAACTGAACAATATAAAATTGGAGGTCGTTTATTATGCGTAAAACAGATTCGAAGAAGCTGGAAACAAGGGACTTTATATCGGTGGGCATCTTTTCGCTCATCTATGCTGTGGTGGCGTTTGTGATTGGCGGTGTTGCGCAGATGACGCCGGTCACCTTCCCGTTTATGCCAATGATCGTGGCGCTCTTTACGGGGACAGTTTTCATGCTCTATGTGGCAAAAATACCGAAGAAGGGAGCTCTCTCCATTCTCGGTGTAATCGCGGCGATTTTGCTGTTTGTTACGGGAATGTTCTGGATGATGTCCGTATTCTTCCTGGTTTTCGGCGTGATCGCGGATTTTATCTGCGCTTCCGCTGATTTCAGATCCTTTAAGAAAAACCTGCTTGCCTACTGCGTCATGGCGCTTGCGCCGATGGGGGCATATATTCCGATGCTTGTCATGCCCGCGCAGTTTGATGCTTTTATGAAGAATAAAGGCGACTTCGCCTCCTTTGAAGGAGTGATTCATTCGATCGGGGCTACCTGGTGGGCGATCCCCGCAATGATTATCGGGACGATCGTCTGCGCGATCATCGGCGGACTGATTGGAAAGAAGCTTATGAAAAAACACTTTGAAAAAGCAGGGGTCGTATAAATGAGACTCGACCCACGGACGAAGCTTCTGATTCTCGCGGTCACAAGCGTTTCCGTTTTTATGAATAAAAGCATCGCGGTGGAGTGTGTGCTTGCGGGGATTCCGCTTGTACTTCTGAGCGTTTCCGGCAATCTGAAAAGGATGCTGAAATACGCAGCATTTTTTCTCGCGCTTCTGCTGATCCAGCTTTTTATCGTACCGAGGCTGCCCGTGACTTTCGGCGGAATCGTCTATATGTTTGCAGTGTATATCCGCAAGCTTCTTCCCTGTTTTATGCTGGGCAGCTTTCTGATTGCAACGACAAGCGTAAGTAAATTTCTTGCGGCGATCACAAAGCTCCGATTGTCGAAAGGACTCACGATCGCTCTTGCCGTTACGCTCCGTTATTTCCCGACCATGAGAGAAGAGTGGGCCTCCATACGGGATGCCATGGCGCTGCGAGGGATATCAGCGTCCGCGGCTGGGCTGATTAGCCATCCCATACAGACGATGGAGCATGTCTATGTTCCCCTGCTTGTTTCTGCTTCCAGAATTTCGGACGAGATTACGCAGGCAGCGATTACAAGAGGCATCGAGCACACAGGTGAAAGAAGCTGTATAGAGGAAATCGCGTTCTCATTTGCTGATTTGCTGGTGGTAATTGCTTACGCGGCGGTCGTTGCCGGCATGGTATACGCGGGCATGAAAGGGGTGTTTTGATTATGATATCGTTTCAAAATGTCTCTTTTACATACGATGAAAGCGGGAACGGCGGAGTCCTTGATTTGAACCTTGTTGTTCGGTCCGGCGAATGCGTGCTGCTTTGCGGACCGTCCGGATGTGGAAAAACAACAGTTACACGGCTCGCAAACGGACTGATTCCCCATTTCTTCCACGGCAATCTTTCGGGGCAGGTGAACGTAAACGGTATGGATACCCGGGAGACAGAGATTGCTGCGCTATCGGATGCGGTAGGGACGGTTTTTCAGAATCCTCGAACGCAGTTTTTCAATACGGATACGGACAGCGAGATCGTGTTTGGGCTTGAAAATCGGGGCATTCCGCGAGAGGCTCTGCGCTTCCGATTAGATGAACTTACGGAGGAGCTGCATCTTAGCGAGCTCCGGGGTCGAAATATCTTTGAACTGTCCGGCGGCGAGAAGCAGAAGATCGCGTTTTCCAGCGTGTATGCTTCGGCTCCCGATGTCCTTGTGTTTGACGAGCCATCATCCAATCTCGACATGAAGGCCATCGGAGAATTGGCTGATTTGATCCAACAGGCGAAAATATCGGGAAAGACCATTCTGATCGCAGAGCACCGCATCTGGTATCTGATGGACATTGTGGATCGCGTCGTTTATATGCAGGATGGCCGGATTGCATCGGACATGGAGGCTTCAGCGTTCAAGGCGCTGCCTGAAGCAGATATTCGCAGAATGGGACTGCGTGTCAGGGATCTGTCGGTATCCGAATCGGGCGGTGTGAAAACAATCGCTGCCGATGGATTGCTTTCCGCTCAGAAAATCAGCGTCCGTCTCGGCGGTCGGAATGTATTGAATAATCTCTCTTTTCAGGCAAGCCGCGGAGAAATCATCGCCATTGCGGGCGTCAACGGCGCCGGGAAATCGACCCTCGCCAGAATGCTCTGCGGATTGCAAAAGAACGGCTCCGGTACTGTTTTGTGGACTGGAAAACCGATGAGCCGGCGGTTGAGACGGAAAAAGGCATACATGGTCATGCAGGATGTGGGACACCAGCTCTTTACCGACAGCGTGGCGGCGGAATGCGCGCTTGGCATAAAAGCTCCGAACAAAGACGAGATTGACCGCACATTAGAAAAGGTGGATCTGCTGGCGTATAAGGAACGGCATCCCTTGTCTCTTTCCGGCGGGCAGATGCAGCGCCTTGCGGTTGTGGTGAGCGATATCTGCGGAAAGGAGCTGCTGGTGTTCGATGAACCTACCAGCGGACTGGATCTGAAAAGCATGGAAGAGGTTGGCATCTTGACACGAAGCCTTGCGACGCAAGGCAAGGTGCTTTTGATCATCACACATGATATTGAGTTTATGATGCGGATTTGCACAAGAATACTGTTCATTCGGGACGGAGAAATCATGAAGGATCTTTCCGGTGGGCAGAAAGAAAAGATTGTAAGACTTTTACGAGGTGAGGAATGATGGCGGGAAAAGAAAACTCGGCGATGACGATTCTGATGGATTTTGCGAAGCCGTGCAAAGGGAAACTGATCGGCTCCGTTGTACTTGCGGTTTTGGGTGCGCTTTGCGGCATGATCCCCTACATCGCGGTGTCCCGCGGGATCATTATGATCTGCCACGAAGACTATGCTTTCAGCAAGTTGGTGTTTCTGGCATTGATTGCTTTTACGGGCTATCTCGGGCAGGTGTGGTTTGGAACTTTTTCTACAATGAAAAGCCATGAATCTGCCTTTATCATTCTGCGGAATATCCGCATGGCGATAACAGAGAAGCTCTCCCGTGTCCCCATGGGAACGATCCTTGATACGCCGTCCGGGAAATTCAAAACGATCATCGTGGACACCGTGGAAAAGCTGGAGCTTCCGCTGGCGCATATGGTACCGGAACTCACTGCCAACATCCTAATCCCAATTCTAATGCTCGTTTACCTCTTTAGCCTTGATTGGAGACTCGCGCTGATCTCTCTTGTGACGATTCCGGTGGGCGCCTTCTGCTATATGGGAATGATGAAGGATTACGAGAAGAGATATGCCAGAGTACTTGCCGCAGGGAAAAACATGGATGCCGCAACGGTGGAATACATCGGCGGCATCGAAGTGGTGAAGACGTTCAATCAGGGTGAACGCTCATATAAAAAATACGCCGACGCCGTGGCGGAAAACGAGACAGCCAAAGCGACATGGTTCAAGCAGACCAACGGCTACTATGTGATGGGGCTTTCCATCCTGACGGCAACGCTTGTGGGCGTGCTGCCCTTGGGGAGCTGGCTCTTTATAAACGGAAGGGTCGAAGCGGGTACGCTGATTACCTGCATCATTCTCGCCCTTGGACTCGTAAAACCACTGATTCAGGCATTGCAGTACACCGACAGCCTGGCCATGGTGGATTCCACCGTAAAAGAGGTAGGGAATCTTCTGGATGAGCCGGAGCTTGTGCGGCCGACCGAGAGAACTGTCCTTGCGGACGCCGATGTATCCTTTGATCATGTTACCTTCCGATACAAAGAGACGGAGGTTTTGCATGGAATTTCCTTTGACTGCGCAAAAAACGGTATGACGGCCATTGTGGGTCCCTCCGGCTCCGGTAAATCTACCATTGCGCGGCTCATCGCCTCCTTCTGGGAGGCGGAGAGCGGCTGCGTCCGTATTGGCGGCGTGGACGTACGGAACATCCCTCTTCCTCAGATAATGGAGCTTGTCTCATATGTATCACAGGATAACTTCCTGTTCCACCTGTCTATCCGGGAAAACATTCGTATCGGAAAACCGGAGGCCACAGACGCAGAGATCGAAGCAGCGGCAAAAAAAGCGAGCTGTCACGATTTCATCGCCGCTCTGCCGGAGGGCTATGATACGCTGGCGGGCGATGCGGGAAGCCACCTCTCCGGCGGAGAAAGGCAGCGTATCGCCATTGCAAGGGCAATCCTAAAGAACAGCCCGATCGTGGTGCTGGATGAAGCCACGGCATTTACCGATCCTGAAAATGAGGCCGTTATTCAAGCATCCATTGCAGGGCTTGTAGCAGGAAAAACTTTAATTGTCATTGCGCATCGGCTGTCTACCATTACAAAAGCAGACAAGATCCTTGTCGTGGATAAAGGACATGTCGCTGCGGAAGGCACTCATGAGGAGCTTCTTGAAACAAGCAATCTATACAAGGAATTGTGGAAAGCCCATATGCAGGGCAAAGATACCGCAGAGGAGGTGGCGTGATGATAAGGTTGTTTCAAAGACTTTTGTTGTTCTCGGGCTTACAGAAGAAGCGTCTTATCCGCTCTTTCCTTGCATACCTTGTCAGCTCATTCTTTGAGATGATCCCAATCATGGCCATTCTAACGGTGCTCACAGGAATCCTGAAGCAGCTTTCCGGCGATGTTATGCCTGAAAGCACGATCTGGATTTCGCTTGGCATCATGATCGTTTCCATTGTAGGGCGAATTGTATTTGTCAATCTTTCTGCCAATGCCAGAACTCTTGGCAGCTTCGCGTTCGGGTCGGAAAAGCGCATGGAGATCGGCGAACGCCTGAAAAAGGCGCCTATGGGTTATTTCAATGAAAATAGGCTCGGTGATATCACTGCGGCGGTGACGACCACTCTTGGTGATCTGGAGCAGCAGTCCGTTACCATTATGGAAAATGTGGCGGGCGGGTTTATCCACGCCATTGTGATTGGCGTTTGGCTTATGATCTATGAGTGGCGGATCGGACTGATCTCTTTGGCCGGACTTGCTGTGGCGCTCATTGTTTATTCGTTTATCGGCAAGGTCGGCAGGAAATACGCGCCCCGCCGTCAGGCTGCCCAGGCTGGTCTGGTCACTGCCGTTTTGGAATATGTGCAGGGCATGGGCGTAGTCAAGGCGTTTGGGCTGGCGGAGCGCACCGGAAAAGCAGTTGACGCCGCAATTGAGGAAAGCAAAGAGGCAAATATCGTGCTTGAAAAGGCGTTTTCCAAAATGACGGCGCTCTATCAGACGGTATTCAAGCTCGCACGGGCGGCTATTCTGGTTTTTGCGCCCTATCTTCTGGCAGGAGGAAGCATCACACCGGAGAAGTGCCTGCTGCTTCTCGTGTCCAGCTTCATGATCTATGCCGCCGTGGAGGTGGCGGGCAGTATGTCCTCCATTGCCCGCGCGGTGGAGGCTTCCCTGGACCGGCTGGATAACATCATGGACATTCCATCCCTGGACGAAAACGGGGCTGATCTTGTGCCGGAAAATTTCAATATCGAAGTGAAGAATATGTCCTTTGGATACGGGGAAAAGGAGGTATTACATCAAATCAGCTTAAGCGTACCCCAGGGAAGCTCCTGCGCCATTGTTGGTCCCTCCGGCGCCGGAAAAACCACGCTGGTCGGTCTGATTGCCCGTTTCTGGGATGTGAAGGAAGGACAGATCACGCTCGGCGGCCGGGATGTGCGGGAATATACCAGCGGCAGCCTTCTAAAGAATTTCGCCATCGTATTTCAGAATGTGTATCTCTTTGAGGACACCGTCGAGAACAATATCCGGTTTGGCAGACCGGACGCAAGCGAGGATGAAATCATAGCAGTCGCAAAGAAAGCCTGCTGCCATGACTTTATCATGACGCTGCCCGACGGTTATCAGACAAAGATCGGCGAAGGAGGCTCCAGCCTCTCCGGCGGAGAAAAGCAGCGAATCTCCATTGCAAGGGCAATTCTGAAGGACGCACCCATCGTCATTTTGGATGAAGCCACAGCCAGCGTGGATCCCGAAAACGAGCAGGAGCTGCAAAAGGCCATCCGGGAGCTGACAAAAGGCAAAACGATCCTGATGATTGCCCACCGTCTGTCCACCGTGCGCACGGCAGATCAAATCATCGTGCTGGAGAACGGCAGGATCGTTCAACGCGGAAACCATGAAGAGCTGATGCGCGAAGACGGCCTGTACAGGCGCTTTGTGGGAATGCGCAGCCAAGCAATCGGTTGGACGCTGAAAGGCGGGAAAGCACATGGATAGAAGGTTAGACAAAAGATACTTGACCGGAGCGGTATCTGCAATGGAAAAACAGTATGGCGCGGAAAAGACAGACGCGATCATAGAAGATGCATGGAGACGTTATGCGGAAATCGTAAATGAAAACGCCGACGAGCCGAAAAAGATGTATATGCATACGCGGAAACGCATCTATCCTGCCATCGCCGCCTTTGACGCCATGACGGGAAATGGAATCTCCCGTGAGGAAGCGGCGGCTTTTCTGAATAGATATTATGAAAAGCGGGCAGCGGGAGTTGGTGCAAAAATTCGAGGGGCAATGAGGATACCGGGTCTGTATAAGCTGGTGCCGAAGTTCTTTGCCAAAATGACAAAAAGCTCCTTTGGAGAGGACTGCGGTTTTCGGGCTAATTGGATACGAACAGAGCAAGAGGAAATGTGCTTCGACATGCTGGCCTGCCCCTATCAGGACACCTGTGTGAAATACGGCTGCCCGGAGATTGTGGCCGGCTTTTGCCGCGCGGATGACGAGGCCTACGGGCATATGCATCCAAAGCTCAAATGGGGACGGACAAAGACGCTCGGACAGGGCGGAGACTGCTGTGATTTTAGACTGACGATAGAGTAATGACCCTATGGAAAGACTGATGAGATACAAGACCCTCCAATGCTTTCTTGCGGCGCTGATTATGATTGTGTTCCTCGCTCCTGCTGCATATGCATCCGGTACACCGGACGCATATGAGGCAAGCGCAAACGCTGTTTCCGAAAAATATATTGGCAAAACGGTTCCGGGCGCGTGTGTCGTAATTTCGGAGTATGACAATACGGTATTTGCGAAGGGGTATGGCTTTGCTGATTTGGAGAACAATACGGCCATGGACCCGGAGACCACGGTTTTTGAATGGGGTTCCATATCAAAGACCTTTGTGTGGGTCAGCGTGATGCAGCTTGTTGAGGATAGGAAAATCGATCTGGAAACGGATATCCGCACCTATCTGCCGGACGGCTTTTTGAAGAATCTGCGATTCGCTGAGCCGGTTACTTTACTTCACCTGATGAACCATACGGCAGGATTTGAGGAAGAACTGCTGGATTTGCGCTATTACAGCGCGAGTGAGGAAATTCCCTTCAAAGAAGTACTATCTGCGCACCAGCCCAAGCAGGTCTATCCGCCGGGATCCGTCAGTGCCTATTCCAATTACGGCGCGGCACTTGCAGCGTTGATCGTGGAGGAAGCCAGCGGCCAAAGCTATAAGGATTATATCAAAGAACATATTCTTTTGCCTCTGGGTATGACGCATACCTCTGTCGGTCCCTTTTGGATGGATGTGGATGGACTCCTTGATCACAAGGCGAAGGGTTATTCTTATACCGGAAAAGGATTTCGGCGGGAGGATGAGATGCACCTCCGCATGTATCCTGCAGGAGCCATGAATGGCACAGCCGCAGACCTGCTTCTGTTTGCCGAGTGGCTGGCAAAAGCGCCAGGAGAGGAGACACGACTCTTCAAAAGCCCGGAAACAAAGGAGCGGTTGTTTAAAGAGACATGGTGTTCCTATGGGGCAAACGCCGGACTTTCTCATGGCTTCTGGCAGTATGCGAATCATCCCGGAATACTCGGGCATGAGGGTGGAACCTATGGCTTCAAGACGCAGTTTTGGGTGGAACCGGAAGCTGAACGTGCAATCCTAATCCTGACCAATGTGATGGAAACGGATTACTGCTCCGCCATCATGGAGGCAGTCATCGAGCAGGATGCGCGACCGCCGAAGCAGGAAGTAGGGTCACGTGACTTCTCTATGCTATTTGGCGACTATCTTCCGGCACGATCCGCATGGTCATATGCAGGCAAGATACAAGCACGAATGCAAATAATCCAAATCTCAAAAGAGGGAGAAGAAAATCTCCGGCTGAAAACGCCCCTTTCCGATAAGGATTTACTGTACGAGCCTGTGGGAGAATATCAGTTCTACTGTGCCGAGGCGATACCGGAGGAAAGAAGCCTTGCTTTCTCTGTATTGGACGGTAGGGTGACGAGCATGACGTTCCGACTGGCTCATGACTATGTTCCCGCGGGACCTCTAAACGGCTTTGCCGGCAGCTTTCTGTCATTGGGAAGTTATATCCTGCTGATGGTTCTGTGGCTTGCCATTTTGATCATATTGGGCTCAAAGATCGTTTGTAAACGCAGCTCTTTTCAATGGCAAAGGATTATACTTCCCATATGTGGGCTCATTCTTGGTGCGGCGGGGATTGCCGGAATGTTTCATTGGTTTTCTCTTTACACAATTATTTCGACGGAGCTGAACATAGTAGCAGGTATAGGAATTGCAGCGGCCATCTGCGGGATTTTCACGGGATTCAGCTATGTTGTAAAGAGAAAAAATAGAGCATCGGTACTTACGATTGTTTTATTTGCATTGCAAATTATATCTGCGTGGATGCTCGGATTCTTAACAGTAGTATAAATTAACAGAAAACGGAGGAATGGATTTATGGACGAAAAGAAAAAGTGGACGGTTAAGGATGTTATTACAACGGTATTGCTCTCCGCAGTGCTGATCGTGATCCAGTTCGTCGTCAATATGGTCTGCATGGCCAACGACTTTGTCAGCATGGTGCTGTCGGT
>OIZQ01000997.1_pt1 | contig 12359 bp, 19 predicted proteins | sample 1588491 | NCBI WGS metagenome assembly OIZQ01 (sample SAMN03283262) | human gut metagenome | biome: human-associated habitat; material: feces | host: Homo sapiens | place: USA | collected 2013
TCAAATTGCATATCACACTGAACAGTATGGCGCGATGATGGTACAGCTCGTTGAACGTGTGGAATCCATCCGATGCGTCGCCAATTCCCGTCTTCGGGACCGGTACGACATCGGCGGCGGGAAGGGCTTTAATTTCACCACCAATATTCCACGCCACGGTATCCCCGCAATAATCTAACATTCGCAGCCGTTCTTCATATTCTTTTTGGCATATATCCAGTGCCTCTTCTCGACTTATATAGTCACTCATTGCTTACCTCCATTCATTTTTGCGCCGCATTCCTCACAATACTTCTGCTCCGGCCTTTCCCAGCTTCCTTCTGTGTGTATGACATTACCGCAATTTGTACAGCACCATTCGTCTCCACCACTATGCCGCCACTCCCCACGCACCACAAGCGCAACATCGGCAGCGGGAATGTTCATGATAGCACCTACTGTTCCAGCGTCCGTTCCATTTTGCATGATCGCAATAAGCGCCGCTTCCCGGCTTATATAGTCACTCATTGATTGCTCCTTTCGTTTCAATTCGCAATTTCGCCAGTTTTGTATCTTAACCTCCGAAATATAACCACCAATGCTTAACGCTTCCCACAATCTCTTCTTCTCGGAGTTCTTTGATTTTCTGATTATTCGAGACATAGACCTCGATCTGAGAATTTACAAGACTGTCTGATTTGAGTTCCGGGTAAAGTGACACAAGTGTTATAGCCGAATCTGGGTTCACTTCTGCGAAAATATCAGTCTCATACTCTCGGTATTGCTTCACGACCTCGGCAATCTGCGTTTCGATTTTTGAATTCTCTTCCTGATACATCGCGATTCGATCGTCGATAACCGAGAGGCCCTTTACTTCTATACCGAGTATCACAATAGCTGTTACTGAGGCAAGCACGGCAAATATACCTGTTATACCAATAGGCAAAAACGCTTCATTGTAGTCTTGGTTATATAAAATCATAGCGCCTATCCCTACAATCAAACTAATGACGAGTATAACCAGAATCATTCTACTTTCTCCTTTCTTCATCCCTGATACGGGCATTCCTTTTCTCCCCACGGTATCACCCCGCAATCCAACAAATCCTTGCGCCGCTCGCAGCGCTTTACCTCTTTGCCCTGCTTATCGCAGAACGCACATGCGTTTGCTACATCTCCCATCAGGCGGTCGAATGCATCCATCGGGCAAAGGTAATAATCCTTCTTCGCTGCGGGGCTGTGCTTCGGAACGCACATCAATTCCAATCCGTTCGCTGTGCGAATCAGCCCTTGCACTTGCTCCGGGTCTAGGCCGTCCATCACAGCTTCCAATGCCTTGCTTGCGTGGTTCTGCATTGCCATAAGGCTTCGCCGCGCTTTCTTGCTGTTGCGGAAATCCAAGTCTTTAAGGGTATCGGCATATCCGATGCATCCGGCAAGTACGACAATGATTTCTTTTACTGCCTTGTTTGCGTAATCAACCATATCCGTTTTCTCCCATCAGAACAGGCTTATTTGTTCGCATTCTACAACGCTCTTGCAGTTCTTAACCGCTTGATTGTAGTAGCTTTCTTTTAGCTCTATGCCTATTGCTCTCCGCTTGAGTTCAAGCGCAACATACGCCTCAGAGCCTATTCCTAAGAATGGCGTCAGAACAATATCTCCGGGGTTGCTCCATAGGAGGATTGCGCGTTTTATTACGTCAAGCTGCAATGGGCATATGTGCCGCTCATCTTTTTCGTCCCGCGCGCTTCTTGCTTGCAGCGTGTCAGATGGGTTTATGTCCATCCACACCGGGGAAGCATATCTCTGCCACGCATCAACAGGAAACGTATCGTTTGTGTGCGTCACTGGTTCCGGGTTGTCTCCCGGCTTTCGCATCGTAACAAGGTAATCCGGGATGCCTTGGCGGCTCATGCATGAGTCTTTCTTTAGCTGCTTGTGCAGTAGCCCTAGCGCCTTTGTCCGTTGCATTGCGGTTACCGGGTCTTTCCATATACACACCTCAGAATGGAAGATGAATCCAGCCTTCTGGAATATTCGGATAAGCTCTCCCCTGAAATCCGTTATCCCAATAAACCCGTCCCTTTCTTTGCTCGTCGGAAGATTCATGCAGTGGAAGCTCATGTTTCTTCCCGGCATAAGAACCCGGAATAACTCAGAAGCAAGAAACTCAAACTGCTCGTAAAACTCCGCATGGCTCCGGCAATTTCCCATATCTCGATCGCTGTTGGAATATGTATACAGCGATGCGAACGGTGGAGAATAAACTGTGAAATGCACCGAATTATCCGGGATGCCTTTTATCACCTCGCACGAATCCCCGCAATACAGCGCATAGCGCTCCCCGATATCTTGTTGCTTTACGCGACACTCCGTATCCATTTCGGAACCTCCATCCTCGTTAATGCGTAGTAATCTTCTGTCATCCTGACAGTGTGCCGAATATCAGCCTTCAAAATCTCTTTTGTGTACCCGACAAGCTCACGCGTCATTCGCTCCGCATCGTTCTGCTTGCGTTCGATATTTGCCTTAACCGCGCCCTCTGCATCGCTTATGACAATGTATACATCGACCGGGTTATTCTGCCCGAATCGCCAGCACCTTCTAACCGCCTGATAATAGGCTTCAAAGCTATCCGACAGCCCAACAAAGATGACTTTGTGGCAATTCTGCCAGTTCATCCCGAACCCGGCGATTTTCGGTTTACTCACGAGAACGCGGTTTGTTCCCTCCGTAAACCCCATCATTGCAGATTCTTTGTATTGGATGCTGTCAGAACCTTGAACCTCTACGGATCCTTTTATGGCTTGCGCAAGCGCGTTGCTCTCCGCGTTCAGATCGCACCATACAAGCACCTGTTCATCCGTGGAGTTTGCGATTTCAGAAGCTGCTTTCACGCGGTCATTAATGCTCTCGCGTCTTGCGTCTCTTCGCTCGTTCAGCGTTTGGCATGTATCCGCAATCAGCCTCATTTGCCCGGTTGAATCGCATAGGTTGTTTGACTTCGTCTGCACTTCATGAACGCGCAACGCCGGAAGGTCGTATCCGCTCTGCTCATATCCCAAATCCTGCGGGCGGGTCAGGCAGCACGCCCAGCCAGCTACCCACTCAAAGAACTTGCTCTCCGCATGGCCTTTCAATCTCCATTTCGCTGTATCCCCACCGTCATGCACAAAGAACGTTGCAAGCATTTCGCTCTGTGTCATCGCCCCAAGGAACTGCGCATGATTCCCAAGCTCCATGAAATCATTGGGCGCTGGTGTCGCCGTGCAGCACAGTTTATATGGCGTTCCCTCAAATGCATCATTCAGCATCTGCCTCGTTTTGCCGCCCTGGTGCTTGAGTATGCTGCTTTCATCCAGCACAATACCCACGAATTTTGAAGGGTCGAAGTGTGATAGCATCTCGTAGTTTGTTATATTCACACCATGCCGCACATCGTCCATATCACGACACACGGTAACGCCTATATCAAACTTCTCGCCCTCGCGCTGCGTTTGCTTTCCGACCGCCAGCGGGGCCAGTATCAGCACATTCTCTCCTGTATGCTCGCAAACCTGACGCGCCCATTCGAGCTGCATGGCTGTTTTTCCAAGGCCGCAATCTGCAAATATCGCGCTTTTCCCTTTTTTTAGCGACCAATTCACAATATCAGACTGCCAGTTGAACAGCTTTGGATTGCGATTGCTGCTCTCGAATCCTACCGCTACGCTCCTTATCTGCTTGCTTTGCAGAAAGTCTTTATAGCTCCGTTTTTGCAACATTCAGCACCTCTTCCCATGCTTGTACGGCCTTGTGCGGTTATACTCCATCTTCTCCCGGACGATTGCATCAACGTCCAAACCCTCATGACCGAACCAGTCAAGGATTCTGATTAAGCAGTCAGCCATCTCAACACCTACCCCTTCCGGCTTTCTGCCTCCCCATGATTTCATGTCGGATTCGTAGTATACCGTTTCACCGTCGAACTTGTTGACATACGCCAACGGCCTGCCCGCCCGGTATTCCTCCACCGCTTCCGAAATCTCCGAATGGCACAGCGCGGCGATCTCAAGAAGGTTGCGCGGATCGTCCCACCATCCGTGGCTTTTAGCATTATCATGAATCTCCTTAGACAGTTCGTTTAGCATATCCCTTACCTCCCAGCATGTTGTGTTTGTTGTTTGTGATGAATTGCTTGTCGGCTTCAAAAATCCGCAGCATCCTGCCGTTTATCTTTACTCTGACATGCGAACCCAGTGAAACCTTATCCGTATAGATGCGCTTTGCGCACTTCATGTCATCCGTTTCGGCGATTAACGTTTCATGCCCCGAAGTTATCGCCACAATTTGATATTTCATCGTTCAAATCTCCGCTTTCAATTTCCTGCGCGCCACATCCAGCGCGCCGAAGTCTTCACAATTCCGTGCAAATGCCGCTGCATATGCATCACACGCACTTGCGATTCGGATGAATCTGGCTTGCTGCCATTCCTGATCGCTTTCAGGGCTGAACGGCGTTTCTTCTCCCGTATCCACGCACCCCATACGGTTTGCGGCGTTTTCTGCGCATGCGCATACCTCTCCGACACGGACGATAATTTCATTAGCCCCGTTTCTGCACCACGCATCCGCAATTCCGCGCGCATATTCGCGTAGTTGTTCGTTCTTGTACTGCGGCTTTCCGGTCAGCCCTTCCGCGATCCCAACGATTACAGCAATGGCCAAATCCATGCATACGGCGGCATATTGGTCTTCGTGCTTTTTTCGCACATCTGCCGGCAGCGATTCCGCCTTTGCCTTTCGCGCTATGTTGCGCTGAACATCATCCATCCACATGGTATTCCCCCATTCCAAGGTATTTTTCGATCATATCCGCGGCGGCGCGCCAGCCTATACATGATACAGCGGCATATTTCTGCGCACCGAGTTCGCGAATCCACCAGCGTTGATCTTCGGACACGCGCCCGCCTGGCGCTTTCAGTTCGATATATAGCCCGTGGAATGTCCCTCGTGGAACCGGCAGGCATAAATCCGGGACACCGCGCTTCACACCTTTACGCTTCATCAGCGCACCCTCTGCCGGGCTGCATTTGCGCTCGTTTGCAATGTGATGCAATAATTTCAATTCCGGGTACTTCTGCCGCACTGCGACGGACCATTCCATTACGGCGATTTGCTCCCTGTCTTCCTGCGTCATGCGCTTTTTGTCCTTCCTCCGCCAATCAGGCGGTTTAATATCATACTGGCTTGTCCTTTTGTCAGGCTTTCATAATCCAGTGCGTCATCCTTGCACATCCGCCGCACCAGTTTCACCTGTTTTTCGGATGCAGGTGCGCGCCCCCACCGTTTGATTGCATTGTTATCCCACAGCTGGCGCGCATCTGCTGCATAGTTGCACAGCCATCGGTACGCCATATCCAGCGCTGTCTGCATTGGCACGATTTCCCCGGATGCCGTTCGCGTGCGGCCAAGATCGTCCTGCGGCGGAATCACCATCTTGCGGTCAGGCAGGGACAACACCAGCGAACCGTCCGGCATTTTAAACCACGCCACATCATGTGTTACGTATTGCTGCCCCTTGGCCCACAGGTCAACGATCTCGACGTTGCGTATCCAGCTTTCCGGGCAATCCGCTGCGGCCATTGCGATGGCTGGCAAGTCAAACAGCATGCCTTGCACATCATTTGCTTTCCTGGCGGGTACGCCGTCCATGTCAATCCCCAACAGTGACGGTGCCGTGCATATGGACGCTTTACGCGATACCCCAACGCAATCAATCAGATTTAGCCGCTCTTTCCCCGGATATAGCCGCAGCCCGCGCCCTACCATTTGCGCATACAACGCTTCGGATTGTGTTGGCCGCGCTATGATTACCGTCTCAACACGCGGAATATCGGTGCCTTCCGTGAATACCATGCAATTTATCAGGCATGATATTTGACCATCGGTGAACCGTTGCACGATTTCTGCGCGGTTCTTCGTTTCGCCCGTGACGACAACAGAACCCGGAATCTTCGCCGCAATGTCATTCGCATGCTTCACGCTGACTGCAAAAATCAGCGTTGCACCTGTTGCCAAATCACGGTACGCTTCTGCGATTGCATCTGCGGTTCCGTCCATCGCCTTTTCCAGTTCGCCCGGCGCGTAATCACCGTTGCGCGTCCGAATCCCGGTCAGGTCATACCCGATATTTACGCGGCGGCACAGGATGTCTGACAAATACCCCTGCTCGATTCCCCACCGTAAATCACGCGAGAAAACGATTTCGGAAAATACATTATCCAGCCTTGCCTTATCGCCGCGATTCGGCGTGGCGGTGAATCCGACATGCAGGCGTGGACGGAAGTGGTCGTAAATCGTCCTGTACGTTCGCGCGGCGGCGTGATGCGCTTCGTCCGTGATGATGACATCGAAATCATCCGGGGCATACCGCCCAATCCTGCGTGCAATGGATTGTACCGATGCACTGACCACCTCCGCGCTGTACGGCGCACTGCTTGCGGCCATCTCCACGCCCGTCAGGCAATCGAAATACTTTAATGGCTGCCTGACAAGTTCCTCGCGGTGTGACAGAATCAGCATGCGCCCTTTGCGCGGGATACGGGAGAAGGTGACCGTTTTACCCAACCCCGTTGCCATGTGCACCAGATAACTGCCGCGCTCCGGGATTGCGTCTATGCAATCCTGCTGATACGGTCTAAGCGTTATCTGCATCGTTTATCGCCCCTCATCGTTTATCGCCCCTTTTTCTATAATGCTGCGCGCTATATCCAACGCCATGATCGCTTCTCCGGCTGACATCAGTGACGCGGTTCCACCGCACAGGATTGTAATAATCCTGCTCGCCGCCTTTGCGATTGCGTCTAACTGATACGGATGCATTTTGTATCCCCTGCGCGCCAGTGCGCTTTTGATTTCACCATCATTCATCTGTCTTACCTCCATACGTGGAACTTGTGGTACTTTGTGGAACTTGCAGTTCCACGCGATTTTCCTAGGCATTTAGCACGTTTGCGGGTGTGTGTGGAACTGTGGAACATTTTGCACGTATTCCTATATAGGGAATACACATAGCGCAGTGTGTGTGTGTCTATAACACATATACATGTTTTGGTTCCACATGTTCCACAGTTCCACATTAAAACGGCATGTCTTCAACCTTGGTGTGCATGCATACGCATTCCGCAAGCACATTCCCGATTCTCTTCCCTACGGTAAATGCGCGCCCCCTTGTGTCAATCAGCCCTTTGCGTTTCATCCACCCAAGGAACCCCTTCGGCGAATATCCTTCCGCAGATACCACCCGGTTGAACACGCTGCGGATGATATATGCCTTGTCATCTTCGATCAGGCCGTATACATCCTGCTGCGCATCCTTGCCCATTCGGTTCGCGTTCTGCGCAACCCAATCGCACATGAATGCATATGCCCGTTCGTTGATGTCCACAGATGCATTGGTTTGCAAAAATCCGATCATGTCCGCTGGTGTAACCGGCGTGTCATGGTAGAACCAATCGGATATCAGCCTGTCAGCCGTTATGATGATGGATGCGGACAGCGCCTGCTTGTCCGTTGCATCATCTGCGGACAGTGCCGCAAATACCGCGTCATATCCCGTTTTTGCATCCCTGATCGCGTCCGGCGTAAGCCTGTTAATGAATTCGCGCCCTGCGTGCCCGTAATTCTGCCGCAGTATCCCGGCGGCTGCACGGCCGTTTTCAACGATCTTCTGCGTTTCGTCATTGCATTCGATATCAATAATGCGGTTCAGCGCGCCTGCGCCTGCGTTGTCCTGCGTTAGCGGTGTTTCGCCCGATGTTATGATGCAGTTGCGCCATGTCAGCGTCTGATCGATGCCACGCGCCCGGTTTCCGCGCAGTCTGCCAACACCTTCAGCCAGTTTGTATACGTTGAATTTCGTATTGCCGCGTTCGTCCCGCGCAAGCTGCAATTCATCTATAATCATCGGCAGCGAATTCAGGAACCCCGCATAGAATTCATACCCAACGCCAGTGCTGTCGAACGTTTTGATATATCGTCCCATCGCAGGATCCGCCCACACGCTTGCAGCGGCCATAAGCGCCACCGTCTTACCTGTGCCGGATGTCGTGCCCCACAAGTGTATGAAGAACGGAAGCAGACCGAACGGTTCCACCAGCGCAGACGCAAACGATGCTGCAATCACGATTTTTGCGGCCAGTGAATAACTCCGCATCTGTGCTGTGATCTTTACCCATTCCGCAAAATCCCCCTTGGCGCATACAGCACGAAATACATCCCGGAACGCTGCGTCACCATCAAACACCAATCCGTCAACGTATGGAGAAAATCCATGCCCAGGTATATTCCCAAGCCGCCCGACAGATGGCATTTCCGGCAATGCGTCATAGTTCATGTTTTCAACGTCGTGCAAGTACCGCACAAGCGCCTTTGCCGTTTCCGATGTAACCGCGATTCCGCTGTCCGACAGCGACACGATTTTGTTTGCGCTGGCAATCGTCTGCCTGTCCACCGTTATCCGCCGCCACGCAGTACCGCGCCTAAATGCGATTTCAAGCTTTTCAACGCCGGAATCCACGTTAATCAGCCGTTTTACGGGCATAATCGGGTGCACGCATGCTACTTCCTCGCCGATAGACGTTTTGCGCGTTATAGCGGCATCGTCTGCCCGCCATTCACCCGTTTCCAGCTCCATCGGCTGACCCTCAAATTCCGATGTGTTGCCGCCAAAAGATATTGCGCTAAGCCCCTTTTGCCTCGCCTCATACGCGCGGTACATCCCCTTGAATGTCTTGAATCCGTGTGCATTCGCCTCTGCCGCAGCCTGTTCCAGCGCCACGCGGTGCTTAAATGCATCGCCGCGCAAGTCATATATTTTCTTGTACAGTTCGTCCGAAAAATAATTAATCGTTTGCGGCGATCCATTCAAAAAGTCCATCCAATTTCACCTCAACTCTTTCCAGCCTGCGGGCTGCGTCGCACCAGTCATCCGAAAACGGTATCGCGTTGGATTTATACGATTCAATCCGCTTGCGTTCTTCGCACAGCGTCCTATATTCGCCCCGTGCCTGATCTATCGCGCGCTGTCTATGTCGCGCCTCTGCCGCACGCTTGCGCGCGGCCTCTTGCCCCCTGTAATCGTTTTCCGCCAACGCGATTCCGCCGATTTCTGCCGCTCTGACCGCTGCCGTATGGTTCGGCACGTTTTCCATGCGTGCTATGAATTTGATTGCGTCCCCGCCGTTTCCGCATGCGAAGCAGTAATAGCCATCGTCATACACCTTCATGCTTGGCCGCTTGTCCGCGTGGAAGGGGCATATTGCCTTGCCCCTTTTCACGTCAATCCCATACGCCGCAAGTACGCGTTCCATCGGCACGGCCTTGCGAATCGCGGCATAATCAATCAGAACGGGCATTCTTCATCCGCCAGCGCTGGCGGCGCCGGTGGCTGTTGCGCTGCCTTGGCTTGTCCTGCGCCGGAGATCAGCTTGCGCTTCGGGATTTTTACGCCATCGCGTATGTGCTGAACGCTGCATGCATACATGGGTTTCGTGGCAACGCCAACCCCGGAACCGTCCTGCAACATGAATTCCTCTTCGCGGAACACAATTCCGATCAGCTTGCCAACCAATGACTGCTCCGTTCCTTCTCCCCACTGCATAACGAATCCCGGATTGCTTTCTTCCACGGATGTAATCAGTCCCTTGAATTCCGGAGAGCACTGCTCGCGGTTGTTATAGCCCATCACAAAGACTCGATGCGTTCCCGCCGCCGGCCATTTTGCATCCTTGTTGGCCTGCACGTCATCCTTGTACCTTCGATCAAAGATGCCGGCCTTCTCGCCCTCATGCACATCAAACGCGATCACAAACTGCCAGTACCCGCTGTTTGTTTCCTCTCTTGCTCCGCGAATTCTGCACACATACCCGCCTGCCGGAAGCTGTTCCCGCGCTCCGGTGCGCGCCTGCACGTCGCTGTACCCATTAGGCATTTTCATCCTTGTTTTCCTCCTGATTTATGTTTTTTGGCAGGCCGTAATATTCGCGGATTGTCATATCTACCATGCGCAAATCGTTGTCAATCAGCGGCTGGTCAAACATGCCCATTGGCGTTTTTACAGTGTCCTGTCCGTTTGTTTGCGTTGAAAACATATAGCGTCCATCCTGAACCACGGTTTTCATGACGATGGTAAACAAACCTTCTATCGTGATCTTCTCGTCAAGCATCTTGCCGATGGTTTTCATCCTTTCGTTTCCGCTTGCGTCGCGTTCGGTGTGCGCCATGAAATATACAATTTTCTGATCGGGCAAATCGTTCACTACGGTTTGAACCAGCGTCCAGAAGTTCAGCGCAATATCCGTGAATTTCTGGTACCCGTTGACCTTTGCATTGCGCATGAATTCATTTGCCATCAGGTATTGCGCATCGTCTATCACAAGGCTTTTCGCCTTTGCCTTTGTGATCGTGTCATCGATCTGCATGTAATTATCCGTATTAACGCATTTCAGCGATGTACGGAACGGCAGCGGCTTGCGCGACACGTTGATGATGCCAAGCTCTCCGGGCTGAAAATTACGCATGCTCGCGCTTTTCCCGGACCCGGATTCACCAATAATCAGAACGGGAAGTCCCATATCACACCTCCACCACAAATTCAGGTTCGCGCTCCACGATTTCAACCAGTCCGGCGGGTACGGTTTCCCCGGTGTCCTTGTGTACAATCACCGTGTCATACCCTTCGTGCACAACGTTCAGCGTTTTCTTGAACTCACCCCAACGGAACTTCGGATTTTGTTCCACGAATTCCGGGAACGCTTCTATAAGCAGCGAATCATTGTGCTTGTACTCCGGGGACGGCTTTTTCAGTTTCAGCACGCCGGACGCAAGCTTGTATGTTTCCTGCGTCTTGGTGCTGCTGTGCGGGACGGACTGAAAGTAGATGGACAGCTTGCCGTTAATATCGGCCTTTTTCCTGTCGCGTTCTTCCTCGATCTGCTTGGCACGCGCGGTGTAGAAATCAATCTGCGCCTTGCACACGTTCAGCAGCCGCTGCGATTCCTCGTTGATACGCCTGATTTCCTGCAAGCACTGTTCGGCCTGAATATCGTCCTGCACATCGTTATATGGGTTCATGGGGTCAAAGGCAGCATCAAACATCTTTTCTATCCTCCAAATACTTCTTGATGATGGCCGTCAATCCAGCCTGTATGGTGTCGTATCCATCTGCGTTTAAAGCGTGTTGCAACCGCTCTAATTCGGTTTTTGTCATGCGGCACTGGATTCGTGCCTTTAATCGGCGGTTGTCGCGTCTGCGGGCTTCCTGCGCGGTCTTGGCAAACGCTTCATCTATCAGCCGTTCCGCATCGTTCACAAGCCTGATGCCGTATCTGTCCGGACGTTCCACCTTGCTTTGCAGGGTCTTGTCATATCCTGGGTATTGTTCGCGCATAACGGCTACAATGTCGCATGCGGCTACGTTGCGTTCCTCGCGGAAGGATTTCAGGTCAATCATTTGAATCATCCTCCTCTACGTGCTGCTCTTTCACCACAAGCGGCGCGTACTTGTCGCACAGCGTTTTCACAACAGAATCATAGGTTTCCTTGTCCAATGCGCCGCTTCGGCACAGCCAACACGCACCTAGCCAACCTTCTAGGAACAAGTTCACCGCAGAATCTGTATCTGTGGCAGAAAGCGGTTTGAGCGTCTGTGTAAGCGTATACAGATATTCCCGCATTTTGATTTCGGATGAATCTATGCCGCACAGATAGTCAAGCGAAACGCCTAACGATTTCGCAATCTCCGCTGCTACATTAACCTGTGGTATCCTTCTATCAAGTTCATATTGGTTCATCGATTGCGTGCTTGTCCCGGCCATATCAGCTAGATTCTTCTGGGAAATACCTTTCTCTTTCCTTACTGCCATCAATCGCTTTGCAAACGTGTCATATTTACGGCACGATTTCGGCTTACTCATTGACTTTTCCCTCCTCCGCTGATATGATGGGTTCAGCAGTATTGTTCGTGTGCTCGCTTGGGATGGCCGTCCCGGCGGGCACTTCCTTTTCCACGGGCTGCATGCAGTAATCGATTGCCGCGTTCCAGCCAGCCAAAAATCCATCCTTCAAAATTGCAAGTATAACGTCCGTCGCCACACCCGCATTCTTGTCGCTCGCTGAAGCCCACAATATTTGGCACGCTGTTGTCAACTCGTCTAACGTTTCTCCCGCGTGCTTACGGAATGCCCGTGCTTTCGCAATCTCCATGTCCATTACCGATTTCCCTCCTTTAAATTCTCAATGTATAACCCTCGTCTACGCGGTTGGCGCCGTTTTTGCGTCCTGCGCTGTACGCCCTGCGCGACCGCTATGGCGATCAGGATCCCGATAATTACCCC
>OIZQ01001008.1_pt1 | contig 12264 bp, 11 predicted proteins | sample 1588491 | NCBI WGS metagenome assembly OIZQ01 (sample SAMN03283262) | human gut metagenome | biome: human-associated habitat; material: feces | host: Homo sapiens | place: USA | collected 2013
GGCGTTCTTTCCCCCATTTCTTTCGCTGCTGAAAGAAATGGGGCCGCCGGAGGCATGAAAGAGAAAAGTTAGCGGGCCGCTGCGGCCAAAAGTGACCCGCGCTCGGAAGTGCAGAACCATTCCTTCAAAAAAAAGAATGAGCGTGCCGTCGAGGACGACGCCGGTCCCTGCAAAAAGCATATCGCCCTCCAAAAAAGGGATCCCGCGCCCAAGGGCGCGGGATCCCTGCAACCATCAATCGCTGTCCAGCTTGAGGACGGCCATGAACGCCTCGGTAGGTACCTGCACCGTACCGAGGTTCCGCATCTTCTTCTTGCCCTCCTTCTGCTTCTCCAGCAGCTTCTTCTTGCGGGTGATATCGCCGCCGTAGCACTTGGCCAGCACGTCCTTCCGCATGGCCTTCACCGTCTCGCGGGCGATAATGCGGCCGCCGATGGCCGCCTGGATGGGCACCTCGAACAGCTGGCGGGGGATGTTCTCCTTCAGCTTCTCGCACAGGCGGCGGGCGCGGGGATACGCTTTGTCGCGGTGGGCGATGAAGCTCAGCGCGTCCACGCCGTCGCCGTTGAGCAGCAGATCCACCTTCACCAGATCGCTGGTGCGGTAGCCGGACAGCTCATAGTCCAGCGAGGCGTAGCCCTTGGTGTTGGCCTTCAGCGTGTCGAAAAAGTCGTAGATGATCTCGTTCAGCGGCATCTGATAGTGCAGCTCCACCAGATGGGTGTCCAGATACTGCATGTCCTTGAACTCACCGCGCCGCTCCTGGCACATGGGCATGATGTTCCCCACAAAGTCCTGCGGCGTGATGATGGACACCTTGACGTAGGGCTCCTCCGCGTGCTCGATGGAGCCCGGATCGGGGTAGTTGTGGGGGTTGTCCACCTTCACCATGGTGCCGTCGGACTTGTAGACGTGGTAGATGACGCTGGGCAGCGTGGTCACCAGGTCCAGATTGAATTCCCGCTCCAGCCGCTCCTGGATGATCTCCATGTGCAGCATGCCCAGAAAGCCGCAGCGGAAACCGAAGCCCAGCGCTGCGGAGGATTCCGGCTCAAACGTCAGCGACGCATCGTTGAGCTGCAGCTTCTCCAGCGCATCCCGCAGATCGGGGTACTTGCTGCCGTCCTCGGTGTAGATGCCGCAGTACACCATAGACTGGGCGGGGCGGTAGCCCGGCAGCGGCTCCGTGGCGGGGGCCGCGGCGTCGGTGATGGTGTCGCCCACGCGGGTATCTTTAACGTTCTTGATGCTGGCGGTGAAATAGCCTACCTCGCCGGCCTGCAGGCAGTCCGTGGGCTCGTTGCCCAGCGGCTTGAGATAGCCGCACTCCAGAATGGTGTACTCCGCGCCGCTGGCCATCATGCGAACGGTCTGGCCCTTGCGGATAGTACCCTCCATGATGCGGAACAGCACCACCACGCCCACGTAGGGGTCGTACTGGCTGTCGAATACCAGCGCCCGCAGCGGCGCCTTGGGGTCGCCCTTGGGGGCGGGCACGTTCTGCACCACGTCCTCCAGTACGGCGTCGATGTTGATGCCCAGCTTGGCGGAGATCTCCGGGGCCTCCAGCGCGGGCAGGCCGATGATGTCCTCCACCTCCTGCTTGGCCTTCAGGGGGTCGGCGGCGGGCAGGTCGATCTTGTTGAACACCGGCAGGATCTCCAGATCGTGGTCCATGGCAAGATACGTGTTGGCCAGCGTCTGGGCCTCCACGCCCTGGGTGGAATCCACCACCAGCAGCGCGCCCTCGCAGGCGGCCAGCGACCGGCTGACCTCATAATTGAAGTCCACGTGGCCCGGGGTGTCGATGAGGTTCAGGGCGTAGGTTTCTCCGTCCTGCGCCTTATAGAAGATCTGGACGGCGCGGGACTTGATGGTAATGCCCCGCTCCCGCTCCAGATCCATATTGTCCAGCAGCTGGTTCTCCATCTCCCGCTCCGGCACGGCGTTGCACTTCTCCAGCAGGCGGTCCGCCAGCGTGGATTTCCCGTGGTCGATGTGAGCGATGATGGAAAAGTTGCGGATATGGGACTGGTCAAACATAGTAGAAAGCCTCCTTTGGAAATCCACGCTGCCCGCGTGGAGCGCGTACAAGCGTTTTGCGGGGCAAAACCTTGCCGCAGGCGGAATCCATTTCCGCCGAGGATGTCAAAATTATTTTCACCGCTTCGCCGCCAGGTCGTCCACATTGTGGACCACCTGCGCCGTGCTCTGCCCCACGCCGGGGGCGGCGGTGAGCGCATCGGAGTTCAGCTCCGGCACCTGTTCCGCCTCAGCCAGCGCCCGCAGGTATACCGCGCGGCTGCGCAGCATAGCGGCGTCCACCGTGCCCGCATCGAAGTCCACGCTGTCCACGGCGAAGAAATCCTCGTTGCCGCCGCCCCGCCGGTAGTAGTGCCGCAGCAGGGTATACAGCGCCGTGCTGAGATAGTCGCCGGCGGCGGTGATGGCCGTCCGGTCGCCGCACTTGCCCAGCAGGTCGAACAGCACGCCGGTGGTGTTCACCACCAGCTTTTTCTGCAAGGTGGCCAGGATACTGCCCTTCAGCGTTCCCTTTTCGTCGCTGGCGTCATACAGCTCCGCCGCCTCGATGATGGACCCGTCGCGGGAGCTGGTGCGCCCCAGCAGAAAGTCCGCCGACACGTGATAGAAGTCGCAGGCCCGGGCCACGAAGGCCAGTCCGGGCTCGCGGATGCCATTTTCGTAGTGGCTCAGCAGCGCCTGACTGATGCCCAGTGCCGCAGCGGCCTTCCGCTGGCTGATGCCCATCTCCTGCCGCAGCAGGCTCAACGTTCTGGAAAAATCCGTTGCCAATTCTCTCACCCCGTTTATTTTTATACAGCCCGTAAATCATACCCTATATAATACGGATTGTAAATACATTTTTCGCTCCGCGTCCAAAAAATTTGCACCGTCCTCCGCCGTGTGCTACAATAGGTGCAACAAAATCCGGAGGTGCTGCAACATGGAAGAACAACTGATCCTGTACGTGCGCTACACGGCCAAGCCCGGCTGCCGCGAGTCCTTCGTCCGCGACATCGTGGAGGAAGGTATCCTGACCCAGATCCGGCAGGAGGACGGCTGCCTGGCCTATGACTACTACTTCTCCGCTCAGGACGAGAACGAGGTCCTGCTCATTGAGCGCTGGGAGAGCGCGGCCCACCAGCGCGTCCACATGGAGCAGCCCCATATGGCCCGCCTGCGGGAGATCAAGGATAAATACATCGCCGCCACCAAGCTGGGCCGCGTTCACCTGGAGGACTGACCCATGCTGTTCGATACCCACGCCCACTACGACGATGAAGCCTTTGACGCCGACCGCGACGCGCTGCTGACGGCCCTGCCAGACTGCGGTGTAGGGCTGGTCATCGATCCGGGCTGCGACCTCACCAGCTCCCGCAGAGCGGTGGAGCTGGCGGCGGCCTACCCCCACGTCTACGCGGCGGTGGGCATCCATCCCGAGAACTGCGGCGGCTGCACCGACGACGATCTGGCGGCCCTGCGTCCCCTGGCGCAGCAGCCCAAGGTGGTGGCCATCGGCGAGATCGGGCTGGATTACTACTGGGAGGAGAACCCGCCTCGGGAATTCCAGCAGCAGGTGTTCCGCCGCCAGCTGGCGCTGGCGCGGGAGCTTCAGCTGCCGGTGATCGTCCACGATCGGGAGGCCCACGCCGACACCCTCTCCATCGTGCGGGAATTCCCCGATGTCACCGGCGTGTTCCACTGCTTTTCCGGCAGTCCCGAGATGGCGCAGGAGCTGCTGAAGCTGGGCTGGTATCTGGGGTTTGATGGCCCCGTGACCTATAAGAACGCCCGCCGCGCGCCGGAGGTGGCGGCGGTGACGCCGCTGGACCGGATGCTCATCGAGACGGACAGCCCCTACATGACGCCGGTGCCCTATCGCGGCAAGCGCAACGACTCCGGCTATGTCCGTCTGGTGGCGGAAAAGCTGGCAGAGTGGAAGGGCGTCGCGCCGGAGGAGATGGCCCGCCTCACCACGGAGAACGGCAAGCGCCTGTTCCGCATTTCCTGACAACTGGACAAAAAAGGACCTGAACGCCATGCGTTCAGGTCCTTTTTATCGTTGTGTCAGATGCTCAGCACAGCTTGGCGCCGGCGGGCACGCTGTCATCGATGAGCATCAGGTGCAGCTTCTCCTCGCCGTGCTCCTGATGGACGGCGGAGATCAGCATGCCGCAGCTGGGGATGCCCATCATCTTGCGGGGCGGCAGGTTCAGGATGGCGATGGCCGTCTTGCCGATGAGCTGCTCCGGCTCATAGTACTGGTGGATGCCGGAGAGAATGATGCGGTCGGTGCCGCTGCCGTCGTCCAGCGTAAACTTCAGCAGCTTGTCGCTCTTCTTCACAGCCTCGCAGTTCTTGATCTTCACGGCGCGGAAGTCGGACTTCAGGAACGTGTCGAAGTCCACCTCCTCCTGCACGAAGGGCTCCACCTCCACGGCGGGCAGCGCCGCCTTCTTCTGAGCCTCCTGCATGGCGTTGAGCTTCTCCAGAGTGGCCTCGGCGTCCACGCGGGGGAACAGATTCTCGCCCTTGGAGACCTGAGCCTCGGTGGGCAGCACGCCCCACACGTTGGCGTTGTCCCAGGTGCGGGCCGCCGCGCCTGCGCCGATCTTGGCAAAGATCTTCTCACAGGTGTCCGGCATCACCGGCATCAGCAGCGTAGTACACACGCGGATGGTCTCCAGCAGGTTATACAGCACCGTGGCCAGCCGGACGTGTTTGCTCTCGTCCTTGCCCAGCGTCCAGGGGGCCGTCTCGTCGATATACTTGTTGGCGCGGTCAATGACCTTGAAGATCTCGTCCAGCCCGTTCTGCAGCTGGAGCTTGTCCATCTCCGCCTCATAGCGGCCCCGCAGGGCACACACGGTCTTTTTCAGGTCGCAGTCCTCCGGCGCGTCCTCGCGGGCGGCGGGCAGCTTGCCGCCGAAGTATTTCTCCACCATGCCGGTGGTGCGGCTCACCAGATTGCCCAGCTTGTTGGCAAGGTCGGTGTTGATGGTGCTGATCAGCAGCTCGTTGGAGAAGTTGCCGTCGGAGCCGAAGGGGAACGTCCGCAGCAGGAAGAAGCGCAGGGCGTCCACGCCGAACATCTCTGCCAGCACGTAGGGGTCCACCACATTGCCCTTGGATTTGGACATCTTGCCGCCGTCGATGACCAGCCAGCCGTGGCCGTACACATGCTTGGGCAGGGGCATACCCATGCTCATCAGCATGGCGGGCCAGATGATGGAGTGGAACCGGACGATCTCCTTGCCCACGATGTGGTAATCGGCGGGCCAATACTTGTCGTAGTCGTTGTAGCGGTCGTTGTCGAAGCCCAGCGCCGTGCAGTAGTTGAACAGGGCGTCCACCCACACATAGACCACATGGCCGGGATCGAAGTCCACGGGGATGCCCCACTTGAAGCTGGTACGGCTGACGCATAGATCCTCCAGACCCGGCTTGATGAAGTTGTTCACCATCTCGTTGACGCGGGTGCGGGGCTGCAAAAAGTCCGTATCCTCCAGCAGGTGCTGCACCCTGTCGGCGTACTTGCTCAGCCGGAAGAAATAGGCCTCCTCCTCGGCATCGTGTACCTCGCGGCCGCAGTCGGGGCACTTGCCGTCCACCAGCTGGCTCTCCGTCCAGAAGCTCTCGCAGGGAGTGCAGTACTTGCCCTTATAGGCGCCCTTATAGATGTCGCCGTTGTCATACATCTTCTTGAAGATCTTCTGCACGGCGGCGCAGTGATAGTCATCGGTGGTGCGGATGAAGCGGTCGTTGGAGATGTTCATCAGTTTCCACAGATCCAGCACGCCCCGCTCTCCCTCCACGATGCGGTCCACAAAGGCCTGGGGGGTCATGCCGGCCTCCTCGGCCTTGGTCTCGATCTTCTGGCCGTGCTCATCGGTGCCGGTGAGGAACATCACGTCATAGCCCTGCAAGCGCTTATAGCGGGCGATGGCGTCGGTGGCCACGGTGCAGTAGGTGTGGCCGATGTGCAGCTTGTCCGATGGATAGTAGATGGGCGTTGTGATATAAAACGTATTTTTTTCCATAGGTGGTCTATCTCCTTTTCCGCCGCCCCGAATGGAAGGACGACTTAAAATACTGGCAGTCATTTATACTATTGTAGAGCACGCGGCGGGCTTTGTCAATCTATCCACCATCATGATGGGGAAAACTCCGCGATTTTTGCGTAAAAAGCCATTTACAGACTGAGAAAAATTTTGTATAATGGAGAATAGTGATTTGCGGGGCGCGTGAAAATGCGCCCGCCGGAACAAATGAGCTTAGGAGGAACCCCCCATGTCTTACAGAATTCTCGTCATCAACCCCGGCTCCACCTCCACCAAGATCGGTGTCTATGAGGATGAGCAGCTGCTCTTTGACAAGACCCTGCGCCATAGTGCGGAGGACATTGCCCAGTTCAAAACCATCGCCGCCCAGAAGGACTGGCGCCGCGATCTGGTCATGCGTGCGCTGCGCGAGCAGGGCATCGACGCCCGCACCCTGTCCGCCGTCAGCGGCCGCGGCGGTCTGCTGCGTCCCATCCGCGGCGGCACCTACGCCGTCAACGACAACATGGTCACGGACTGCACCATCGGCATTCAGGGTCAGCACGCCTCCAACCTGGGCGGCCTGATCGCCCGCGAGATCGGCGACGAGCTGGGCATCCCCTCCTACATCGTGGACCCCGTGGTCATCGATGAGATGGCTGATGTGGCGCGCTATGCCGGTCATCCCCTGTTCCAGCGTGTCAGCATTTTCCACGCCCTGAACCAGAAGGCCGTGGCCAAGCGCTTTGCCAAGGAGCAGGGCAAGAAATATGAGGAGCTGAACCTCATCGTCTGCCACATGGGCGGCGGCGTTTCCATCGGCGCCCACATGAAGGGCAGCGTGGTGGACACCCAGAACGCACTGGACGGCGAGGGTCCCTTCTCTCCCGAGCGCTCCGGCTCCCTGCCCACCGGCCAGCTGGTGAAGCAGTGCTACTCCGGCAAGTACACCGAGGCGGAGATGCACCGTATGCTCTCCGGCCGCGGCGGTCTGGTGGCCTACACCGGCTCCAACGACATGCGCTATCTGCTGGCGCAGGCCGAACACGATAAGAAGATCGCCGGTGTGGTGGACGCGTTCCACTATCAGATCGGCAAGGAGATCGGCGCCATGGCCGCCGTTATGCACGGCAAGGTGGATCAGATCATCCTCACCGGCGGCATCGCCTATGGCAAGGAGACGGTGGATGCCATCTCCGAGATGGTCGGCTGGATCGCCCCCATCACCGTCTACCCCGGCGAGGACGAGCTGCTGGCGCTGGCGCAGGGCGCTCTCCGCGTGCTCAAGGGCGAGGAGCCGGCACTGGAGTACCGCCGTCCCCGTCCCGACGACAACAACTGATCTATCCGCAGCTAAAAAGGCCGTCCGGCATACGCCGGACGGCCTTTTTTTTACTATGCTGACGCTTACTGCTCCTGCGCGGGCTTCCCGCACTGGGGGCAAACGCCGTTTTCCAGTCTGCTGCCGCACTCCCGGCAGAACTGGGCGGGCCGGGCAGGCTCCGCCCAAACGGGCTGGGGCTGAATTGGGGGCTGCGGTTCTGGCTGGGGCTGGTACGGCGGCTGGGGCTGAACCGGGGGTTGAGGCTGAACCGGAGGCTGGGGCTGCGGCTCCTTGCGCTGGATAGCCTTTTTCAGCTCCTCCACATCGGGGGCGGCAAACACATCTCCGCCGGCGCTGCCGGTCTCGTCCGCCAGTTTGCGGTTGATGGAGATGACATTCTTCACCAGCAGAATGGCCATCATCATCAGCTCATAGCTGAGGCGAACGGCGATGGGTCCCACGATGATGCACAGCAGGCCGGTACCGCCCATCCATCTGCTTGCGCCGGTCCAGTAATCCCTCTGGACATTGAACAGCTGGAGCACGCCGTAGAGAACGATGAAGGCGGTGGAGAAGATGTACAGCGCTTGCAGGATCTTTTCCACCACGAGGAACTTGAAGGCGCATAAGTCGTGCAGGAATTTGCCGAAGGCGTTCAGCTTCTCCCGGCGCTTTTCCGGTACAACGAAGATGAATGCCAGCACCGTTGCGGCAATGGCGAGAACCACCGCGACGATCAGAAAAATCAGTTGCTTCATGGGACTCTCTCCTTTTCTATGTAATACCATCATGATAACAACGGTTCACGCTGTTGTCAACACAAGAAAGAGGCCGTCCGGCATATGCCGGACGGCCTCTTTTTTACGTTCAGCTGTTGATAACGTAGCTGCCGGACGCCGGCGCCTCCGCAGCCGCTGCCACCAGCCGCGTCTCCGCGTCATAGCCCTTGGGCAGCTGCCGCTGCACCGCTGCCGCGTCCTCTCCGGACGGGAGATAGATGCGGTCGAACAGCTCCGCCAGCTGGGTCGCCGTCAGGGCGTTGTCCCCGCTGCCGCGCAGCGTCACCGACAGGGCCACGCCCTCCGGCAGACTGCTGCGCAGGCTCTTGGCGAAGTCGGTGAGGATCTGCACATGGTCGCTGCCGCCGTTGGCGATAGCCTCCAGATCTCCCTCCGCCGGATAGCAGAACCAGTCCAGCAGGATCTCGTCGAACCCCAGCTCCGCGCACTCGGTGCTCAGCGCCGTGATGTAGCTCAGCACTGCGGGATTGGTAGGATCCAGCCACGCGCCGCCGTTGGCATCGTACCACAAACTGTCGTCCTCCCGCACCAGCGCCGTCTCCGGCAGTCCCTGTGCGTAGGCGCTGTCGCTGAAGCAGCAGATACGCGCCACCGTGTATCGGTCGCTGGCCAGCAGCTGCTTCAGGCAGTCCAGCGGGCGTCCCTGCTCCACGATGACGTTCTGCGGCACCGACACCTGCGTGCCGTAGGTAATGCCGCCGTTCTCGCGCTTCACCGCCAGCACCATGTCCTCCGGTGCCAGGGTGCTCATGATGTAGTCCGCGCCCCACCACAGGCAGTCGTCGGGCAGGCGTGTGGCGTGGAGCGCCGTTACCGGCGTCAGCGTGCTCTCTGGTTCCAGACGGTCGATGTCCACATCCCCCACCGGCGTCTTATCCGAAGTGGGTGTGCCGTCATGCCGTCCCCAGGGCAGCTCCAGATGGACCTGTCCCGCCTCATCGTAGACCAGATAGTTCTGCACCGCCAGATATCCCACGGCGCCCAGCAGGATCAGCACCAATACCACGATCAGCACGATGCGGCCGGTGGAAACGCGGCCCCGATAACTGTTGTACCCCCTTGTCGCCATAGGCGTACCCTCCCTTAGGGCTGGATGCTGTCCACCAGCGCCACACGGCGGGCGTGGCGGCCGCCCTCAAACTCTGTGGACAGGAAGATCTCCACCATACGCTTGGCCAGATTCGGCCCCGTGATACCGGCGCCCAGCGCCAGCACATTGGCATCGTTGTGGCGGCGGGTCATCTCCGCCTGCAAACAATCGGTGCACAGGGCACAGCGAACGCCGCCTACCTTGTTGGCGGCCATGGACACGCCGATGCCGGTGGTGCAGATGACAATGCCCTTGCTGCACTCCCCGGCGGCCACGGCTCGGGCCACCTTCTCGGCGTAAACGGGATAGTCCACGCTCTCCGTGGAGAAGCAGCCCACATCCTCAAAGTCGATGTCGTGCTCCTCCAGCCAGATGAGAATGTCCTGTTTCAGCAGATAGCCGCCGTGGTCGCAGCCGATGGCAATTTTCATGGTCGTGTTCTCCTTTTTCTTTTATAGGGGTCGGAAAATGGGCTTCCCACCCTCAAATGTGCAGAAATACCGGAAGCCGCAGTCCCGCAGCAGCTGCTGCCGCTCAAGGATGGCGCAGCCCACCATGTCGCGGGAGTGCGCATCGGAGCCCAGGGTGATGACCTCGCCGCCCATCTCCCGGTACAGCCGGAGGATATCTCCGGCCGGCAGCGGCGTGTTGCCGCGGTTGGTGTTGCACTCGATGCCCAGCCCCTTGGGGATGATGGTGCGGAAGATGTCCTCCACCTGCGCCATATGGGACTGGAACGTCATGTGCTCACCCAGATTCTCGTTTATGTACCGCAGCGGCAGCGTCAGGTGGCCCAGCACGCTGCACCGCCCCCACTTCGCCAACTCCAGCACATCCTCCAGATAACTGTCGATAAGCTCATGATAATACGTTTCGGGACTTTTTTCAACGTAGTAAAGGTCAAAATATCCAAATTTTTTCCCCGCCATGTGGACGGACCCGATGACGAAATCCAGCTTGGGCGCGTGATCCAGCAGGTGCTCCGCCCGATCGAAGGCCATGGGCGCCTCGCCCAGCTCCGCGCCCAGCCGGATGGTGAGCCGGTCGCCGTACAGCCGCCGCGCCTCCGCCAGCTCCGTCTGGGCCTTGTCCCAGTCGAAGTCCCAGCGGGGCTGGCGGCTGCCCCAGCAGATGGTGTCCACATGGTCAGTGATGCAGATCTCGTCCAGCCCGCGGGCCACGGCGGCCTCCGCCATGCGGGCGATGGTTTCCCGCCCGTCGGGGGAGCAGTCGGAATGGGTGTGATAATCAGCCAGATACATACGGCACCTTATTTCTTTCTCAGGAAGTCCAGAAAGCTCTTGCGCTTTTCATAGTTCTTCTCGCCCAGCGTCTCGCTGAATTTCTTCAGCGCCTCCTTCTGCTCGCGGTTCAGGCCGCGGGGCGTCTCGATGACCACGGTGACGTACTGATCGCCGCGTCCACGTCCGTTGAGCACGGGGATGCCCTTGCCCCGCAGCCGGAACACAGAGCCGGTCTGGGTGCCCTCGGGGATGCTGTACTCCACGGAGTCGTCGATGGTGGGGATCTTCAGCTTCGCACCCAGCACCGCCTGGCTGAACGTGATGGGCGCCTCGCAGAACACGTCGTAGCCCTCGCGGCGGAACAGCTCATGGGGCCGCACCATCACGGTGATCAGCAGATCGCCGGCAGGCCCGCCGTTCTTACCGGCGTTGCCCTGCCCACGCAGGGAGATGGTCTGGCCGTGGTCGATACCGGCGGGGATGGTGACCTTGATGGTCTTGCGCCTGCGCACCGCACCGCTGCCGCCGCAGTCGGCGCAGGGCTGGTGGATGATCTTGCCGGTGCCGTGGCAGCGCTGGCAGGGTCTGCTGCTGGCGAACACGCCCATGGGCGTGCGCTGCTGCACCTGCACCATGCCGCTGCCGTGACAGTCGGGGCAGATCTCCGGCGTGGTGCCCGGGGCACAGCCGTTGCCCTTGCAGGTGGGGCATTGCTCGCTGCGCTCGATAGTGACATCCTTCTCGCAGCCGTGGGCCGCCTCCAGGAACGTCACGGACACGCTGGCGCGGATGCTCTCGCCCCGCTGGGGGCCGTTGCGGCGGGTCTGCCCGCCGCCAAAGCCGCCGCCGAAAAAGCTGCCGAAGATGTCGCCCAGATCGCCGAAGTCGAAGCCGCCGCCAAAGCCGCCGCCGGCTCCGCCTGCCCCTGCGCCGTAGCTGGGGTCCACACCGGCGAAGCCGAACTGGTCATACCGCGCCTTCTTCTCCGGATCAGACAGCACCTCGTTGGCCTCGTTGACCTCCTTGAATTTCTCCTCGGCCTCCTTGTCGCCGGGGTTCATGTCAGGGTGGTACTTGCGGGCCAGCTTCTTATATGCTTTTTTGATCTCGTCCTCGGAAGCGCCCTTACTGACGCCCAGGACCTCATAGTAATCGCGTTTATTTTCTGCCATCGTCGTTCTCTCCGATAATACCACAAGAAGGGACAGGCTGCCCTGTCCCTCTCGTGGGATATGTGTTACTTGTTCTGGTCGTCGTCATCGACTACCTTGTAGTCGGCGTCGTAGTACTGCTGACCGCCCGCATTGGGGTCGCCCTGGGGCTGACCGCCCATGTTGGGATCGCCCTGGGGCGCCGCCTGCTGGTACAGCTTCTCGCTCATCTTATAGAACAGCTGGGTCAGCTCCTCGGTAGCGGCCTTGATGGCGTCGGTGTCCTCGCCCTTCAGAGTCTCCTTCAGCTTATCCAGACCGGCCTGCACGGGAGCCTTCTCGCTCTCGGGCACCTTGTCGCCTACCTCGCTCAGGGTCTTCTCAGCCTGATAGACCAGCTGATCGGCCTGGTTGCGGATCTCCACCTTCTCCTTGATCTTGGCATCCTCGGCGGCATACTGCTCGGCCTCCTTGACGGCCTTCTCAATGTCATCCTTGCTCATGTTGGAGGAGGAAGTGATGGTGATGTGCTGGGCGTTGCCGGTGCCCAGATCCTTGGCGGACACGTTGACGATGCCGTTGGCGTCGATATC
>OIZQ01001010.1_pt1 | contig 12237 bp, 12 predicted proteins | sample 1588491 | NCBI WGS metagenome assembly OIZQ01 (sample SAMN03283262) | human gut metagenome | biome: human-associated habitat; material: feces | host: Homo sapiens | place: USA | collected 2013
CTATGTCAGCAATACAAAAGTACTGCGTCAGGCAAATTCACTGCTGCCTGCAAGCCGTCCTGGCTGCCGCAAGCTCTGCTTCCGACTGACGAAAACAGGTATAACTGCAATAATATTTACGCATCTTGTTAACAGTCCGTTTGTAGGTATGCAAACTTTTGTTGTCAAAAAACTCCTTGCCGCAGCAAGCGCAGTCCATAGACCTGCTGCGCAGGCTGCTATCAATATTATCATATCTGGTCATCATCGTAGTTTCAATTCCAAATCTTTTCAAAATTCACCACTCCAACAAATGCTAATGCAGCACAAAATTGACCGGCATCGTAATATAGCAGCGCACCGGGCTACCAAGCGTATCTTTAGCGGGGCTGAAGCGCCAGTTATAAACGGCCTCTACCGCAGCACCGTCAAGGGCATCGTTACCGCTGCTGCGTGCAACAAATGCGCTTTCAACACTGCCGCCGTCATTTACCAGCATTTTTACATATACAGTTCCCTCTATCTCGCGGTTTCTGGCCGCAGGCGGATAGCGCGGGTCGGTACTCGCTACCAAATACGGAGGTGTCACAGGCACGCCAGCGCCACTGCCCTGGCCTGCACCCGAACCGCTGCCGCTGCCTGCACCCGAACCGCTGCCGCTGCCTGCACCCGAACCGCTGCCGCTGCCTGCTGCGCCAGCCTCGCCGCTTTTAACATTGCTTTGCGCATGTTCGCTGGTCGCACGTTCCCGCTGCTTAGGCTGCGGCTGCTCCTCTCGGCGCGGCTGCGGCTTTTGCTTTTGGTCTACAATGTCATCGGCCTTAGGCTTTGCCATTTGCTGTTTAGGCTGTTGTGCAGGCGGCGATGTTTGCCGCTCGGACTCGCTGCCTTTGCCACCACCGCCACCGCCGCCCCCCAAGGTAACCTCCAAAATCTGCGGCGGCCTTTGGGTAAACCTATACCCAAATACACCAAGTAACGCGGCAACAACAAGATGCACAGCCAGTGCAATGGCAACGCCCTTACTGAAGCGTCTGCCCTTATCCGTCATTTCCCATCACCTAAATCCGTTGCCAAGCCAAAACGCGTCACACCCGCGCCCTTCAATTCGTCCATCAGCTCGATAACCGTTTTGTAATTAGCGTCGCCATCAGCGCGAATAATCACCGAAAAAGCCGTGTCATGCTTACTGGCAGCGGCTGCGTTAGCAACCAGCTGTTTCAACTCGATTTTATTATCTTCCAAATACAACGCTCCATCTTTTTTAACAGTTACAGCAAAATTACTTTTACTCACCGTCTCCGAATTCTGCGCCACCGGCAGCCTGATCGGTATCGTTTTGATCTCGCTCATATACATAGTGCTGACGATAAAAAATACCAGCAGCAAAAAAATCATATCTATCATCGGGCTCAGCATCAGCTGTGGCGGAAAGCCTTGTTTTCTAGGTCGTCTGCGCATCTGTCACACCGCCCCTCAATTTTTACTGCTGCCGTTTTTGGCCTGCACAATATCCACTAGCACGCTGGCCACCTCATTGATATTAAGCGACGCTGTTTTTACCTTGCTCGACAAATACGCATAAATGCACATACCCATGATCGCGATACACAAACCAAAAACTGTCGTTATCAACGCCTCGCCAATACCAGCCGTTACAGCCATCGGATTTTGCGCCCGCTCGTTTAACGCATTAAACGAGCTTATCATACCGGTAATAGTGCCCAAAAGTCCCAGCATCGGCGCCAAGCCAATAACTACGCCCAAATAATCAAGGTTCTGCTCCATACCATCAATCGAGCGGTCAGCCTTAGAATAAACAATAGACTCTAACCGCTTGCCTATATCTTCATTGATATCAAGCGTTTCAACCGCCAGCTGCGCCGCATCGCCTGTATTCTGCCCCGCATATTCACGAGCAGCCACAATATTAAAGTCATTCATCAAACTGCTGAACTCCATCACAAACTCCGTACTCGACAGCGCCTTTTTATAATATAAATACCGTTCCACGCCAATAGCAATAGCCGCTATCGAACACAGCAGCAGCGGCCACATACAAGCGCCGCCCCTTTGAAAATAATCTAATGCTCCTGCAAAAATACCCATCTCTTAAAACCTCCCAAATTATTCGAACCGTTCAGGATAAGCCGCCTCGGCCAAATTCCTCACCGCATAAACTATGTAATGTGTCGTACTGTATAAATAAGCGTCACGCAGCTTTACAACCCGTTTGCTTTTAATGGCGCTTACGCCCTGATAAGCCGGATTCTGCAAAATCTCTTCCCGCAGCTTGTCAGGCTCCTGCTCCTTATCATACTTCCAGCTGGGCACCAGCAAAAGCTCCGGATCAAGCTGCACCAAAGTTTCCTGCGAAAAGTAGCATTAGGCGGCAAATCATACTCTGCCACCATATTCCTTACCCTGGCATACCTGCAAATATCGTCAAAAGTAGTGCCCTTCACGCCAAACGGCCCCATATACGAGATCGCCATCACCTTAAGCTCTTCTTCATCCTTAATGTTACCTACTTTTGTATTTACAAAAGCCAGCTCCTTATCCATCATCGCAATAAGCTTGCCGCCGGCAACACGCTCGTCAACAACATTAGCCAGCTCGATAATAGTTTTTCTGATCTCTTTGATAGTCGTGGGCGTTTTATAAACATAAACCTGTAGCTTCGCACTGCGCAACAGTTCTACAAAATTCAAATCAGTCCAGTCCGGCACCAAAACAAGATCAGGCTTCTGCGCTAATACTGATTCCAGGCTGCCGCTTTGCACGCGGCCCTTTACAGCCTTCGCCTTATCAGCGGCAGGCGATATCCCCGGATCATCGGCCAGATAAGTCAAAGCCGCTATCCGTTTAGTATCGACCATATCCAAAAGTATTTCGTCCACACTAAGCCCCAGCGAAACGATCCGCTGCGGTTTATGCGTAAACTCCAACCGTGTTTTAGTAGCATCCTCAACACTGTAGCCACAGCGCCCGGCCTCCGGCGTATTCCCCTCAGTGGGCTTGCCACAGCCTGTAAAAGCCAAAACCAATAGCAACAAAAAAACGATGCTCAAGCCTGTCCGTATTTTTTTAACCACCCATTAACCTCCTTCATCACCACCTGAAGGCGGCGTTCTGCCACAAGCAGCAAGCTGCGTTCTGATATTCTTCTCAAAATCATTAAAATCTGTATACGCCAGCTCATGTACCACATAATCCGGCTTTATCGACCGCAGCAGCCTTTGCACAGCCGTAGCTGTAAAGGGCCTGTGCTGATCGATATTGATAACGTGCCTCATTCTTTCCAGATTAGAACTATCTACGTCATAACGGCGTTCAAAGCTTTTTACATACTCACCCGACAGCGAACAGTTCAAATGCAAGCCTCTTATCAGCTTCTTTTCGCTGCCCAGCTTCTTAACTACCTTCAATATATAATCTACACCCTCCTGCTCTGTTTTCAGTTCAGGATTAGTATTCATCAAATGGCCGGTATCCAGCATAATGCCAACATTTTTATGCTTCAGGCGGGCAAAAAACTGCCTTACTACCTCAGGGTCAGTTAACCTAAGCCCGGGCCACCACAAATTTTCAAACAACACCAGCACATCTTCCGGTATCTCATCGGCTACCCGGTTAAACACAGCGGCAGCAGCCGTAGCCACCTCCAAATCGCTGTGAGCAAACTCAAAAGTAAAAACCTCTTCAATAGTACACTCCGCCACATGCCACACCAAATACTCCGGCCTTTCGGCCAAAGCGGCTTTTATATTGGCCCTGATGCAGCGCAGCCAGCCCATGCAATAAGTAGCGCCATAATAAGCGCTAAGCTCGTCTTTAGAACTGAAAAACTGCTGCAATGCAGCCTTATCATTTCTATACAGCGCCAGCCACATCGGCCAATAATTCAAATGTACGCCTACAGCCAAATGCTCAAAAGACTCAAAATAAGGAATGTTCCTGTAAACCAAAAGCTCAACGCCATCAAGCCCCAGCCCGGCAACAAACTGCTCCAGGGTCTTACCTGTTTTCAAAATCTCTTTTTCCTGTCCCGGCATAAAGCAATAATTACATAAATGCCTTGTTTTACGCCTCATACCAGCACCGCCTCAGGCTCTTCGCCGTCCTTAACAGCTAGCTTTTTACTGCGCCCGGCAGCACTGCGCTGCGAACATTTAAACCTTAACCTGTTCACCTCACGCAGCAAAGCGATATAACGCTCCTTGTCGATCGTAATAGTAGGTTCACCGTTCATTTCGATTTCTTTAATGATCTTTTTCAATTTCATATCCATCCGGACTGTACAGCCACCACAGTCCACCCTCCTTTAACTGACTTGCGCTGTGTATCCCAAAAACAAAACAGGAAACTGCCAATGCGTCAGTTTCCTGTTAAAACACATCACCACGCACCAGGATACACAGCCGCCGGCTGCCAAAACACAGCAATAAGCGACAACACCGTTTATATTGCCAAACGGTATATATGTATCCCTCTTGTGCATCGCAAGTCATTACGGATGTCAAAAACAGGCAGTTCTCCTGGCTTCGGATCATCGCTCCACCGCGCCTTCTCAGGGTTTGCCCCAATGGACGAATGCGGCCTTGCTCCTCGTTACAGTTGCGGGACAGCGCAGGTCTTGCACCTGCTTCTCTATTAAGTCCGTTTAGAGCCACAGCTCCTGGACACCTGATTTCCTAACTATATGAAATTGTTTGATTTAATACCGCAAAGCTAATTGGAACTAATTGCAATTAGCTTATATATTCATTATAAACTTCATGCTTTTTGTAGTCAAGTAAAAGCTAGCAAAAAACAAATTTTGTATAAATTCTACGAAAAAATATTTTTGACCATCTGCATTATCGAGCCGCTGCTTTTTTTAGCTTCCTCTTGCGCAACCATCACGATATCAGCAGCCAGCAAGCCTTCCTTCACAAACAAAACCGGCGTATCAGCCTCAGGTATGCCCTTTAAAAGCAAGGCAGCCTTAGCCTGGTCAAACGACTGCTGCAAATTAAGCCCAAAGCCGATGCTGGAATAAAACTGGGCCGCAAAAACAATTGCAGCCTCGTCGCCGATCTCCGTATTCATACCAATAGCCGCCTCAACCTTCTCCACCACAGCCTTGGCCTCCTGCTGCGAAAAACAGGCATTAAAAAATATCAGCCGTATTTTTTTAGACGCCGAAATAACAGCAGCAGCCATCGCCTCTTTTGATACCAGCGTCGTCTTGCCGCTGCCGTCATCTAAAACTATCTCGCCATTTTCAGACCCATGCCCCGAAAAATGAATGATCTCAGGATCAGTCTCATTTATCGCCTGCAAAATATCCAACGACTGCACAGCCCAACGGCTAAAAAATTCGATACCGTCCCGCCCCTCCGATTTACGGATAGCCTCGGTTATCGACCGCACCTCCTGATCTAAAGCCAGCTTTGCTGTATCCTGAGGATTGGACGCCAAAAATAAAATCGTCAACTTATCTACCGGCTGCTGCGGCTTCATGGCCTGCTCTATTTCTTCACCAACCTGCAAAGCCCTCGCCCGCAGCTGCTGCGACTTTTGCTGCTGCAAAACAATAAAGCCATTTTCCTCTTCCAACAGCTCGTTCTCTGCTTTGGCTATTTTTTGCTCGATCTCGTTTATTTTTTTGCAGGCATCGGCCCTGTCGCTTCTTAACTTTGCTAAAGTGGCCCGTTTATTCATTATTGAAGCCAGAGCCTTTGCACAAGTTTTATCTTCTGTCATATGCCACCTGCTTAAAATACTCATCGATACCGGCAGCAATAGCGCCCGCAAAAGCAGGCAGCTCGTTTTCCAAAATCTCTAAATCATCGGTATTATCAATAAAAGCCAGCTCCACCAAAATCGCAGGCATCACAGTGCGTCTTAAAACATATAACCCCTGCCGCTCTTTGCAGCCACGGTCTATCGTCGGTACCTTTTCTAAAATATTTTTTTGCACTGCCTCGCCCAAAACACGTCCCTGCCCGCTGTAATACAAAGTTTCTGTACCACGGGCATTGTGGTTAGGCGAAGCATTGCAATGCAGCGATACAAAAATATCGGCCAGCCAGTTATTAGCTGCCGTCACTACAGCATCTAAATCGTCACTTTGCAGCAGCTGCACCTCGTAGCCGGCCTGTTTTAAATCAAGCTCCAACAAAGCTCCGGCCTGCTTTACCACATCGGCCTCGCGCACACCGTAATCACTGTTTATGGCGCCGCTGTCCACTGCCGGGTCATGCCCCGGATTAACAAACACCCTCATTGCTCTGCCCCCTTTTTTCTGCTTTCTTTATTTATATTTATTATCATTCAACAAAAATTTCATCAATGTATCGGCAAAGCTTTGGCCCGGCACCCTTTTCCATGCGCCTTGGCTGTTTCGCTCGTCCACCAGCCTGCCACCATTAGTATATACCTGCGTCTGCACAGTCTTGTAAAATTGCCGGCGCAAGTCAAAAACCAGCAGCATATCGCAATAAGCTACTTTTTCATCTGTTTCCAGCTTCGCCGCATAGTTTTTGTTCAACTGTTCTAAAACTTTAGTATCTTTAAAAACGGTGCGCATCAACACCTGCCTTTCATTTTTGCTTTTATTCCCCGCTGCATCTTCAACCGGTTTTATACTGTCATACTCAAACAAATAATTACCGGTTTCGCTGCTCATCAACGTCGTCCAGCGTTCTGCCTCAAGCTCCGCCTCGTTCTTTTTGGGCTGCACCGAAAGCTCAAACGTCCATGGGTCGGCAGGTATCTCTTCCTGCTTTTCGGCAGCATAAGCCGGAAGCAGTAAAGAACAACTTAATAATACCACTGTAAAAAATCTATACACCACTATCCACTCCACTCATTACTTTTTTACCTATATTTGCTTACTGCACTAATAATACTGCACTAAGCAAATATAACAAGCTGCCGCATTACCCGCCAAAAGCAGGCAATGCGGTCACGCTTGTCACAAAATCAACTTTTAATTTACACAGGGCACATTATTTCTTTGCTTTTTCAGCTAACTCACGAGCTTCTTTTGCCAAACGAATATGGGAAGCCATGGATTTAGCCGAGACAGCGAGGCTCAAGCCACGAGTAGTCGGGATAGACGGAGCGATGAAGCAGGCAGAATTGAGGTTACCACCAGTATAATCGCTCATCTCGGTAATGCTAAAGGTTCTGCTTGCTGTTACTGCCGTAGTGGGAGTTCCGTCATAAACAGCGATCGGAGTACCTTTAACAAGCCACAGACGGCTACCGTCAGCATGAATGCCCCACAAATAACCAGGGTCATTAATTGCTACGATTTCTGTCCAGTTAGCCGGAGTAGTAATATTAGCCAAAGTGGTGTGATAAACGCTGCCTACCAGATTCGCAAAACCACTGTCATAATGACCTGCGAAAATATAAACATTATTATCATCCAGAATAGAAATGTCGCGGAAGTCGCCTTTTTGAGTCGGGTTTGTGATATTGACTGTAGTTACACCAGTTTGTGTGAAGTTTGCCAAGTCAACGATGCACAGATTCGTATCAGCATTGCCGCTGCCAGCATTTTGCATACCGCCCAGCGAGCAGACATACAGCTTATTGCCATACAGGTCAAGGGTAAACGAATTTTTACCAGCGGTTACATAACTTATGTATGTAAGATTGCCATTAGAAAGAATTCTGAACTTAGCAACAATACTGTCATAATAAGTGCCATAACCGCTACCTTTATTGACATAGAACAGAGCATATAAGAAACCATCAGTACCCACAGTCAAAGCCTCGCCGTGGAAAACGCCGTCAGCATAAGGATTGGCAAAGGTCGGGAAATCTGCCGGAAAAGCATATTCGCGAGTTTGGGTGTAATTGGTGTCCATATTGACAACAGCGATTTTGGACAGATCATAACCGGTACCAAAAAGCCATTTGCCACTGGTAGCTACGCCATGCAGATTAGCAACACCAGACCAAACTATAGGCGTAACCAAAGAAGACCAGGTAGCAGCCTGCGGGTCAATGATTTGGTTAGGTTCGGAAGTAGGACTGTAGTTATATTGGCGCAGCACCAAACGGCTGCTATTTCTATCAAAATAATTAAAGAAAGCCGGATCACCATTCAAACCTGTCATTTTATTTTTTACAGCAGACAAAGCAGTGGCAGCCGCAGCCCTATCACCGTTGATCGCACCTGCAGTACCTTCGGAATAACCGGAATTTGTAGCCGTATAGGCAAATAGATTTTCACTCATTTTTTACACGCTTCTTTAATTTAAAATTTTTTTAATAATATTATCTGTATCACTTTATAAAACTCTGCCTTAGCCCATGGGTATCACCTCCTTGGCATACTGCCGCCTGTTATTTTAGTAAGTATATTGCAAAGTCGCATAATAAGTGCGGCCCTGTAGCGGATATTGAATGTTATACGCACCTGAATCCGGGAAAAATGTACCCTTCTGATACATATCCAAAGCTCTGTTAAAAATATCATTACAGCCCACTGCCAGCTGGAAAGATTTATTTATTTTATATTTCACACCCAAATCCCAAGTAGTTAAAGACGATTGTATTTCACTTGAGGCATCATCGTAAATAGAGAGCTGCATCTGATCTACATAACGACATTGGGTAAACAAGCTCCATTGCTTATCCGGGCGATAGGTAAACCGGGCCGTGCCTTCCCATTTTGGCTGATATGTCATAACGCCGGTAATCACACCATCCTTGTCGAAGCTTTGTGAATTTGGCAAAGCACTTTTATCATAAATAATATTCGTAGGCTGCGTATAGGTAGCCTGCAAATTGACATCCCATTTCTTCCAAGACAGATCCGCCTGAATCTCTGCCCCATTGACCTTACCGCTGGCTGCATTATTGTAAACAAAAAAGAAGCTGTTCCAAGATGAAAGCTGTAAAAGCCGCTCCGAGTCACGGCCAAAATAAGTCAGCTGGAATTTTGCCGTATCTGTACCCAGCCATTTACCGTCCCAAATAGCGCTGATGTCCCACTGCTTGCCTTCTTCCGGCATGGGGAATACACTGGCAGTCCCGCCCACATTGGGCATCGGCAGAATACCTGCGCCGTCGCCGGCGATCTCGTACATATTCAGTAGTCTATAATAAGTACCGCCAGTAGCCCTCATAGTAAAATGGTCGTTAAACTGTTTTTTCAGCGCCAGTTGCCATGTCACTTTATCATCAGTTTGTTCGTCCGTTTTGCCCAACCATTTTATATGCTGTGGATCATTCTGCTCATCATAGCGATCGCTGCGTCCTAAAATAGTCGAACGATTATAACGTATGCTGGGCGTCAGCCAAAAATCAGCTTTTTTATTTAGTGTGATCGTATCCTGGATCTGCACATTAAATATTTCCTGCTCATAGTAGTTGCGCCACCTGCTGCGAACATCTTCACTGGAATTGGTATAATCAAACATACGCCAGCCGTCAATATCCATTTTTTCTTTAGAGGCGTCGACCAAAAACTCTATCAGATGCCGGTCGCCGGCCTTATAGCTGCCGTCTATCTTCGCACCCAGGCGGCGGCTGTCATACTTGCTCCACAGGCTATTGGCAGCGTAGGAGTTTAATAAGGAACCGGAGTTTTGTTCCACCCATTGCCAATCATCGATATAGTAGTCCTTATTCTGTTTTAAGTAATTGATGCTCCAGCCCCATTCCAGATTGCCGACCGTATCACGCCGCCCCAGCAATAGTTCTTTCGCTGTCAGTTTTTGATTGCGATGGTAATAAATATTTAAAGGATCACTGTATGAATAGTCCGTATCCGTAAATGGTAAATAGCCCCAGTTAGCATCCGAAGGATGCGGTAAATGCCGCTTTATCTGCTTCCACGTAGCCTTTGCCAGCCAATGGTCATCCTGCCATTTGATGATAGCGTCAGTGTTTTTATAATCGTTAGCTTTGCGATAACGCCAATGATCTTTTACTGCCTGCGCCCGCTTTTTATAATCCTCTGCATATTGCAAAAAACGATCTGATGTTTCAATGTTACTTATACCTCCACTACTACTGCCCAATGCTTCTAAAAGTGCATCTAATCCCGAACCTCCAGCAAAATCGTTACCTATAACTTCTTGTATAGTTGTACAATTTGTACCGCGATCATTATTATAAGCAGCTATATAATCTGCATAGTTATTTACCCCCCAATAACTTGGCTGAGTATTGAACCAACGACCATCTACTAAACTTTGGTATACTTTAGCCTGAGTCTCTGCCGATGTATCTGTTATATCATTATAAAAACTCTCCGCATTAGTAAAATCAGTAAACAAATCGTTATCATGGCAACCATCCATTATATTTTTATTAGAATCGTTTAAACCTGCACTTATCTCATTTTGATATGTTTGTAATGCGGAATTATATTCCGCTAATGTGCTTACTTTAACCACATTACCTGATGTGTCTTTAATATCCCAGAACTTCATAGCAGTATTAAATTCATCAAAAGCATTTTTCTCATAGCCTTGTGCAGTACTTAGTTCAGCTTGGTATACTTTATCTTTATCATACGAGAAATTTTTATATTTAAAATCGCCGTCACTTTGGTCACGGTTGATACCGACCATCAAAGCGCCGCCACCCAATGGAGCATCGATTTGTAAATTACCCTTGTAGCCGCCAAAGGAACTTTTGCCGAAGCTGGCCTGTACGTTAGCTTTGGTAGGCCGTTTAGTAACGATATTGATAACGCCACCCATGAAAGTGCCGCCAAAGCGCGCCGGAATATAACCGCGGTAGACCTCGATCCGTTCGACATTATGTACCGGGATGGTTGAAATATCGGCCGCTGCATCGCCACCCAAATTGAACAATACCCCGTCAACAAAAACACCGACCTGTGCAGCCGTTGAGCCACGCACACTGACCGTGGTATACTGACCTTTACCATTTAATTCGCGTACATGTACGCCTGGAACCATTTTCAACAGGTCGGGCAGGTCTTTCTGCTCGCCTTTGTAGTCATCGGGACGAATAACCGTTACCGTGCCCGGCGACAATTTTGCTTCCCAATCAGGGCGCTTCGCCTCAACCGTTACACCCTCCAAGTCAAAATCCATGCCATCGCCAGCAGCAGCTTCAGCAGGCTGGACATCCTGCGCAGCTTCTGTTTTAACTTCGGCTTGCGCTGCATTGTTAGAAGGCTCTGCCGCCCACAACGGCTGCAAGTCCCCCCCTAATGTACAAACACCCATCGCAGCTAAAATGCCAGCTGTTATGGCTGCTTGCCGCAAGCTGTTTCTTTCCTCTCTCATGCAAATCCACCTTCCCACTTTTGTAAAAAATAACGCCGCACTTCTACCAGTGTATTAGGTGAAAGTGCGGCGTTTATTTTTAACTAAACAGCCTGCTTCGCCTTTCTGGTAGAAAATACTAAAAAATTTCCGCGCGGTTTTACTGCGCATAATAATAATAGCTGCGGCAATTTAGGCATAGGTAAACTATGCTTAAAACGCTCTGCAAAATTTTCTCCCAGTCTGTCGACGCAGGCTGTTCAAAGCAAAATCAGTCAGCACTCTGACTTAAGATCATCACCCCGGCATACCTTTGTGAGAGGACTGCGATGCTAAGGCTCCCTAATACAGTTGCGTGACAGCGCCGGGTTCACACCGGACTTCCCTGTAAAATATTGTGACTATCGTCCACAATACACCTGATTTCAATTTAGATAAAATTTTAAAATAAAATTTTCAAGGTTCATTTTGCCGCCTTGCACCGCTGCCCGCGAGCAGTAGGTGCCGCCACCCCTAGCGGCACCATGCCCGAAGGTCTGAGTAAAGGTGGAGTCGATAGGTTATGACCGACCTATCTTAAAAATAAGAACTGCCTCCCTGCATTAGCAGGGAGGCAGAAAAACTTGCATAACAAACGTATACCCGTTTTTCTAACTCTCTGTCGCCCGCAGTAGTCAGATTATCAGGTTGATTGCTGGCTTAGGCTTTTTAGCCCTTACAGCGCCGGGAGCGCAGCGGATTTACACCGCTTATCGTGCGATTATTCGCACCTGATAACTATTACTATTTCTTTGTCTTGTTTAAATCATACACACTACTTCTGCGGATGTCAACCTATTTTTCAAGAAAGTATACAGTATATTTTCAATTCACCGGGCACGCTTTAGGTAAAAATAGTTTAGCAGACAGCGCCTGTGCGCTGCCTGCTGATTGTGTTAAAAGGTTCTGGTGTAGGTTATTTTCCAGTTGTATGGTAAATCAAGGTTACCATATCTGTTAGAATAGTTAT
>OIZQ01001022.1_pt1 | contig 12151 bp, 9 predicted proteins | sample 1588491 | NCBI WGS metagenome assembly OIZQ01 (sample SAMN03283262) | human gut metagenome | biome: human-associated habitat; material: feces | host: Homo sapiens | place: USA | collected 2013
ACTACAGGAGCTGCACCTGTACCGGTTCCGCCACCCATACCACATGTAACGAATACCATATCAGCACCTTTAATTGCCTGTGTAAGTTCTTCAACATTCTCCTCTGCTGCCTTCTCACCAATCTCAGGCTGTGCGCCTGCTCCAAGTCCCTTAGTGAGCTTCTCACCTATCTGGATAGCAGTTGGAGCCTTACATAAAGTGAGTGCCTGACTATCAGTATTAATACCAATAAATTCAACTCCTCCGATATTCTCATCTATCATTCTGTTAACCGCGTTATTTCCCGCTCCACCTACACCAACAACTATAATCTTTGCTGATGACTCCTGGTCATTAGTCATTATCTCTAACAAGGTTGTTGCCTCCTTTAATATCTAAAAATTGCACTACATAATATATTATAATTTTTCGTCTAAAATATCAACCGTTTTTTTACTTTTCACGTTTAAAAATTATAGAACTTTCATCGCCATTATAATCATCAAGATACAGTGTTCCTTTAAGTGTTCCGAATCTGGATGATAACTGCTTTAATTCAAAAAGCCTGTCTGTAAAATCCTTGCTGCTTCCAAGGCTTACCTTAACATCGCCCATATAAAGCGTAATATTATAAGAGGCATCAAAATACACTTTGTCCACATCAATATCATACTTATCAAAGCTCTGTATAAGATCAAGAATTGTATTGTATATATCTGCATTTCCCACATCAAGCTTCGTATTGATTACTATTGAATCAAACTTAAGTCCGTCAATCTGAGGAACATTTTCATATAAATCCGTTGAGCTTTCTACTACAATTCCATCTTTATCAAAATACATATTACAACCCATGTACCTGACATAACCTACTATTGCCTTTTCATATACTGTTACATAAAGTCTGTCCGGCCAGTCTGTCTCAACATCATATTTCTGGATAAATGGTATTTTGGTGTCTTTTTGTCCAAAAATCCTGAAATATAACAGATTAACATAATCACCACCAAATATATATTTTTTAAGTTCTTCATCCGAATAATGAGTTGAACCCACAAATTCTATTGTATCAGCCTCAAACACCTTATATGTAACACCAAAAAGCATTCCGGCAACAGCTGCAATAACTGCAAATATAATAAGGGCTTTCTTTCTTTTTCTGCCCCGTCTTTTTTTCTGGTTTACACTGTTACTATTCCTACTACCCATTATCTTTCCAACTTAATCTGACTGCTTATATTAAATACAACCCCAAGTTCAAGCAGCAAAAATACTGCCGCCGTACCTCCATAACTTATGAATGGAAGTGATACTCCCGTATTAGGTATTGTATTAGTTACAACTGCTATATTAAGAATTACCTGTATGGCAATATGTGCAAATACTCCTGTTGCAAGCATTGAACCAAACAAATCAGGTGCATTCTGTGCTATATGGTTAATTCTCCATAACATTACAATAAACAGGGCAATCAGGCAGAATGCTCCAAAAAGTCCCAGCTCCTCACATATAACAGAGAATATCATATCATTCTGTGATTCCGGGATATATCCAAGCTTCTGAAGACTCTTGCCAAGACCTTTGCCAAAAAGACCTCCTGAGCCTATGGCATATAACGCCTGAACTGTCTGGTATCCCTTATCATCAATATATTTCTCAGGATTAAGCCATACAAGTATACGGTTTAATCTGAATTTTCCAGTCATATTTCCCGACGCTGCCATCTTCTTTATCCATGAGTAAAATGCGCCAAAAGCCACCGCTGCCAGCCCCGTCAGTGCAACATATATTTTATATCCCGGATATGCCACAAATGTCATAACAACGGAGATAAGTGCTACAATAAGTGCGCTGCTCATATTAGAAGACAGCACATAAACAAGCAGTGCCGGTGCAAAACCGGCTATTATACATATCACTATAACAGTCCTGAATTTCTTTATGTTCTGCCCTGCTTTCACTATAAGAAATGCAGTCATGGCAATCGTTCCAATCTTTACAAGCTCCGCAGGCTGGAATTGTCCCAAACCCGGAATCTTTATCCATCTGGTAGCTCCATTTCTTGTAATTCCAAGAGGAGTCTTTAAAAGGAACATGCAAAGAAGTCCGCCTATATATATTACAACTGCAAGATTCTTAAGATAATGATAATCCAAAATCTTAGTTTCAACTATCATTAAAGCAAAGCCTATTATAGTAAATATAAGCTGTTTTCTGAAATAAAATTCCGGATCACCCTCTTCAATCTGCGCTGTATAAGAGCTTGTGCTGTAAATCATTGTAAGTCCAAAGCCAACTATGAATACAAGCACAAAAAGAAGAGTGTAATCAAAGTAAAATCCATATTGTTTTCTCTTTTTTCTGTTTCTGTTATTTCTTCTATTTCTATTATTCCCCGGCATAAAGCACCGCCTTTTTACAGATTATTGACAAGATCCTTGAATATTCTTCCTCTCTGTTCGTAGTTATCGAACATTCCCCAGCTTGCACATGCAGGAGATAAAAGAACCGCATCTCCACTTACCGCATTTTTAGCACATATATCTACTACCTGTTCCATTGAATCAGCATATTCGATATTATCAAAGCCATATTTCTTACATGTATCAGCAATCTTGGCACTTGTCTGTCCTATAAGCACAAGAAGCTTAACCTTATCCTTAAATGCCTTTACATAAAGGTCGAATTCTGAGCCTTTATCATAACCTCCGCCGATAAGAATTGTAGGTTTAACCATAGCTTCAATAGCCTTAACTGCTGCCTCTGGGTTAGTTCCCTTGGAATCATTATAGTAATCAACACCATTCTTAGTTGCAACATATTCAATTCTGTGTTCAACAGCCTTAAATTTCTTAACCTGTTCTATTATAATATCATCAGGAATTCCGGCAGCCTTAGTCATTGCAATTGCTGCACATACATTTTCATAGTTATGCTTTCCCAAAAGATTCATGTCATGAACATTCAACATGTCATAATCATTAGTTCCATCTGTATACTTAATCATCTCACCATCTACATATGCTCCGACTGATGGCTTTCTTTCACTTGAAAACCACACAACATCAGCCTTACACTCAGGTGCAAAGTCTGTAAGATACTTATCCTCAAGATTAAGCACACATGTATCTGCCTTAGTCTGGTTCTCACTTATTCTTTCCTTGGTCCATGCATAGCATTCCATTGTATGGTGTCTATTAAGATGGTCAGGTGTAATATTAAGAATTGCAGATACAATCGGATGGAATTCATGTACTGTCTCTAACTGGAAGCTGCTTATCTCAGCAACTGTATATGAATCCTCACTTGTCTTTAACACTTCACCTGTATATGAATTGCCTATATTACCAACAACAAATGTTTTCTCATTATATGCAGCAATTATCTGTCCAACAAGCGCTGTAGTTGTTGTCTTTCCGTTAGTTCCTGTAATTGCAATAACCTTACCCTTATCATAATTATATGCAAGCTCAATCTCGCCCCATACAGGGATACCGGCATTCTTAAATGTAAGCACTATCGGACTGTCAATAGGAACCCCCGGACTTATTACAAGCAGATCAATCTTCGAAAGAAGTGCCTCATCAAATGCCCCGATGATAATCTCTGCCTTGTTATCACCTAACTTCTCCTTCACCTTCTGTCTGTCAAGCTTTTCATTGCCATCATACAGTATGCAGTCAGCACCAACTTTATTCAAAAGGTCTACGGCTCCAATACCGCTTATACCTGTTCCCACGACCATTACCGTCTTATTCTTTAAATCCATCGTCGTTTACTTCCTTTCATACAAAATGTATACAAAAATATATTACTATCAATCATCGTTTTTTTCAAGTTGAACTGACCTTTCTATACCAATATACGGCAATATATTTTCATACAGTGTCTTAACAACAGGAGCAGCAATTGTTCCACCATAATATACACCTATCGGTTCATCAATTAAGCACATCGCTATAACCTGTGGATTATCAGCCGGAGCAAAACCTATGAATGATGAAATATATTTTCCTGAACCTCTTGGCAGCTTCTGTGATGTTGCCGTTTTTCCTCCTATTGAATAGCCGTCAATATATGCTTTCGTTCCTCCGCCTTCTGACACTACACCCTCAAGAATCTTTTTCATCGTTTCACTCGTTTGGGATGATATTGCCTCATCCTGTGTTGAATATGCAAATTCATTTACCACTGAACCATCTGATGAACCTGTGTATAAGCCAAAATGTGGTGTAACAAGTCTTCCACCATTTACAATCGCCGAAACAGCCCTTAACATCTGAACGGGTGTTATCTGGAAAGACTGTCCGAATGACATTGTGGCAAGCTCAACCGCACCTACATTTTCCTGCTTATGAATAATCGTTCCTGCCTCTCCTGACAGATCTATTCCTGTCTTTGCAAGAAGTCCAAGCTTACCCATGTACAGATACATATTATCAGTACCGACTCTTCTGCCCCATTCAACAAATGCCGGATTGCACGAATTATACACTGTATGTGTAAAATCCTGTGTTCCATGTCCTGTTGTTTTGTGACATCTTATTCTTCTGTCAGAAACAACCGTTGCACCAGAACATGTGAAAGAATCATTTAAACCCACCACGCCTGTCTCAAGTGCTGCTGTTGCAGTAACCGTCTTAAATATTGAGCCTGGCTCGTATGTATCATTTATGCAGAAATTCCGCCACATATTATTAAGAAGATCCATCTTATCCTTTTGTGCATCTTCTTCGTCCGGTTCATAATTAAGCTCATACGGAGAATTAAGGTTATATTCAGGAACATTTGCCATAGCAAGTATCTCGCCATTATCCGGACGCATTACAATTATGCTTACCTGTTTTGCCTCTTTCTTGACCATTGTCTCCCACGCAAGCTGTGTTGCATATTTCTGTATATTAACATCAAGCGTTGTATACAGATCCTGTCCGTCAACCGGAAGAATACGATCTTCCCGGCTGCCCTTTATCTCAATCCCCCCTGCATCAGACAGTGTAAGAATCTGACCGTTAGTACCTGACAGATATGTGTCATATTTAGCTTCCAGTCCAAGTATTCCCTGATTATCAGCACCAGTAAAGCCAAGCACTTTTGAAGCCAGTTCATTATACGGATATACCCGCTTATAATCCTCGTCAATCTTGACACCAGGCAGATCGTATTCCCTTATTGCATCTCCGATATCCTTTGCCACATTTGTCTTAATATATTCCATAGAGGATACTTTCTTTACTTTCTTAGTCACTTCCTCCACATCCATATTAAGTTCACCTGCAAGCACTTTTATAACCTTATCTTCGTCCTCTATCTGACTATGTATTACAGAAACTGTACATACCACTTCATTAGCTGCAAGAATTTCGCCATTTCTGTCAAGAATCCTTCCTCTCTTTGCCTTAATTCTCCTCTCCCTCTGATGAAGCTCATCGGCCTTCTGCATATAATATTCTGACTTTACCGTCATAATAACGCCAAGCCTTACGCATTCAAGAATACAAACCATAAGGATTGCAGCTATCATTAACACAAGTTTTTTTCTATGACTGGTGCTAAGCCATCCAAATGTGTCATTATCCTTCATTGACAAATAACCCCGCTTTAGTCTTCTACATTTTATGAGAAGTAAAGCAGGGTTATTCTACTTATTATTACATAATTTTAGTTACTGCCTGTTGCAGCCGGTTCCGAAACAGGGACATCTGAAACGCCTGATTCCTCCGGTGTATTTCCCGGATCAACATATGGCTCGTCTGTATCCTTATACACATTCATATAAGGCAGCAGCTCCGTCATAATGTCTTTTGCAAGTATAAGTGCATCTGATGTACTTCCCGATGTACCAGTCGTTCCATCCGGTTCATCTAGAACAATGTATATTGCAAATTTGGGATCATCTGCCGGAGCATGCCCTATAAATGAGATAACCCACTTAAGGTCAGCTCTTGGGATTTTCTGTGCAGTACCAGTCTTTCCCGCAATAGAATACCCCTCTATATACGCCTTATGTGCTGTTCCTAATTCTACTGTATTTTCCAGATATTTTCTAAGATACTTTGATGTTGAAGCCGTAACAGTCTGTCTTACAAGAACCGGTGAATTTTCTTTAACAACTTCTCCATTCGCTGATTCTATTCTCTTAACAATATGTGGCTGATAATACTTGCCATCATTAATAAGAGAACTGTACGCTGACAGCATCTGTACCATATTAACATTAACATTCTGTCCAAATGAATTAGTTGCAGCATCTATTGTAGTTATCTTATTCTCATCATACATAATACCTGTAGCTTCACCAGGAAGGTCTACACCAGTCTTTGCACCAAATCCAAACATTTTCTCATACTGTGCAAATCTGACATTGCCAAGTTTTATTGCAATATTAATCATGTAAGGATTACATGAATTTTCCAATGCCTGCGACAATGTAAGCACACCATGGCTTCCTATTGTTGAATATGAGTGGCACTTAATCATATCAGGACCAACATACTCATATCCCTTACATTCATAAGTATCTCCATCATGCACAACGCCTTCTTCAAGACCTGCTGCAATAGTAAATGGCTTATAAGTTGAACCCGGCTCATATGACTCTGATACACAATAGTTAGTCCATAACTGATACAACGCATTGGTTACATCTGTATCCGACATTGACGCAAGCTGCTCTTCAGAATATACATTTGCAAGATTTCTGGGATTATTAAGGTCAAACTGTGGATAGCTTGCCATTCCAAGAATCTCACCATTCTTAGGATTCATAACAACAATTGCTGTATTCTTAGATGGTTTTTCCTGATTATATGCAACCATATATTTCTCTATTATAGACTGCACATTATAATCAATTGTTGTAATAATGTTATTACCGTTAACTGCTGCCTTTGTCGTTTCTACTGCATTGAGATCTTCATCAACATAGCTGTATGAAACTCCGTCTGTTCCTGAAAGCTCATCGTCATACTGGCTTTCAAGACCAAGCTCACCACCATTGACATTGGATGCAAAACCTATAGCATCGCATGCAAGAGTATTGAACGGATATTTTCTCACATAGCTTTCCTCAAACCATACACCATATATATTGCTGTTCTTCTGTGCCTTAAGCTCATTAAATTCAGCTATCTCATCTGATGTCAGTTCCTTAAGCAGCTTCTGATACTGGCTTGAAGGATTATCGTTAATTATTTTTTTAACATTATCTTTATCAAGACCAAAACATTTTACTAATGCATCTATTGTATTATTAAGATATTTTCCATCCTCTGATGTAACACTCTTTACATCAAGTATCAGATTATACACCTTCTCACTATATGCCAGAACTGTTCCGTCACTTGCAGTAATATTACCACGCATATAAGGAATTGTAGTTGATGTATATGTCTGATGATTAAGCACCGCCTGGGAATATTCCTCCCCATGTGTATAGTTAATCATAAATATCTTTACACCAAGCACCAGTAATAATACAAATACTATTATAAATGTAACATTAATTCTTCTGTGTGTCCTCTTTAGCATTGCGCGTTTCCTGCGCATTATTTTCTTTCTTCTTGCTTCACTGGTATTGTCCATAAATTTATCAATCCTTTATATCACACTGCCACACATTTTAGTTATTTTGAGATATCCTTATACTGCTTTACATATTCACTTTCCTTTGAATCATAACCGATTACCTGGCTTCTGCTTGGATATACCATACCAAGTTCATTGACAGCTGTATCATATATTGCGTTATAATCAATGCCTGCATTAATCTCTGATTCATGGCTGTTATTCTCTGCCTTAAGTGAATTAAGCTGATTCTGAAGCTCAACTACAGCAGTACTGTTAGTCTTAATATCTGACTGGAGATTAAGATACTGGTAGCATATTGCAAATACTGCTGTTGCACAGATAGCAAGCACTGTAGTATACACCAGGTTAACCCTGTTATTTCTTCTTATCTCTCTTCTTCTTTGTCTTCTCTCCTGCTCCTGCTCCTCAATTCTTCTTTCATGCTCATAAGTATGTACTTCTGGAACAGTCTGCAGCTTTCTTACTGCACTTCCATACTGATATTCAGTTGTCCTGTGATTTACAACATTTCTTCTCTTCTCCAAAACTTTCCCCTCCATAAATGTTTTATATTCTTTCAAACACCCTCAGTTTAGAGCTTTTAGACCGCTGATTCTCGTTCAGTTCTTCATCTCCGGGAACTATAGGTTTTCTTGTTATAACCTTTCCTTTTGATTTCTTTCCGCATACACATACTGGGAAATCCGGTGGACATGTACATGGATTCTCATTGTTTCTAAATCTTGCCTTAACTATTCTGTCCTCTAGTGAATGGAATGTTATGATACATAAACGTCCCTGTGGATTAAGCCTGTCTATCATCATATCAATTGAATTCTCTAAGACATCTAATTCCCTGTTAAGTTCAATTCTTATAGCCTGGTATGTTCTCTTGGATGGATGACCTCCTGTCGCCCTCACCTTTGCCGGAATAGAAGCCTTTATAATCTCATTTAGTTCAAATGTTGTTTCTATCGGCTTTTCTTTTCTTGCCGCAACTATGTGTTTAGCAATATTCTTGGCAAATCTGTCCTCTCCATAATCCCTTATGATTCTGAAAAGCTCCATCTCACTATATGTATTAACAAGATCCTTTGCTGTCATCTCCTGTCTCTGATCCATTCTCATATCAAGAGCAGTATCTACATTATAAGTAAATCCTCTGCTTGCTGTATCTAACTGATACGATGAAACTCCTATGTCAAGAAGTATTCCATCTACTTTATCAATTCCAAGTTCATCAAGAACCTTGTCCATATTGCAATAATTATTTCTTACTATTGTTACCCGTTCTTCAAATTCTTTAAGTCTTTCTGTCGCTGCCGCAATTGCGTCCGCGTCCTGATCTATACCTATAAGTCTGCCACCACCTGTAAGTCTTTTCGCTATCTGATATGAATGTCCTGCACCGCCAAGTGTTCCATCTACATAGATTCCATCAGGTTTAATATTCAGATTGTCAATTGTTTCTTCCAAAAGAACTGATTTGTGTTTAAATTCCATAATAAACCTCATGTCTGCATATTATATAGAAAATCCAAGACTCTCCATATTCGCTGCTACTTCATCCATATCATCATCATAGGTACTGATACTCTGCAGCCAGCGGTCTTTGCTCCAGATTTCAATTCTGCTTGCAACGCCCACTAAAACTACATCTTTTTCCAAGCCTGCAAACTCGCGTAATACTGATGGAAGAAGTATTCTGCCCTGCTTATCCACTTCTACGCTTGCTGCACCTGCAAGAAAGAATCTTGTAAACTGTCTTGCATTCTTATTGGTAAGTGGTAATGTCTGTAACTTTTCTTCAAATTTCTGCCATTCATCATTCGGGTAAACAAACAGGCAGTTATCAAGGCCTTTGGTAACTACGAATTCATCTCCCAGAACCTCACGGAATTTAGCCGGTACGATTAGTCTGCCTTTAGCATCTATTGTATGGTTGTATTCGCCCATCAACATAACTATCGCACCCCACTTTCTACCATTAAGCTCCACTTTCCACCACTTTAAAGTCAATTTTATACTTAAAGTGTTTAAAAAACAAGTCCTTTTTTTAGTTTATTTAATGTCAGAAGGCAGTTAATAACAGTCTTTTTCTCCATTTCGTGTTTTGATTGCTTATATAGTGTTTTGTCATCATTTTTAGCACAATATATGGATATATTCTTATACTTTTATATAAATTATTTTAATAAGTAAATTATATGTTGTTTTTAAAGAAAAATTTTTGTATAATATGATTTTGTACTGGATTCTTTTTTACATTTTAAGAACTCTGGAACGAATAATCATAAGAATAATTAATGAGGAGATTCTATTATGAAGCTTGGTATCGTGGGTCTGCCTAATGTCGGCAAAAGTACCCTTTTTAATTCACTTACTAAGGCAGGAGCAGAGTCAGCTAACTATCCTTTCTGTACAATTGACCCTAATGTGGGTGTTGTTGCAGTTCCGGATGACAGACTTGACAAGCTTGCCGCTTTATATAATTCAGCAAAAATAACACCTGCTGTTATTGAATTCGTAGATATTGCAGGTCTTGTTAAAGGCGCATCTAAGGGTGAAGGTCTTGGAAACCAGTTCCTTGCCAACATCCGTGAGGTTGATGCTATCGTTCATGTTGTAAGATGTTTTGAAGATTCTAACATCGTTCATGTTGATGGCTCTATTGACCCAATAAGAGATATTGAAACTATCAATCTTGAGCTTATATTCTCAGATATTGAAGTATTAGACAGACGTCTGTCAAAGCAGAAGCGTGCTTCATACAATAACAAGGATATTGCTAAAGAATGTGACCTTCTTGAAAGACTTAAGGCTTTTCTTGAAGAAGGTAATTTAGCTAAGAATTTTGAATGTCAGGACGAAGATGAAGAAGCATTTTTAAAGGAATACAACCTTCTTACAGCTAAGCCTGTAATCTTTGCAGCTAATGTGTCAGAAGATGACCTTGCCAATGATGGTGCTGACAATGAATATGTTGAAAGAGTAAGAGAATATTCTAAGAAGGATAACTGTGAAGTATTCGTTATCTGTGCACAGATTGAACAGGAAATCTCAGAATTAGATGATGATGAGAAGAAGATGTTTCTTGAAGACCTTGGCATAAGTTCATCAGGTCTTGATAAACTTATTGCAGCAAGCTACCGTATTCTTGGTCTTATCAGTTACTTAACAGCAGGCGAGACAGAAACCAGAGCATGGACAATCACTAAGGGAACTAAAGCTCCGCAGGCTGCCGGAAAGATTCACAGTGATTTCGAAAGAGGCTTCATTAAAGCAGAAGTTGTTTACTATCAGGATTTACTTGACTGTGGTTCATATAACGGAGCCAAAGAGAAAGGTCTTGTAAGAATGGAAGGTAAAGAATATGTCGTTAAAGATGGCGATGTAATCCTTTTCAGATTCAATGTATAATAATAATGGGCGTGTGGTTTTACCACGCGCCCATTATTTCTTTAAACTTCTTAACATTATCAGCTACATCTCCAGAAAAGATTGCTGAACCTGCTACTATTACATTAGCACCTGCCTCAAGAATTGATGCAAGATTTCCGGCATTCACTCCACCATCTATCTCAATATCTGTATCAAGTCCTTTAGCATCTAATAAACTTCTTATTTCTTTTACTTTATCAAGTGATTCCGGTATGAACTTCTGTCCCCCGAATCCAGGATTAACGCTCATTACAAGAACCATATCTACCTTATCAAGATAAGGCTCAATTGCTGATACCGGTGTCGGTGGATTAAGTGTTATAGCTGCTTTTACACCACATTCCTTAATCTTTTCTAATGTAGCAACAACATCCTTACACGCTTCAACATGTACTGTAATTATATCAGCTCCTGCCTTAATAAAATCTTCTATATATCTTATAGGCTCTTCAATCATAAGATGTACATCAAAAACCTTGTCAGTCGCACTTCTTGCTGACTTAATAACTGGCATTCCGAATGAAATACTCTTTACAAAAAGTCCATCCATAACATCTACATGAACATATTCAGCTCCTGCCTTATCAATCGTTTCAAGCTCTTCTCCTAATTTCTTGAAGTCTGCCGATAATATTGATGGTGACAAAATTTTCTTTAAACCACTCATAATTAACAACCTTTCTGTTTTCAAGTACATTTAGTACTTCTTCTTGTTCTTTATTTCTTCAAATATATCTGTATATGACTTATATCTGTCATAATTGATAATTCCGTCTTCAACTGCCTGTTTTACCGCACATCCCGGTTCGCTTACATGCATGCAGCCATTGAATCTGCACTTTCCTTCGAATGGTACAAACTCTTCAAAGTAAAATCTCAAATCTTCTTTCTCAACATCCGGAAGATTAAGTGATGTAAATCCCGGAGTATCACATATATATGTTTGCTTACATACATTGTATATCTCGGAATGTCTTGTAGTATGCCTTCCTCGGCCTATCCTGCTTACTTCTCCTGTCTGGCTGACTTCTCCCTGCTCTTCCATGCCCGGTATAAGCAGATTGGTAAGTGTCGACTTGCCGACTCCTGATGGACCTGCAAGAACTGTAGTCTTTCCTTTCAGCACTTCCATTACCCTGTCAATGCCAATATTATTCTTTGC
>OIZQ01001024.1_pt1 | contig 12136 bp, 8 predicted proteins | sample 1588491 | NCBI WGS metagenome assembly OIZQ01 (sample SAMN03283262) | human gut metagenome | biome: human-associated habitat; material: feces | host: Homo sapiens | place: USA | collected 2013
CCCGCACCGTCCGCCAGACCGTGACCGACTACTGTGATAATATGCTCAAGACCACCGAGGAGACCATGGCAGAGAACGCTGCGCAGGTCCGGAACGTCCGTGCCAATCTGCGCCAGACGCCCCGGAAACCCCAGTGAGCGGAGTTTGTCGGAAAAACCCAGTTGCCTCTGCCAGCAAAATTGACGGCTTGCAGGGGCTTTTTTTGTGACATTTTGAGAGAAAAACCAGCCCGAAAAGCCTTGCATTCGCAGGGCGGTTTTGTTACAATAAAACTGTATCAGAGAGATGCCTTGGGGTAGTGTGTGCCTGCGGGCAGAAAAACACGGCGAAAAACGGAAAAAACAGCGTGAAATCGCCGGATGATACGCAACTTGAAACGACAGAAAGGAGGCTGGGCCCTATGGGCAGTGAAACGATCGGACAAGCCTTTGACCCGGCCTCGTTTGAGCATGTGCCTGTGCTTTTGAACGAGTGCCTGGACGGCCTTGCCATTGACCCGGCAGGCATCTATCTGGACGGCACCGCAGGCGGTGCGGGGCATTCCCGCCAGATCGCGCTGCGGCTGGACGCGGAACAGGGCGGCAGGCTCATCTCGCTGGATCAGGACCCGGACGCGGTGCAGACCGCGCGGGCGCGGCTGGCCGGGCTGCCTGCCACCGTGGTGCAGATCAACTTCCGCTATGCGGGACAAGCTCTGGAACAGCTGGGCATCGACAAGATCAACGGAGCGCTGCTGGACCTCGGCGTTTCCAGCCACCAGCTGGACGATGCCGCCAGAGGCTTTTCCTACCGGGCAGACGCTCCGCTGGACATGCGGATGAGCCAGGAGGGCGAGACTGCCGCCGACCTTGTGAACACCGAGAGCCGGGAGGAGCTGGCCCGCATCCTCAAGGATTACGGCGAAGAACCCTTCGCCTGGCAGATCGCGGGCAAGATCGTCGAGGCACGGGAAACTTCCCCCATCGAGACGACCCTGCAGCTGGCCGACATCGTGGCCAGCGCCATGCCGGCGGCCGAGCGGCGCAAGAACAAGAACCCGTCCCGCCGCACCTTCCAGGCGCTGCGCATTGCAGTCAACCACGAGCTGGACGCACTGGAAGAGGGCATGGACACCATCTTTGAGCATCTGGCCCCCGGCGGGCGGCTGTGCATCATCACCTTCCACTCGCTGGAAGACCGGCTGGTGAAGAACAAGTTCCGCCGTTGGGCCACCGCCTGCACCTGCCCGCCGGAGTTCCCGGTCTGCGTCTGCGGCGGCAGGGCCAAAGCAAAACTCATCACCCGCAGACCCATTGAAGCAAATACGCAGGAGCTGGAAGAGAACCGGCGCAGCCGGTCGGCACATCTCCGCGTTCTTGAAAAAATTTAACCATTGCGGAGTATCAGTGAGGAGGAGAGTACCATGGGCCAGGCAGCATATGATATGACAGAGGTGCGCCGCAGAAGAGCACCCCAGACGCAGCGGAACGTTCCGCTGCGGGTGGAAAAAGGCGGCAAGCCCCGGCTGAACCCGGTGCGCGCTGCCATGCAGCACGCATTGCAGCTGCTCTCGGCGGCGCTGCTGGTGGGCTTTGCCGTCAGCCTGCTGTGGAGCGAGTCCCAGCTGGTGGAGCTGAACAGCAAGATCCAGAACGCCAAGGCGGAACTCGTCAGCGAGCAGAGCCAGTACACCTACTACAACAGTGCACTGAACAACCGCACCAACATCACCAGCGTGGAAGAGACGGCCACCCGCCTCGGTCTGATGAAGATCGACCAGAGCCAGATCACCTACATCCGCCTGGACGAGGGCAGCGTCCTTGTCCGCAAGGAGTCCGCTGTGCGGCAGTGGACTGACCTGCTGCACGACGGTGCCATGATGGTCATGGGCCGCGTGAACCGCGCAAACTAAAATAAAACAGGAAAAGCGTGCGGCAGCGCACGCTTTTTCGGTTTCTCAGGAGTCAAACCAACATGCAGGAACCATCCTCCAAGAACAAAAAAGGGCTTTACCGGCTGCGCCGCGCCGACCCGCACGAGCGGCTGAGCGCACGGCTGCGGCATTTCAGCTTTGGCGCGGCGGTGGTGTTCGTCGTGGCGGCGGCAGGCATTGTCATCCACAGCCTGTACAATATCCAGATCAAGAACGGCGCGACCTTCCGCCAGTATGCGGCCCAGCAGCAGCTGCTGGATAGCACCATTCAGGCGACCCGCGGCGAGATCTACGACACGTCCGGCATCACGCTGGCCTCCACCAGCGTGGTTTGGACCATCTGGGCCGACCCCAGCTACAGCACGGCCCTGTTCACCAGCAGCAAGAACGACGACACCGGCGAGGTGACCAGGACGGCTGACCCTGCCGCATTGCAGGAGGTCAGCACCCAGATCACCCTGCGGCTGCTCTCCGGCGACGGCGAGAGCCTGGACAGCGTGGACACCTCCTCGGCGGCCTACCAGACCCAGTATCAGGCAGTGTACGATGCCCTGTCCAAGAGCGACTCGGCCTACCAGACACTGGCCGCCAAGGTGAACAACGCCATCAAGCTGTCCATTGAACAATACATCACCGCATACAACAAGGCCCACAAAAAGGCCGATGCCGACAAGGGCATCCGCAAGGGCCGCATCTCTGTCTCGTCCACCAAGAGCTTCCAGCGGGATTACCCCTACGGAGCCTTTGCGGCGGCGGTGCTGGGCTTCTGCGATGCCGACGGCTACGGCACCTACGGCCTGGAAAAATCCTACGAATCTACGCTGGCGGGCGTCAATGGCCGCACCATCACCCTGCGCAACGCTTACGGCAACGCCATCGCGGACGAAAACGCCACCACCTACGCTGCCAAGGACGGCTCCAATCTGGTGCTGTCGCTGGATGTGAACATCCAGGAGGTGGCAGAACGCTACCTGAACGAGGCCATCTCGGCCAACAACGTCGAGAACCGCGGCGCGGCCATCGTGATGAACGTCAAGACCGGTGCCATCCTGGCCATGGCCTCCAAGCCGGACTTCGACCCCAATAGCCCGCTGGACTATACCGCCAACGAGGCCTATCTCAACGAGCTGGTCCACGCCGAACCGGAACTCTACGGCATCTACCTCAAGAATGAGGACAGCAGCTATGTCACAGATGCGAACGGCAACAAGGTGCTGGACCCGGAGGGCGATTATTCCGGCTATTACCGCGACATCCAGTGGAAGAACAAGACCATCACCGAGCTGTACTACCCCGGAAGCGTCTTCAAGGTCATCACGGTGGCCATGGGGGTGGACTCCGGCAAGGCGACCATCAACACCACGCTGAACTGTTCCGGTGCCTACGGCGTCGCCAAGGAGACCTATCACTGCGCTGGCAAAAAGGCCCACGGCGTCCAGAATCTGGCCGAAGCGCTGCGGAACAGCTGCAACATCTACTTCATCCAGCTGGGCCAGCGCATCGGTTCCAGCCTGTTCTATGATTACTTCGACGCTTTCGGCTTCACCGAGCGCACCGGCGTGGACCTGCCCAGCGAGACGAACTTCATGCAGTATTACAGCAAGAGCCGCCTGGGTGAAGTCGAGCTGGCCTCGTCGGCCTTCGGTCAGGCCATGGCGGTCACGCCGCTGCAGGTCTGCACGGCCATCTCCGCTGCCGTCAACGGCGGCTATCTCGTCACCCCTCATGTGGTGGATAAGATCACCGACCAGAACGGCAACGTCATCGAAGAGGTGGGGGCAAACGTCCGCCGCCAGGTCATCAGCGAGAGCGCCAGCAAGGCCATCCGCCAGATCATGGAATATGAAGTGGCGGACGGCACCCAGGGCGGCGGCGGACGCGCCTATGTGGCAGGCTACCGCATCGGCGGCAAGTCCGGCACGTCCGAGCAGCTGAACATGGACCGCCGCAGCGATGGCGACTACAAGAAGGTCGCTTCCTTTGTGGCGGTCCTGCCCGCCGACGACCCGGAGATCCTCGTCTACGTCATGCTCGACGACCCCAACAACTCCAAAACGGACTACTCGTCCATTCTGGCTGCGCCCGTCGTCGGCAACATCATCAGTGAGATCGCGCCCTACCTTGGCATCGCCACCGACGGCACTGACCGCAGCGGCACCATCGTCAAGGTGCCCAACCTCATCGGCAACGAGTGGAGCAATGCGCAGGTCTCGCTGAACATCAAGGGCCTCAAGCACCAGCTGGCCGAGAGCGACGCCAGCCAGGCGGGCGCGGTGGTCACCTACCAGTACCCGCGCGCAGGCGCGGAGGTGCCCTACGGCACCACGGTGTATCTGTATACCGATACATACGAAGGCAGGCATACGGAGGTGCCGGATGTGACGGGCAAGAGCGCGGATTTTGCCCGCCAGATGTTGGCAGCAGCCGGGCTCAACTGCACTGTGGCCGGCGACGCGAATGGCCTGGTCCAGGAGCAGAGCGAGGCGGCGGGGGCCAGCGTCCAGCGCGGTACCCTCGTGACCATCACCTGCGGGTAGACCCTCTCAGGCGCTTCGCGCCAGCTCTCCCCAAGGGAGAGCCATTGGCAGCCGGGGAGTGAGGCTCCGACTGGCTGGGGGCTGTTGGTAAGAGGAACGGCATCTCGTATGGAAGACGATCGAGTGATATCAGGAAAAGGGAGAGTATCGTATGGAAAAGATCAGAGCAAGCATTCTGCTGAACGGCCTTGCGCCGGAAGGCTTTGACGCCGGGGACGCCGAAGTGTCCCTTGTGACCACCGACAGCCGCGAGGTCTGCCCCGGCTGCATCTTTGTGGCCTTTCCGGGGGAACGATTCGACGGCCACGACTTTGCAGCCAAGGCACTGGAAGCCGGGGCCTTCTGTGTGGTGCTGAACCACCCGGTCGAGGGTGTCCCGGCGGAAAAGGCCGTACTCTGCGCGGACAGCTACCATGCCATGATGGTGATGGGGGCCAACTACCGCAGCCAGTTCCACCCCAGAGTCGTGGGTGTGACGGGCAGCGTGGGCAAGACCACCACCAAGCAGATGTGCTATGCTGCCATCGAGGGCTTCGGCAATACCATCAAGACCGAGGGCAACCAGAACAATGAGCTGGGCCTGCCCCGCACGATGTTCCGCATCGGGAACGAGACCGAATATGCCGTCGTCGAGATGGGCATGAGCCACCTGGGCGAGATCGAGCGGCTGAGCCGCTGCGCCCGCCCGGATGTGGGCATTATCACCTGCATCGGCGTGTCCCACATCGGCAACCTGGGCAGTCAGGAGAACATCTGCAAGGCCAAGCTGGAGATCTGCGCCGGTCTGCCGGAGGGCGCTCCGCTGGTGCTGAACGGCGACGACCCCTTCCTGCGGAAGGCAGAGCTGCCGGAGCATGTCCGGCCCGTCTGGTTCAGCCTGGGCGACGAGGGTGCGGATGTCTGCGCCCTGTCCATCCAGCAGGAGGCCGACGGCATGAGCTTCGTGCTCGAAGACCACGAGGAGGGCACCTTTATGGTGCACATCCCTGCGATGGGCCGCCACAACGTGGCCAATGCGCTGGCCGCTTACTGCGCTGCCACCCGGCTGGGCCTCAATGCCCGAAAGGTGCTGCGGGGCATCAGCAACTTTGAGCAGACCGGGATGCGCCAGAAGATCGTGCACAGCAACGGCGTGGATGTCATTGAGGACTGCTACAACGCCAACCCCGACAGCATGAAGGCCGCGCTGGCCATGTTCCGGGAGTACCCCTGCAAGCGCCGCTTTGCCCTGCTGGGCGATATGCTGGAGCTGGGAGACCTGAGCCGTGAGGCCCACGAGGAAGTGGGCCGTCAGGCGGCGGAAAGCGGCATCGACACCCTCATCACCTACGGCGAGCAGGCCCGACGCACGGCCGTGGTGGCTGCGGCCAAGGGCCTGACCACCCTGCACGCCAACACCTACCGCGAAGCCGCTGACGCCCTGCTCCGGCTGATGCAGCCGGGCGATGCGCTGCTGGTCAAGGCCAGCCGCGGCATGGCGCTGGAAAAGGTGCTGGAACTCTTCTACAAGGAGCAGCAGTGATATGATCCGTTTTGCCTTGATCGTCGCATCGACACTGGGGTTCGTCCTCACGGCGGCGATGGGGAATCTGATGGTGCCGCTGCTGCGGGCCTTCCAGAGCCGCCAGCAGCCCACCCGCCCGCCGGAGCCGGAACGGCCGGACGCTGCGCCGAGTCCGGACCCGGACGAAGCGCCGGAGCGCCCGGCCCAGCCGCCCACGATGGGCGGGCTCTGCCTGATGGTGGGGGTGCTGGCTGCCGTGGGTGTGGGCTGGACCGCCGCCTGCGTGGCCGAACCGCAGCTGCTGGGCACGGAAGGCCTGCTCTCCACCCGGCTGCTCATCGCCCTGTTCGGGGCGCTGCTGTTCGGTGGCGTCGGCCTGGCCGATGACCTGGCCCGCATCCGCCGCCGTGCCCCGCTGGGCCTGCGCCGGGGCACCCGCCTGCTGCTGGAAGCGGGGGCCGGTGCCGTGGTGCTCCTGCTGCTGGGGGCCAGCCGCTGCCTTGCCACCGGGCTGGCCCTGCCGGGCCTGGGCTATGTGGAGCTGGGCGTTCTGGCCCCGCTGGTCTGGGAAGCGGGCCTTGTGGCGCTGGCCGAGAGCGTCCGCATCGCGGACGGCATCGACGGCCTGTGCTGCGGCACCGCATTTGCGGCCCAGCTGGGCCTGATGCTCTGCATGACCATCCTCGGCTGGTTTCCGCTGGCCGTCTTCCCGGCGGCGCTGGCAGGTGCGCTGATGGCGTTCCTGCTCTGGAACTTCCCGCCCGCCCGGCTGCGGCTGGGCAGCGTGGGCAGCCTGTTTCTGGCCGGGGCACTGGGCTGTGCGCCGCTGTGCATCGGCTGGCCGGACCTTGCGCTCCCGCTGGGGCTGCCCTACTGGCTGGAGGGCGGCATGGTGGCGGTGCAGATCGTGGTCTATCAAACCACGCATGGGAAAAAGCAGCTCTTCCGCACGGCTCCGCTCCACCGCTGGATGGAAGTGCGCGGCAGCAGTGCGGTGCAGATCTTTTATACATTCTGTGTGCTCGCCCTGCTGGGCACCGCAATGGCCCTGCAATGGGCAAAAATCAGTTGAGGAGGTGTGCAGATGGCAACCATCCGCCGAAAAAAGCCGGAGCCGTTCGCGCTGCTGCAGCGGGACCCCGGCCCCTGGTCTCCCATTCTGCTCTACTGGCTGGCAACGCTGGGCATCATCATCGTATTCGGGCTGGTGATGCTGTTCAGCGCCAGCTATACCACAGGCTATCTCCGCTTTGGCGACAGCCTGCACTACATCAAATCCCAGGTGCTCTGCCTGGGGCTGGGCCTTGTGGCCATGTTTTTGTTCTCTTATGTAGACCACCGGCTGCTCCGCAGGCTGGTCTGGCCGGGGTATTTCCTTGTGCTGGCGCTGCTGGTGCTGGTGCTGTTCAGCACCCCGCTGAACGGCTGCAAGCGCTGGCTGCGCGTGGCCGGTATGACGGTGCAGGTCTCGGAGATCGCAAAGTTTGAGATGATCCTGCTCACGGCCCACATCGCGGCCAAGGCCCCCCGGCTGGAAAAACTGGACCCCAGCCGCAGCGGCCAGGTGCCGGTGGGACCGTGGCTGCAGCAGCGGCTGGTGCGGGAGCTGCTCCTGCCGCTGCTCCCGCTGCTGCCGGTCATTCTGCTGCTCGTGATGGAGCCGCACATGTCCGGCATCGTGCTGACCACCGCCATGGTGGGCACCATCCTGCTGCTGGGCGGCAACGGCGGCGTCATCACCTGGGTGGGCGGTGCAGCCGGCATCTTTCTGCTGGAAACGATCTTGCAGCACATCGACTCCATCCCTTACTTGCAAAGCCGTCTGGACGGCTGGACGCAGGACCTGACCAAGATGACAGACCAGACCCTGCAAAGTCTGTACGCCATCGGCTCCGGCGGCGTGACGGGCCTGGGGCTGGGCAACAGCATCGAAAAGCAGCTCTGGCTGCCCGAAAGCACCAACGACTTCATCTTCAGCGTCGTCTGTGAGGAGCTGGGCTTTGCGGGGGCCGTGCTGGTCATCGTGCTGTTCGTGGTCTTCCTCGTGCAGGGATTCTGGCTGGCCTTCCACGCCGAGAACCGCTTCTGCACGCTGGTGGGCATCGGCATCATGGCGCAGATCGCGTGGCAGGTGTTCTGCAACATCGCGGTCGTCACCAACACGCTGCCCAACACCGGCATTTCGCTGCCTTTCTTCTCCTCCGGCGGCACGAGCCTGATCTTGCTGCTGGCGGAGATGGGGGTCATGGTCAACATTGGCCGCAACGGTGAGCGCACCCGTCAGGAGCGCCGCCGCGCCCACGAGGAGCGGGAGGCCCGCCGCCGGGAAAAGACCATCGTGCTGGATACCGCGCGCAGGGCGCGGACCGAATCATAAGGAGGAACCAAGATGCGTGTTCTGATCGCTGCCGGCGGCACAGCCGGCCATATCAACCCCGCACTGGCCATTGCCGGTGCATTGAAAAAAGCAGACCCGACGGCCGAGATCCATTTTGCCGGCCGCAAAGAGGGGATGGAGTACCGTCTGGTGACCCAGGCGGGCTATCCCTTCCACCACATCGAGATCACAGGCTTCCAGCGGAAGCTCTCGCTGCACAACATCAAGCGGAACCTCATCACGCTGTGGAATCTGGCCCTCTCCGGCCCCACGGCCCGGAAGATGATGCAGGAGGTGCAGCCCGATCTGGTCATCGGCTGCGGCGGCTATGTGTCCGGCCCGGTGGTGCGCTGCGCCGCCAAAATGGGCATCAAGACCGCCCTGCATGAGCAGAACGCCTTCCCCGGCGTGACCAACAAGCTGTTGGCCCCGGATGTGGACATCGTGTTCGCCGCTGTGCCCGCTGCCGTGGAAAAGCTGGGTGCCCCCGAAAAGACCCGCGTGGTGGGCAACCCCGTGCGGCCGGAGGTGTTCGCCCAGGCCGGGAACCGCGACGCCATTCGCGCCGAACTGGGTGCAGGGGACCGCACGGTCATCCTGTCGTTCGGCGGCAGTCTGGGAGCACGGCGGGTCAATGAGGTCGTGGCCGACCTCTGCGCCTGGGAGCAGAAAAATCAGAAGCCGGTGCTGCACCTGCATGCCACCGGCCAGTACGGCGTGGAGCTGTTCCAGAACCTCGAAAAAGAGAAGGGGTTTGCCCCCGGCGACAGCCTTGTCGTGAAGGAATACATCAACAACATGCCGGAGCTGCTGGCTGCGGCAGACCTCGTCATCAGCCGCGCCGGTGCCCTGACGCTGGCCGAGTTGGAGGCTGTGGGCCGCGCTGCGATCCTCATCCCCAGCCCCAATGTGGCCGAGAACCACCAGTATTACAACGCCATGGAGCTGCAAAAAGCCGGGGCTGCGGTGGTCATTGAGGAAAAAGACCTGACCGGCGAAGCATTCGTGGCCACCGTGGCCGACCTGCTGGCCGAGCCGGGCAAGCTGGCGCAGATGGGCCAGAACGCCCGGAAGCTCTCGGTGGACGACAGCCTGGACCGCATCGCCAATGCCCTGCTCCGGCTGGTCAAGACCCCGTAACAGAACGTGAAATCCAAAGGAAAGGAGGTGCGGCCCAATGGCAGACCGACCCCAGAACCGGAAAAAGAATGGGAAGCGCCGCCCGGTCTACGATCAGGCGCGGGACATCCGGCCCAGCCGCCCGGCGGACCGGAGCAATGTGGGATACCCCAGCTCCACGACGCCCGGCAGACACCCGGTGACCAACCCGAACTATGACCCCGATGCGCCCCGGCCCAGCCGCTATGCGGCGCGGGATACCGGCTCCGGCAGCTATCCGGACAACAGCATCCAGTTTCCCACCGGAGGCCGCCCCGTCCAGAAGCAGAACCCCTCCCGGAACCGGGCACCCAATGCGCCGCGCCAGAACCAGCGGAGAATGAGCGCGCCGCAGAGCCAGCGGCCCCGCAATGGGAAGGCCCGGCCGCAGAACCCGAACGTCCGGCGTCCGGCCAGCAGCCAGCGGCTCCGCCCTACGCAGGCGAACCTGCGGGACCCCGCCCGCCGGGAAGGAAAAAAGAAACGGAAGATGACCCGCAAGGCCCTCCGACGCCGCAGAGCCATCCAGCGCCTGACCGCGCTGGCCATGCTGCTCTGCGTCATCGCGGCAGGCATCTATTTGACGGTCACCATGCTGTTTAAGATCAACACCATTGAGGTGCGGACGGCGGACGGCGTGGTGAGCGAAGCGGGCGGCTACTCCAGCGAGCAGATCCTGCAGGCGCTGGGTGTCCAGAAAGAAGAGAACATCTTCAGCTTTGACCCCGCTGCCAAAGCCGCTGCGCTGGAAAAGGTCTTCCCCATGCTGGAGGACATCCGGGTGGAGCGGGACTACCCCAGTACCGTGGTCGTGCGGGTGGCGGAAGCCCAGCCCGCCTACGCCATGCAGACGGCAAAGGGCTGGCTGACCCTCTCGGCCGGTCTGAAGATCCTGGCGGCAGACTCCGCCCAGCCCACCGGCCTGCCTACGCTGTACGGCGGCGAGCCGATCTTCTCGGACCCCGGCGAGCAGCTGTGCTTCGAGGAGGAAACACCGGCAGACAGCAGCACCGCTTCGGAGAGTGCCTCCGACCCGGCCAGCGCCTCCGCTGCCGTGGAAGAGGAGGCGGGCGATAAGCGTCTGGAGGCTCTCAGCACCCTGCTGACGGCGCTGGATACCGCCGGGATGCGCGGGGATGTCACCCGCATCGAGTTTGCCGACCCGGAGGAGATGGCGTTCCTGTATCAGGACCGCATCAGCGTCCGGCTGGGCACCCTGAACGAACTGGACTACAAGCTCAAGCTGGCCCGGCATGTGCTGCTCAATGAGGACGGCAAGGGCTGTGCGGCCACCGACACCGGTACGCTGGACTTCACCCATATCAGCATGTCCAGCACCCGCAAATTCACCTTTGCACAGGGCGAGCCGGAGCTGCCGTCCGGCTATGTCGTGCCGGAGCCGACGACACCGGAGGAAGCCCCGGCAGAGGAAACGGCGGACAGCACCGCAGAGGGTGCCGCCGATGAAGCAGCGCCCCCGGCGGACGCCGCTGCACAGCCTGCGGACAATGCCCAGGCTCCGACCACAGAGACAGACCCGGCCCCCGCCGCACAGGATACGGCAGGCACCGGGGCTGCAAACTGAAAAAAGCGAGGTTCATGTATGAAACTGGAACAATTGATGGAAGGCGTCCCCTTTGACCTTGTGCAGGGCAGTCTGGAGACCGAAGTGACCGATATCATCTACGACAGCCGCAAGGCAGCCGAGGGCATGGCCTTCGTCTGCATCGTGGGCACCCAGCGTGACAGCCACGACTTCGCGGCCGACTGCGCCGCCAAAGGCGTGAGCGTACTGGTCATCCAGCATGACATCGACCTGTCTGCCATGCCGGACGTGACCGTTGTGAAGGTGGAGAACAGCCGCTATGCCATGGCGCTGATGAGCTGCAACCTCTTCGGCAACCCGGCCCGGCAGATGACCGTGATCGGCGTCACCGGCACCAAGGGCAAGACCACCACCACCCACATGATCAAGAGCGTGCTGGAAGCCGCCGGCAAAAAGGTGGGCATGATCGGCACCAACGGCATCTATTTCATGGGACGCCATCAGGAGACCGCAAACACCACCCCCGAAAGCTACGAGCTGCAAAAGACCTTCCGCCAGTTCGTGGATGCAGGCTGTGATGTGGCGCTGATGGAAGTGTCCAGCCAGGGCCTGATGATGGACCGCGTGGCGGGCATCCACTACGACGTCGGCGTCTTCACGAACCTTTCGCCGGACCACATCGGCCCCGGCGAGCACAAGACCTTTGAGGAGTACCGCAGCTGGAAGGGCCAGCTGTTCAAGCGGTGCGACGTCGGCGTCGTGAACATCGACGACGAGAACACCGAGGCCCTGCTGGAAGGCCACACCTGCAAGCTGGTGACCTATGGCCGCAGCAAGAAGGCCGACTACCGCGCCGAGGGCTGCGAGCTGCTGCGCACCCACGATTTTCTGGGGGTGGCCTTCCACGTCTCCGGCAGGGACGACATGGACGTCCGGGTGAATATGCCCGGTGAGTTCAGCGTATACAACGCGCTGGCCGCGCTGGCCGTGGGCAAGGTGCTGGGCCTGCCCGATGCCGCCATCCACGAGGGTCTGGGCAAGTGCGTCGTCAAGGGCCGCGTGGAGCTGGTGCCCATCAGCAAAAAGTTCACTATCCTGCTGG
>OIZQ01001037.1_pt1 | contig 11951 bp, 11 predicted proteins | sample 1588491 | NCBI WGS metagenome assembly OIZQ01 (sample SAMN03283262) | human gut metagenome | biome: human-associated habitat; material: feces | host: Homo sapiens | place: USA | collected 2013
AGCCCACCACATACCGTCTTTCCCAGCGGCCATCTTTTCTCAGGTGGAGGCTGCCGTCGCCGCGGTTTCTGCGCTTTGCCATGGAGCCATCTCCTCTCCCAGGTAGTCCGTTAGGAAGCCACCAACAATTTCAGCGGCCTTTTTGTGCATATCTGTGGTGGTGTGGGTGTAGGTGTCCTCCACCACGGACAGAGCCAAGCCTTCGGCGGGCATGTAGGCGTTGGCATGGGTCTGCTCGTTGGCAGTTTTCATCTGCGCATAGAAGATGCCGCAGACAATACACGCTACAGCCAGCGGAATGACAAACACAAACACCCACTTGATCCAACCCTTGGCGGGGTCGTTGCCGCTGTCCAGCGGTGCACCCTTTTCGGCATAGAAATCAAGCGTGTCAGCGCACATTTCTATGTAGGTTTCGGAGGCCTTGTAATACGTTCCGTCCGAGAGCATCGGCACGATCTTATCTTCGATCTGCGCGATGCGGTAGTCGGTAAAGGCCGTGACACCGCCGCCGTAGGTGATGGTAACATAATCGCGGGAATCCAGCGCAATCAGGAACAGGATACCGCTTTTGCCCTCGCCGTAGCCAAGGTCATAGTCGCGGTACCAATCCTTGGCAAACTCGCGCACGTTCTGCCCGCCGATGTCAGACACCGTCAGCAGGTAGACGTTGACACCGTGTCCGGCACTGGCGTCCTGCGCCTTTTGTTCCAATTCAGCGGTCGCTTCGGGTTTGAACAGCTCGTAGGTGTCCATCACCAACGGCATTTCGGCAAACGCCGGTACGGCGCAGAGCAAGCACAGCACCAGTGCCGTAAGCAGAGAAAACAGTTTCTTTTTCATACTCTGTTTCCCCCTTTCAAAGCAGGAATGCAAGCAGGATCATCAGCGGAACACTGATGCCTGCAAACCAGGCGGCCACCTTTCGCTTATCAACCGGCAGATCGCCCACCAGCTTGCCGGTCTGCCCATTCATAGCGAACAGATAATCCTTGCCCTGCCACTTGGTGTGCAGCATCCACACCGGCAGCAGTGCGTAGTGCTTGGCGGTGTAATCAATATGGATGTTCTCGCTCAGGGTGCTTACGCTGTTGTAGCCGGTAATGCTGGCCGAAAGCTCGCTGCTGACCGAATTCTGCATCCGGCTGTGGGCGCGGGCCTGGCAGGTGTCGGCGTCCTCGTCGTATTTGTCTGCCATATAGCCCGGCAGGTACGCGGTCGAGAAGGGCTGGAAGGCGCGGTAGTCATAAGGCTCGATGGCGTCCATATGCCCGTTGGGCATCTTGGTCGAACCGTCCACCGGCACGCCCATGAACTGCGTGGTACCGGCGCGGCGGACATCGTAGTGGCGGGTCGTGGTGATGACATAATCGCCGCTGCGGTGGCTGGAGCTGGTCGTGGCTTCATATTGGCCCGAACCGGAGGCGTTGGCATCGAACAGCCAGAACGGGACATACACGCCCTTGATCTCCTCGATATGATTCTGCGAAGAGAAGGCATTGGGCAGGAATCTCTTCCCGCGATAGTATTTTTTCAGTGCGGCCTTGGCGGCGTTCTTATCCAGCACAAACGGCAGGACAAGCTCAGGCCGCTGCATGCCGCTGAACTGCCCCGCGATGACCGTTGGATTGCCGCAGTACGGGCAGCTTGTCGCGGCGGTCGTCTCGTCACAGATCAGCTCTGCGCCGCAGGACGGGCAGGAATAGCTGCGCAGTCCGGCGGCCTCGTTTTCGCTCCAGACGGAGTCTGGCGGCGGTGCTTGTTTATTCTGTGCCGCGGTTTCGGCAGCGGCTTCTTTTTCAGCATAGAGCGCTTCGATCTCAGCAGTATCGTAGCTGCTGCCGCAGAAGTCACACACCAGCTTTCCGCTGGCACCGTCAAAGTGAAGCGGACCGGTACAGGCAGGACATTGGTAGTTGGTAAGCTGCGTTGCCATTATGCGTCACCTCTCTTTCCTTCGGTTTGCAGCTGCCCTGCCAGATCTTCAAAAAAATCACGCAGGGTGCTGCGCGTATTGCCATCGGCATCCAGATAACGGTAGATGATCTCGTCATCCGGGGCCTTGTAAATCAGGCAAACGCTATCTAACGTTTCATCGGTGATGAATAAGCCGGGAGAATTTTTCTTTTCGTCTGGCAGGCTTTCCAGCCCCAGCTTTTCTGCCAGAGCCAGGGCTTCTTGCCAATGGGTGTCCTCAACAGGGATGTTTTCCAGCTCCACCCATTCATCATCCTTGTAATTGCAGCTGAAAAGGCAGCCATCAACCGGGTCATTTCTTATGCTGAATCCATAGGTGTCGTCATAGCACATACCGGAATAACTGATGCTGATACCGGTCAGTGTGCCAGGCGGCGCTTTTTTACAGCCGGACATTGTCAGAAAAGCGGCTGCGGCGCAAAGCACCGCAGCGATTTTTTTGCGCATTACTGGCCAAACGGCTTACCGCACTCCGGGCAGAACTTGGGCGGATGGGCCGGGTCATCCGGGGTCCAGCCGCACTGGCTGCACTTGGCGGGAGCCGGGGCGGGCTTGGGGCTGCCACAGTTGCAGCAGAACTTACCGGTGTTGGAAGTGCCGCAGCTGCATACCCAGCTGGCGGCTGCGGGTGCCGGGGCAGGCTTGGGGCTGCCGCAGTTTGCGCAGAATTTGCCGGTGTTGCCGGTCTGGCCGCAGCTGCAGGTCCAGCCTGCGGGGGCAGAGGCCGGGGCCGGGGCAGGCTGTGCGGCGGCCTGCTGCTGGGCACCCATCTGGTACAGGTTCTGGGCGTTCATACCGCCCGCCGCACCGGCCATATTCATGCCCATAAAGGCCATGGCGGGGCCTGCGCCCTGATTACCGGCCGCGGTCTGCATGGCACTGGCCTGTGCGCCGACAAGATGCGCAGCGGCGCGGGTCGGGTCCATAAAGGCTGCGTTGCGCTGCATTTCCTTGAGCATCTGCTCGTCTTCCTCGCTGGCCTTCACGCTGGAAACGCCGAAGGATACGATCTCGATGCCGCGCAGCTTGCCCCACTTGGCGCTCAGCACATCGTTGAGGGCCTCGGCAAGCTCCATCGTGTGGCCAGGCAGTGCGGAATAGCGGATGCCCATATCGCTGATCTTGGCAAAGGCGGGCTGCAGGGCGGTCATCAGCTCGGATTTCAGCTGCCCGTCGATCTCATCGCGGGTGTAGCCTTCCTCCACATTGCCGCAGACATTGGTGTAGAACAAAATGGGGTTGGTGATGCGGTAGCTGTACTCGCCGAAGCAGCGGATGGCAATGTCGATGTCGATGCCGGCGCGCTGGTCCACCACGCGGAAGGGCACCGGGCTGGGCGTGCCGTATTTGTTGCCCACCAGCTCCTTGGTGTTGAAGTAATAGATGCGCTGATCCATCGGGGCCTCGCCGCCGAAGGTAAAGCGCTTGCCGATGTTCTGGAACACTGCGCCGATGGACTCGGACAAATCGCCGCTGAACAGCGTCGGCGCGCTGCCGGTATCGTAGGTGTACTCACCCGGCTCGGCGCACATATCCACGACCTTGCCCTGCTCCACGATCATAGCACACTGGCCGTCGGCAACGGCCACGATGGAGCCGTTGGAGATAATGTTGTCATTGCCTTTGGTGTTGGCGCTGTGTCCGCTCTGGCGTTTCCAGCCTCGGGTAGCCAACAGGTCAGCTGGCATGGCTTCACAATAAAAGTATTCCTTCCACTGGTCGGCCATAACGCCGCCAGCAGCGCCCATTGCAGCTCTGATAAGTCCCATAATGATCCTCCTATATCAGGGGCGGGCAGGGCCCGCCCCATTTTGTACAGATAAATCAGTTCGTTATTTGTTGGCCAAGGCGGCCTTGTACTCCTCATAGCGGGGCGGCAGCTCTTCGAGCTCCTCGTTCCACTCGGTGCCGTCCAGCCTCATGTAGAAGCTGACCGCACAGGCCGTACCGTCGTCGCCCTCGTAGTCATACATGAACAGCGAGATGCTGTCGTTATACGGGTACAGGTTGAACTTATACGCATCGCTCTCGGTTATGTTCTGGTCAAGCACCCAGTCGTAGCCATCCAGGATAGGCTCGATATGGTCATCATAGACATTGACCCACATCGTGATGACCGGGTCATCGGGCATACCGTCACGGTAAACCTCAAAGTAGTGGCTGCCGTCATCGCTCTCACCGATGTAGCCCCAGCAATCGTAGGTGTCAGTGTCAAAGTAATCACGGTTCGGTACATTCTTGTAGTTTTCCATCCGGAACCAGCCGTACCAGTTGGTGTTGCCCAAATCATCGTAGGTGTTGCCGTCGTCGTAGGTGTAGGGCGGGTCAGGCTCATCCGGGCCGTCGATCCAGCCGTCGCCGTCATATTCGTCATCGCCGCCGTCCAGCAAAGCGGGGTCGATTTCAGGCTTGGTGTCGCTGCGCTTAAAGACCATGGTCATACCGTCAAACTCAATGGTCAGCAGGTCACCCTCGCGGGTGTAGGTCATGGCCGGGGTATCGGGGTCGGTCAGCGCGTAGAAGCTGCCGTCCTTCCATTGGAAGGTGACAAAATCCTCCATGTAGGTTTCGCCGGTGCCGTCCGCGCGCAGCTCAATGTAGAAGTCCTCCATATCGACGAGGGCAAGCTCCTCCTTGGAGAGGGTGTACTCGCTGTCGGAGGCGGATTCCAGCACATAGATGCCCACATCGGTATCGCTGCCTGCGGTGGTGCCCTGGGTCATGCTGTCACCGTCCAGAGGCTGCTGCATGGTGCTGCCGGACTTGACGAAGTAGATCGTCACGCCCTGTCCCTGCACATCGTTCAGGGTCAGGATTTCGTCTTGCAGGGTGCCGGTGCAGCTCAGGCCGCCGCAATCCAGCTGGAAGACCCCGCCGTTCAGTGTCCACTTGCCGTAGGACTTGGTGCCGTCCACCGTTACAACGCACTTGCCCTTATCATTCAGGTCCATCAGGAACCCGCTGCCGAAGGCATCCTCGACCTGCGTCACGGAGCCGCCGATCTCGGCGTAGGCTGCTTCCCAGGTGCCCTGATTCGGGTCACTGGCGTTCGGCTTGCCGGTGCGGATAGAGCCGCTAATCATTGTTACGATGATCATAAGCAGGAATATCACCGGGATGGCGATCAGGATCATCCGCTTGGGGGACATTGGTGCGCGGGGGCGCTTGGGCTTGCCGCCGGGGGCCACATTGCCGTAAGGGTTGCCGCCCGTGCCGCCGGGTGGCGGCGGCGTGACAGGCGGTGCGGACGGGGGCGTTTTCCCGGCGTAAAGCGGTGTGCCTGCGCCGGTCTGCGGCGGTGTGCCGGGCGCATTGCCTGCGTAAGGATTCGCTGCGTTCGTCCGGGGCTGCGGGGCGGCAGGTGCGCTGCCTGCATAGGGATTGCCGCCGCTTGCCTGCGGCTGCGGGGGCGTCTGTACAGGCTGTGGGGGCGGCGGTGCAGCCTGGGTCGGCTGAACCGGGGGCTGGGGCACAGCTGCGGGCTGTGCGGCGGGCTGCGGTACGGATACTTTTGCACCGCAATTCTCGCAGAATTTAGCGCCGGGCTTTAACTCGGCACCACATTGCGTACATGTTGCCATAGTGTCTGCCTCCTTTACAAGATAATCGTTTCAGATTTTTTTTATTCGTCTGTCATTTCAAACCAAACGGATTCGTCCTTTGGCAGGTTCAGCAGGGATTCCCCGCCGATATGCCTTACATAAAAGCCGCCGTAATCGGTGGGCATCATGGCCACGGTTTCGCGCTGTGCGCGTCCTACATCCATGCGGTACAGCGAAATGCTGCAGATCCAGCCGCGGTCATCCATGCCAAGGTAGGTGATGCCGCTGTCCCATGTGGCGGGCTCTTGGGTTTCGTTTCGGTATTCGCCGATGTAGAAGTTCGGCTGATCCTCGCAAATTTCAAACCAGGTACCGGTGTAGTCACTTACATACGAGCCGATCAGGCTGGAAAGTTCCATCGGGTCGGCATTGTGCATGGCCTCGACCAGGTTGAATTTTTCATTGTTGCGGGAGACAGCGTACACCGTTGTATACTCGGCCTCGAAATCCGCATCGTAAGCGGTGCCGATCTCAAACTTGACGATCTCGTTGACGCCGTACAGCGGGCCGCCGTTGGCCATGGTGCCGCACTGTGCGCCGCTGATGACGTCGATGTACTCGACATTGCCGTCCTCGGTCAGCAGGAACACATAGGGGGCATAATCCTGGCCGACACTGGTCATGAGCATCTTTACATAGTTGCCGTAGCAGCCGTTTACCGTAAACTCGGTTTGGTCGCCCAGCTCGTACCATTCCTTCATGTCTTGATAGGTAACTGCGCCGTCGGAGCTTACATAGTCGGTCAGGGCGCGCACCGTTACCTTGCCGGTGGCGGTCACATCGCAGGTAAACCATTCGTCCTGGCCGTGCAGCACCTGGCCGCTGGCCTGCCGCTTGTTGGGGTCAACCTGAACATCTGTCCAGTACATTCCCGACCCGGCGGGGGTGTACATCGGTACGGTCACGACAAAACCGTTTGAAAAATGGGGAAATATGGAGTAGTAGGTAAATACACTGTCAAGCTCGCTCAGGCTTTGCGCGCGCATCTTGTACAGCATGGCGGTATATTCGGGGTCATAGCCGCCGAAATGGACATCGAAATGCTGTGCTGTGGCGCGCTGCAGCGCGTTCAGGGTCTTTGCGCTGTCGGTGTAGCCCATGTATTCGAGCAAATCCAGATTGGTAAGCTCCTGCCCTGTGGCAAAGTTGTAATGGTAGCTGCCCACATCGTGGTTGAACAACGTGTCGGAACTGGTCACCTGCAGGCTCAGCACGGGGCCGTTCCAGTTGCTGACCCAGATGATGAAGCCGGTGTCGATGAAATCATTGCGGGAACGGGCATCCTGGGCACGCTCTACCAGATAGCCGTATCGGTAGTTGATCATCTCGTTGATGTGCTTGGCGTCCTCGGTGTCATCATCGATCTGCGGTACTTCATAAAAATAGGTGTCCTCGATGCCGTTGGGGTCGGTGTAGGTAAAGCGCTCGCTGTACAGCGGGATAATGCGGGAATCATCCAGCCTCCGGCTGCTTTGCGGCTTGACAGCGGCTTCGTCCTTTTGAACGGTCGGGGTCGTATCGTCGGACGACTCGACTGTCGGTTCCGTTATCGGGGCGGAAACCGACGGGGTGCCGGAAGATGCCGAGGCAGGCGGGGCATTGCTGCGCCCGCAGCCCGTTGTGATCAGCAGCAGGACCGCCGCCGTCAGGGATAGCAGTTTTTTCATGGTCGGTTCACCTGCCTTTTCGTTGCGGGTAGTGTGTGTCAGCGATTGCCTTAGCCAAAGGTAACGCTGTTCAGCACGGTGTCGCCCTCGGTGCCGGGGTCGATGTCTACGCCGGAGATCTTGATGGCCAGCCAGCCACCGGTGGGCATCTCGCCGTAGTATTCCGTCCACCACATACCAACGTTTTTGTAGGTGCGTCCGGCCATCTCCACGCCGCCGATGGTGCGCGTGGCAAGCTCCTCCACGTTTTCAAAGCTGTCGTAATAGTAGTTGATCTTGTCCAGACCGCTTTTCAGTTCAAAGGTTATGCGCGGGTCGCCGGAGAAGATATGGCTGGGGTCATCGGTCGGGAACAGCTTGAGATCCCCGAAGCTGGTCGAGGCGGACTTGTACCAGCCCTGATCGGGGCAGGTCACGTTGAGCACCAGCGTATAGTCTGTGCCGAATGCCTCCAGGGTCTGGGTGTTCAGGCCGGCAGCCGATGGATAATCGGGATTGTCCGCAGGAGCGGAAGCAGGGGCTGGTTCGGCGGTGGCTTCCGGCTCCGGCTCTGCAGCAGGCTCCGATGCAGGCCCGGATGCCGCGTCGGTCTTGGGCTCTGCCGGGGTCTCCGTCTGGGGTTCAACAGCCGGTTCGGCGGCCTGCGCTTTCAGGTCGGATAAACCGGAATTGACCTCTTTGGTTACATCCCCCTTGGAGCAACCGGCCAAAGCCATAAGCATCATGGCTGCCAATACGGCAGCGAGCGTTCGTTGTACTTTTTTCATAGCTGTCCTCCTTTTGGTCATAAAGTGTCCATCATAGCGCTCAGATAGGCAGGCGAGACGGAAGCGTAGACGAAATCATCGACAATATGGTCCTTTTTTGCCAGACACACGGCGGTGGCCAGCTCGGGATATTCGGCCTCATCCACAAGCAGTACCGTTTTGCAGTGCGGGCAGACATCCCGCAGGTCGTTTGCCAGCAGCAGTCTGTCCTGCAGGGTGCGCGGCGGATGCGGGCAGACCTCCAGCAGCAGGACATCCGCCCTGCAGGAACGGCATAGCTTTACAATATCCTTTGTCTTAGGACCAGCGTTTTGCACCTGGAAGTCCGGCCCGCCCTGTTTCAGTGCCATTGTCAATGCGCTCGTCATCACAGAGTATTGCGCGTCCAAAACGATCCTCCGCACGGCGTAGCCCTCCTTTCCTGCAAAGAATACGATTTGTCAATTTCATCATACAGGAATCGGACGATTTCTGCCCCCACCATTTGGATAGTTTTTTGGACTTTTTTCTGCTTTTTTCAGTACTATTGCAAAAAAGTGCAGATTACGTCATAATGATACTGGAAAGAAACAGACGGATGATCTACCCTTTGGAAAGGACAGGCACTATGACAAAGGTACGGCTTGGCAACCTGTGTTTAGCCGCTGCGGTTGCAGGGGTGATTCTCTGCGCTGTCCTGATGCGGGCGTTTTATATGCCGTATTCCGGCTTTTGGCGCACGGTGCTGTATAATATTCTGATCTTTTCCTGGGCGGTATCGGTCTGGTGGCGTATCCTGCACGCACAGACCCGCCGCTGCCTGCTGGGTGCTGCCGCCCTGATGCTGTTCTGGCTGGATATCCGCCTGATTCGCTATGACTTTGCCCAGACGCCGGAGATGCTGCGGCGATTGTGGTATGCGTACTATATCCCGATGCTGCTGATCCCGACCCTTGCACTTTATACGCTTTTCTTTTTGGATCGGGGGCAGTCCGCCCCGCTGTACAAGTACCGGTACGTGATTTTTGTATTCCCTGTGGTACTGTTCAGCCTGGTGCTGACAAACGACTGTCATCAGCTTGTGTTTGCGTTCCCACCCGGGCAGGAGGTACTGGGCAGCCCCGATTACACCTATCGGTTCGTATATTACCTCTGTCTGCTGTGGATATTTTCCTGTGCCGTGTTCACGGTGGTGTACCTTGTACGGCGCTGCCGTATTCCGCATACAAAGCGCATCCTCTGGCTGCCGCTTGTGCCGATTTTTTTTGCCACCCTCTATGCTTTACTGTACAAGTATATTTTAAATGTGCCGTGGATGCATGCGATCGCCGGTGATATGACCGTGGTGCAATGCCTGACCTTTACAGCGTCCTTTGAGGCGTGCATCCGGTGCGGGCTTATCCAATCCAATATGGGGTATGCCACGCTGTTTGAGGTATCTATGGCCAAGGGTCTGATCACGGACCGGGCGTTTGTGCCTGTGCAATGCTCCATGCAGGCAGCGCCGCTCCATGAGGAGCAGTTGCGTCAGGCACTCACCGGCAGTGTCCAGTTGGATGCAACGACCCAGCTTCACGGCCACCCGATCCGGAAAGGGTATATTTTCTGGCAGGAGGACATCACCGAACTGGTGGCTCTGCTTGAGGAGTTACGTCTCACGCAGGAGGAATTGCATGACATCGGGGACGTCATACAGGCGGAAACAGCCCAGAAGGCACAATGGCTGAAGCTGAGCGAGCAGAACCGTCTGTATGACAAAATCGAGACCGTCACAGCCCGCCAGCTGGCACGGATACAGGAATATCTGATCGCGCTCAAGGCCACGGACGATATCGATACCGCCCGGCGGCTGCTGAAGCACATCGTCATTTTGGGAACCTATATCAAGCGGCGCAGCAACCTTGTTTTTGTCTGCGACAAGGCGGAGGACATCGACACCACGGAGCTGCGGCTGAGCCTGTTTGAATCGGCCGAGAGCCTGCGCCTGAGTGATATACGCTGCGCCGTACAGATTGCCGACACAGCAAAGATTTCCCCTGCATCCGCCGTGGCAATCTATGACGCCTTTGAAGCCATCATAGAAGCGACCCTGCCGGGATTGCAGGAGATCCTTTTCTGCGCCGAGCATACGGCGCAGGGCTGGGGGCTGCGCTGCAGCGTTCAATGCACCGACGCGCCCGCTGCGCTGCCCGGCCTGCCGCAGATGCAGCTTGAACGGGATGATGACGGGCTTTTGTATTTCACGATGTTTCCGGCAGAAGGAGGCGGCCTATGATTCCCCGAATCTCCCGCAACGCCGTCAAGGAAGGCTTTGACACGCTGCCGGCGGCCATCTGCTACTTTGACCGCAATGGTCTGCTGCGTCTGATCAATCACAGGATGCAGGAAATCGCCGCAGTCCTCTGTGGCCGGGATCTGCAGACCCTTACGGATCTGGAGCAGGCGCTGCGCAGTCCCGGCGGCGGTGTGCGGCTACGCGATGAGGCCGCCCGCATCTACGAATTCCCGGACGGAACGGTATATCATTTCACGGTGCGCCCTGTTCAGGACAAATACGGTATACCGTACACCGAGGTGATGGCCACCGATGTCACCCAGCTGGCTACATTGCATGCTGCACTGCAGCAGGAAAACGAGCGCCTTGCCGATGCGAACCGCCGCGCAAAGCGCTTATATGACAATATGCCCGACATTGTGCGGGAGGAAGAAATCCTGAAAATGAAGATGCGGGTGCATGACGACATCGGCCATACTCTGCTTGCCGCACGGCGCGCACTGCGGCATGAGCATGACCTCGCCCGGCTCAGGAGCGAAGCTGCGAAGTGGGAAAGCTCCATCTCCCTGCTATGCCGCGCCCGGCAGGAGAATGCTGCAGAGGACCCGCTGAGCTATATGCAAAGGCGGGCGGCTGTTCTGGGTGCAGCCGTACAGTTGCGCGGTGCGTACCCTGCGGCACGCGCCACCCGCGAGCTCTACGCACTGATCCTGCGGGAGTGTACCTCCAACGGTGTACGGCATGCGGGCGCCACGGAATTGTACGCCGATTCCGAGCATCGGCCACAGGCATGGCACCTTTGCATCACGAACAACGGCGCACCGCCCAAGGCGGAGATAAAGGAAGGCGGCGGGCTTTCCTCGCTCCGCCGCCGTATTGAAAAAGCAGGGGGTACAGTAACCGTACATTCCCTGCCTGTATTTGTTCTGGAAGTCACCCTGCCCGATAAGGAGAGCACTAATGATACGCGTTATGATCGTTGAGGACCAAAAGCTGGTACGGAGCCTGCTTGAAAGCTATATTCAGAACGAGGACGGGTATCAGCTTGCTGTGTCTATCCCCGGCGCTGCAGAGGCTCCCATCCTGTGCGATACCGAGGACATCGACCTTGTGCTGATGGATGTGCAGACAGAACACCGCGAAAACGGCCTGGCCGCCGCCAAAAAGATACGAGAAGCGCACCCGGAAATCAAGATCGTGGTGGCGACCTCGCTTATTGACACACAGGTCTTGGCACGCACAAAAGCCGTGGGCGCGGACAGCCTGTGGTATAAGGACGGCGATGAAGGGACCCTGATGCAGGTCGTGCGCCGCACGATGGCAGGGGAGCATATCTTCCCCGATGCACCGCCCAGCGTGGAGATCGGCACTGCCATGAGCGCCGAGTTCACCAAAGGAGAGATGAAGGTCCTGCGCTGTCTTGTGCGCGGGCTGTCCTATAACGAGATTGCAAAAGACCTCGGCATCGAGCCATCCACCGTGAAGTACCACGTCATCAATATGCTGCAAAAGACGAACCTGGAGAATAAACTCCAGCTTGCCATCGCCGCCACCGAAGCCAAATTGGTGGTGGAGTTGGCAGAGGAGTAATTTGTAGTATATAAGGCAATATCGCACAATTCCCGCCTAACGGCTTAAGCACCGCTCCGGCGGCTGCGGCACGGCATCTGCGTTGCCAAAATGC
>OIZQ01001048.1_pt1 | contig 11875 bp, 9 predicted proteins | sample 1588491 | NCBI WGS metagenome assembly OIZQ01 (sample SAMN03283262) | human gut metagenome | biome: human-associated habitat; material: feces | host: Homo sapiens | place: USA | collected 2013
AAGACAAGAAACTCGGCAGTACATATAGGTACGGACTCCGTGGACGAAGCAAAGACATTGCTATCCTTGACATACAATCTTGCTGTTTGGTTTATGGAGACCTATGGAGACTGGGGATATATTGCGCCTGAGTTCGTTATGCCAAGCGAGACCACACACGAAGATTTGGAATCCGTTATTGCCGAGCAGGAAAGGAAAATCGAGGAATTGACGAAGCAACTGGCCGTGGTCAAGACCGCCGCTTCGGGCAAAACGCAGAAGGAGCGCGCAAAGCGGTCGGAATCTGTCTCCGCTATGATGAATTGGAATGAGGCGCAGACCAGATGCTTGATTGACGAGCAGCTTCGTCTTTCTGGTTGGGAAGCTGATACGCAGAACCTGCGCTACAGCAAAGGAACGCGTCCTGTAAAGGGGAGAAATATTGCCATCAGCGAATGGCCTACCAATTCGGCTTTTTACAAAAACGGGTATGCGGATTATGCATTCTTCATTGGTGAGAAGCTCGTAGCATTGATGGATGCAAAAAAGATGTCGGAAGATGTGGCATCTACCATCGATGTGCAGGTAAAGGACTATGCTGCACATATTAAGCCGGAGGATATTCCACATACGGTTGGAAACTGGAATGGCTATCAGGTCCCCTTCCTCTTTGCTTCAAATGGCAGGGCGTATTTAGAGCAGCTGCGGACGAAGTCTGGTATTTGGTTTTTGGATGTCCGGGAACAGGAAAATCAACCGTATCCTATTCGGAACTGGTTTAGCCCAAGTGACCTGATGGAAAAACTTGGTCAGAATACAGTGGCGGCCAATAAAGCGCTGGCTGCGGCAGATAATTCGTTTATGACAGATCCTAATGGGTTGAATCTGCGCGACTACCAGATCAAGGCCATTGATAAGGCAACAGAGGCAATCGTTGACGGCAAGAGAACGGCCTTGCTTGCAATGGCCACCGGAACGGGCAAAACCCGTACTGTTCTGGGACTTATCTACAAGATGCTGGAATCCAAGCGTTTCCGTCGTATTCTTTTCCTTGTGGATCGAGTGTCCCTCGGTGAGCAGGCAATGGACACCTTCAAAGATGTCAAGCTGAAGGAACTGCTGACGCTGGACAAAATATATGAGATCAAAGCGATCGATGACAACATCATCAATCTGGAAACCAAGGTCAGCATTTCAACGGTGCAGGGGCTTTTGAAACGCACGATTCTGGCAGAAGAACCGGATTTGATGCCCGGTGCATTTGATTTGATTATTGTGGACGAAGCCCACCGAGGCTATATTCTTGACCGTGAAATGACGGAAGAAGAAATCCTCTACGATAATCAAGATGATTATATGAGCAAGTACAAGCAGGTTATCGAGTATTTCGATGCGGTGAAAGTTGCCTTGACTGCTACGCCCGCCCTGCACACGACCGAGATTTTCGGGGAGCCGGTCTATACCTACAGTTACCGTGAGGCGGTTATCGATGGCTGGCTGGTGGATCACGATCCTCCGTATCTGATTAATACGGATTTCATTGAAAATGACGCACAGTTCAAGAAGGGTGAAACCTTGGCGCAATATGACCCCAACACCAATGAACTTTTGAACGGTGCAGTTTTGGACGATGAAATGGATTTCGATGTGTCGGAGTTCAACCGCAAAATTGTTCTGCCGGATCATACCCACAAGGTGCTGGAAGAAGTTTCGACCTACCTGAATCCGGAAAGTGGAGAAAAGACGCTGATTTTCGCAGTAAATGATGCACACGCTGACCGTATTGTGGATACGCTCCGAGAAATTTACAAGCCCTATGGCATTTCCAATGATGCCATTATGAAAATCACGGGCAAAACTGCCGGCGGCAACAAAAAGAAGATTTTGCAGGTGATCAAGCAGTTCAAGAACAACCAGTACCCCAACATTGCCGTAACAGTCGACCTGCTGACTACCGGAATCGATGTGCCGGCAATTTGCAATTTGGTGTTTATGCGCAAGATCAACAGCCGGATCCTCTTTGAGCAGATGCTGGGACGCGCTACTCGCCTTTGCCCGGAAATCGGAAAGACTCACTTCAATATCTTCGATGCAGTTCGCGTGTACGAGGACTTGGACGACACTTCCAATATGAAGTCAGTCTCCGTCAGCAAATCAATGGCTGAATTGTTGGAGGATTTGTTCCGTCCGGGCGAGGTCAGCAAGCAGCCTGTCAAAGATCGCATTTTGGCAAGATTGCAGCGTAAGAGCAACAATCTGACCGATGAGCAAAAGTATGATGTATCCGAGCGTTTAGGCGGAAAAACAATTCGGGAATATACGAAGGAATTGAAAAGCTGCACAGAGGAAGCTTTTGTGCGACGCTGCCGGGAGGATAAGGATTTCCTGCTTTGGTTTGACAACCTGAAGGGCAAAAAGCGCGGACATTACTATTCCGAAAAGGAAGATACTCTTTTGGAAACGACCCGCGGCTATGGTGACACGGAAAAACCGCAGGATTATCTGGACTCTTTTGTGGCCTATGTTAATGAGAACAAAGACCGTATCGAAGCGATCCGCATAGCCTGCACCCGCCCCAGCGATATGACCCGGGCGCAGCTTCGGGAGTTAAAGCTGGAACTGGATAAGGAGAATTTCACCGAGAGCAGCTTGAATGAAGCGGCCAGTGCGGTGAGCAATGAACGGATCGTGGCAGACATTATCGCCTTTGTCCGTCGGGCTGTACTTAAAACGCCGCTGGTGAACCACGATGACCGCGTGAAAATGGCCTTTTCTAAACTGATTTCGGCGCATCACTTTAACAAAATGCAGCTGGATCTGCTGGAAAAGATCAAGGTATATATGCTTCACGAGAGCATCCTCAATACCGAGACCTTTGAGGCACCGGCGTTCAAGATGGATGGCGGTTTTGCACGCTTTAACAAGAAGTTTGGCGGGCAGCTTGCGGAGATTATCCGCGAGATCAACACTTATATTTACGAAGGAGCAGCTTAAATGAGCACGCAAGATATTGTACAGAAACTTTGGAACCTCTGCAATGTGCTGCGGGATGACGGTATTACTTATCACCAGTATGTGACAGAGCTGACCTACATTCTGTTTTTGAAAATGGCCGATGAGACCGGTGCAGATAAGGATATTCCCGAAGCGTATCGTTGGGGCTCTTTGACCAGCCGTTCCGGCATTGACCTGAAAAAGCACTACTATACGCTGCTCAGCAAGCTGGGCGAAGAATCCGTTGGCCGCGTGGCGCAGATTTACGCCAACGCATCCTCCAGCATCGAGGAGCCGAAAAACCTCGAAAAAATCATCACGGAGATTGATAAGCTGGACTGGTATGAGGCCAAAGAGGAAGGTCTGGGCGACCTGTATGAAGGGCTCTTAGAGAAGAACGCCAACGAGAAGAAGTCCGGTGCCGGTCAGTACTTTACCCCTCGTGTGCTGATCGATGTGATGACGGAGCTCATCAAACCCCAGCTGGGCGACAAGTGCTTTGACCCGGCCTGCGGTACGTTTGGCTTTATGATTGCAGCCAACCGCTATGTCAATGCGAATAACGATATGTATGCACTCTCTGACCGTCAGGCAGATTTCCAGCAGAACAAAGCATTCAACGGTGTGGAGCTGGTGCACGAAACCCATCGCTTGGCATTGATGAATGCCTATCTGCACAATATGAATGCCAATATCACATTGGGGGATTCTCTCGCACAAAGCGCCAAGGGATTGAAAGATTTTGATGTTATTCTGACCAATCCGCCCTTTGGCACAAAAAAGGGCGGTGAGCGTGCCACACGGGATGACATCTCTTTCCAGACCTCCAACAAGCAGCTGAACTTTTTGCAGGTGATCTATCGCAGCCTGAAGGCGGACGGCAAGGCCCGCTGCGCCGTAGTGCTGCCGGATAATGTGTTGTTTGCTGCCGGTGACGGTGCCAGCGTGCGCCGGGAACTGATGAATTTCTGCAATCTGCATACCATTCTGCGCTTGCCTACCGGCATTTTCTATGCGCAGGGAGTCAAGACCAATGTGCTGTTCTTTACCCGAGGGACGACCGAGCGGGATAACACCACCGAGGTTGCGTTCTACGATATGCGCACCAATATGGACAGCTTTGGTAAGACCCGGCAGCTGCGCAAGAGTGATTTCGACGAGTTTGTGGCAGGGTATGAATACCCGTCCAAGCGCACCGGCGAGCGCTGGAGCAGATTCACTCGTGAGGAGATCGCCAAGAATCCGGACGATAGTCTTGACCTTGGCTTGATCCGTGACGACTCCATCGTGGATTATGACGATCTTCCTGACCCTGTAGAAAGCGGCGAGGAAGCGATTGCAAATTTGGAAGAGGCCGTCGATCTGCTGAAAAGTGTTGTGCGTGAGCTTCGTGCTCTGACGGAGGGAAAGTGATGGCAAGAGCAAAAAAAGAAGCCGCCCTCACGCCCGAAGAGCGTTTGCAGGCAGCTTTAGTGCCGGATTGGGAGTGGCCGTATAAATTGCCGGAGAATTGGTGCTGGGTGCGTTTGTATTCATTAGCACATATTATTTCAAAGGGGACTACACCCAAAGGGGGCAAAGATGCATATGTTGAGAAAGGAATACGGTTTCTTCGAATTGAAAACATAAATGAGGACGGAAGTATTTCCCACGAAAATATTAAGCACATTACTGAGGAAATGCATACGGGATTTCTGAGGCGATCGATTTTGTGCAAAGATGATATATTGATTTCAATAGCTGGGACCTTGGGAAAAACCGGAATTGTTGGAGAGGCTGATTTGCCACTAAATACGAATCAAGCTATTTCTTTTGTTCGGTTAATACGGGGGAATTTATTGCCGCAGTATATCAAAATGTCTATAGATAATCCTAAGACGCAGGATATGTTGATTTCACAGACAAAAGTGACATCGATCCCTAATTTAACACTTGAGATAATTGGAAATTGCGCCATCCCGCTTGCTCCTCTTGCTGAGCAGCAGCGCATTGTTGACCGCATCGAAAGCCTGTTTGCCAAGCTGGATGAGGCCAAGGAAAAGGCACAGGCCGTGGTGGATAGCTTTGAAACCCGCAAAGCCGCTATTCTACATAAGGCTTTCACCGGGGAACTGACTGCGAAATGGCGGGAAGAGCACGGCGTGAGGATGGAGAGTTGGGAAAAAAAGAGTGTGGGTGAGCTGTGTATTTCATTAAAATACGGCACTGCAAAGAAGTCTGATGCATCTGGCAATGTGGTTGTACTTCGGATGGGCAATTTGCAGCAAGGTGAAATCGACTGGTCAGACTTGGCTTATTCGAATGATCCAGACGATATAGAAAAGTATAAGCTTTTCCCCGGAGATGTTCTTTTCAACCGAACAAATAGTGCAGCGCTTGTTGGGAAAACAGCAATCTATCGTGGTGAGCATCCAGCCATTTACGCAGGTTACCTTATTAAACTGGACTATGATCACGATAAAATAATAGGTGACTATTTGAACTATGCATTGAACACTCTTGATGCGAAAAAATACTGTAATTCGGTTAAAACGGATGGAGTGAACCAATCTAATATCAATGCAAAAAAGATTGGAGCCTATTCGTTTAATGTTCCCAGTATCCCTGAGCAGGAAAAGATAGTATCTGCAATACAGAAGTTGCTATCGAAAGAACAGCAGACCAAAGAAGCCGCCGAAATAGTCCTTGACCAGATCGAACTGATGAAAAAATCTATTCTCGCCCGTGCCTTTCGCGGTGAACTGGGTACGAATGACCCAAGCGAGGAGAGCGCGGTGGAATTGCTGAAAGAAATAATAAGGAGAGGATAAATATGGCACTCACAACATCATATTTAACAAGCACCAAGAACTTTGAAGGAATAATGAATTCTATTTTGGGCGCGCGGGCACCAGAGAGATTTACGAATAAGTTTCTTGAGGATTTGGGATATAAAAGCAGCAACGATCGGCTGATTACGGGAGTTCTCAAAACTCTTGGACTGCTGACTGACGCAGGTGAGCCAACACAGCGTTACTATGATTTTTTGGATCAATCCCAGTCAAAGAAGATTATTGCCATCGGAATTCAAGAAGCTTACGAGGATTTATTCAACCTCAATAAAGAGGCACAAAAACTCTCACAAGAGGAAGTAAAAAACAAGTTGCGAACACTGACACAGGGCCAAAAGGGCGATAGAGTGATTGAAAATATGGCGAGAACCTTTCGGGTGCTCTGTGATTATGCTGACTGGACTGATGTAGCGGCAAATAAACAGCCAGATGCAACTCCCATACAGCCTAACTTGGGTGTACCTGAGGAGACACACTCTAGTGATGTGAAGAGTAATTCTTCGTCGCATGCGGCTCAACTTGGCCTGCATTATAACATACAGATTCATTTGCCAGAGACAACGAATATGGCTGTTTATGATGCTATTTTTCAAAGTTTGAAAAAACATTTGCTGTGAGGTTTTTATGAACGAAGATAAGCTCTATGCTTTTATTATGCGGGGCGAGTTAACAAAATCCGCACTTGAAAAAACGGAAACCGTAAGCAAGTATTCTATGTCCGAAGTATTAGCGCATGAATATATCGATTCCTTGTCATTGGATTTGCTTGATGAAGAACTTGTTAACTCGGCAAGGGCAATGGCAACTGTTTACACTGCTATTGCTGCTTTTGAAAACTCTGTTCGGCGCTTTGTTGTTAAAATTCTCATTGAAACCAAAGGGGAAAATTGGTGGGCGGATTGTGTTTCAGAAAAAATCAGAAGGAATGCCGAGAGCCGAAAAAGAGAAGAGGAAAAAATTCGATGGCATACTCCGCGTGGTGACTCAATGATTAATTACACTGAGTTCGGAGATTTGGTGTCGATTATGTCTCAAAATTTGGATTTGTTTGAAGCGTATATAGTGTCGATAGATTGGGCAAGACAGATTATTCAAACAATTGAACGATCCCGTAATGTTATTATGCATAGCGGAGAGCTCGGCCGTAAAGATATTGAGCGTATTGGAACCAACATTCGTGATTGGATTAGTCAGGTGGGTGAATAAATGAAGCTTGATTATATTTATCTTGATAGTTACAAAAATCTTAAAGACTTCGAAGTAGCCTTCAATGAGGGGTCTTCGGTCAATGCACTGATAGGCAATAATGGTAGCGGAAAATCCAATGTGCTTGAGGCATTGGCCACTGCATTTGCTGCGGTATACAATGAACAGACAATTGACTTTATATATGATATTTGCTATCGGATAAACAACAGCAAATACCGGATTTCTAACCGAGGTGGTACGATTTTCACCAAGGATGGAAAAAATGTAAGGAAGGCTGAACGGCGGTTTTCTCTTCCACGCGGAATTTTTCTATATTACTGTGGCGAGACAGAGCGCTTGAAGAATATTTCAGACACATATATTGACAAGGCGTTTTCAAAAGCACTTAAAAACAATGGTGAAACGGTTCTTAAGTATATATCATTTGTTGGATTAAGAGAGTTTTCTGCGGCTATGCTTGCAAATGCTGTTTATAAGAGTAATTCTTTTGAAAATATTTGCGACTTGGTAGGAATAGAGAGTATTGGGGGACCAGTTGAGTTTGTATTAAAACGCCCGACTTGGAGTAAATCAGCGCCTATAACCAATGATTCTTTCTGGAACGCGCAAGGGACGGTTGCCGCTGTTTTGAGCCAGTTGGCGGAGATGGGCGTATTATATATAAGCAATAAAGACAGTGCCACGATTACAGTAGATAACATTGCAAATGTTAGAATTGATTCCGAAAATTGCTTTGACCTTTTTGCTAAGTTAGAGCTTCTCTTACAGGCAGATATTCTAAAAGAAATCCAATTTAATGTCATAAAAGATGATGTTTCTATGCAGTTAGAAATGCTAAGCGAAGGCGAAAAGCAACTTGCTCAACTTCTTTGCTTATTGGAAGCAACTAAGGAATATCGGGCTCTGTTTCTCCTTGATGAATTTGACTCGTTTCTTCACCCGAACTGGCAGCGTAGATTTGCAGAGATTATTTCCGAAATCGAGATCACAGGACAAGTGTTATTTACTACACATTCTCCCTTAACACTTGGAAAGATGAGAAAAGAAAACATACGGATTTTGAAAGACGGACAGGTCTTTGAGCCATCTGCCGACACTTTTAACCGGGACATTACAGAGGTGTTGGAAGAGATTATGGATGTCGGGAAAAGACCTGTAGATGTCGAAAAGGCAATGCGAGATTTTAGAAATTCTGTTATTCACGGAAACAAGAAAGATGCTCTTATACACGAAAATACACTTCGTGAGCTACTATCAAGGGATGATCCTTTTTGGGTAACGGCAGGGCACTTGCTTTCGAGGATGGGTGACTAAATGAAATATATAGAGAAAAGAAAACCACCGGAATCGCTTGAGCGCTACAAAGAAACTGCAGGTGCTAATTTTGATGATCTCCCTTCAAATGTAAAGAGCGAGTTGAAACAGCAATTGGCGGATGAGCAAGGTGATATTTGTTGTTATTGTGGCAAGCGCATTTCCCCAGACCATCATTCCGTTATCGAGCATCTATTACCAAAGGGAGATAAACGATATACGCACCTTCAATTAGTATATACAAATCTAGTATGTTCGTGCGACGGCGGAGAGCAAGAAAGGACTGGAAGGCCAAAGCGGGAAAAGAAATTATTCCCATCTCATTGTGATGATAAGAAAAACGATTCTATCATTCCTGTCACTCCGTTGGATGAAAATGTTGAGTCGTTATTTTCATATGATGATGAAGGGCATATCTATGGAAGAACTACAGATGCTCAAAAAACGATTGAAACATTGAACTTGGATTGTAGTACAATTGTACATAGGCGAAAAGCAGCTTTTGAGGCGTATTCCTCGCTGGGTTCAGCGTCCGATATAGAATGGGCGAGCGAAATAGCTCGGCTGAAGGGGCGTAATAAGGACAATCAGTATGAAGAATACTGCTTTGCAGTTATATACTTTATAGAGCATTATCTTGCAATTTGATATATAAGCCAGACTCAAATGCATCTGTGCTTGTTCACTTTTTAAGTTAATTGAAAAGAAATTTTAGAGGCGCAGCCTTCGGAGAAATCCGTAGGCTGCGCCTCTTTTTGCGTCTTGATAGAAAAATTGAGAAATTTCTCGAAACACCCTGCCAAATGGCACCCCTTATTCAGAGTAAGTGAAGGGACCTTTTGAAAAGTTGATGGAATTTCTCAAATTACTTTGCCAAAATTTTAAAAAATTTCCCAATTGATTAGTAGGGAGACTCACAGAAAAATTCTCAAAAGTTTTTTCGTTCAAATCCGAAAAAAGTTCCCAGTTGGTTAGTGAGGGGGTCTATAAAATGCCTTTCTCGCTGGCTACCTATTGAGGGGACTGTCTCCCTGTGCACCTTGAAAATTGAATCGCCGCCTCCAAAGGATATGCTTCCGGCAAGTGCCGCCACGACTTCCCGAAAAAGGAACGAGCGCACCAAAGAAGCGATACGCCGTGGTGAGACTCCGGGGCAGGAACGATGCGGATGAGCGGCAGCAAGTAAAAATCACCGCAGAAATGCGGCTTCAGAACAGACAAAGGAGGTTCAAGCTTATGAAGAAAGGAGAGCTCAGAGAGCTTTATCAGATGATGTTTCCAGAATACCCGGACATTGTGACCGTCAAAGAGCTTCGGGAGATGCTGGGCATCAGCCGCAAGCTGGCGTACAAGCTGATCGACTATGGGTACATCCACGCCGTGAAGATCGGCACGACGCTGAAGATCCCGAAAATCAGCGTCATCAACTATGTGATGGAGAAAGAGGTGAAGAAGGTTGGATGAGATCAAGCGCCTGACGCCCGCCCAAAGGGCACGCTGTAACCAGCTGATCCGGCGGCTGTGCGCCAATTATGATGGCGGCAACTGCCTGCCGCTGGACGATGGCGAGGGTTGCGCGTGTGTGCAGATGATTTCCTATTCGCTGCTGTGCAAGTACTTTCGGCGGGCGGTTCTGCCCACCGACAAGGCACTCTGCGCCGACATTTGCCGGCAGCGCACACGGCTCTGCGACCGGTGCGGAAAGCCCTTTGCCCCCGGCAGCAACCGGCAGAAATACTGCCCGGAATGCGGCCGCTCTATCCGGCGCAAGCAGAAGGCGGACTCGGCCAGACGGCGGCGCAGCGTCGAACATTAAGCGCCGAGAAAGCCTTGATTTCCGGGGCTTTTTTGAGGACAAAGCGGGTGCGGGTGACCGTTTCCATCCGCCCCCGCCAAAATCCACTTCTAACATTCTACAAAGGAAAATTCTATGGACAACAAACTGAAAACCGTGGACGCAGATACCTTGCTGTCCACGCCGATGAGCAAGACAATGTTCATCGTGGACGGCCTCATTTCGCAGGGTGTCAATGTCATCAGCGGTGCCAGCAAGATCGGCAAAAGCTGGCTGATGCTGTGGCTGGGACGTTCGGGGTCCCTGAAAAGTCCTTTGGACTTTTTGGGGAGAGGAGGAGCAGCGGAGCGAGTGAGTTTTGCCGCTTGCGGCGAAACGAAGGATACGGAGCTTGTGACGACGAGGCGCAGGGAAACTCTATTTGGGGTTTGCCCACGCTGCAATGCGATGTGCTCTATCTGAGCCTTGAGGACACCCAGCGGCGTATCAAAGACCGGCTCTATAATCTCACCGACAGTGCCCCGGACAACCTGTATTTTGCTGTGACCTCCGGGCTGATCGGCGGCGGGCTGGAGGAGCAGATCACGGATTTCCTGACCGAGCATCCCGCCACCAAGCTGGTCATCATTGACACGCTGCAAAAGGTGCGGGACTCCAAGGGCAGCGCCGGAAAGGCGGGGATGTACGGCAACGATTACGATGACATTTCCTCCATCAAGCGCATTGCCGACGGCTTCAACATCGCCATTTTGCTGGTACATCACCTGCGAAAGCTGCAAGACAGCGACGATCCCTTTAACGATGTCAGCGGTTCCACCGGTATCATCGGCGCTGCGGACACCAACTTCATCCTGCGCCGTAAGCGCAGTGGAAACGCCGCTACGCTGCTGGTCAGTGGGCGGGATGTGGAATATCAGGAGCTGACCTTGCAGTTTAACGACCTTGTCTGGGAGCTGGTGGAGCGCAAGAACAGCGAGGACATTCATAAGGCGGAACTGCCGAAATTTCTGTTTCGGGTGGTGGACTTTATGGAGTGCCGCACCGAATGGGTAGGCACGGCCACGGAGCTGCTGAACGAAATGAAGGAGCAGGAGGTCACGCCCAATATGGTCACAAAGTATCTCGGCCAGTTCGCCTATGAGGTGCTGGAGCCGCTGGGCATCGAGTATCGCACCAAGCGCACAGGCAAAAGCCGACTCATCAAATTTCTGCGCCGTGACGGCGATGACGCAAATGACGCCGGGATCGCTATATAAGGAAATCCCCGTCACAACCGTCATTACCGTCACAAACCGAAGAAAGGGGGTGAACAAATGCGCAGCAAAAACTATGGGATCAATGTCCGTGTGACCGAGCAGGAGAAGCAGAAACTGCTGGAAAATGCCCGGCTCTGTTCTCTGTCGCTGTCGGAATACTTGCGGCGGCTGGGGCTTGGGAAAGAGGTCAAAGCGGCCATCACGGAGCGGGATTACCGCCTGTTTCGGATGCTGAACGGCCTGAAAGCGGAGCTCCCACAGCTTCAGAAAGAGGAGCTTCTGAGCAGGCTGGAAGCAATTTTGAATGAATTAAAGTAAGCGAGAATTACGCCATATGGGGTCCCCGAAAAGCCCTTTGGACTTTTCGGGGAGAGGAGGAACAGCGGAGCGAATGAGTTTTGCCGCTTGCGGCGAAACGAAGGATACGGAGCTTGTGACGACGAAGCGAGCAGACTGTTTTTACTCCTGTCGGAGCCAAACAGTGCCCCTGCCGCCGA
>OIZQ01001051.1_pt1 | contig 11858 bp, 12 predicted proteins | sample 1588491 | NCBI WGS metagenome assembly OIZQ01 (sample SAMN03283262) | human gut metagenome | biome: human-associated habitat; material: feces | host: Homo sapiens | place: USA | collected 2013
CCGCCAAGAAGCTGGTTGACCTGATCGGCGCTGACTTCATCGTGTCCGTTGGCCGCGGCATCTCCAAGGACGTGGAAAAGGGCATCAAGCTGGCCGAGGAGTTGGCCGAAGTCCTGGGCGGCGTTGTGGGTTCCTCCCGTGCCTGCGTGGACGCCGGCTGGATCTCCGCTGACCATCAGGTCGGCCAGACCGGCAAGACCGTCCATCCCAAGGTCTATGTTGCTCTGGGTATCTCCGGCGCTATCCAGCACAAGGCTGGTATGCAGGATTCCGAGTGCATCATCGCCGTCAACAAGAACGAGACCGCTCCCATCTTCGAGGTTGCCGATTACGGCATCACCGGCGACCTGTTCAAGGTCGTTCCCGAGCTGATCGAGTCCATCAAGGCCGCCAAGGCTGCCAAGTAACAACGCTTTCTTCCTTCTCTTCTTACATTGCAGGTACACCCCACGACCCGAGAGCAGGCTCTCCTACATTACAATATCCTTCTTTACTCAGCAAACCATGATTTTTGGAAAGCTTACTCATCTCTACCTGTACCAAATTGTACCAATTTTAGTGACTTTCAGTCTGCTCCGGGTCTGGAGCATCTGCAACGCAGGAGAATTTCATATGTGACATTGCCCGAAAGGGCGGCAAATAGAACAGAACAAGACAATCAAAAAATGAGGAGGTATACACATGACAGAAATTCGCTGGCACGGACGCGGCGGTCTGGGCGCGTTCACCGCGGCACGACTGCTGGGCTGTGCCGTATCGCTTTTCGAGGGGAAATACGCTCTGGCGTTTCCCTCCTTCGGCCCGGAGCGCCGCGGCGCTCCGGTGTTCGCCTTTACCCGCATCGACGACAAGGCCATCACCGACCGCAGCGAGGTGGTTTCCTGCGACTGCGCCGTGGTGCTGGATGACACGCTGTTCGGCGATCCCGTGAAAAACGGCCTGAAGCCAGGCGCTACCGTCATCATCAACACCACCAAGGACAAGTCCCAGTTCGCCATTGACGGCGTGCAGGTGGTCACCGTGGACGCCACGGGTCTGGCACTGGAGATTCTGGGCCGTCCCATCACCAACGTGCCCCTGCTGGGCGCACTGATCGCCGCCACCGGTATCACCAGCATCCCCGCCGTGGAGGCCGCCATCGACGACCAGCTGGCGCCCAAGCTGCGGGAGAAGAACAAGAAGCTGCTGAACAAGACCTACGAGATCGTAAAGGAGGCGCTGTAAATGGAAAGACCTCTGGCTGATTTGACCTATGTTGTGAAGGAGCTGCCTCTGGGCCCGTCCTTCCCCACCGGACAGCTGCATGATATCAGCTCCGGTATGCGTACCTTCCGTCCTGTCATCGACACCGAGAAATGCGTCAAGTGCCTACGCTGCTTCCTGGTCTGTCCCGACGGCGCTATCGACAAGTCCGGCGCCGCTCTGGAGATCGACTATGACTACTGCAAGGGCTGCGGCGTATGCAACCGCGCCTGCAAGCTGGGCGCTATCACCATGATAAAGGAGGCTGAAGTATGAGCGGAAAGCTGTTTGTTTCCGGCGACGAGGCTGTGGCACTGGCCGTGCGTCAGGCAAAGCCCCATGTGATCGCCGCCTATCCCATCACCCCGCAGACCATCGTGGTGGAGCGCCTGTCCGACTTCGTGGAGGACGGCTCTCTGGAGAGCGAATACCTGTATGTGGAGTCTGAGCACAGCGCCATGTCCGCCTGTCTGGGTGCCAGCGCCATGGGTGCCCGCGCCTTTACCGCTACCTCCAGTCAGGGCCTGCTGTACATGGTGGAGGGCCTCCACTATGCCAGCGGCTCCCGTTTCCCCATCGTGATGATGAACGCCAACCGTTCCATCGCCACCCCATGGAACATCTACGGCGACCAGCGCGACTCTCTGGCCGAGTTGGAGTCCGGCTGGGTGCAGCTGTATGCTGAGAACGCGCAGGAGGCCTACGACACCATCCTGCAGGCCTATAAGATCGCCGAGGATCCGGAAGTCATGCTGCCGGTGATGGTGAATCTGGACGGCTTCGTGCTGACCCACACCTACGAACTGGTGAGCCTTGCCGAACAGGGCAAGGTGGACGCCTACATCCCCTATCAGAAGTTTGAAAACCGTCTGGATCTGGACGCTCCTCGCGGCACCTGCATCACCGCTGGCCCTCCGTACAACACGGAGTTCCGCTATCAGCAGCATCTGGCCACCCTGAAGGCTGCCGAGAAGGTCAACGAAGCCGACGCCCAGTTCGGCAGGCTCTTCGGCCGCAGCTACGGCGGCATGGTGGAGGCCTATCGCTGCGACGACGCCGAGGCCATCCTCATCACCCTGGGCAGCGTGGCCGGTACCACCCGCTGCGTGGTGGACGCCCTGCGTGAGCAGGGCAAGAAGGTGGGCCTGCTGAAGATCCGCTGCATGCGTCCCTTCCCCAGCAAGGAAGTGGCCGAGATCGTGAAGAACGCCAAGTTCGTGGGCGTGTTGGAAAAGGACATCAGCTTCGGCTTCGAGGGCGTTGTCTACACCGACGTGTGCTCCGCGCTGAAGAGCGCCGCCGTGGACGTTCCCGCCGCCAACTATGTGGGCGGTCTGGGCGGCCGCAGCATCTCCAAGGCCGACATTGAGGGCATCTACACTGAACTGCTGAACGGCAGCGCCAAGGTTGGCGAAGCCAACTTTGTGAATCTGAGGAGGGATATTTGTGGCGCTTAACGCAAAAACGATCACCAATAAGGAATATTTCTACGGTCATAAGGCCTGCGGCGGCTGCGGCGCGGCGCTGGCCATCCGTCTGGCCCTGAAGGTGCTGGGCGACCGCGCCATCGCGGTGATCCCCCCCAACTGCATGTCCACTGTGGCATTCATCTATCCCCACATGCCCCTGTTCACCAACGGCATGATCCCGCCCTTCGCCGGTACCGCCGCCGTCATGAGCGGCATCCTGGCCGGCGCCAAGGCCCAGGGCCTTGAGGACTATCACGTTGTGGGCTTCGCCGGTGACGGCGGCACCGCCGACATCGGCCTGCAGGCGCTGTCCGGCATGATCGACCGCAATGACAAGGCCATCTTCATCTGCTACGACAACGAGGCGTACATGAACACCGGCGTACAGAAGTCCGGCCTGACCCCCTATGGCATGAAGACCACCAACACACCCTCCGGCAGCCGCATCCACGGCAGCCAGTCCAGCAAGAAGCGCATGTTCGAGATCGTGGCCGCTCACGGCATCCCCTACGCCGCCACCGCCTCTCTGGGCTATCCCGAGGACTATCTGGCCAAGGTGGAGAAGGCCATGAACACCGACGGTACCTCCTACATCCACGTGATGGCGCCCTGTCCCACCGGCTGGGGCACCGCCTCCGACGTGACCGTGGACATCGGCAAGGAGGCCGTGGACTGCGGCTTGTGGTATCTGGCTGAGTTTGAGAACGGCAAGTTCACCGTCAACCGTGACCCCAAGGAGTTCTCCTCCGTGGAGGATTACCTGAATAAGCAGAGCCGCTTCACCAATCTGGACGACCACGATCTGGAGCGCATCATCGCCGAGCGTGACGCCACATGGCAGCGCATCCGCAACGACTGGGTGGAGTAAGGAGAAACGCCATGAAAACTGCCAAGGAATATAAAGACAGCCTCCGCGACCGGAAGATCAAGGTCTATCTGAAGGGCGAGCTGCTGGATCCCAAGACACTCATCGACCATCCCTTCATCCGTGGTCACGTCAACTCCGCCGCCATGACCTATGCCCTGGCGGGCATGAAGGAGTACGAGGAGCTGATGACTGCCACCTCCCACCTGACCGGCAAGAAGATCAACCGCTTCACCCACATCCACCAGTCCACCGACGATCTGGTGAAGAAGGTGAAGATGCTGCGCATGATCTCCCAGAAGACCGGTACCTGCTACCAGCGCTGCGTGGGCTTCGACGCCATGAACGCTACCTACTCCGTCACCTACGAGATCGATCAGGCTATGGGCACTAACTACCATGAGCGGTTCAAGAAGTATCTGGAGTATGTGCAGGAGAATGACCTGATGATCGCCGGCGCTATGACCGACGTGAAGGGCGACCGCAGTCTGCGGCCCGGCCAGCAGAAGGATCCCGACCTGTTCGTCCATGTGGTGGAAAAGCGGGACGACGGTATCGTCATCCGGGGCGCCAAGGCCCACATGACCGGCATGGTCAACAGCCATGAAATGCTCATCATGCCCACCATGGGCATGAAGGAGGACGAGGCTGACTACGCCGTCTGCTGCGCCATTCCCGTGGACGCCGAGGGCGTGCTGCACATCTTCGGCCGCCAGACCAACGATGACCGCAAGTGCGAGGGCGACGTGGATCAGGGCAACGCCCAGTACGGTATCGTGGGCGGCGAGTGCCTGACGGTGCTGGAGAACGTGTTTGTCCCCTGGGATCGCGTGTTCATGTGCGGCGAGACCGCCTTTTCCGGCCTGCTGGTGGAGCGCTTTGCCTGCTATCACCGGGCCAACTACGGCGGCTGCAAGAGCGGCGTGTCCGATGTGGTCATCGGCGCGGCGGCCCTGATGGCCGATTACAGCGGCTACGGCAAGGCCAGCCACATCAAGGAGAAGCTCAACGAGATGATCCACAAGGAGGAGACCCTCTTCGCCTGCTCCCTGGCCTGCTCCTGCGAGGGCAAGTGCACCGCCTCCGGCGCGTACTTCGTCGATCCTCTGCTGGCCAACGTGGGCAAGCACAACGTGACCCAGCTGATCTATGAGATCGACCGTCTGGCTCAGGATATCGGCGGCGGCATCATCGCCACCATGCCCTCCGAGTCCGACCTGAAGAACCCCGAGATCGGCCACTATGTGGACAAGTACCTCCGTGGTGTGGACTGCATCCCCACCGAGGATCGCATGCGTGTAGGCCGTCTCATCGAGAATATGACCGGCGGTACGGCACTGGTGGAGTCCATGCACGGCGCTGGCTCTCCTCAGGCCCAGAAGGTCATGTATTCCAAGCTGTCCTCTCTGGAACAGAAGAAAAAATACGCCGCCGCCATCGCTGGCGTCGGCCACGGCGAGAAGAAGGAGTAAACCATGGAACTGCGTATTTCTGAGCTTGCCAAGCAGTACCCCGCTTCCGGTATCCGCAAGATGTTCGATCTGGCGGCGGGCTACGATGATGTCATCGCCCTGACGCTGGGCGAGCCCAACTTCGAGACCCCGGCCTACATCAAGGAGGCCGCCAAGAAGGCATTGGACGAGAACTACACCCACTACGCACCCAACGCTGGTCTGCCCGTGCTGCGTCAGGCGGTGGCTGACCGCTACCAGTCCTACTGGGACGGCTATAAGGCCGACAACGTAGTGGTGACCGTGGGCGCGCTGGAGGGACTGACCCTGTGCCTGCTGGCCCTGCTGAACCGGGACGACGAGATCCTTGTCCCCGACCCCTGCTTCGCCAACTACTACGGACAGGCCATGATCGCCGGCGCCAAGGCGGTGCCGGTGCCCGCCCACGAGGAGAACGGCTTCAACATGACCGCTGCCGACGTGGAGAAGTGCATCACCCCCAAGACGAAGGCCATCATTCTGAACTCCCCCTGCAACCCCACCGGCGCGGTGATGAGCAGGGAGGACGTGCTGGCTATCGCTGAGGTGGTGAAGAAGCACGACCTGTGGGTGTTCTCCGACGAGCCCTATGACGCCATTGTCTATGACGGCGTGGAGGCCTTCTCCATGGCGCAGGTGGATGACGTGCGCGATCATGTGATCGTACTGAACAGCTTCTCCAAGACCTATGCCATGACCGGCTGGCGCGTGGGCTATCTGCTGGTGCCCGACGCCGCCTATGTGCCCAAGTTCGCCGCCTTGCAGGAGGGTCTGGTGTCCTGCGTGTCCAGCTTCTCTCAGGTGGCCTGTGCCGAGGCACTCAAGAGCACCGACTGCGTCAAGTCCATGCTGGCGGATTACACCCGCCGCCGTGACATTCTGGTGGATGGCATCAACGCCATTCCTGGCTTCACCTGTGCCAAGCCCAAGGGCAGCTTCTACGCCTTTGTGAATATCAAGGCCTTTGGAAAGACCTCTCAGGAGTTTGCCGAGGAGCTGATCAAGGGCGCACGGGTCATCTGCGTACCGGGCACCGCCTTCGGCGCTATGGGCGAGGGCTACCTCCGTCTGGTGTTCGCCAACTCCGACGATAACCTGAAGGAAGCCGTCCGCCGCATCGACGCTTACATCCGCAAGGCATATCCCGATATGAAGTAACCTTTTCCTCCTGCACTGGAGGAGAGAGCCGGTGCGGGAGGGCACACAAAATATGACTGAGGAGGACATTCAAATGAAGAAGATCGTATTTTTCGGCGGCGGCCCCATGGGCGAAGGCATTATGGGCGGTCTGATCCGCGGCAAGGTGGTGGAGCCCAAGCAGATCACTGTCAGTGAGCTGCTGCCCGCCCGTCGTGAGTATCTGGAAAAGACCCACGGCGTGCTGACCACCACCGATCCCGCCGAGGCCGCAACTGCCGACGTGGTGATCCTGGCCGTCAACCCCAACCAGATCCCCAATGTCACCAAGGTGCTCAAGCCCCATCTGAACAAGGAGACCATCGTGATCTCCATCGCCTGCGGTGTGGCGCTGGCCACGCTGGAGGAGCAGCTGGGCGCGGACAAGAAGATCCTGCGTGTTATGCCCAACACCCTGATCCAGTCCGGCAACGGCTATTCCGCCGCCTGCATCAACCCCAACGTTAATGACGACGACAAGGTCATCATCACCACTGTGCTGAACGCGCTGGGCCAGACCATGTACGTTACCGAGAACATGTTCGAGACCTTCACCGCCTTCTGCTGCACCGGCCCCATCTGGTTCTACAAGACCGTCGAGGCCCTGATCGACGCCGGTGTGTACGCCGGTTTCTCCCGTGCCGATTCCCGCGCCATGGTCATCAAGAACATGCTGGGCGTGGCGCAGGTGCTGGACGCCACCGGCGCCCATCCCGCGCTGAAGGTGGATGACATGACCTCTCCCGCCGGTGTCACCATCGAGGCCCTGCAGGTGCTGCATCAGGAGCGCTTCACCGGCGCGCTGATGACCTCCGTGGACGCCGCCGTGAAGAAGGCCAACTCCATCCACTGAGCATTTATCCCCGCGAAAAGAGAGAACAAAGAGAGAATAGAGAATTAGTTGAAAGGGAGATGACACATGAAACAACGACGAGGTTGGTTGTCCGTCCTGCTGCTGGCAGGCTCGTATACATCCTATAACATTGGCTCGGCATTTGCATCCGGTAATGAGGCGCTGCAATTCTTCGGTTCCTTCGGCGGGTATTGGCCCTATATCATGATCGGCGTGTGCATCATTATCACGGCCATCACCGCCTACATGATGTACGCCGCCAGCTATACCAAGGGATTTACCAAAGCCAATCAGGGCTATTACTACTTCTGCGGTAAATACATCGGATTTGTATACGACTGGTTCATCAGCCTGACGCTGATCTGCTTCATTCTGGCCATGCTGGCCGGTTCCGGCGCCACGGTGAACCAGCTCTACAACAACATCCCCGTCTGGGTCGGTACGCTGGTGGTGGGCGTCGTATCCGCCATCGCCGCCTGCTTCGACCTGCGCAAGGTGATCGACTCTCTGGGCTTCCTGGGCGTTGTCATCATCGTTTCCATCGTGTGCATCGGTATCTATGCCCTGATCTCCTCCGACAAGACGCCGGTGGAGGCCTCCGCCAATATGCTGCAGTATGTGGAGGAGGGCAAGATCCTTCAGGCCGGTGTGTTCGGCATCCATCATCCCATTCTGGGCGGCGTGTACTATGCCGGTACGCTGCTGATCTGCTCCATGCCTTGGGTGCTCACCAGCGGCAGCGCCCTGAACAACCGCAAGCAGGTGGTTGGCACGTCCCTGCTGTCCTCCCTCTTCTTCTGGGGCTGTGCCTTCTGCGCCGTTGCGACGCTGCTGCTGAACACCGATGTGGTGGCCGGCAAGCAGGTGCCCATGCTGGCGGCTGTGCAGAACCTGCTGCCTGCTCTGGCAGTGCCCTACGCCGTTATCATCGTGCTGAGCATCTTCACCAGCATCACCGGCATGCTGTGGGTGCTGGGTGACCGTTTCTCCCAGCAGGGCACCAAGAAGTTCTACGCCATCGTACTGGGTACCACCGCCTTCGGCGTGGTGGGCGGCTCCGTTCTGCCCTTCGCCAAGATCGTTAACGTGGTGTATTCTTTCTTCGGTCTGGCGGGCCTGATCCTCGGTGTGTTCGTCATTATCAAGTCCATCCAGATCAAGCGCTCCGGCCACAGCCTAGTAGAGACACCTGAACAGGTGGGCGAAGGCGCTGAGGCGATGAAGGAAGAATAACTGTTGCGTTCCCGTAAGTCATCCTGTAAAATATTTTGAGTGATAAGGAGAATCATCATGGTATCTGAAAAGCTGAGCAATCTGGAAGTCATGACCAAGGCCAACGTCTATTGGGACGGCAAGGTCACCAGCCGCACCTTCTTCACCGCCGACGGCGAGAAGCACACCCTGGGCATCATCACCGCCGGTACCTACACCTTCGGCGTGGGCGACCGTGAGATCGTCACCCTCATCGCCGGTGAGGTGGAGGTCAAGCGTCCCGTGGACACCGATTGGGTGAAGTTCGCCGCTCCCCAGGCGTTCGAGATCCAGGCCAACTGCGAGTATGACATCCGTACCTACGGCGTGGCCGAGTATCTGTGCGACTACTACAAGGACTAATTCATTCTAACCTATCCGAAAACCTATCCTATTTTTTCCGACAACAGCGATACATCCAAAGTAATAGTGATCAAGAAGGGAGAAAGCGCAATGTCTACTGTTTCCATTCGCAAGACCCATGGTGAGGACTATGCCTCTATCAAGACCGTCGTCGATCAGGTCATCGCCGATCTGGGCGGCCTGGAGGATATCATCAAGCCCGGCTACAAGGTCATCATCAAGCCCAACCTGGTGGCCTGCCCCACCGAGCGCCTGTCCGGCGGCGTCACCCGCTGGGAGGTCTGTCTGGCCATCTATGAGGCTGTCAAGGCCGTGGGCGGTGAGCCTGTCATCGCCGAGTCCTCTGCCGCCGGCGCCGACACCGAACTGACCATCGCCAAGTGCGGCTATCAGGAGCTGCGTGACAAGGGCATCCCTGTCATCGACCTGAAGCAGAAGGAGAACGCCCGCTGCACCGTGGATATCGAGAACGGCGTGGTGTTCAACAAAATCAACACCTGGGAACTGGTGCGTGACTGCGACGCCATCATCACTGTCCCCGTCATGAAGACCCACGACCAGACCGAGGTCACCCTGGGCATGAAGAATCTGAAGGGCCTGCTGATCGACACCCAGAAGAAGGACTTCCACAAGAAGGGCCTGATCGAGGGCGTCGTGGACTGGTGCCTGCACCTGAAGCCCTGCCTGGAGATCATCGACGGTACCTATGGCCAGCAGGGTCTGGGCCCCATCTTCGGCGAGACCAAGAAGATGGATCTGATCGTCGGCTCCAAGGATCTGGTAGCCTGCGAGGCTGTTACCAGCAAGATCATGGGCTATGAGCCCAAGGAGGTCATGATCACCAACGCCGCCTACAAGCGCGGCTTCGGTGAGATGGATCTTTCTAAGATCGAAGTCATCGGCGAGAAGGTGGAGAACGTCGCCAGCCGCTTCAAGCGCTCCTGCGAGGTGGAGATCGAGGGTATCCCCCAGAGCTTCAACCTGATTTTCAGCAAGGACGCCTGCACCGGCTGCCACAACACCGTCATCAGCGCCCTGATGGACATGAAGGCCCAGAACCTGTTCCCCTATCTGGAGAACATGAACGTCTGTGTCGGCCCCTGCACCGAGGACATGCTGCCTGCCGACGCCAATGCCGACAACACCGTCTGCATCGGTATCTGCTGCAAGAAGCTGGCGGACGCCAAGGGCTTCCGCTGGGTCGTTGGCTGCCCTCCCGGAAATGCCGACGTGGTCAAGGGCATTCTGGGCGACCGTCTGGAGTACGGCGTGCGCTACAACTAAAGCTTTCTTTCGGGCGGAGGCAACTCCGCCCGAAAGCCCTATCTGTCCTGTGGAGGTATTTCGATGAAAACTTTGTATCTGAACTGCGCCATGGGCGCGGCAGGCGATATGCTGACGGCGGCGCTGCTGGAGCTGATGCCGGATAAGGCCGAGGCGGTAGCGGAGCTGAACGCCATCGGCATCCCCAACGTGGTATACGGTTACGAGACCGTGACACGCTGCGGCATCCGCGGCACGCATATGTCGGTGAAGGTGAACGGCGTGGAGGAATCCGAGACCATGCACGAACACCACCATGACCACGATCATGACCACCACGACCATGACCATGGAGCGCATCATCACCATCACACCGGAATGCACCGCATCGGGCATATCGTGCGGGATCATCTGAATCTGCCGGAAAAGGTGAAGGAGGATGTGCTGGCGGTCTACGGCATGATCGCGGAGGCGGAGAGCCACGCCCACGGCGTGCCGGTCACGGACATCCACTTTCACGAGGTGGGCACCATGGACGCGCTGGCGGATGTCTCGGCGGTGTGCCTGCTGCTTCACAAGCTGGCCCCACAGCAGATCATCGCCTCTCCGGTCTGCGTAGGCAGCGGACAGGTGCGCTGCGCCCACGGTATTTTGCCGGTGCCTACCCCTGCAACAGCCTATTTGTTGCAGGGCATCCCCGCTTACAGCGGCACGATCCAAACGGAGCTATGTACCCCCACCGGCGCGGCGCTGTTGAAGCATTTTGTGTCCCGGTTTGGCGACATGCCCGTTATCACGACGCAGGCCATCGGTTACGGTATGGGGACGAAGGAATTCGATGCCGCCAACTGCATCTGCGCCTTCTGGGGCGAAGCGGCGTAGACCGGCGACGAAGAAGCATTTTTCATGCTGCTGTGTTTTCTTTGTGACGCAGTGACCGGCACAGTTTTCTGTAATCTCATCATCGGCAAAGCAATATGGATAACGACCCTTCCTCTGCTTTTCCTATTTTGCTGGATGATCTGTGATGACAAAGCCCAAGGAAAAGAGCATCTGGAGCAAAAGCCGTTGGGACATTGACCTGCCATAATAATTGTATATCAGGAAGCCGCCCGTTTCATTGAGACAGGCGGCTTCCTGATATATGGTGCAGACGTACACCAAAAGGGATATAACAAGTCCTGCTGATTTTCTCTTGTCTATTCTAATTATTCCATAATTATCTGAATTGGCCAGTTCCTTTGAGGTCATCAGATAGCTTAAAATGTAAGTGAAGTGATACCTATTTACTATCAAGAAGATCTTCTTGTCCCGGAAAGGCTATATCCGTTGATCGGCCAGAGCATTAAGAGATTGCGCCAACAGCAGAGAATGACTCAGGAGCAACTAGCTGAATTGATTGACATAGACCAAAAGCAAATATCTCAAATCGAGTCTGGAAAGGCACGGACACGGCTTCCCACATACCTTCGGATTGCCAATGTTTTTCACGTTTCAATAGATGATTTTCTCGCCGACGCATTACGCATTGATCATCCAACAACTGCTGCGTCAATTCTACAGCGGCAAAGTGAACGGCGATTGCTGGGGGATATCGTCCGTGCAGTAATACATTAGTCTCTTTTTTTGTAAGTCTTGGTCGGCAAACCTTTCACTTACTCCAGCTTGGAGACTTTTTCTTTTCTACTCTCTTCCACGCCATAGGCTTTTTTATTCCCTCGGCAGAGCCGGGGGTTGCCTTTGCTAGCCAAAGCAAAAAGAACCCGCTCTGCGATTGCAGGCGGGTTCCTATTACACTGCGGCATGTATCGCCATGTTATCCATGAGGGTATGGAGGCTTAGGTCATATTGCTCTTTTGAGATGACTCGGCGCTCAAGAAAAGCAT
>OIZQ01001054.1_pt1 | contig 11847 bp, 9 predicted proteins | sample 1588491 | NCBI WGS metagenome assembly OIZQ01 (sample SAMN03283262) | human gut metagenome | biome: human-associated habitat; material: feces | host: Homo sapiens | place: USA | collected 2013
TGCCCCGTCGCGCGAAGCGCACGACGGGGCAATTCATGATCGAGGACGTTTTCAGGGGAAGCCCCAAGGGGGCCGGTGAGAGCAATGAGGCAGGGCGCTACAGGTACTCGATTTGAGCGCCCTCGGTGTCGCACGTCAGAATATGCGTGTCACACTTGGGGAACTGCTCACGCAGCTTGACCTGCAGGAACTTTGCCACGATGGTGTCGTCGGTTACAGCCATGAGGGTCGAGCCCGAACCGCTGATCCAGATGGTCTTAGCGCCTCCGTTAAGGCAGGTGTCGCGCACGGCGTTGTAGTCGGGGATGAGGCGGCGGCGATAGGGCTCCTGGATGCGGTCGTCGTTGGCGGCAGCAATCAGGTCAAGGTCGCCGGTTTCCAGGCCGCGCGTCATGCCGGCGATGCGGCCCATTTGCCATACGGCGGTGGAGAGTGGAATCTCCTGCGGCACAACCTTGCGCGCCTCGCTCGTATGCACCTCGTAGGGCGGAATCACGGTAATAAAACGCAGGCGATCGCTCACCTCGTAGCGCAGGCACTGGGGGAGCGAATCGGTCGGCGTAAAGGAACAGACGGCGCCGCCCAGGATAGCGGGGGCGACGTTATCGGGATGGCCCTCGACTTCGGTGGCAATGCGAACCAGCTCGGCGCGGTCGACGGTGTGGCCTGTCAGTGCGGCGGCGGCCATAATGCCGGCGACGACGCAGGTGGAGCTGGAGCCCAGGCCGCGGGCGACGGGCACGTCGGTCTGGATGTCGATGGCAACGGGAAAAGCCGGCTCGCCCCATGCAGCCAGTGCATCGACAAAGCTCACGTAGACCAGGTTGTTCTCGTTTTGGAATTCCTCGGGGCAGCCCGTGATGGTGAGTTTGTCGGCGCGCTCGAAGGTGAAGTGCGAGTAGAGGCTGACGGCCATGCCGAGGGTATCGTAGCCGATGCCTAGGTTGGCGCTGGTTGCTGGGACGGTGATTTTGATCATGTGGGTCCTCCTGGGCGGGTCTGGCCGTTTAGTTCGCTGCTCGGGCAGTCCTGGCTCGCTCGGAAAGCACATTAAGTGCTTTCCGGCTCGTGCGGAACTCGCGACGAACTAAACGGCCAGACCCGCTCGCATGCTCGTCATCATTCCGAAAGCTAAATAAATAGAAGGTGCGCCGGCTTTCGCCGGCGCTTAATAAGGGATCTAGTTGGTGCTCATTCGTTTTGCTGCGGACTCGACGTAGCTTGCCATCTCATCGACGTCGCAGACGTCTTCGAAGCGGACGGGCTTGGACTCGAGTTCGGCGAGCTGGGCTGGGGCGACCGTGTTGGTTGCCTGCTCGAGCACGCGCATGGCCTCAAAGTCGTCCTCGGGAACGTCGAGGCCCAGGGCGTCGCAGCAGGCACGCGGGAACTTGTAGGGGCTGGCGGTCGAAAGCAGCACGCGGGCCTTGGCGCCCTCGGTGGGGGCGACCTTTTCAAAGACGTGATAGCCGCAAGCGGTGTGCGGGTCGATCACGTAGCCGTTCGCATCCCAGCAACTCTTGATGGCAGCGCGGACCTCGTCCTCGCTGGCCCAACCGCAGCCAAAGACGCTCTGAATCTTTGCCAGCAGGTCGGCGGGAACCTCGTAGCGACCCGTCTGGGCAAGCTGCTTCATAAGGCCGGCAACGAGCTCGCAGTCGCCGTCGGACAGGAAGTAGAGCATGCGCTCCAGGTTGGAGCTGATGAGGATGTCCATCGACGGCGAGATGGTCGTGAAGAACGGACGGTTACGGTCGTAGACGCCGGTAGTCAGGAAGTCGGCAAGCACGTTGTTCTTGTCGCTCGCCACGACGAGCTTGGCGACGGGCAGACCCATGCGCTTGGCGTAGTAGCCTGCCAGGATATCGCCAAAGTTGCCGGTCGGTACGCAGAACTCCACGGTGTCGCCGGCCTCGATGGCGCCGGCGCGCAGCAGCTGCGCATAGGCGGCAAAGTAGTAGACGACCTGCGGTACCAGACGGCCGACATTGATGGAGTTGGCGCTCGAAAGCACAGTGCCAGCGGCCTCCAGGCGCTCGGCAAGCTCCTTATCGGCAAAGATGCGCTTGACGGCGCTCTGGGCGTCGTCAAAGTTGCCGCGGATGCCGCAGACGGCGACGTTATCGCCCTCCTGCGTGGACATCTGCAGGTTCTGGACGCGGCTGACCTTGCCCTCGGGATAAAAAACGGTGATGCCCGTGCCCGGAGTGTCGGCAAAACCGGCAAGCGCGGCCTTGCCCGTGTCGCCCGACGTGGCGGTGACGATCATGATGCGCTCGGCGCCGCCGTCCTTGGCGGAAGTGCGGGCCATCAGACGGGGGAGCATCTGCAGGGCGACGTCCTTGAAGGCGCTCGTGGGGCCGCCAAAGAGCTCCATCACATAGGTCTGAGGGGCATCAGCGCCCGGCGCAGCGTCGAGTTTGACGAGCGGCGTAACCTCTTCACTCGCAAACGTGCCGCGGTATGCCTCGTCGACACACGCCGAAATTTCTTCGGCCGTGTAATCATTCAGTAACATTCCCAACACATCTTGAGCGATTTCAAAGTACGATTTATCTGCAAGCGAGCTGATATCGACCTGCTGGGTGCCGAGCTCGTCCGAGACAAACAAACCCCCGTCGGGAGCGATGCCGGTGCGGATTGCCACCTTACTTGAGCACGATAAAGTGCGTCCTCGTGTACTATGATAAGTTCCCATATAACACTGCTCCTCGGATGCCTTGGTCCCAATCGGTGAAACCATGGTATCAGAGCGCGCAAAACAGGTTTGCAGAGGCTTTTAGAAAGGTAACCTCAAGCCCATGATTAAGATTGCCAAGTTTGGCGGCTCGTCGGTCGCCGACGCCGAACACTTCAAGAAGATTAAGGCCATCGTCGATGCCGACCCTGCCCGCCGTTTTGTGGTGGTTTCTGCCTGCGGCCGCCGCTTTAAGGGCGACACCAAGGTGACCGACCTGCTCTACCTGGTTAACGCGCACGTTAAGTATCACGTTTCGTGCGAGGAACTGCTCGAGGACATTGGCCAGCGCTATTTTGATATCGCTGACGAGCTGGAGCTCGCCTATCCCATCCGCGAGGAGTTTGCGGCCTTTGCCGAGCGCGCCCGCTCGGGCGGCTACTCTACCGAGGAGCTCGTGAGCCGTGGCGAGTACTTCACCGCTCGCCTGATGGCCGAGTACCTGGGCCTGCCGTTCCTGGACGCCGCGACGGTTGTGGCGTTCCATCACGACGGTACGCTCAGCATGAACCGCACTTCCGAGCTGGTGCAGGAGTACGGTCAGCAGGGCGGCTTTGTTATGCCTGGCTTCTACGGCGCGACGCGTGAGGGCCAGATCAAGCTGCTCGACCGTGGCGGCGGCGATATTTCCGGCTCGATCCTGGCCAAGTGCCTGGGCGCCGACCTGTACGAGAACTGGACCGACGTCTCGGGCTTCTATTCTGCCGATCCTCGCATTGTGCCCGAGGCTCAGCCCATTGCGCGCGTTACCTACGAGGAGCTGCGCGAACTTTCGTACATGGGTGCAAGCGTCCTGCACGAGGAAGCCGTATTCCCCGTGCGTGAGGCGGGTATTCCGCTGGTCATCAAGAACACCAATGCGCCGCAGGACCCCGGCACCATCATTAGCGAGACGGCTGACGAGGGCGAGGCAGAGCCCATCATTACCGGCGTGACCGGCAAGCGCGGCTTTGTCGCCATCAACGTCGCCCGCGACCGCACCAAGCCTCGCGTCGGCTTTATGCGCCGCGCACTTTCGGTCTTCGAGCGCTATGACGTTTCCGTCGAGCACATGCCCACCGGTGTCGACCGCTTTGGCGCCGTGGTGCAGGAGAAGGATGTGCACGATTCGCTGTACTCGCTTGTGGGCGACATTCAACAGGAGGTAGAGCCGCTCGAGATCGAGGTTGTCGAGGGCCTGGCGCTCATCGCTACCGTCGGCCGTAACCTGCGCGGCCGCGCAGGTATCTCGGGCCATCTGTTTGGTATGCTTGGCCAGGCCGGCGTGAGTGTGCGCATGATTTCACAGAGCTGTGACGAGATCAATATCATTATCGGTGTCGAGGAGAAGGACTTCGACCTTGCGATTCGGACCATTTACCGTGCCTTCTCCGATGAGAACGGCATTGTGAAGGTCTCCGATCTGGAGGCTCCCGCGCCGGCCGATCCCACCCTGGCCGCGCTCAAAAAGTAGCGACTGCTCGGTAGATTTTTGGGTCATGTCTCAAAAATCTACGGCGGGGCGTTTCGTTTCGGTTTCGTTTCGACGGGGCGGGTTTCATGCCCGCCCTGTTCTTGTATAAACTGGCAACAATAATCGGCCTGCTCGGCGTGCGGGCAAAAGCCACAACCTTTAAAGGGGGAAGCATGAAACAGTACACGGTTGCTATTTTGGGCGCGACGGGAGCCGTGGGCACCCAGATGCTCGAGTGCCTCAACGAGCAGGAGTTCCCGGTCGGCAAGCTCAAGCTGTTGGCAAGCGCACGCTCCGCGGGCAAGACCGTCGAGTTCCGCGGCGAGCAAATCGTGATCGAAGAGGCTTGCCCCGAGGCCTTTGAGGGCTGTGACATTGTGCTTGGCGCTGCCGGCGACGATATCGCCAAGGAATTGCTGCCCGAGGCCGTAAAGCGCGGCGCCGTCGTGGTCGACAACAGCCATGCCTTCCGCATGGATCCCGAGGTGCCGCTGGTCGTGCCCGAGATCAATGCCGACGACATCAAGTGGCATCACGGCCTTATCGCCAACCCCAACTGCGCGACCATCATCGGCCTGGTTCCCACGTGGCCGCTGCATCAGCTTGCCGGCGTGAAGCGCATGATCGTCTCGACGTATCAGGCGGCTTCTGGTGCCGGTGCTCCCGGTATGGCCGAGCTCGAAGCGCAGCTTGCTGCCCTGGGCCGTGGCGAGGAGATTCCCGAGCCGCGCGCATTTGCCGCCCAGCTGGCGAGCAACCTGATTCCGCAGATTGGCGGCGTCAAGGAGGAGGGCTTTACCTCTGAGGAGATGAAGCTACAAAACGAGGGCCGTAAGATCATGCACCTGCCCGAGCTGCGCGTGAACTGCACCTGCGTGCGCGTGCCTGTGCTGCGCTCGCACTCCGAGAGCATTACGCTCGAGTTCGAGCGTGACATTACGGTTGACGAGGCCCGTGTTGCGCTGGCTGCCGCTCCCGGCGTCAAGCTGGTTGACGATATGGCTGCCGAGGATGCACACGACCGTTTCCCCATGCCGATGGATACGTCCGACCAGGACCTGATTTGGGTCGGTCGCGTGCGCCGCGACATCTCGAACCCCGAGGCCGCGCGCGGTATCACCTTCTGGTGCTGCGGCGACCAAATCCGTAAGGGCGCGGCAACCAACGCCGTCCAGATCGCTAAGCTGCTCTGCGAGTAGTGCGACCTGTCCGGCGGGGGCCGGGCTTAGTTTTCAGAACGTCCTCGACCATGTGTGGCGCCTTGTCCTGCTCCTTCGGAGCCGCGGACAAGGCGCCACACTGGTCTGCGGAGTGTTCTGAAAACTAAGCCCGGCCCCCGCCTGCGGTGACTCGGCTGCGAGCGGCCAGCGATGGGGCCGTTGTTGGTTGGGGCCGCTGGGCTGATGTGAGGGCACGTGGCCGCTGCGGGCCCTGGTCCCGGCGGCGGCCTCGGCGCTTTGCGCCTGCCGCCTTGGGGGACTGTGGGGCGCGGCCGGCAGCTGCGGCGCGTTCGCGCCTGCTGCCTAGGGTGACTTTGGGGTCGATTGGGGTTGTCTGCACAATTCGCGGTATTATGTTGCGGAGTTTTGAAAGGAGCCGCTGGTGGTCACGACGACGTTTGCTTCGCCTTTGGGCGAAATCTTGCTTGCCGCTGATGGCCGCGGTCTGACGGGACTTTGGTTTGAGGGGCAGGAGCACTTTGGCTCTACACTGCTCAAAGAAGATGCGGAGCACGTTGAAGGTGCCGATGCGGTTTCCGGTATTGGTGGCATATCGTCGGTGAGTCCGGCAAATGGTGCGGCTTCTTCGGTGCTTGAGCGTTCGTGGGCTTGGCTGAATGCTTATTTTGCAGGGCAGGAACCTCGGTTTACGCCGCCGTTGCATATGATTGGCACGGCATTTCAGCGTGAGGTTTGGTTTGAGCTGCTCTCTATCCCGCGTGGCGAGGTCGCTACGTATGGCGAGATCGCTCAGCGCGTTGCGGCTCGACATCGTGTGCCGGGAAACGAGGCACCTGTTGTGTCTCCTCGTGCGGTGGGGGCTGCGGTCGCGCGTAATCCCATTTCGATTATTGTGCCGTGCCATCGCGTGGTTGCCGCCGACGGGTCGCTCAACGGATATGCCGGCGGGCTTGATCGCAAGGAGTGGCTGCTTCGGCTTGAGGGCGCGTACGAGGAATAACGCTCGAACACTTTGCATAACTAGGACGCCGTGAAAGAACGGGACACGCTTTCCGAATGGAGGCTCAGACGGAAACTACGTCCCGGAATTCCGTTTTAAAGCGGGATGCGCTTTCCGAATGGCGTCCCAAGCGGAAACCGTGTCCCGGAATACAGCCTCAGAGTGGGGCGCCGTTTCCGGTTGAGACCACCTGCTTGGACATCCATCTACGCCCGCTTCTGCAGGGCGTAGATCGACTTATCCATGTTGAACAGGTAAGCCACGACGCAGACAATAAAGAACTTCGGCAAGTCGCCAAAGCCGAAGACTTCGCAGCCAATAAGGATCGGCGCGAGCAGCGTATTGGTGGCGCTGCCAAAGACGGCGGCGTATCCCAGCGCGGCGCAAAGCCCGATGGGCATGCCGAGTTGAGCCTCGTTATGGTGACATCTGGGTAACAGAAAGGCCCGCGTTCCTCAGAGGCAAGATAGGCAATTCTGCTTCTGAGGTAGATCTCAATTCTGCCGACCGCATCAAACATTAACTGCCGGAGGGCTCGGTCAAATTCATACGTGTAGATGATGGTTTCGAATGTTGTGCCTTCGCGAAAGATGGTAATCCCGGACTTGCATTTGGTTTGCAGGGAAACCAGTAGGCCGACAGTTTGTAGTGGCCGACTTCGACCAAAGCTCGCTCGAGTTCGCTTTGATTAGAGCACTTAAGACCCTTGTTTTCTGTCAATAGTGCTATCTGTTCGTTGATGGATATCCGCGACTTCCGGTATTTCATTTAAGCCTCTTGATAGAAAAAGGGCTGGAGTTGCGCATCGTTGAGAGGCTTTCCAGCTTTAGCAAAACAAACTTATAAGATGCGACGGGCCGCGTCAGGATAATTACCGGACGGCCTAGGTGGCGGCTGGTTGACTGGCTTAAAACCTAGCGCGTGAAATGACGCTCCATGCTATTCGGCGCGCTTGATAGGATGACGAACCACAGTCTTAAGTTTCTCCGGTGCACATTTGCGCGGATCGGAGAGATAGATTTCGTGATGGAAACGGGTGTCTGAGAAGTCGGGAACATAGCCCTGCTCGGTCGTGTATTCATTCATAGCGCCTACGGTCGCCGGTTCGTTGTCGTAGGGCCCGGTGTGCATGCATTGAACGCAGAGGCCCTCGTCAACTTTAAGCAGCTCGACGGCAGAAAAGTCAAGTTTCTTTTTGGTCGTGGCTTCCGCGACTGCCCAGTCAAAGTCATCTCGGGTGACGAAATCGGGCAGGCGAATGCACGAGATAAAGTTGAAATCGTCCTTGCGTACATAATCGATGTCGCCGCTCGGGGAGTCTTGCCACCAGAAACCCTCGAGCGGCGGTACCACAAAGTCGAAATAGCCCTTGATACTCCTTGAGCCTTTCTTCGACATCTTGACGGTATAGGCGATGCCGTAAAGCAGCGGCAGGGCGTTTTGATACTCGCCACCTTCGGTATTTGGGTCGCCCTTTCCGCGAACGGCAACGTAGCTCATAGGCGGGACAGTTACGATGCTCGGCTTGCTTGCAGGTTTGTAGAGCTCCTTGCATTCCTTCTTAAAGTCGAACGCCATGTTGGCCGCCTTTCTGCGTATTGGCCTGCTTAGATAACGGAATCATATCATAGAAACGAACAGCTGTTCGAATGATTTTGCTGACAGATAGAGATGCGTGCGTTGTGTTTGGCGGTCGGCCTGACCCCGTCGATGATTTCTCTGCCTCCCCGGCGCCTCATCTATGGCTGTCGTTTCCCCATATAAAACCTGCCAAAATGAACCTGTCCCTTTTTGGTCGGCGTGAAATGGGTAATACTAAAGAGTTATCCGACCAGATGGGAACCGATCGATGGCCTATATCGAATTCAAAGACGTCATCAAAGCATACGGCGAGGGCGATGCCCGCATCCATGCGCTCGACGGCGCGAGCTTTACCGTTGAGCGCGGTGAGCTCGCCATTATCCTGGGCGCTTCGGGCGCCGGCAAGACTACGGCGCTCAACATCCTAGGCGGCATGGATACGGTAACCTCCGGCTCCGTGACAGTGGACGGGCGCGACGTGAGCTCTGCCAACGAGGCGCAGCTTGTGGAGTACCGCCGCGCCGACGTCGGCTTTGTCTTTCAGTTCTACAATCTGGTTCCCAACCTGACGGCGCTCGAAAACGTTGAGCTTGCAGCTCAGATCTGCCCCGATTCGCTCGATGCCGAACAGACGCTTCGCCAGGTTGGCCTGGGCGAGCGCCTCGCCAACTTCCCCGCGCAGCTTTCGGGCGGCGAGCAGCAGCGCGTGTCCATTGCCCGCGCACTGGCCAAGAACCCCAAGCTTCTTTTATGCGACGAGCCCACGGGCGCGCTCGACTATAAAACCGGCAAGCAGATCTTGCAGCTGCTGCAGGATACCTGCCGCAAGCAGGGCATTACGGTCATCATCATCACGCACAACTCCGCGCTCGCGCCCATGGCCGATCGCCTGATCCGCTTTAAGAGTGGTCGCGTGGAGAGCGAGACGGTCCAGCAAAATCCCGTGCCGATCGAGACGATCGAGTGGTAGCGCCCATGGACCAGGACCGCCAAAACAGCCAAAACCACGATACGGAGCGCGCGGGTCGCGACCGGGAGTTTGCGACCTACCGCACCGCTCAGAGCTCAAACGATATGGTGCCGACGGTTTTTCGCCGTGGCATCTACCGTACAATCCGCGGCAGTCTTAAGCGCTTCTTGTCTATCGTGGTCATCACCGCGCTTGGCGTGAGCGTGATGTGCGGTCTTAAGGCAGGCTGCGAAGATTTGCGCGATTCGGTCGACGCCTATTTTGACCAGCAGAATGTCTATGACATTAACGTGCAGTCGACCTATGGCCTTACGCGCGACGATCTTGCGGCTATCCAAGAGGTCGACGGCGTCGAGACGGCCGAGGGTATCTACACCGAGACCGCCTACACCGCCGTGGGCACAACACGCGAGCGCGTGATCGTGCAAAGTCTTTCCAAGGAGAATATCGATCAACCGGTGCTGGTGAGCGGTGATTTGCCCGAGAGCGCCGATGAGGTCGCGGTGACTTCGAAGTTCCTGAAGGCTTCGGGCAAAAAGCTCGGCGATACGGTGAGTTTTGCCGCCAATGACGCGAGCTCGTCGAACCAAAGTGCCAAGGACCAGTTTGCCGCGGGCGATTACACCATTACGGCCGAGGTCCTCGATCCCACCGACGTGAGCTCCGACTCGACAGTCAACGCCTTTCGCGCTGCTTCGGCTGCGGACTATAAGTTCTATGTGAACGAGGACGCCGCGACATCTTCTTCCTACTCCTCGGTCCACGTGATCGTCGAGGGAGCCAAGAGCCTCAGCTCCTATTCGGACGCCTACACGACAAAGATCAACGAGGTCAAGGGCAATATCGAGAAGATCCGCGAGGAGCGTGAGAAGGCACGTGCTCAGGAGTTGACGGTTGACACGCCGGCAAGCTTAGATGCGGCCGAACGCCAGGCGAATATGCTCTTTGGGATTGAACAGGGCAACATCGACCGTATGGCCGAGGGCAGCGAGGAGCGCGTCCAAGCTCAGGCCGAGTTGGACCAGCGCCGCGCCGCCGCCAACCAACAATTCGCCGATGCCCGCGCCGAGCTTTCCGATCTAGGCGAATGTACGTGGTACATCCAGGACCGCGGCAATATCGCAAGCTACTCGAGCGTGGAAAGCGATAGCTCGTCAATTGAGGCCATCGCCACGGTGTTCCCGTTTATCTTCTTTATCGTCGCCGTGCTCATCAGCCTTACCACCGCTACGCGCATGGTCGAGGAGGAGCGCACGCTTATTGGCCTGTACAAGGCGCTCGGCTATTCACGTGGGCGTATTCTGTCCAAATACGTGGACTACTCGCTGTGGGCGTGTCTGATCGGCGGCGTGCTCGGCAACATCATCGGATTTGTGGGCCTGCCGCTGTTCCTGTTTACGGTGTTCGACGACATGTACTCGCTGCCCCAGATGCTGCTTTCGTACGACATCGTGTCGTCGCTCGTGTCGGTGGCGCTGTTTGCCGTGGGCGTGGTGGGCGCTACGATTATCGCCTGCCGCCACGAGATGGCCGAGACTCCGGCCTCGCTCATGCGCCCCAAGGCCCCGCGCGCCGGCTCGCGTATCTTGCTCGAGCGCATCGGCTTTATCTGGCGCCGCATGGGCTTTTTGAACAAGGTGGCAGCACGTAACCTGTTTCGCTACAAAAAGCGCGCCTTTATGACCATCTTCGGTATCGCGGGTTGCACCGCGCTTGTGATCTGCGGTATGGGTATTCGCGACACGTCGGTCGCGCTTTCGCCCAAGCAGTATGGGCATATCACGCGCTATGACTTGCTGGCGGTTGCCAATCCCGACGATTTTTCGCAGACGTGCGCGGCATTGGATGAGCGCAGCGCGGCTAAGGATTCTAACGTGACGGTGTCTTCGACGCTGCCGATTATGACCGACAACGTCACCTTTACATTTGGCGGCAAGAGCGAGACCGTGCAGCTGATCGTGGTGCCCGATGACCGCACGAACGACCTGGACGACTACGCGCGTCTCGAGGATGAGTCCAAAGAGCCACTGTCTTTGCGTGACGGAGACGTGTATCTGAGCAAGAGTTCACAGCTGGTTCTTGGGATTCAGCCGGGCGACACGGCGCAGGTCCAGGATTCGTCGCTCAACGTCGCCAAGGTCAAAGTCAGCGACATCTCGCTCAACTATTTGGGCAACACGCTCTATATGACGCAGGGCACCTATGAGCGCGCGTTCGGCCGAAGCGCGCGTCTTAACGGCATCTTTGTGCTGCTTAAGGGCTCGTCGGCCGACCAGATTGCGTTTAGCAAGAATCTTAAGAGTGACGGTTGGCTCACCATCTCGAGCACGGCCGAACATTGGCAGAACTACGAGGCGAACTTCACTATCATCAATTCCGTCGTGGTGCTCGTGACCTTTATGGCGGCGTGCCTGTCGTTTGTGGTGGTGTTTACGTTGTCCAACACGAATATCTCCGAGCGCGAGCGCGAGCTGGCGACCATCAAGGTGCTGGGCTTCCGCCGTGGCGAGGTACACCATTACGTCAACAAGGAGACGTTGATCCTCACGGCGATTGGCACCGCACTGGGCGTGCCGCTGGGTGGCCTGCTTGCCGAGAGCTTTACGTACATCCTGCAGATGCCGTCGCTGTACTTTGACGTCGAAGTCGAGCCGCTGAGCTACGTGCTTGCCGTGGTGCTTTCCTTCGGCTTTACGTTTATCGTCAACCTCGCCACCAACCGTACCCTCAATAAGATCGACATGGTCGGCGCCCTCAAGAGCGCCGAGTAACCTGCCAAAAAGGGACAGGTTTATTTTGGCAGGTTTTATCGGGGCAAACGCCGGACAACCATTGTCGCTGCCACAATGACAGGATAGGGAACAAGGGCATTTTCCGGGTAGCCGGGTTCGTTACCATTCGTCCCATTCATCAGCATTTTCCTCC
>OIZQ01001059.1_pt1 | contig 11819 bp, 11 predicted proteins | sample 1588491 | NCBI WGS metagenome assembly OIZQ01 (sample SAMN03283262) | human gut metagenome | biome: human-associated habitat; material: feces | host: Homo sapiens | place: USA | collected 2013
GGGCATGGACGCTGTCCGACGAGAATATCAATCTGGATGTGATGACCTACGCGGATGCGGCGGGAAATCTCTACGTCTATCTGCCTATCGGGTCCATCGCCGGTGCGGCGTTCTATGAGGAGCCGCTGACGCTGGATCTGGGCGCATGATAGACAGAAAAACGGGGGAGGGCCCGCGGCGTCGCCGCGGGCCCCTTTTTGCTCGTTCTGGAGAGTTTTTCGGAACAATACCGGATTTTTCTGGGAGATGTCTTTTCAAAACGGGCATAGGATGGTACAATAGTACGCAGATGAAAGACACGAAAGGAGTTTTTCCATGAAGAAGAGTATCCTGCGGGAATACGCCCGCCTGATCGCCCGCAGCGGCGTCAATATCCAGCCGGGGCAGGAGGTGTTCATCACCGCCGAGCTGGATCAGCCGGAGTTCGTGAAGATGCTGGTGGAGGAGTGTTACAGGTGCAAGGCCAGCAAGGTAGTGGTGGACTGGAGCTACCAGCCCCTCCAGAAGCTGCACTTCCGCTACCGCACGCTGACCAGCCTGTCCAAGCTGGACAACTACGAGGAGGCCCGCTGGCAGCACTATGTGGACACCATCCCCTGCCGCATCTACCTGCTCAGCGAGGACCCGGACGGTCTCAACGGCATCAATCAGGAGAAGATGGCCAAGAGCCAGCAGCGCAAGTACCCCATCATCAAGAAGTACCGCGACCAGATCGAGAACAAGTACCAGTGGTGCATCGCCGCCGTACCCGGCGAGGCGTGGGCCAAGAAGCTGTTCCCCAACCTGCGGAAGTCTCAGGCGATGGAGAAGCTGTGGGAGGCCATCCTGTCCACCAGCCGCGCGCTGGAGGGCGACCCCGTGGCCAACTGGGACGCCCACAACAAGGATATGCACGACCGCTGCGCCTACCTCAACGGCCTGCACATCCGGGAGCTGCGCTACAAGAGCGCCAACGGCACCGATTTTCGGGTGGGTATGATCCCCGAGGCCCGGTTCTGCGGCGGCTGTGAAAAGAGTCTGCAGGGCATCGTCTTTAACCCCAATATCCCCACGGAGGAGTGCTTCATCTCTCCCATGCGGGGAAAGGCGGAGGGCATCGTCTACGCCACCAAGCCTCTGAGCTATCAGGGCCAGCTCATCGACGGCTTCTGGATCCGGTTCCACGAGGGCAAGGCCGTGGAGTGGCACGCGGAGAAGAACAACGACCTGCTGACCAAGCTCATCACCATGGACGAGGGCAGCGCCTATCTGGGCGAGTGCGCGCTGGTACCCTACGACTCCCCCATCTGTCAGTCCGGCCTGCTGTTCTACAACACGCTGTTCGACGAGAACGCGGCCTGCCATCTGGCGCTGGGCATGGGCTTTGCCGACACCATCCGCGGCTTCGAGGAAAAGACGCTGGAGGAGTGCCGTGCCCTGGGCGTCAACGATTCCATGGTACACGAGGACTTTATGATCGGCTCTGCCGACATGAGCATCGACGCCGTGTGTGAGGACGGACGCACCGTCCCCATCTTCCGCGACGGCAGCTGGGCGTTCTGAGAACACATAAACGAAAAAAAGAGAAGGGCTGTGCCGCAGCCCTTCTCTTTTTTTTGGCACCTGCGGCGCGGTAAGAGCATAGCATGAAGGGAGACGACAAGGAAAGGGAGGCTTTAGATATGGAGAGCAGCAGCGTGCAGAAGGGGCCGGAGCAGTGGTTCCTGGACGCTCATCCGGAGCGGGGCACCCTGCGGGTGCAGGTGTCCACGGGGCGGGGCCTGTTCCCTGTGGAGGGGGCGCGGGTGGAGATCTACCGGTATTTCGGGCCGGAGCGCACCGTGTTCTACGAAGGGGTCACGGACAGCTCCGGCATCGTGGAGGGCATCCGCCTGCCGGCCCTGCCGGCGGGGTGGTCCCAGTCGTCGGAGACGGCGAGGATCAGCGGCACCGCGTATCAGGCATCGGTGCGCCACCCGCAGTACGGCACGGTGGACGCCCGACAGGTCGCGGTGTTCCCGCAGATCGAGACGATTTTGGCGGTGTCGCTGGAATCGGCCTGAGAGGGGGGAAGAGCCATGCCGTTTCCTGTGGTGCCGGAGCATATCACCGTCCATCTGGGCCCGCCGGATCAGGCGGCGGAGAACGTGACGGTGCCGTTTACCGACTACATCAAGAACGTGGCCAGCAGCGAGATCTATCCTACGTGGCCGGAGAACGCTCTGCGGGCCAATATTCTGGCCCAGATCTCCGTGGCGCTGAACCGCATCTACACCGAGTATTACCGCGGCCGCGGCTACGATTTCGACATCACCAGCTCCACCCGCTACGATCAGGCCTACGTCCCGGGCCGCAGCACCTTTGAGAACATCGACCGGCTGGTGGACGACAGCTTCAACGACTACATCGTGCGGCAGGGAAACGTGGAGCCGCTGTACGCCCGGTTCTGCGACGGTGTCCGTACCCAGTGCCCGGGCCTGTCCCAGTGGGGCAGCGTGGACCTGGCGGAGCAGGGCCTGACGCCCTATGAGATTTTGCAGCGCTACTTCGGCGACAATATCAACATCGTGTTCAACGCGCCGGTAGGGGATGGCACCCCGTCGTACCCGGGCCGCCCGCTGACCCGCGGCTCCGTGGGGGAGGACGTGCGTACCATCCAGCAGCAGCTGGAGCGTATCCGCCGCAACTACCCGGCCATCCCCCGTATCACCGAAATTTCCAACGTGTTCGATCAGGAGACGGAGGACGCCGTCCGCACCTTCCAGCGCATCTTCAATCTGGAGGAGGACGGCATCGTGGGCAAGGCCACGTGGTACAAGATCAAGATGATCTACAACGGCGTCAAGAGCCTGTCGGAGATCACCAGCGAGGGACTTACCATCCCGGAGGCACAGCGTGTGTATCCGGAGGCACTGCGGCTGGGCGACACGGGGCTGAACGTGGAGACGGTGCGGTTCTATCTGGCGTTTCTGGGCTACTTCCTGCCCCAGGTGCCGCCCATCCCCATCACCGACACCTTCGACGAGGCTATGCTGGACGCGGTCTACGCCTTCCAGAGCGCCTACGGCCTGACGGTAGACGGCGTGGTGGGCCGCAATACGTGGAACGCCCTGCAGAACGTGTATGAGCAGACGCTCTACACCCTGCCCGCCGACTATCAGGAGTTTGCGCGGGAGGTGTACCCGGGCCGCTTTCTGGTGCTGGGGGACACGGGGCCGGAGGTGACGCTGCTCCAGACGCGGCTGAACCAGATGGCCGCCCGGGACAGTACCCTCCCTACCGTCGCCGTGGACGGCGTGTACGGGCAGGAGACGGCCCGCGCCGTCCGTGCCGTCCAGCGCTCGCTGGGGTACAGCGCCACCGGCGCTGTGGGGCCTGTGCTCTGGTCCTACATCATCACCCAGGGCCAGGGCTACGGCGTGTTCTGAGCACAAAAAAACAGGACCGTTTCAACGGTCCTGTTTTTTGTGCTTACAGGCTGCTGCCGTCGGTCTGCTTCAGCAGGTCGGCCAGCGATACGCTGTCCAGATAGCCGTTGATGAGGCTGTCCAGCTTCTCCCACATGGGCAGGGTGTGGCACTGACCGGCCCGGGGGCAGGTGTTTTCCGCCCCCTCCAGACACGTGACGGGAGCCAGCGAGCCTTCCGTCAGCCGCAGGATCTCGCCCACGGAGTACTGGTCGATGCTGCGGGTCAGACGATAGCCGCCGCCCTTGCCGCGGACGCCCTCTACCAGTCCCGCCCGGGACAGCAGGACCACGATGCTCTCCAGATATTTCTCCGACACCGACTGCCTTTCCGCGATCACCGGCAGCGGCGTATAGCTGTCCGCAGGCCGTTGGGCCAGCTCCAGCATGACACGCAGGGCGTACCGCCCCTTGGTGGAAACCAGCATTTGGGTCCCCCCTTTCTCAATTACATAGTATATCAGTATGTTGAAAAAAACGCAAGTCTTACATATAGTGATATTTGTTCCGCTTCAGCAGCAGGAACATGCCGGAGATGAGGAACGCGAATACCTCCGCCACGGTGATGGCCCACCAGATGCCGTCCACGCCGAAGAAAACGGGCAGGATCAGCACCGATGCGGACTGGAACACCAGCGTCCGCAGGAACGAGATGGCGGCGGAGACGGCGCCGTTGTTCAGTGCCGTGAAGAAGCCGGAAGTGAAGATGTTGAAGCCCGCCAGCAGGAACGACCACGCGAACAGCCGGAAGGCGTGGACCGTCAGGGCGAACAGACCGGCATCGTAGCCCACGAACAGGTGGGCCATGGGCTGGGCCAGCGCCATCGCCAGCGCCGTCAGCACCACACCGCCGCCGCCCATCAGCAGCACGCTCTTCCCCAGCAGATTTTTCAGCTCCCCGTGGTTCTGCGCGCCGTAGTGATAGCCTACCACCGGCGCGCAGCCGATGGAGTAGCCCACGAAGAGAGAGATGAAGATGAATTGCACGTACATCAGCACACCGTAGGTGGACACGCCGTCCTCACCGGCCAGCCGCATCAGCTGAAAGTTGTAGAGCATGCCTACCAGCGATGAGGAGATGTTGCTCATCAGCTCCGACGAGCCGTTGCCGCAGGCGGCCAGAATAGGGCGGATACGCAGGCGGGTGGGGGACAGGCGCAGCAGACTGGTGTTGGGCTGCAGAAAGTACACCAGCGGCAGCACACCGCCCACGCACTGGCTCAGACCGGTGGCCAGCGCCGCACCGGCCACGCCCCATTTGAACACCGCGATGAACAGGGCGTCCAGCACCATGTTGGTGACACCCGCGGCCACTGTGACCTTCAGACCCAGCTTGGGCTTCTCCGCCGCAATGAAAAAGCTCTGGAACACGTTTTGCAGCATAAAGGCGAACGTGAAGCCGGTGACGATGCGGCCGTACAGCACGCAGTCCGCCATCATGGCGTCCGTAGCGCCCAGGAAGCGGGCCACAGGGCCCATGAATGCGATGCCGATGCCGGACAGCACCACGCCCAGCGCCAACGTGAACAGCACCATCATGGAGAACGTCCGGTTGGCGTTCTCCGGATCGCCCTCGCCCAGAATTTTGGATACCAGCGCCGTGCCGCCGGTGCCGATCATGAAGCCCATGCCGCCCAGGATCATGACAAACGGCATCACCAGATTCACCGAAGCGAAGGCCGTTTTGCCCACGAAGTTGGATACGAACAGCCCGTCCACCACGCCGTAGATGGACGTGAACACCATCATCACCATGGACGGCAGCGTGAAGCACAGCAGCTTGCCATAGGTAAAGTGGTCGGATAAGCGAATATTTTTGGCCATAAAATTCTCCTGTATGCAGTAATGGCCTGCCTTTCCGGCAGGCGGATGTACGCTGTGGCGTATGTGGGACCGCGGGAAGCGGCAAGAGGACGCAGGGAAAGGGACGTGTGCAGGGGAAACCGTCGTCGGGTTTCCCCTGCGCGTGCAGTTACCCGCCCGCAGGCGCAGTTCTTTTGCGCCGCAAAAGAACTGTCACCACAAAATAAAAGGACACACAACGTGTGACCTTTTATTTTGTGGTGACCCGTACCGGATTCGAACCGATGTTAAAGGCGTGAGAGGCCTCTGTCTTAACCACTTGACCAACGGGCCATATAGAAAATCACCGGCGATGGGGTCGGTGATCTTCTGCTGGTACACCTTCAGGGACTCGAACCCTGGACACCCTGATTAAGAGTCAGGTGCTCTACCAACTGAGCTAAAGGTGCATGTCTGATTGACACGGCTATTATAATAGATTGTTTTCCGATTTGCAAGAGTTTTTTGCGTGGTCTCTGAAAATTTTCGTATTTTTCGGGAGAATAGGCAGAAATGCGGAAATATCGCTTTCCAAATACCGCCGGTTGTGATACGATACAAGCCTATATCATCAGAGGAGGCGGGAGAGCATGCAGTACGGACAGGTGATACGGGGCCGCTTCCTGACCCGCCCCAACCGATTCATCGCCCATGTGGCGCTGCCCGGCGGGGAGACGGTGGTCTGCCATGTGAAGAACACGGGCCGCTGTCGGGAGCTGCTGACGCCGGACGCCGCAGTGTATCTGGAGCGGGCGGCCAACCCTGACCGCCGCACGGCCTACGATCTCATCGCTGTGGAAAAGGGCGATAAGCTCATCAACATGGATGCCCAGGCGCCCAACCGCGTATTCGCCGAGTGGGCGCATATCTTTGACCCTGCGGCCCGGCTGGTGAAGCCGGAGTTCACCTTTGGCCGGTCGCGGCTGGACTTCTGCCTGCAGGGGCCACAGGGCCTGCACCTGGTGGAGGTGAAGGGCGTGACGCTGGAGGACGGCGGCCACGCCCTGTTTCCCGATGCCCCCACGGAGCGGGGCGTCCGCCACCTCCGGGAGCTGGCGAGCGCCGTGGCGCTGGGCCATCGGGCCACGGTGTTTTTTGTGATACAGATGGCAGAGGTCACAGACTTCGCGCCCAACGATGCGACCCACCCCGCCTTCGGCGAGGCCCTGCGTCAGGCGGTAGCCGCGGGGGTGCAGGCGGCGGCGTATACCTGCCGCGTCGCGCCGGACAGCATTGTGATAGACCGGCCGGTACCGGTGATCTTATAAGGAGAGGGACGATACGATGACATTGCTGGAGATTTTTTTGGTGGGCGTGGGCCTGAGCATGGACGCCTTCGCCGTGGCCATCTGTAAGGGGCTGGCCATGCCCAGGGTGGACCGGAAGCGGACCCTGCTCATTGGCCTGTATTTCGGCGTGTTTCAGGCCGTCATGCCCCTGACCGGATGGCTGCTGGGGTCCCAGTTTGCCCGCCATGTGACGAAGATGGCCCCGTGGATCGCCTTTGTACTGCTGGCCTGGATCGGCGGCAGTATGATCCGCGAGAGCCTGTCCGCAAAGGAGGAAGAAGAGGAGAAACCGGAGCCGGCGGAGCTGCGGCACAGGGAACTTCTGATGCTGGCCATCGCCACCAGCATCGACGCGCTGGCTGTGGGCGTCAGCTTCTCCATGGTGGAGCTGACCGTCTCCATCTACACCGCGGCCGCCCTCATCGGCTGTACCACGTTTGCCATCTCTGCGGCCGGTGTATTCGTGGGCAACCTGTTCGGTGCGCGGTACAAGAACCGCGCGGAATTTGTAGGCGGCGCCATCCTGATCCTCATCGGCCTGAAGATCCTGCTGGAGCACTTCGGCGTCCTGTGAAAGCTGCAAAAGCTCATTGAAAATCGCTGCAAAAAAACAAAAGCGATCCTCGAGCATATCTGCCAAAAGCGTCAAAAAAGGGGGCACGCGCCGCGTGCCCCCTTTTTTTGTACCCTTTGCCCCGCCCGCCTCGTCTCGCCGCGCCGCCCTGCCCTGCCGTGTCCCGCTCCGGCGATTTCTCTTGTCCCGACGCTCGCCGCCGCAGGCGATAAAATTTTACATGGATTTTACAAAACCGATACGTTGGATTTGACATTGACCTGTTACGATGGTATCGGTCAAGAATGTGTAAAATATGAGAATGAGTAAACGGGAGAGAACAATATGAGTATCTTTGATGTGCTGACGATGATCGGCGGCCTGTGCCTGTTCCTGTTCGGCATGGACCTGATGGGCCAGTCGCTGGAGCGCCGCGCCGGCGGCAAGCTGCGGACGCTGCTGGACCGGATGACGGGCCGCGTATTCACCGGTTTTCTGACAGGCCTTGCCATCACGGCGGTGATCCAGAGCTCATCGGCCACCACGGTGATGGTGGTGGGCTTCGTCAACTCCGGCCTGATGACCCTGCGGCAGGCCATAAATGTCATCATGGGAGCAAACGTGGGCACCACGGTGACGGCGTGGCTGCTGAGTTTAGCCGGTATTGATGGGGGAAATGTGTGGGTAAATCTGCTGAAACCCACCTCTTTTACGCCGATCCTGGCCCTGATCGGTATTTTCCTCTACATGAACGGCAAAGATCCGAAAAAACGGGACACCGGCGCCATTCTGCTGGGCTTCGCTACCCTGATGTTCGGCATGGACACCATGAGCGGCGCGGTGGCGGGCCTGCGCGATGTGCCCGCCTTTTCACAGCTGTTCCTGCTGTTCAAAAACCCGCTGCTTGGCGTGCTGGCCGGCGCCGTGCTGACCGGCATCATCCAGTCCAGCTCCGCCTCCGTGGGTATCCTGCAGGCCCTGGCCGTCACCGGTCAGGTCAGCTATGCCGCCGCCATCCCCATCATCATGGGGCAGAACATCGGCACCTGCGTCACCGCACTTTTATCCTCCGTAGGCACCAGTAAAAACGCAAAACGAGCGGCTGTGGTACACCTTTTGTTCAATGTCATCGGCGTGGCGGTGCTGCTGACAGGGTTCTGCGTCGTCAAGGCCATATTCGATCCCGGCATCCTCCACGACAGTGCCACCATGTACGGCATTGCTATCGCCCACTCCTTCTTCAACGTCATCTGCACGGCCATACTGCTGCCCTGCGGTGGGCTGCTGGAAAAATTAGCCATCCGCATCGTGCCGGACGGCCCGCAGGAGCAGGCGGAAAAGCCGGTGGAGCTGGACCAGCGCCTGCTGGCCACGCCGCCGCTGGCGCTCCAGCGCTGCCGCGCCGTGGCGGAGGAGATGGCGGCCTGTGCCGCCGGTGCGCTGGATGCCGCACTGGACAGCTTTGACCACTATACGCCGGAGTTGGCGGAGCGCATCCGCCGCGATGAGCAGCGCTGCGACCACTACGAGGATGTACTGGGTACCTACCTGGTGAAGCTCAGCACTCAGCAGATGGGCGCGGAGGAGAGCGAGGAGGCCACGGAGCTGCTGAAGACTATCGGTGATTTGGAGCGCATTTCCGACCACGCGGTGAACGTGCTGGAATCCGCAGAGGAGCTGCGGGACAAGGGCCTGGCGTTCAGCGGCGCGGCAAAGGAGGAGCTGGCAGTGCTGTCCGGCGCCGTGCAGGATATCCTGTCCAGCGCCGTGCAGGCGTTCCGCAGCAACGATGTGTCCGCCGCCGCTCAGGTGGAGCCGCTGGAGCAGGTCATCGACGCACTGAAGGAACAGATGCGGACGCGGCACATCCTGCGGATGCAGCAGGGCGGCTGCAGCATCGAGGCGGGCTTCGTCTGGTGCGACCTGCTGACGGATCTGGAGCGTACCTCCGACCACTGCTCCAACATCGCCGGCTGCGTTATCGACGCGGCCCAGCACGACCTGAACCTCCACGAGACGCTGCACAACGTGCGCCACAGCGACGGCGACTACCGCCGCCGGTTCAACGCCTACGCGGAAAAATACGCCCTGCCCGCGCCGGAGAAGGCGTGAGCCGAAACAGATGGAAAAAGTCCGTATTCCACCGGGAATACGGACTTTTCGCACAATATCGAGAGGGAGATGCGGCTTTTACAGATGGGCCACGACATCCATGGTGATGCGGGCGGTCAGACCCCACAGCGGGTGGGGCAGACCGTGGTACACCGGCACCTCCATATAATAGGGCCGCCAGAGGTAGTCGGCGGAGATGCCCGCGTCCTCATAGGGGAAGTCGGAGATGGACACCGGCTGGCGGTGGATATACACAGCGGGCGGGTGGTCGCGGAGCCAGGCCAGCGGCACCAGAAAGGTGTCGGCTACCTCCGCTGCACAGGGGCGTATATCGGCCAGCGCAGCGCCGTCCACGCGGCCCAGCACCGGCCGCAGCAGGCAGTTGGAGCGGATGTGCAGGAAGTCCATCTCGCCGATGACCTCCACCGCTTCCGGCGGGATGGACAGCTCCTCCCATGTCTCCCGCAGGGCGCACTGCACCGCCGTTTCGCCGGATTCGGTCTTGCCGCCGGGGAAGCAGACCTCATTGGGCTGCCGGACCGTGGCAGAGCGTATTTCATACAGAAGGCTGGGGCCGTCCGCCGTGTCCACCAGCGGAACCAGCACGGCGGAACCGCCGCGTGCGCCCATCAGGTCGGGCACGTGGCCGGTGTAGGCACGGCGCAGGGAGGAGAGATCCATGGCTTGTACGTCCTTTCTGAAAAAGCTCCCCCGCCGCAAGGCGGGGGGAGTCCGATGGTCCGGCGGAGTGGATCAGCAGCCGCAGCCGCAGCCGTTGCTGGCGTTGTTCCCGCAGCCGCAGCCATTCCCGCAGCCGTTGCCGCAGAACAGGAACAGCAGAATGATGGCGATGATGATCCAGCAGCAGCTGCCGCCGCCAAAGCAGGAATTCTGATTACACATAGTGTGACCTCCTATGAAGAATTGACCGTCTTGCCGGTCTCATTCCCATAGTATGCCGGTCGCGGGAAAGTGTGCCCTTACGGGCGGGAGATACGGTAGCTCAGGGTCAGGAGGGTGTCCACAAAGTGGATGTCCTCGAAGAACACGCCGGGCTCATCGGTAGACAGCTCCACATTGGTAAAGTTCCAGAAGCCGCGGACGCCCAGGGCGATAAGCCGGTCAGCCAGAGACTGGGCCACGTTCTGGGGTACGGTGAGCACCGCCACGTCGGGGTGGTAGTTGGAGACATATTCCTCCAGCTCGTCCATGGCGCGGACAGTGATGCCGCGGATCTCCGTGCCCACAAGGGCGGGAGAGACATCAAAGGCGGAGTCGATGCGGAAGCCTACCTTATCAAAATCAAAGTTCTGCAGCAGCGCGTGGCCCAGGTGGCCGGCGCCGATGACGATGATCTTGTGGCCGCTGTCGATGCCCAGAATGTGGCCGATCTCGGCGCGCAACTCCGCCACGTTGTAACCGTAGCCCTGCTGGCCGAATTCGCCGAAGCAGCTGAGATCCTGGCGGATCTGGGAGGCGGTGATGTCCATCTTTGCGCCCAGAGAGTTGGAGGAGATGCGGACAACACCCTTGTTATACAGGTCGTCCAGATAGCGGTAATAGCGGGGAAGCCGGTGGATCACCGCGTCGGAGATCTTCTGTTTCTTCATACAAAAACCTTCTTTTGGGATAGGATGCGGTGCGGGGGCACCTGAAATATAGTGATATTCTACCGCATGAGGCGATAGTTGTCAACTTTTTTAACAATCTTTTTGAAAAAAGTTTTTTCAATCGCTTTACATCCGGCGGAAGAACTGCTATAATACTCTGGCTGATGGACAGCACACAACCAAATATGCGCCCGTAGCTCAGATGGATAGAGCGTTAGACTCCGACATTTCAGGCGTCTCCAGTTGAGATATGACGCAAAGCCTTGCCACACCTGCGTTTGCGGGAACGGCAGAGAAAAAATGGGTGGTCGTTGACTACTATTTGACGACTATCGCAGAAACCCACAACCAAATATGCGCCCGTAGCTCAGTTGGATAGAGTGACAGACTCCGACGTTTCAGGCGTTTCCAGTTAAGACATGGCGCAAAGCCTTGCCGCGCCTGCGTTTGCGGGAGCGGCAGAGAAAAAATGAGTGGTCGTTGACTACTATTTGACGACTATCGCAGAAACCCACAACCAAATATGTGCCCGTAGCTCAGTTGGATAGAGCGTCAGACTCCGACTCTGAAGGCCGCTGGTTCGAATCCAGTCGGGCATACCATATTAACGAAACGGTATAGATGCGTCTGGCGAAAGGCCAGGCGCATCAACCGTTTCCGGGCTTTTTCAGGCCCGGATTTTTTCTTTCAAACCATAGATGCAAATCGCTGTTTCAGAGCGTCTGCCCCGATTCGAACCGGGCGTTTTCCCTTTTCGGGCAGATGTGTTCAGCCGGTGCCCTTTTTGAACGGCGTTTTTCCCGGATGGCAGCAGCATTTTCTCAAAAAAGAATCATAAAGATTTGAGCGTCGTTTTGTTGGTCCTGACGGACCAATGGAGCGGCGCCCTTTTTCATTTCAAAAAGGGCGCTGGTAGCGCAGCTTGAAAAGAACTACGGAAAAGAAGGAAGCGAAATTATTCAGGACAA
>OIZQ01001069.1_pt1 | contig 11727 bp, 8 predicted proteins | sample 1588491 | NCBI WGS metagenome assembly OIZQ01 (sample SAMN03283262) | human gut metagenome | biome: human-associated habitat; material: feces | host: Homo sapiens | place: USA | collected 2013
TGTTCAATGCCACACGTTTTACTTATGTATGCGTTCTTAACGCTTTACTTCACGCTGCCGTCGGCATTGAACACCGGAAGGGGGGCCAGAAACTTGATGTCCTTGCGCGCCGCGGCATCGCCCTCGGCCAGCACGGACACGCGGCCGGCCACAATGCCGCCCGCCAGCTTCACCAGCTCCTCCATGGCGTGGATAGAGCCGCCGGTGGAGATGACATCGTCCATCAGCAGGATGCGCTTGCCGCGGATCATGTCGGCGTCGTCGCGGCCCAGATAGAGCTTCTGTACGCCGGCGGTGGTGATGGACTTATCCTCCACGTGGATGGGATCAGGCATGTATGCCTTGGGACCCTTGCGGGCGATGAAGTACTTGGCGGCGCCGCTCTGGCGGGCCATTTCGTGGATGAGGGGGATGGACTTGGCCTCGGCGGTCAGCATGTAGTCGTAGCTGTCCTGGTCCACCAGCTTCAGCATTTCCCGGGCACAGGCCACCGTCAGCTCTGCGTCGCCGAAACAGATAAAAGCGCCGATATACAGGTCGTCCGTGACCTTACAGATGGGCAGATCGCGCTGCAGACCGGCCACGGTGATGGGATAAACAGGCATGATTCAAAACTCCTTTTCAGGCGCGGCCGCCATATGGCCGTCTGCCGTCATAGTATGGTCGCACTGCACGAAACAGCAGCAAACCATCGATCAACAAGGGCAAACAGGACTGTCAGCGCGTCTTTCCGGCGCTTTTTGCCCTTTTCGCCTTGGCCTGCGTCAGCAAGCCTGCACCTCAAAAGCCAAAAAACACCTGAAGATCCATCACTGACAGGTGCAAAGCAGCTTTGCCGGAGCAGAAGCGTGCCCGGGCGGGGAAAGACCGGAGGAGGGTACTTGCTGCATCCCCGAGAGTCTTGCCGCTGTATGGGCGTATCACTGCCCGTCAAAGCCGTGCTTGTCTTTGTCGATCGACAGTGTACATTATATTAGCAGCCCGAAAAAAAGTCAAGATTCCGCCGCAATTTTACACGGAAAAGCGGTCACGCTTTGAAGTACGAAAGCACCGGCTGTTTTGTGAAAAATATATCAAATAAGCCGCCGCAGAGTGACGGATTTTTGCTGTGAGTCATTCAACAATATGCACAAAAAAAGCAGGTTTTTTTTTACGGCCCGAAAGGGAGAATTTGGCTGAACACCCCTTGAGAAAAAGGAAAATCGGTGTTATCATCGGGGCAGATGAAGGCGTGGGACACTGCGCCGACATGATTCCGAACGGAACACTTATTTGAGGAGGAATTTAGCTGTGAATAAGTATTTGGCAGACGTTCTGGAGAGCGTCAGAACCAAGCATGGCAACGAGCCTGAGTTCGTACAGACGGTTGAGGAGGTCCTGTCCTCTCTGGAGCCTGTGATCGAGAAGCACCCCGAGTATGAGAAGGTGGACCTGCTGGGCCGCATGGTGGAGCCCGAGCGTATGTTCACGTTCCGCGTGGTGTGGTGCGATGATGCCGGCCAGTGGCATACCAACCGCGGCTGGCGCTGCCAGTTCAACGGCGCTATCGGCCCCTACAAGGGCGGCCTGCGTTTCCAGAAGAACGTGTACGAGGGCATCATCAAGTTCCTGGGCTTCGAGCAGACCTTCAAGAACAGCCTGACCGGCCTGCCCATCGGCGGCGCCAAGGGCGGTTCCGACTTCGATCCTGCCGGCAAGTCCGATGCCGAGGTCATGCGTTTCTGCCAGAGCTTTATGACCGCTCTGTACCGCTACATCGGGCCCGACATCGACGTCCCCGCCGGTGATATGGGCGTGGGCGGCCGCGAGATCGGCTATCTGTACGGCCAGTACCGCCGCCTGAAGGGCGTGTGGGAGAACGGCGTGCTCACCGGCAAGGGCCTGAGCTACGGCGGTTCCCTGATCCGTCCCGAGGCCACCGGCTACGGCGCCATGTACTATCTGCAGGAAGTGCTGAAGCACGAGAATGACACCATCGAGGGCAAGAAGATCGCTATCTCCGGCTACGGCAACGTGGGCTGGGGCATCATGAAGAAGGCATCCCAGCTGGGCGCCAAGGTCACCTATTTCGCCGGCCCCGACGGCTACGTTCACGATCCCGACGGCGTTATCACCGACGAGAAGCTGAACTTCATCCTGGAGATGCGCGCCAAGGATCCCATGCACTGCAAGCCCTATGCTGACAAGTTTGGCTGCGAGTTCGTTGCCGGCGAGAAGTGCTGGGGCGTCAAGGATGTTGACGTGTATATGCCCGCCGCCATGCAGAACGACGTCAAGATGGAGTCCGCTGAGAAGATCGCTGCTTCCGGCGTGAAGTACTACATCGAGGTCGCCAATATGCCCACCACCAACGATGCTCTGAACTTCCTGCGTGCGCAGAAGCACATGATCGTTGCTCCCTCCAAGGCTGTTAACGCCGGCGGCGTGGGCGTCTCCGCTCTGGAGATGGCGCAGAACTCCGAGCGTCTGGTATGGACCGCTGAGGAAGTCGACCATCAGCTGCACAAGATGATGGAGAACATCCACAAGGTGTCCGCCGAGGCCGCCGAGGAGTACGGTCTGGGTTACGATCTGGTGGCTGGCGCCAACATTGCCGGCTTCAAGAAGGTCGCCGAGGCGATGATGGAGCAGGGCTGCTTCTAAGCCGAACGTTTCATCCGGTACGAAAAGTACATAAGAGTACCAAAGTACACCAAAAGGGACCGCTTTTGCGGTCCCTTTTTTATGATTTTCTGAAGTTTTTGCCGAAGCGGTTGACATTTTTTTCAAAAACGGCTTATACTATATCGGACTGTATCGGACGAATTTTCGGTTTTGGGCTGGGCCGCTTTTGAGAGCGGTACAGTACCGGGATTGGAAAAAAAATAGAATTTGCGGCAAAGCGGGGGATGGGCGATACCACAGTTTGACCTTGGAAAAATTTTACAGATGCTGCCGGATCTGGCAGTGCTGGCGGCAGTGTATCTGCTGGTACTGCTGCCCCGCTGGAGGGGACTGGGACACTGTGTACTGGCAGTCCGGACGGTGTTTTTCATCTATCTGGTCTGTGTGCTGGGAGTGACGCTGCTGCCGGTGCTGGCCAATTTGCCGAAATTGGCGGGGAATCACTATGCACTCATGGAGCTGGAGCCCTTCCGTGATCTGCGGAACGGCTACGGCAACGCAGCGCGACAGCTGTCGCTGAACGTTGTGATGACAGTGCCTTTCGGCTTTCTGTGGCCGCTGGTGCGGCGGAAGCGCGGCCTGTGTCGGGCGGTGCTGGCCGCGCTTCTGCTGAGCCTGTGCATCGAGCTGTTGCAGCCGCTTCTGACGACAAATCGCACATCCGACATCACGGATGTCATCGCCAACACGGCTGGTGGACTGGTGGGGTATCTGCTGTTCCTGCCCTTTGGTTCCCGCCTCCTGCATCTCTGCGGCGCGGAAGACCGTCCGCGAAATGTGGACGAAATGCCGGCGAGTGCGGACAATGCGAAGAATGGAGAAGGCGAAAATCAGGATAAATTTTAGTGGCTAACAGAAAGAAAAAGCGAAAGCACCGCATGTGAAGCGCGGTACCCGCCCCACAAAAATAATGCGACAAACCACACAAAAAGTATAATACGGGCGAAATGTAGTGATGCAATGACGGCGCAAAACAGTGGGTTAAGCAGCATAAAAATAGCGCGATAGACTGCATAAAATGGCAGATTGAGCCACATAAGAGAATGTGTATAAAACCGCATAAATATAACCATGCCCTGCCGGCACCATCCGGCAGGGCATGGTTGCGTGCAACTAATTTCCGTTTTTCTTCCGGGAATTTCCGGTTTTATTTCCGGATGTGCTTCATGAGGAAGTTTCAACGGAAAAAGCTGAATATTTATGCGAAATAGATGAATATTAAACAATTTCGATACCGGTAAGCGAAAAGCCGCGCAGCATTTCCCGACGGAAAACGAACGCACAGCCGCTGGTGAATCAGTCGTGCGCACGGAGGCTGGAACAGTCGGACGCATCTGGGGGAAACGCGGCGGATATGGAGGGCTGCGATGAGGCAGCGGCAGAGCGCAAGAGAGCAGAGAGGTCCTTTGCGACAGCCGCAGGTCACGAAGGTGCGGTGGTCTTGAGGCCGTGTGGGTTACGAGAGGGCTGAAAGGCCCTCTGAAAAGAATAGCGGGTCGCGAGAGAGGAGAGACTCGCAATGTCCGTCAGAGCCATCTGGCCATCGCTGCCGTAGGAGAGGTGATCCACGTGAAGTTGACATAACTCGGAGGCGTGGCGATAACCGACTTATCGGCGGTCATCAGGGCGAAGGCGGCCATATCGTCGCCCATCAGCAGGCAGGGGGTGAGACTGCGGTCCTGCGCGATGAGAAAATCACCGCCGTAATCAACTGAGACTGCACGGCGGGCCGCCATTTTCCACGCGATGCAGGCTTGCAGCGCTTCCGCACCGGTCTGCGCCGCGTACCGGATGCCGAGCCGCCGGTGAAGGTACCGGGCCGGAACAGATAGTTGATCTTTTTGCCGTGAAGATACACGGCGGTGGTCTTTGTGAACGCGCCGCTTTGGCAGACGGCGGCGTCACTGCGGCGGTCAACGGTCTGTGAAAAGGGCAGCCGCCGGCCGGAGCGCGGCGGCTGCAGCGCAGACGGCGCAAAAAGTGGTCGGAATGTGCTTTTGCCGGGAGACAGCTTCACGTGCAGGGCGGTGTCCCCCCCTGAAAAGAAATGGGGCTTGCCGGTGATGTGCGCGAAATGAGCGGCGTACCGGTGGCGTGTGGTGGACCGCGTGTCTGCGATTCAGCCGGAACGGGTGTGTTGACGGGGTATTGGATATTCGCAGGGCACGCTGGTCGGCAGGGGGCCTTCCAACGCTTTCCCGCGGTTCGGCTTAGCGGGTGTCAGTCTGGCTCCGAAGAAGTGCCGCTGGGCGGCGAGGGTATGGCGGCGTGCCGGTTGGCACGCTTGGCCGACGCTCGTTGTGTACGCCGCCTTGGTGTGCCGGCCTTCTGCGAAAGGGACATCGCCTGATGGGGTGGACTGTGCTTAGAACGTGTCAGGCCGCCAGGCGTAGGGAAGGAGGGCGGTGACGGCGGCAGACAGCTCACGGAACTGACGGCAGGTCAGGGACTGGCCGCCGTCGGACAGCGCGCAGGCGGGGCGGTCGTGGACCTCCACCATCAGGCCGTCGGCTCCGGCCGCTGCGGCGGCCAGCGCCAGCGGCAGCACCAATTCGCTGCGGCCCGCCGCGTGGCTGGGGTCTACCAGCACCGGCAGGTGGGTGGCCCGCTTCAGCACGGGGATGGCGGACACGTCCAGAGCGGCACGGGCGGCGGACACACCGCTGCGTACACCGCGCTCACACAGGATGACCTGCTCGTTGCCGCCGGAGAGCAGGTACTCCGCTGCCAGCAGGAATTCCTCCACCGTGGCGGAGAGGCCGCGCTTCAGCAGCACGGGGCGGCGCAGCTGGCCCAGCGCTTTCAGCAGCGTATAGTTCTGCATATTGCGGGCGCCGACCTGCAGCACGTCCACATCGGCCAGCAGATCCAGCTGGGAGATATCGGTGATCTCCGTTACCACCGGCAGGCCCGCATCCCGGCCCGCCTGCACCAGCAGGTCCAGACCGGCCTTTTCCAGACCCTGAAAGGTATAGGGCGAGGTGCGGGGCTTGAAGGCGCCGCCCCGCAGCAGTTGGGCGCCGGACTCCTTCACCGACTGGGCCACCGCGGCCATCTGGGGCGCGGACTCCACGGCGCAGGGCCCTGCGATCATGCAGAATTTTTCACCGATTTTTGCATCGCCCACGGCAACCACGGTATTGGCGGGGTGGGCGGCGCGGCCTGCCAGACGATAGGCGGGGGTGAGACGGCGCACCTCCTGCACGTAGGGGAGCCCTTGGAGCATATTGGGGTCGAGACGCCACGTGTCGCCCACCAGCGGCAGAAGGATGCCGTTGGGACCGGCGACGCAGCCGCCCTTGACGTTCTGGGCGGCCAGCTGGGCCAGAAGCTGGCGGATGGCCGCCTCCGGCGTTCCTGTTTTGATAACGATGACCATGTGTGCCTCCTGAAAAAATATCTCGGGCTATTATACCGTTTTCTGCCGCTTTTTGCAATCCGGCAGTTCCGCTTATTGACAGAAAATCCGGAAAGCGATTATACTATTCTGTAGTATCATCGCATCAAGGAGTCTGGCGGGCCCGCAGTGGGCCGCCGCAGCTGTGGAGGGAAAGATGGAAAGACAATTTACGCTGAGCTGCTGCTCTACCGTGGATCTGCCGTACAGCTATATGGAGAGCAGAGACATCCCCGTGCTGTTCTACACCTACGTGGTGGACGGCGTGGAATATGACGACGACATGGGCCGCGACCCCGAGGCACTGCCCCGCTTCTACCGGTTCATTCGGGAGGGGAAGCTGCCCCAGACCAGCCAGATCAACGTGGCTGCCTACACGGAATTCTTCGAGAGACTGCTGCAGAAGGGCGACCTGCTGCACATCGCGTTTACGTCCGGCCAGTCCGGCTCGGTACATAACGCCTTTCTGGCGGCGGAGGAGCTGCGGGCCAAATATCCGGAGCGGAAGCTGGTGGTCATCGACTCGCTGTGCTCCTCCTCGGGCTACGGCCTGCTGGTGGACAGCGCCGCCGACCTGCGGGATCAGGGCAAGTCCCTGGAGGAGGTGGAGCAGTGGGTGCTGGCGCACCGGAATCGGGTGCATCACCAGTTCTTCAGCAGCGATATGACCCAGTTCCGGCGGACGGGCCGCGTGTCCGGCGCGGCGGCCACCGTAGCCACGGTGCTGAACATCTGCCCCATCATGCGGCTGGACGACACCGGCTCCATCAAGGCGTACAGCAAGGTGCGGGGCAAGAAGAAGGCTGTGGAGGTGACGGTGGAGACCATGGCGCAGTGCGCTGAGGGCGGCGCGGACTACGACGGCAAGTGCTTCGTGTGCCACTCCCAGTGTCCGCAGGACGCGCAGCTGCTTATCGACGCCATCGAGCAGCGGTTCCCCAAGCTGAAGGGACGCATCCGGCTGTGCGACATCGGCACCATCATCGGTTCCCACGCGGGGCCGGGTACCGTGGCGGTGTTCTTCTACGGAAACGAGCGGCCCAAGATGGCGTGACAAAGCGAAAGAGCAAAAAAGAGACGCGGCGGGAGCCGTGTCTCTTTTTTTGCGGCGGGGGAGAGGGCCGGGCTGCGCGGCACGGGTATGGAAACGGAGCGGGCGGCAGATAATACACGGGAAAAGAAAGCGTTATCGGATAAGTAGAATAACGATATGCCCACAGTAAGGGTTGCAGAAAAGCTGAAAATATTGTATAATAACTAAAAAATTTTTAGCTACTTTCACATCGGCGGGGCTGCCCGCCGCAGGAGGGAGAACGATATGGCCACTTTCACCGTGAATGGACAGACCGTCGTCGTCGAGAAAAATCAGAAGCTCATCCGCTATCTGCGGGACACGCTGCACCTCACCTCCGTGAAGGACGGGTGCAGCGAGGGCGCCTGCGGCACGTGCCACGTGCTCATCGATGGCAAGCCTACCAAGGCGTGCATCCCCCAGACGGACAAGCTGGAGGGCAAGACCATCGTGACGGTGGAGGGACTCAGCGACTGGGAAAAGAAAGTCTACACCTTCGCCTTCGGTGAAGCAGGCGCCGTGCAGTGCGGCTTCTGCATCCCGGGCATGGTCATCTCCGCCAAGGGGCTGCTGGACGTGAATCCGGAGCCGACCCGCGAGGAGGCGGCCTTCGCCATCCGCAATAACATCTGCCGCTGCACCGGCTATGTGAAGATCATCGACGGCATCCTGCTGGCGGCGAAAATCTTCCGTGAGGGGAAGATCCCTGCGGCCAGCGCCGACGACTGGCAGGTGGGCAGCCGCGTCCACCGGCTGGACGTGGAGGAGAAGGTGCTGGGCTGCGGGCAGTACCCCGACGACGTGTACGTGGACGGTATGTGCTACGGCGGCGCGGTGCGCAGCCAGTACGCACGGGCGCGGGTGCTGAGCATCGATACGTCTAAGGCGGAGGCCATGGAGGGCGTGGTGTGCGTGCTGACCCAGAAGGACATCCCGGGGAAGGTCAACGTGGGCCATCTGAAGAAGGACCAGCCTACGCTCATCGGCATCGGAGAGCTGACCCACTATCTGGGCGACGCGGTGGCGCTGGTGTGCGCCCGGGATCAGGAGACACTGGAGGCCGCCAAGAAGCTGGTGGAGGTGGAGTATGAGGTGCTGCCGGCGGTGCATGATCCCGCTGAGGCGGCGGCACCCGACGCGCCGCTGGTATTTGAAGAGGAAGAGAGCAACGTGCAGGCCTACAAGCACGTGTCCCGCGGGGACGCGGCGGGGGCCATCGCCAAGTCGAAATACGTACTGACGGAGAAGTTCCATACGCCCTGGACGGAGCATGCATTCCTGGAGCCGGAGTGCTGCGTGGCGCTGCCGCTGGACAACGGCGGCGTGAGGCTGCTGACCACGGATCAGAGCTCCCACACCACCATGCACGAATGCGCGTCCATGCTGGGCGTGGACTATGAGCACTGTCAGGTGCAGAATATGCTGGTGGGCGGCGGCTTCGGCGGCAAGGAGGACATGTCCGTGCAGCACCACGCGGCCCTGATGGCCTACGTGGCGCGGGTGCCGGTGAAGGTGAAGCTCAGCCGGCAGGAATCCATTCTGGTCCACCCCAAACGCCACAGCATGGACATGGAGTTCACCATGGGCTGCGACGAAAACGGTATCATCCAGGGCGTGAAGGCCAGCGTGGTGTCCGATACCGGCGCGTTCGCGTCGCTGGGCGGGCCGGTGCTGGAGCGGGCCTGTACCCACGCGGCGGGACCCTACGCCTATGAGAATTTTGAGATCGAGGGCTGGGCGTACTACACCAACAATCCGCCTGCCGGTGCGTTCCGGGGCTTCGGCGTGACCCAGACCTGCTTCTGCACGGAGACGCTGCTGAACCAGATGGCGGATCTGGTGGGAATCAGTCCCTGGGAGATCCGCTATCGCAACGCCATCCGGCCGGGAGGCGTGCTGCCCAACGGCCAGATCGTGGACGAATCCACCGGCCTCGTGGAGACGCTGGAGGCCATCAAGCCCGCCTATGACGCAGCGGTGGCGGCAGGAGACCCGGTGGGCATCGCCTGCGCCATGAAGAATGCCGGTGTGGGCGTGGGTATCCCTGACTGGGGACGCTGCAAGCTCATCGTGGAGGACGACGGGAAGATACACATCTACACCGGCGCCAGCTGCATCGGGCAGGGGCTGGGCACCGTGCTGGTACAGACGGTGGTGACGTGTACCGGGGTGAAGCGCGAGGACGTGGTGTACGAGCGCAGCAATACGTGGATCGCGCCGGACTCCGGCGACACCTCCGGCAGCCGCCAGACGCTGGTGACGGGCGAGGCTACCCGCCGCGCCTGTGAAAAGCTGAAGGCTGAGCTGGACAGTGGAAAGACTTTACAGCAGTTGGCGGGACAGGAGTTTTACGGAGAGTATCTGGCCAAGACCGATCCGCTGGGCGCGGATGTGCCCAACCCCGTGAGCCATGTGGCCTACGGCTACGCCACCCAGATGTGCATCCTGGACCGCGAGACGGGGAAGATCAGGAGGATGGTGGCCGCCCACGACGTGGGCAAGGCCGTGAACCCCCTCAGTGTGGAGGGACAGATCGAGGGCGGCGTGGTGATGTCCATGGGCTATGCCCTGACGGAGCAGTATCCCATCGACGAGAATTGCAGACCCACCGCCAAGTACGGTACGTTGGGGCTGTTCCGCGCCAACCAGCTGCCGGAGCAGGAGATCGAGGCCATCGTGGTGGAGAAGCCGGGCCTGAATGTGGCCGGAGGCGCCATCGGCATCGGCGAGATCACGTCCATCCCCACGGCGCCGGCCATCGCCGATGCCTACTACCGGTGGGACGGGGAACGGCGGCTCGAACTGCCGCTGGCGCACACGCCCTACGCCAGAAAGAAGTAAAAAACAGGCCACAGCGGTGCTGCGGCCTGTGGGAAGATGACCTGTGGGAAGATGACCTGTGGGAAATGGATAGAGACGCTGGGCGCGCCAGCGGTGCGCACGGCGCTGCCGCGCCGGGAAATGCGCGGGCGTGCCGGTGCGGCCCGAGGGGCGCGGTTCAACCGGGGCGCGTGACGGGCGGGTCTACCGCTCCCGCGCGATCAAAGCGTCCAGAGCGGCGCGGGTGTCCACGTCCGCCAGCTGGCGGGCGGGCACGTCGTACAGCAGCAGGGCGTCCTCGTGACGGCGGATGACCGTGCTGCCGCCGTGGTCCTCCCGCAGCGCCCGCAGCTCCGGAAAGAAGCGGGCGGGGAACAGGCAGGGGTTGCCGCGGACACCGTTGTGGCCCAGCGCCACGATGTGGGACGGGTGCCGGCGGTAGAGATCCACCAGCTCCGCCACGCTGGCCTGCCGCAGCAGGGGCTGGTCCGACACCAGAAACAGTGCGGCATCGCAGTCCTGAAGGGCGTCCAGGCCCAGAGAGATGGTATGACTGATGCCCCAGTCGGGGTGTTGATTTTCAACGGGCGTAAAGGAAAAGCGCCTTGCAGCCTCCGCGGCCTCCGGATGTTGGGTGACTACCACTACCTGCGCAAAGCAGGCGGGAGGGACTGCCTCCAGTGCGCGGCACAGGAGGGTCTTGCCGTCTATCTGAGCGGCCAGCTTATTGGTCCCGAAGCGGGACGCGCTGCCGGCGGCCATGACGACGCAGCCGATGCGCGGTTTTTCCATGGGATGCACCTCCGTGGTGTGGTTTTGACGGTAGTATACCCGCAAAACGGAAAAGCTGTCAAGAAATACGGCGTTATATCGCAAGTAGGATAACGAAAATGCCTTTTCAAATCCACGGGTTTGTGATAGGATAATAGAGATATCAGTATGGCTGATGGCAGCCATTTGCGTAGCTGTTACCGAGTCAAATCTCGTTTACAAGGAGGAGTACCGGAATGGGTGAGGTAGGAAAGAGCCAGGTCCGCGTGGACGCTTTCGACAAGGCCACGGGACGGACCAAGTATTATGAGGATCTGATGCCCCGAAACGCGCTGTACGTGCGGATCAAGCACGCGGAGATCGCCCACGGCTTCGTGAAGTCCGTGGATACCAGCGCCGCCGAGGCCATCGACGGCGTGGTGAAGGTCATCACCTGCTTCGACGTGCCGGACATCACCTTCCCCACGGCGGGCCATCCATGGTCCATGGACCCGGGCCATCAGGACGTGGCCGACCGCCATCTGCTGAACCGCCACGTGCGGTACTGGGGCGACGATGTGGCGGTGGTCATCGCGGAGGACGAGGTGTCCGCCATGCAGGGCGTGCGGGCGCTGAAGGTGGAGTACGACGTGCTGCCCTTCGTGCTGGACGCCCAGAAGGCCATGGAGGAGGGGGCGCCCCAGCTTCACGAGAACTATCCCCACAACATCCTGAAGCACACGGATATGCGCAAGGGCGATTATCAGGCCGCCATCCGGGAGCCCGGGCTCATCAGGGTGGAGGGCTGGTACGACACGCCCACCGTGCAGCACAGCCATATCGAGAACCACGGATGCTTTTCCTACGAGGAGAACGGCCGCATCGTGGTGGTGTCCTCCACCCAGATCCCCCACATCATTCGCCGCATCGTGGGGCAGGCGCTGGGCCGCCCTTGGGCGGACATCCACATCATCAAGCCCTATATCGGCGGCGGCTTCGGCAACAAGCAGGACGCCCTGTACGA
>OIZQ01001070.1_pt1 | contig 11725 bp, 10 predicted proteins | sample 1588491 | NCBI WGS metagenome assembly OIZQ01 (sample SAMN03283262) | human gut metagenome | biome: human-associated habitat; material: feces | host: Homo sapiens | place: USA | collected 2013
GTACCCAGCGCGTGACCGCTGCCAACGCCTCCGGCATCAACGACGGCGCTGCCGCCATCGTGCTGGCCTCCGGCGAGGCTGTTGAGAAGTACGGCCTGAAGCCCATGGTCAAGCTGATCGGCTGGGGCCAGGGCGGTGTTGATCCCAAGATCATGGGTGTCGGCCCCGTTGTGGCTTCCCGCGCTGCTATGGCTAAGGCTGGCGTGTCCATCGAGGACATCGATCTGGTCGAGGCTAACGAGGCTTTCGCTGCTCAGTCCATCGCTGTGGCCCGCGAGCTGCACTTCGACATGAGCAAGGTCAACGTCAACGGCGGCGCCATCGCTCTGGGCCATCCCGTTGGTGCTTCCGGCGCCCGTATCATCGTCACCCTGATCCACGAGATGCTGAAGCGTCCCGAGGCCAAGAAGGGTCTTGCCACCCTCTGCATCGGCGGCGGCCAGGGCGTTGCCACCGTGTTCGAGAAGTGCTGAGAAGCGCCTGCCGACTTCTGAAAATAAGGGGACCTCTTTTGAGGTCTCCTTTTTCTTCTGCGCCCATAAGGACCGCCTTCTTATCTCCCTGCACCGTGCGGCCCGACACACGCGGTCATGTGACCGAATGCGGTGCGCTTGCTTTTTTGCAGTCACTGTGCTACACTGATAAACAGGAGATCATTCCCCTTTGCGGAATCTATTTTTCTTGGAAAGGATATCATATACTATGGATGTGAAAGAAATTCTCCGTCACGTTGACCATACCCTGCTCGCCCCCACCGCCACCTGGGAGGAGATCCGCCAGATCTGCGACGACGGCATCAAGTACGGCTGCGCGAGCGTCTGCATCCCGCAGACCTACGTCGCCCACGCCGCGCACTACATCGCCGAGCAGCAGCACTACGGCTTCGGTCAGCTGCCCGTGTGCACGGTCATCGGCTTCCCCAACGGCTACGTTCCCAGCGGCATCAAGTGCATGGAGGCCGAGTCCGCCGTAGCCGACGGCGCGACCGAGATCGACATGGTCATCAACCTCGGCTGGGTCAAGGAAGGCCAGTACGATAAAATCTTGCAGGAGATCAATTCCGTGAAGATCTCCTGCCACGGCAACATCCTCAAGGTCATCATCGAGACCTGTATGCTCACGGACGAGGAGAAGATCAAGCTCTGCGAGGTCGTGTCCAACTCCGCGGCGGACTATATCAAGACCTCCACCGGCTTCGGTGGGGGCGGCGCGACGCGCGAGGACGTAGCGCTCATGGCGGCGCATATGACGAACGGCAAGAAGATCAAGGCCGCCGGCGGCATCGCCAATTTGCAGGACGCGGAGGACTTCCTCAAGCTCGGCGCGGACCGTCTCGGCACCAGCCGCATCGTCAAGGCCGTCAAGGCGATGGAGAAAGGAGAATAAGCCATGTCAACCCCTCACAACAATGCCCAAAACGGCGATTTCGCCAAGACCGTGCTCATGCCCGGCGACCCCCTCCGCGCGAAGTTCATCGCGGAGACCTTTCTGGAAAATCCGCAGCTTGTCAACAACGTCCGCGGTGTACAGGGCTACACCGGCACCTACAAGGGCGTGCGCGTGAGCGTGATGGCGAGCGGCATGGGTATCCCGTCCATCGCCATCTATTCCAACGAGCTCTACACCCACTACGGCGTGGAGAACATCATCCGCGTCGGCTCTGCGGGCGCGATGCGCGCGGACATGGAGCTCGGCAGCGTGTGTGCCGGCATGGGTGCCTGCACCAACTCCAGCTTTGCCGACCAGTATGAGCTGGGCGCCACCTACGCTCCCATCTGCAATTATGACCTGCTCGCCGCCGCAGTCGAGAGCGCGAACGAGCTGGGCGTGAAGATGCCCGTCGGCAATCTCTATTCCTCCGACACCTTCTATGACGCGGCGGGCCGCAACGCCCGCTTCGGCAAGATGGGCATTCTCGCAGTCGAGATGGAGGCCGCCGGTCTCTACTGCACCGCCGCCTACGCCGGCAAGCGCGCGCTTGCCATCTGCTCCATCTCCGATAACCTCGTCACCGGCAAGGAGCTTTCCGCCGACGAGCGGCAGACCACCTTCACCAACATGATGAAGATCGCGCTCGAGGTCGCGGTCAAGATGGAGAACAAAGAATAAGGAGCGTTTTCCCCATGCGAGTCATCGACATTGAAAACATCACCGAGGCCATGCGCGACGACACGCGCTTTGTCCTGCGCTGCGAGGAGGTCTTTCACGACAAGATCAGCGCCGCCGCGGCGAGCATCCTGATGAACAAGAGCCAAAAGCCGCTCGTCTGCCTGACCGGCCCGAGCGGCAGCGGCAAGACCACCACCGCCATGCGCCTGAAGGCGTACCTGGAAAACCTCGGCGTGAAGGTGTGCCTGCTGAGCATGGATAATTTCTTCCTGCCGCTCGCCGACCGTCCGCCGGAGCTGACGGACTGGGAATCCCCCCTGTGCGTGAACCGCGACCTGCTCATCGACTGCATCCACCGCCTGTCCGACGGCGAGGAGGTCGAGCTGCCCGTCTATGATTTCAAGAGCGGCACCACCGGCAGCTGGTTCAGGATGCAGGGCGACCGCGACGCCGTTATCATCGCCGAGGGCATCCACATGCTCAACCCGCTGATCTTCGACCGCGTGCGCGACATGGCGACCGGCGTTTACGTTGCGCCCCGCACGCGCATCATCACCACGCACGACAAGATCGTCCGTCCCGAGCAGCTGCGCGTGGCGCGCCGCATGATCCGCGACTATCAGGGCCGCGGGCACTCCCTGCGCCAGACGGTCGAGCGCGCCGAGAGCGTGGACCGCGGCGAGCGGAACTATATCATGCCCAATAAGCCCAACGCGGGCATCCACATCGACACCTTCCACGACTACGAGCCGTGCATCCTCGCGCGCTATCTCAAGGAGATCCCCGAGTTCTACACCCAGCTTGACGACGCCTTCATCGACGAGCACGGGCTGACCGACCTCTTCGAGGTCGTCAACTCCGTTCCGCCGCTCAAAACCGATTACGTCCCGCGCGACTCCATCGTGCGCGAGTTCGTCGGCGGCAGCATTTTCCAATACTGAGCCGAGAAAGACCGCGAATGCGGTCTTTCTTTTTTGTGCGCCTTAACCATGAAAGATTTGCCAAAAATTCACACTTTTCAGCAAATATGACTTGCCCTTTTGAAAAAATCTTGCTATAATACGCTCGAAGTCATGTCCATGATATGATTTCAAAAAATTGTAAGGAAGGTTTGCACTATGAAGAAGTTCTTTGCTCTTCTTCTCTCCCTGGCTATGGTCCTCGCGCTCGTAGCCTGCGGTCAGAAGGACCCCACCCCCGACACGCCCGATACGCCCGACGATCCCCAGACTAAGGTCGAGTACAAGGTCGCCATGATCACCGACTACGGTGACATCACCGACCAGTCCTTCAACCAGACCACCTATGAGGCCTGCAAGGCGTTTGCCGAGGACAACAGCATCGAGTTCAGCTACTTCAAGCCCGCCGGCGATAACACCGCCGACCGTGTCGCCATGATCGAAAAGGCCGTTGACGAAGGCTTCAACGTCATCGTCATGCCCGGCTATGCCTTCGGCGGCGCCATCGTTGAGGCCGCTCCCGAGTTCCCCGATGTGAAGTTCATCGCGCTCGACGTCGCCGCCGGCGATCTGCTTGAGACCGCCGTTGCCAAGGCCGGCGAGAGCTACGACTATACCCCCGAGAATTGGGACCTCAACAAGTACGTTGACATGAGCAATGTCTACTGCGCGGTCTATCAGGAAGAGCTCTGCGGCTACATGGCCGGTTACGCGGCTGTGAAGCTCGGCTATAAGAACCTCGGCTTCCTCGGCGGCATGTCCGTTCCCGCGGTCGTCCGTTACGGCTACGGCTTCGTGCAGGGCGTTGACGCCGCTGCCGCCGATCTGGGCCTCACCGATGTCAAGCTCAACTACATCTACGGCGGCCAGTTCTTCGGCGATGCCGACATCACCGCTGTGATGGATACCTGGTATCAGGGCGGCACCGAGGTCGTCTTCGCCTGCGGCGGCGGCATCTACACCTCCGCGGTTGACGCTGCCAAGAAGGTGGGCGCCAAGGTCATCGGCGTTGACGTCGATCAGGCGGGTGTCATCGCCAAGTATGCCGGCGTGGACGGCATGACCGTCACCTCCGCCATGAAGGGCCTCTATCCCGCGACCTACGACACCCTCACCGATGTCATCGTCAACGGCAACTGGGACAAGTATGTCGGCAAGATCGAGACGCTGGGCCTTGTCTCCGGCACCGATCCCGAGGCGAACTACGTCCAGATCCCCATGGGCGACGGCACCCAGTGGTCCGACAGCTTCACGCAGGACGACTATAAGGCCATGGTGAAGGATATGTTCGACGGCAAGATCACCGTCAGCAACAACACCAGCAGCGATGTTAGTGCTGCCGACTTCGCCACCGTCATCACGGTCGACGATCAGGGCTCCATCAAGGGCTAAGCGCTTTATCGCAAGTACATACGGAGAGACGGGCACCTGCCCGTCTCTCTTTTTTTTCCGAAAAACGAAAAAATCATACGATTTTGCCAAATTGACTTTGCTTTATCGGCACAGGTATAGTATACTGTAAGATATTCATGGTTTCCGTCCCCGCACATCCCCAACGCGGCGGGCCATCAAAACGGAAGGAGGGCGAAACATCTTGGGATCACCGTATGCCATTGAGATGCTCAACATCACCAAACGATTCCCCGGTATTATCGCCAACGACAACATTACGCTTCAGCTCAAAAAGGGCGAGATCCATGCCCTGCTGGGCGAAAACGGCGCAGGCAAATCCACGCTCATGAGCGTGCTCTTCGGTCTGTACCAGCCCGAGGAGGGCGTCATCAAAAAGGATGGACAGGTCGTGTCCATCAAGGACCCGAACGATGCCAACGCGCTTGGCATCGGCATGGTCCACCAGCACTTCAAGCTGGTGGAATGCTTCACCGTGCTCGACAACATCATCATGGGCGTGGAGCCCACGAAGCACGGCTTTCTGCAAAAGGCCGAGGCCCGCGAAAAGGTCCTCGCCCTGAGCGAGAAGTACGGCCTGCACGTTGACCCCGACGCGCTCATTGAGGACATCACCGTCGGTATGCAGCAGCGCACCGAGATCCTCAAGATGCTCTACCGCGAAAACGAGATTCTGATCTTCGATGAGCCGACCGCCGTCCTCACCCCGCAGGAGATCGACGAGCTCATGCAGATCATGCGCAACCTCGCCGCCGAGGGCAAGAGCATCCTCTTCATCTCCCACAAGCTCGCCGAGATCATGGCGGTCGCGGACCGCTGCTCGGTGCTGCGCAAGGGCAAGTACATCGGCACGGTCGAGACCGCCAATACCACAGCGGAGGAGCTGTCCGCCATGATGGTCGGCCGCAGCGTCAGCTTCCATGTAGACAAGAAGCCGTCCGAGCCCGGCGAGGACGTGCTCGAGGTGGAGGGCATGACCATGGCCTCCAAGCTCCACAAGAACAATGCCGTCAAGAACGTTTCGCTCAAGGTCCGCCGCGGCGAGATCGTCTGCCTTGCCGGTATCGACGGCAACGGCCAGACGGAGTTCGTCTACGGTCTGACCGGCCTGGAGCCGCTCGTTTCCGGCTCCGTCAAGCTCTGCGGTAAGGACATCACCCATGCGTCCATCCGCCAGCGCAGCGTGATGGGCATGAGCCACATCCCTGAGGACCGTCACAAGCACGGCCTTGTGCTCGACTATTCGCTCGAGGACAACATGGTGCTCCAGCGCTACTTTGAGCCGGAGTTCACCGACAAGGCGGGCTTCCTGCGCCGCAGGAACATCCGCACCTACGCCGAAAAGCTCATCGACCAGTACGACGTCCGTTCCGGTCAGGGCCCGATCACCATTGCCCGCAGCATGTCCGGCGGCAACCAGCAGAAGGCCATCGTCGCCCGCGAGATCGACAAGGATCCCGAGCTGCTCGTCGCCGTGCAGCCGACCCGCGGTCTGGACGTCGGCGCCATCGAATACATCCACCGCCAGCTCGTCGCGCAGCGCGACGAGGGCAAGGCGGTCCTGCTCGTGAGTCTGGAGCTGGACGAGGTCATGGACGTGCCCGACCGCATCCTCGTGATGTATGAGGGCGAGATCGTCGGTGAGCTCGACCCGAAAAAGACCACGCAGGAGGAGCTGGGCCTCTACATGGCAGGCGCGAAGAGAGATGAGGTGAAGGCATGAAAAAGAATATTTTCAAAAGCGGCGGCTTCCAGTCGCTGCTGGCCTCCCTCCTGTGCATCGTGCTGGGACTGTTCCTCGGCTACCTTGTGCTGCTGCTCATCAATCCCGCGGGTGCGGGCGAGGCCATTCTTACGGTCATCAAGAACTTTATGACCTACAACCGCCCCGCCTCGCAGCTGAAATATTTCGGCAATACGCTCGTCAAGACCGCGCCGCTGCTGATGTGCGCGCTGGCGATCCTGTTTGCCTACAAGGTGGGCCTCTTTAACATCGGTGCAGCCGGACAGTACTGCGCCGGCGTGGCGCTGAGCCTGTACGCGGCGCTCGGCCTCGGCTGGAGCTGGCTTCCGTGTATGCTGCTCGCCATTTGCGGCGGCGCGATCCTCGGCAGCATTTCCGGCCTGCTCAAGTCCTACTGCAACGTCAACGAGGTCATTTCCGGCATCATGCTCAACTGGATCGTGCTGTATCTGACCAATATGCTCCTCACCACGGTGAAGGAGGACGCCAGCCCCTACACCAAGGTGCTCGCACACATCAACGAATCCGCCGTGCTGCCCTCGCTGGGGCTCGGCGCGCTGTTCAACAACAACCAGTACGTCGGTCTCGCGATCCCGCTGTCCGTGCTGATGGCGATCCTCGTGTGGGTCGTGCTGGAAAAGACGAAGTTCGGCTATGAGCTCAAGGCTACCGGCTACAACAAGAATGCCGCCAAATACTGCGGCATGGCCGAAAAGCGCAACATCATCCTCAGCCTCATGATCTCCGGCGCGCTCGCCGGCATGGGCGCGGCGATGCTCTACCTCACCGGATATGAGCAGTGGCAGTGCTCCACCTCCTCCGTCCCCGCGATGGGCTTCAACGGCATCGCCGCGGCCTTCCTCGGCGGATTGAACCCCATCGGCACCGTGCTCGCCTCGTTCTTTATCCAGCACATCACGGCGGGCGGCGCGTATGTGGATAAGTCCATGTACTGCGCGCAGATCTCCGATCTGATCTCGGCGCTCATTATCTATCTCTGCGGCTTCGTGCTGTTCATGAAGCACGCGATGAATTCCTACGCGGCCAAGCGTGAGGAGAAGGCGGCATTGAAGGCCAGGGCAGCCGAAGCGCAGGCCCGGGCTGAGGCCGGGAAAGGAGGCGATCAGTAATGGTACTGCTGCTGCAATACACCCTGATCTTCGCTTCCGTGCTGATCCTGGTCGCCCTCGGCGGCTGCTTCGCGGAGCACTCCGGCGTCATCAACCTCGGCCTTGAGGGCATTATGATCATGGGCGCCCTCGGCGGCGCGCTGGCGATGCGCTACATTTCGCCCAATGTGCCCGCCATCGTGATGATCCTCGGCGTTCTGGCTATTTCGGCGTTGGTCGGCATGATTTATTCCTGCCTGCTGGCCGTGGCCTGCATCAACTTCAAGGCGGACCAGACGCTTGTCGGCACCGCGCTGAATCTGCTCGGCACCGCGGGCGCGACGGTCATCGTCAAGGCCATCAACACCGCGGCGAATCCCGACGACGTTTCCTCCATCGTGCAGTATGCCGGTGCGAAGAAGGCGTTCACCGTCAATCTCGGCTCGTTCGAGTTCAGCTGGTTCATGCTCGTGACCGCGCTGCTGCTCGCCGCGTCCTACGTCCTGCTCTATAAGACCCGCTTCGGCCTGCGCCTGATGGCGTGCGGCGAGCATCCGCAGGCGGCGGACAGCGTGGGCATCAACGTCTACAAGATGCGCTGGGCGGGCGTGCTGATCTCCGGCTTCCTTGGCGGCATCGGCGGCATCGTGTTCATCACCGCCGGCGTTTCCGAATGGCGCTTTGAGTACGGCGTGGCAGGCTTCGGCTTCCTGTCCCTCGCGGTCATGATCTTCGGACAGTGGAAGCCCCAGCGCATCGCGCTCGCGGCGCTCCTCTTCGGCCTGTTCCGTGCGCTTTCGAATGTCTACATGGGCTTTGGCTTCCTCACGGCGATGAACATTCCCAGTCCGGTGTACAACATGATGCCTTATATCATCTCTCTCATCGTGCTGGCGTTCACCTCCAAGCGTTCCCGCGCTCCCAAGGCGGAGGGCATCCCCTACGACAAGGGCCAGCGCTGAGAACCCATCAACACAGCAAAAAAGCAGCGGCTGCGATGCAGCCGCTGCTTTTTATCCGTCGCTTCCGTTTACCATGCATGCTTGGTACGGGATTGCGCCTCGGTCATGCCGAAGAAGCTCATGTCCACGCGCGTTCCCTGATCGCCCCAGGTCGTGTCGATGTGATAGGTCTTGCCGTCGAGCTCCGCGACGGTCCAGATGTGGTCGGTGTTCATAAGCGCGGTGCACTCGATGCCCTCGAGCCGCAGCAGGAGGTCGTATGCTCCCGTGTAGCCGTCGCAGACGGCTACGCCGTCCACCAGCGCGCTGTACGCCAGATGACTCAGGGAGCTGCTGGAGACGGTCCCCTCATCGTAGACGCAGTTGTTGCACAGCCAGACGTAGTAGGCCCGCGCCAGCTCATACTGCGTCATGTCGCCCGTCAGATAGCCGCTCTCCCACAGCGCGTCGTGGACGAGGATCGCGCGGGCGAGCGTCTCCTCACGGTATTTTTTGAGTTGCGCGCTGTCGCAGGCTGTGGAGGAGAAGGTCAGCAGTACCTTGCCGGAGGAATAGCTGCGGCAGGAGGTGGAGTTGTACATCTGCTCGCAATGGCGCTTGACGCCGACCGTAAAGGCGCGGGTGAGCTTTGCGACCTCCTCGTTGGTCAGCGTACGGTCATATTGCAGAGTGATGCTGTCGGCGCCGTCGTGGAGCATCTTTCGGATCAGCGCGTCGATGGCGTTGGCGTCGTCGGCTGCCGGCGCGGCGGAGACCTCGGCAGGCGCCGCGATCAGGTCGCCCCAGGTCGTACCGGCGGCGGAGCGATAGGAAAGATTTTGCCACGAGAGCGTCAGGCGCGCGGACGGCTCGACCATGCGCACGACCAGCGCCGCGAGCTCGCTGCGCCTGAGCGTATCATTCGGATGGAAGGAGCCGTCCTCGTCCACGCCGCCCACGATGCCCCATTTGTAGAGCCGGAGAATATCGCTCTGATAGGGCGTGTAATCGTCCACATCGGTGATGCGGCGGTGCGAGGCATAGCCGACGGTCACGGCCTCGGCGTTGCGCTCGTCGTAGCACTCCGCGCTGAGCGCGGAGGCCAGCACGCCTGCCATCTGCGCGCGTGTCGCGGCCTCCGGATAGTGGCCGTCAAGCTCGTCGCCGAGGCATTTCTCAGCCTTGAGATAGCGCACATAGGGCTGGTACCAAGCCTCGCCGGCTGCCGCCGTGGGGATCGCCGCACCGCGCTCAAGCGCGTGCAGACGCGCGGCAAAGGTCACCAGCTCGGCAATGGTGACGCTCCCCTCCGGCGCGTAAGCGCTGCTGCTCACGCCCTCGGTCAGACCGTATTCGTACAGCGCAGCGACGGCGTCGTGATACCACGCCGAGGCGTCCACATCCGTGAAGCGCCCGTCGTAGCTTCGCGTGCGCGCAAAGGGGGAGAGCGTGTCCGCCTTCTCCGCCGAAGGAGCGGGCGCGGGGACGTCCGCTGTCACGTCCTCCGCCTGCGCGGCGGTGGAGAGCAGCAGGGTAAAGATGCAGAGGAAAAGCAAAAGCCGTTTTTTCATGGTGCTTACTCCTTATCTCGTCAGGGGACGAGGATATCCATGTCCTCCAGCGTGAGCGCCTCATTATAGGGATTGAGGGCCTCGTTGACCAGGTCGCAGGTCGCCTGCGCGTCGAGCACATAGACCGACTGCTTGTTGTAATAACCGGAGCCGTCGCCGGGGAGCGTGGCAAAGTGGATGTTTTCGGTGCCGATGTTCAGCGCCTCGTTGCCGAGCCAGACGAGGTTGCCGGTCGTGAGGTCGGTCTTGACGTAGGTGTAGAAAATATCCACCAGCGCGGGGATGTTCTTGACGTTGCCGATCTGCAGCAGCTGCTTGGCGACCGCCTTGAGGAAGGCCTGCTGGGTGCCGATGCGGCCGATGTCCTCCGTGCCGTAGCCGGTTCCGTCGTTGTTGTGGCGGAAGCGGACGACCTCCATCGCCTCTTGCCCGTTGAGATGGCGCGGGCCTTTGGTGAAGTGAATGTGCAGGTCCTGATAGGGGTCGTCATAATCCATGTTGATGGGAATGTCAAAATCCACGCCGTCGATCTGATCGACCAGCGCGATGAAGCCCTTGAGATTGACCGTGACATAGAAATCAACCGGTATGCCGAGCAGGTTTTCGATCTGCTCCATCAGCAGCTCCGTGCCGCCCTTGGCGTAGGCGAAGTTGAGCTTGTTGTTGCGGTATTCATTGTGCAGCAGCGTATCGCGCGGGAGACTCACAAGGTCGATGCGCTTGTTCGGCACGTCGAAGCGGACGAGGATGTTCGTGTCGCTGCCGCCGTTGTCGTCGTCAAGCCCGGAGACGAGAATGTTGTAGCAGTATTCGCGGCGTGTGCGGCCCGGAGCATCGGGCTCGTCCGTGCCGGTCCGGTCGACGTCCGTGCTTGCCGTGCCGTCCGGCGTTACAACGGGCTTGTCCGTGTCAAGCTCGGGCGCGCGAAAGACATATTTGACCGTCGCAAACACGGCGGTCGATAAAAAGAGCAGGGATAACAGTGTGACCACAAGGCGCTCGGGGCGGCGCTTCGCGGGATTTTTTTTCTGCATGGCGGGATACGGTCCTTTCCGTTATTGTCGAAAACAGGGGAATACTGCCATTATACTCATTATGTCAACAAACTACAAGAGGGAAAAAGAGCTTGCGCGGCCGGCGGAGGAAAAAGGCCGGCCGGCCGTGCGGTGTTTGATCGGTTTCTGCTTTTATTTGACGAAATTCAGAGGAAAAAGTTTCAAGCTCCCTTATATTTTTTTCTCGTGGCGATGCCGCCGCGAATGTGCCGCTGGGCTTTGTTGATCTCAAGGATCTCCTTGACCTGAAGGTAGAGGCTGTGGTTGATCTGCGGAAGCCGGTCCTGAATGTCCTTGTGGACGGTCGATTTACTGACACCGAACTTCTTGGCTGCGGCGCGCACCGTGGTGCGGTTTTCTATGATGTAAACTGCCAGATCGCAGGCCCGCTCTTCAATATTACCCTTCATGAATGAAACACTCCCTATTCGAGTTGCTTCAATCTATGCACCGCGGGGAGCGAATATGTGCAAAGACGCGCACGGCGCTTGAAAAGCGGCGCACGGTCTGCTACAATGGGCAAAAATAATCGCGGGAGGGCGTGTATGGGCGAAAAAAAGAGGACGCTGCGCGGCTTTTTGTGCGCGGCGCTCGGCGGCGTGTGCTGGGGCGCGTCCGGCACGGTGGGACAGTATCTCTTCACCTGCCAGGGCGTGGACAGCGGATGGCTGACCGTGGTGCGGATGTTTCTGGCCGGCGTGGTGCTGCTCGGCGGCGCGCTCGTAAGGCACCGCCCGCAGCTTCGGGCCATCTGGTCAGACCGGCGCGACGCGCTGCGGCTCGTGCTCTTCTCCGTCGGCGGACTGATGACCTGCCAATATACCTAC
>OIZQ01001072.1_pt1 | contig 11683 bp, 6 predicted proteins | sample 1588491 | NCBI WGS metagenome assembly OIZQ01 (sample SAMN03283262) | human gut metagenome | biome: human-associated habitat; material: feces | host: Homo sapiens | place: USA | collected 2013
CTCCCCCAAAAACGCTGCTTAAACCTGCGGTTTAAGAATCCGCGCACGCTATGCCATAATACAAATCTGCGGCCTTATACCACGCGTTCACGGGACATGTCTGTTGTCGTTTCATATGACGTATTGACTATCCTCTTGCGCCGCTGCCGCTCACGTTCTCAACGGTAGACACTGAAGCGTTGTTCGGCGTAGGCATCAGCGACAGCGGTGCAGGAGCAGAGACGATTCAATGACGAAACGAAACAGGAAATTTTCTGTGAACGTGCGGCAGGCAGTTTCGACTTGTACAACCCATAGCGCGTCCAGAAGTGAAGGAACCGGAGGTTCCTTCTGGCGTTTTTGCCTACTTTTGCCGCTATTGGCAAAAGTAGGTCGCGCCGGAGCGCGAAATATTTCAAACACATATTGACATTAAAAATTGATTTTACTACACTTATCTGCAACAAATTGATGCAGAATCGAGGAATACCATGCAAAAGGAAATTTTCATCAAAGGCGCGCGGGAGAATAACCTGAAGAACATCGACGTGACCATCCCCCGCGATAAGCTGGTGGTGCTGACGGGCCTGTCCGGCAGCGGCAAAAGCTCTCTGGCCTTCGACACCATTTACGCTGAGGGCCAGCGCCGGTATGTGGAGAGCCTGTCCTCCTACGCCCGGATGTTTCTGGGCCAGATGGACAAGCCCGACGTGGACTATATCGACGGCCTGTCTCCCGCCATTTCCATCGACCAGAAAACCACCAGCAAGAACCCCCGCTCCACCGTGGGCACGGTGACGGAGATCTATGACTACCTGCGGCTTCTATGGGCGCGGGTCGGCGTGCCACACTGTCCCAAGTGCGGCAAGGAGATCCGCCAGCAGACCATCGATCAGATCATCGACCAGATCATGGCGCTGCCGGAGGGCACCCGTATTCAGGTAATGTCCCCGGTGGTCCGTGGCCGCAAGGGTGAGCACACCAAGGTGCTGGAGGAGGCCCGGCGCTCCGGCTATGTCCGCGCCCGCATTGACGGCGAAATGCACGAGCTGGATGAAGAGATCAAACTCTCCAAGACCTTCAAGCATCAGATTGACATTGTGGTAGACCGTCTGATCGTCCGCCCCGATATCGCCACCCGCCTCACCGACAGTGTGGAGACTGCCTCCAACCTGTCCGGCGGCCTTGTGACGGTGAATCTGCTGCGGGAGGGACAGGACTTGTCCTTCTCCCAGAACTACGCCTGCGAGGACTGCGGCGTGTCCATCGAGGAGCTGGCGCCCCGCCTGTTCTCCTTCAACAGTCCTTTCGGCGCATGCCCCACCTGCACCGGCCTTGGCATGCAGCTGAAAGTCGACCCCACGCTGGTGATCCCTGACGAGAGCAAGTCCATTCTGGACGGCGCGGTGGTGGCCACCGGCTGGAACTCCATCCGCTCCGACGGCATCTCCCGCATGTACTTCGATGCCCTCAGCAAACGCTACAATTTTTCCCTCCGCACCCCCTACGCCCAGCTGTCCCGCGAGGTGAAGGATATCATCCTCTACGGCACCAAGGGCGAAAAGCTGACGCTGGAATACGACCAGCCCCGGGGCAAGGGAACGCTGCATCAGGCCTTCGAGGGCATCGCCAACAATCTGGAGCGCCGGTATGTGGAGACCCAGTCTGACGCCAGCAAGAAGGAGATCGAATCCTTCATGACCGCCTGCCCCTGTCCCACCTGTCAGGGCAGGCGGCTGCGGCCGGAGGCGCTGGCCGTCACTGTGGGCGGCCTGTCCATCCACGACGCCACCGCCATGCCGGTGGACGACGAGATCGCGTTTTTTGACAGCCTGACCCTGACGGGCAATCAGCAGATGATCGCCGCCCAGATTCTGAAGGAGATCGGCTCCCGTCTGCGGTTTTTGCAGTCGGTGGGACTCAGCTACCTGACCCTCAGCCGCTCCTCCGGTACCCTGTCCGGCGGCGAGAGCCAGCGTATCCGTCTGGCTACCCAGATCGGCAGCAGTCTCATGGGCGTGCTGTATATTCTGGACGAGCCCTCCATCGGCCTGCACCAGCGGGACAACGACAAGCTGCTGGATACCCTGCGGCGGCTCCGGGATCTGGGCAACACCCTCATCGTGGTGGAGCATGACGAGGACACCATGCGTGCCGCCGACTGGCTCATCGACATCGGCCCCGGCGCAGGCGCGCTGGGCGGACAGGTGGTGTCCGCCGGAACGCCGCAGCAGGTGATGGCCGACCCCAACAGCCTGACGGGCCAGTATCTCAGCGGCAAGAAGCGTATTGAGGTGCCCGCCCACCGCCGCCCCGGCAACGGCAAATGGCTGACGGTGCGGGGCGCGAAAGAAAATAACCTGAAAAACATCGATGTGTCCGTACCGCTGGGCACGCTGACCTGCGTCACCGGCGTGTCCGGCAGCGGCAAAAGCTCGCTGGTCAACGAGATCATCTTCAAGCGGCTGGGCGCTGACCTGAACCGCATGAAGGCCCACCCCGGTCGGCATGACGCCATCGAGGGCGAGGAGCATCTGGACAAGGTCATCAACATCGACCAGAGTCCCATCGGCCGCACGCCCCGCTCCAACCCCGCCACGTATACCAACCTGTTCAACGATATCCGCGACCTGTTCGCCTCGCTGCCTGACGCCAAGGCAAGGGGCTACGGCCCCGGCCGGTTCTCCTTCAACACCAAGGGCGGCCGGTGCGAGGCCTGCTGCGGCGACGGCGTATTGAAGATCGAAATGCACTTCCTGGCGGACGTGTACGTCCCCTGCGAGGTGTGCCACGGCAAGCGCTACAACCGGGAGACGCTGGAGGTGCGCTACAAGGGCAAGTCCATTGCCGACGTGCTGGAAATGACGGTGGACGAAGCGCTGCCCTTCTTCTCCGCCCTGCCTAAGATCGCCGCCCGGCTGCAAACCCTACAGGACGTGGGGCTGGGCTACGTGAAGCTGGGCCAGTCCTCCACCACCCTGTCCGGCGGCGAAGCCCAGCGTGTCAAGCTGGCCACGGAGCTTTCCAAGCGCTCCACCGGCCGCACCATCTATATTCTGGACGAGCCCACCACCGGCCTGCATGCCGACGACGTGAAGAAGCTGCTGGCGGTTTTGCAGCGGCTGGTGGAGGCGGGCAACACCGTACTGGTGATCGAGCACAATCTGGACGTGATCAAATGCGCCGACTATCTCATCGATCTGGGCCCGGAGGGCGGTATCGGCGGCGGCACGGTGGTGGCCACCGGAACGCCGGAGCAGGTGGCGGACACGCCAGCCTCCTACACGGGCCAGTATCTGAAAAAGCTGCTGGCGCGGTAAGTCACACCTCCGCCCCTCCTCTGCATAGGATAGCGTAGGGGAGGGAGCGGCATGGAGCTTTTTCGGGACGGCGTGGCCGCGTTTCTGGAGGCCGTCGGCATCGCAGCAGTCTTATGGGTGCTTTTCGACTGGTTTATGTACCCCAAAAGGGCCGTTAATGTACCCATTCAGGTGCCTTTATCCGGCGACGCGGAGGAGCTTGAGCCGCTTTTGCGGCGGCTGGCGGGCCTGACCGTCATCCTGCTGGACGAGGGACTTTCTGACGAGGGACGGCGCAAAGCGGAACAGGCCGCGCGGCGCGATCCCAACATTACACTGAAGAAACGGGGGGAGACCCATGGGGGAACGCAGTACCATTGAGGGCACTGTGGAAAACGTGGTGTTCCAGAACGAGGAAAACGGCTATACGGTGCTGAGCCTGCTGACCGATCAGGGCGAGGTGGTGACGGTGGTGGGCTGCATTCCCTTTGCCGCCGCCGGCGAAAGCATGACCGTCACCGGCGTGTGGGTCAACCACCCCACCTACGGCGTGCAGATGACCGCCGAGCTGGTGGAGCGCCGCATGCCTCAGGACGAGGAGAGCATCATCTGCTATCTGGCCTCCGGCGTGCTGAAGGGCGTTGGCCCCGCCACCGCCACCCGATTGGTGGACAAGTTCGGCGCGGACACCCTGCGGATCATCGAGGAGGAGCCGGAAAAGCTGACCACCCTGAAGGGCATCACCTCCAAGAAGGCCATGGAGATCTCCGCCGCCTTCCGCAGCCTGACGGGTCTGCGGCGGGTGATGGAGTTTTTGAGCCGCTACGAACTGCCGGTAACGCTGGCCATGGGACTTCTGCGCGCCTATGGCGACGAGACGCTGGAAAAATTGAAGGACAACCCCTATCTCCTTACCGACGAGCGGTGCGGCGTGGACTTCTCCGCCGCCGACGAGATCGCGCTGGCCATGGGCTTTGACGGCGATTCTCCCTGCCGCACGGAGGCGGCGGTGCTGTATGAGCTGAACCACAACCTGTCCAACGGCCACGTGTTCCTGCCCCGGCCCAAGCTGCTGGCGGCCACCATGGAGCTGATCGGCGTGGACGGCGAGGCGGTGGAAAAGGCGCTGGACGACCTGTGCGAACGGGGCGCGATCGTGTGCCGCCCCATCGCCAACGTGCAGGGCTGCTACCTGCGGCGGATGTACGAGGCGGAGGTCTACGTGGCCAAACGGCTGGCCGCTGCCTGCGGCGACGACTGGGACTGCGGCAAAAACGCGGACAGGATCATCGACGATATCCAGAAGCAGCAGGGCGTGGCCTACGCGCCAGAGCAGCGCCGCGCCGTGGCGCTGGCGGCGGAGCGGGGCATTCTGCTGCTGACCGGCGGCCCCGGCACCGGCAAGACCACCTCCGTCCGGGGCATCGTGACGCTGTTCGAGCGGATGGGGCTGGACGTGCTGCTGCTGGCCCCTACAGGCCGCGCCGCCCAGCGGATGAGCCAGCTGTGCGGCCGCGACGCCCAGACCGTGCACCGTGCGTTGGGCATGAGCTGGAACGAGCTGACCGGCGAGGTGACCTTCCGCAAAAACGAAAAGGAGCCGCTGGAGGCCGACGCCGTCATCGTGGACGAAATGAGCATGGTGGACTTGGAGCTGATGGCGTCGCTGCTGCGGGCCATGCGGCCCGGCTGCCGTCTTGTGATGGTGGGCGACCCGGATCAGCTGCCGTCGGTAGGGGCGGGCAATGTGCTGGGTGACCTGCTGCGCAGCGGCGTGATTCCCTCCGTGTCCCTGACGGAGATCTTCCGTCAGGCGGAAAAAAGCGCCATCATCCGCAACGCCCACGCGGTGAATACCGGCCGTCCGCCGGAGCTGAAAAACACCCAGAACGACTTTTTCTTCCTGTGCCGCCGTGCGCCCGACCGGCTGGTGCAGACGGTGGTGGAGCTGTGCCGGCAGCGGCTGCCCAACAACATGGGCATCCCGGCGGAGCAGATCCAGGTGCTGTCCCCCACCCGCAAGGGCGTGTGCGGCACGGTGAATCTGAACCGTGCCCTACAGGCGGCGCTGAACCCGCCTGCCGCCGGAAAGCGGCAGAAGCTGTGGGGCGACATGGTGTTCCGGGAGGGCGACCGGGTGATGCAGACCCGCAACAACTACGACGTGGTGTGGGAGAAGGACGACGGCTCCATGGGCGCCGGTATCTTCAACGGCGACGTGGGGGTCATTCAGGAGATCGACCCCTCCGGCGAGCTGATCACCATTCAATTTGACGACCGCACCTGCGTGTACACCGCCGATTTGCTGAACCAGCTGGACATGGCCTACGCCATGACGGTACATAAGGCTCAGGGCAGCGAATACCGCTGCGTGGTGCTGGTTTCGGCGGCGGTGGCCCCGGCGCTGATGGTGCGGGGCGTGCTGTACACCGCTATTACACGGGCCCGTGAGCTGCTGGTGCTGGTGGGCGACGACGTAGCGCCCGGCCAGATGGCGGCCAACGACAGGCAGCAGCGCCGCTACAGCGGCCTGCGGAGACGGCTGCGGGAGGAGGCAGCGAATCATGGGATGGAATGACGACCTGAACAAGATCAACAGCAGCTTGATGGATTTCTTCTTTCCCCGGAAATGTCCTTTCTGTGGAAAGACTACCGGCAAGCAGCTGCTGTGCGATACCTGCCGCGATACGCTGCCCCGGTGTGAGCGGGTGCGGTACGGGGCGGACTTTGGCCGCTGCGCCGCGTCGCTGTACTACGAGGGCGCTGTGCGTCAGGCTATTCTGGATTTCAAATTCAAGGGAAAGCTGGGGGCAATGGACTGCTTCGGCCGGATGATGGCCGAAACGGCGGCGGAGGTCTACAGCGGCGAATTTGACGCGGTGACATGGGTGCCGGTCAGCAAAAAGCGGTTGCGGAAGCGGGGGTTCGATCAGGCCCGGTTCCTGACCGGCAGCATGTGCGTGGACTGGCACGTGATGCCGCTGGAGACGCTGCGCAAGGTGCGGGACAACCCGCCCCAGTCCGGCATCGACGATCCGGCGGAGCGTCGGGCCAACGTGCTGGACGCCTACGAGGCGGTATCGCCGGAGCAGTTCGCCGGAAAGCGTTTGCTGCTGGTGGACGATATCTGCACCACCGGCGCTACACTGGGCGAGTGCGCCCGTGTCTTGAAGGCGGCCGGCGCGGCGGACGTGATGTGCCTGACATTGGCCATGGTGCGGGAGTAAAACGGTAGTTTTTGGGGTATACTTTTCCTGTCATTCCGAACCAGTGACCGATGTCACTGGTGTGGGAATCTGTATTTTTGACCCCGTACTGTTTGTAGGGGCAACGCGCCAAAGGCTCCCCTTGTTGCAAGGGGAGCTGTCACCGAAGGTGACTGAGGGGATAAAAGAATAATGCGGACAATCCCTCCGGCGCTTCGCGCCACCTCCCTTTACACAAGGGAGGCTTTGAGCCAGCGCTCTCATTTGATGCATCAATTTTCCGTAGGACCACACGGTTCAGATTTCCCGTCACGCTTTTAACAAATCTGTGAACATTTGCAACTTACTCTTGCAAAACGCAAAAGCTGTCAGTATAATACTTAATTGGATAAAATTCGGCTTATTGCCGCACAGGATAACAAATATAATAATGAGGTGCAGCTTATGTGTTCTTTGGCAAAAGATATCGGTATCGATCTGGGTACCGCTTCTGTTCTGGTATATATCAAGGGTAAGGGCGTTGTGCTCAACGAGCCGTCGGTGGTGGCCATCGACAAAAATACCGGCCGTCTGCTTAAGGTAGGCGCCGAGGCGCAGGCCATGCTGGGCCGTACCCCCGGCAACATCGTGGCCATCCGTCCTCTGCGTGAGGGCGTGATCTCCGACTACGACATGACCGAGCGGATGCTGAAGGAGTTCATCCACAAGGTCACCGGCGGCTTCCAGCTGTTCAAGCCCCGTGTCATCATCTGCGTGCCCTCCGGCATCACCGAGGTGGAGGAGCGCGCCGTGGTAGACGCCGGTATTCAGGCCGGTGCGCGCCGCGTGTATCTGATCGAGGAGCCTGTGGCCGCCGCTATCGGCGCGGGCATCGACATTGCCAAGCCCGACGGCCACATGGTGGTGGACATCGGCGGCGGCACCACCGATATCGCCGTTATTTCCCTCAGCGGCGTGGTGGAAAGCGCCTCCATCAAGGTGGCGGGCGACCAGTTCAACGAGGCTATCGTCAAGTATATGCGCCGCAAGCACAACGTGCTGGTGGGCGAGCGTACCGCCGAAATGATGAAGATGCGCATCGGCTGCGTGTTCCCCAAGGAGGAGGAGACCTCCATCGACGTGAAGGGCCGCTGCCTGCTGACGGGTCTGCCTAAGACGCTGACCGTCACCTCCACCGAAATGCTGGAGGCCTTTGAGGAGCCGGTGGAGCGCGTTCTGGAGGCCGTTCACGGCGTGCTGGAGCGCACCCCGCCCGAGCTGGTGGCGGATATCTCCGACAACGGCATCGTCATGACCGGCGGCGGCAGTCTGGTGGACGGCTTCGACAAGCTCATCACCGCCCGCACCGGCATCCACACCATGGTGGCGGACGACGCCATCTCCTGCGTGGCCGAGGGTACCGGCAAGAGCCTGGATTCCCTGAACTCCATGACCGACGGCACCGTGAACCTGAGCCGCAGAAAGCAGATGAACTGAGCTTCGCTCTGGTGCAAAATCTTGCGATTTTGCACCAATCAGGCTACGGTCGACTGCGCGCACCCTTCGGGTGCACTGGCGACCGAGAAGTATTTTTCTGACGCACATGTCGTCAGAAAAATGATTTGAATGATTCGCGGCGTCCGTGCCGCGAACTCTGCGAGGCGGTTATATCGTTATTTGAGGACGGCCATTTTATCATGGCCGTCCTCTTTCATTTTTTCTTGACGTTTCGGGAAAAATAGGCTAGTATGATGGTAGTGAGCGCAGAAAACCACAGGTTCTGCCGTCAAATCATAAGAGGAGGCAATATCATGAAGTTTTCCAGCAAGGTTCTGAAATGCGGCCTGTCCCCCATGCGTAAGTTTCACCCTTATGCCGTGGCGGCAGAAGCAAAAGGCAAGAAGATCTACCATCTGAATATCGGCCAGCCGGATATCGAGACCCCCAAGGCTTACTTCGAGGCCGTGCGTCACTTTGACCTGCCCGTTCTGGAGTACGCACCGTCTCCCGGTATTCCCGTGCTGATCGACGCCATCCAGAAGTACTATGACGATCTGGGCATGCACTTTGAAAAGGGCGATATTCTCATCACCAACGGCGGCAGCGAGGCTTTGCAGATCACCATGAACTGCATTCTGGACGACGGCGACGAGATCCTGATCCCCGAGCCCTTCTATCCCAACTACTACACCATGGCCTATACCTGCGGCGCTACCATTCATCCCATTCCCACCTCTCCCCATGACGGCTATCACTACGCCGACCGGGCCAAGGTGGAGGCGGAGATCAACGAGCATACCCGCGCCATCATGGTCACCAACCCCGGCAACCCCACCGGCGCCGTGCTGACTCCTGAGGAGATGCGCATGATGGTGGATATCGCCAAGGAGCACGACCTGTTCATCATCGGCGACGAGGCCTACCGTGAGTTCGTCTATGCCGGCGAGCCGCTGCAGTCCATGGGCCAGTTTGATGACGCTGCCGACAACGTCATCGTCATCGACACCGTGTCCAAGCGGTTCTCCGCCTGCGGCGCACGTATCGGCTGCATGATCTCCCGCAATAAGGAGCTGATGGCGCAGGCCATGAAGTACGCCCAGTGCCGTCTGTCCGTCCCCACGCTGGATCAGATCGCGTCCGCCGCGCTGTACACCGTCGGCCCCGAGTACTTCGCCGCCGTCCGCGACGAGTACAAGCTGCGCCGCGATACCGTCATGCGCAAGCTGAAAGAGATCCCCGGCGTGGTGTGCGAGTGTCCCCGCGGCGCCTTCTACGTGATGGCCGCCCTGCCGGTGGACGACGCCGACAAGTTCCAGATGTTCCTGCTGGAGGAGTTCGACGACCACGGCGACACTGTCATGTTCGCTCCCGGCGAGCCTTTCTACGCCACTCCTGGCAAGGGCAAGAACGAGATCCGCATTGCCTACGTGCTGAAGCAGGAGGCGCTGGAGCGGGCCATGGATCTGCTGCGTCTGGGCATCGAGGCGTATAATAATCGCAAGTAACGCGATAAACGTTTCTCGATACATAAACCCCGGCTGCGTACCACGGTACGCAGCCGGGGTTTTATCTGTGGGGCGGAGGCGGTAAATATTTGTAGGGGCGGACGACTCTGTCCGCCCTTGCCTCTCCTTCTGGGAGAGGTGGCCGAGCATAGCGAGGACGGAGAGGGAAAACAATGAATGTTCTCGATTTGCTCTTATCGTTCAAAAGACGCTGCAAGCCCCTCTCAGTCACCTGCGGTGACAGCTCTCCCAAAGGGAGAGCCAAGAATCTGTCTCCCGTTACATAGCATGAAAAATGGAGCGTACCGGCACCGATACGCTCCATGAACTGTTTTATGGCCACCCCGAAAAACAGAGTGGCGTATTTTATAGTTTAGCACCGTGCCGCGCGGAATGCAAGGCCTTTTCCCCTACTTTTTCAATTTCGGCGGATGGCGGGAAAACCGGTACTTTTCCCCGCCGTATTTTGGGATATTTACGTCTTGACGACGGAAAATCATACGACTACAATGTAGCATATTTTTGTGAGCGCCGGACTTTCCGCTGGGGGAAAGCGGCGCGGAAGGGAACAGGGAACAGCGTATGAAGTATGTATTTGTCACCGGCGGCGTGGTGTCCGGACTGGGAAAGGGCATCTGTGCGGCGTCGCTGGGCCGTCTTTTGAAGCAGCGGGGTCTGCGGGTGCGGAACCAGAAATTCGACCCCTATCTGAACGTCGACCCCGGAACTATGAGTCCCTATCAGCACGGCGAAGTCTTCGTCACCGACGACGGCGCGGAGACCGACCTTGACCTGGGCCACTACGAGCGGTTCGTGGACGAGAGCCTGACGGGCCGCTGCTCTGTGTCCTCCGGCCGGGTGTACTGGGATCTTCTCAACCGGGAACGTCAGGGCGCTTTCCTGGGCGGCACGGTGCAGATCATCCCCCACGTCACCGACGAGATCAAAAGCCATGTCTACGCCATGGAGCAGGAGGACGTGGACGTGCTGATCTGCGAGATCGGCGGCACGGTGGGCGATATCGAGAGCCAGCCCTTTCTGGAGGCCATCCGGCAGGTGGCGGTGGAAAAGGGCCGGGAGAACGTGGTGTACATCCACGTGCCCCTGATCGTCCAGATCCCCGGCAGCGGCGAGCTGAAAAGCAAGCCCACCCAGCACTCCGTCAAGGAGCTGCTGAGCCTGGGCATCCAGCCGGACATTCTGGTGTGCCGCAGCGACGTGCCCATTCCGGAGGACATGCGGAAGAAGATCGCCCTATTCTGCAACATCTCCGAGGATTGCGTGATCCAGAACACCACGGCGGACACGCTGTACGAGGTGCCGCTGCTGCTGCAGAAGGAGGGTCTGGACGAGATCGTGTGCCGCAAGCTGGGTCTTTCCCGCCCGGCGGCGGACATGACCCACTGGGCCGCCATGGTCAGCGATATCAAAAACGCCAGCCGGGAGGTCACCATTGCGCTGGTGGGCAAGTACGTGCAGCTTCACGACGCCTATCTCAGCGTGGAGGAATCCCTGTTCCACGCGGGAACGGCCTGCGGCGCGGTGGTGCATATCCGCTGGGTGGACTCGGAGACCGTGACGGAGGAAAACGCGGCGCAGGTGCTGTCCGGGTGCAGCGGCATTCTGGTGCCCGGTGGCTTCGGTGACCGGGGCATTGAGGGTATGATCGCCGCCGCCCGGTACGCCCGTGAAAACAACGTTCCCTATCTGGGCATCTGCCTTGGCATGCAGATCGCCGTCATTGAGTTTGCCCGCCACGTGCTGGGTTGGGCCGACGCCCACTCCACAGAGATGGCGCCCCAGACCGCCCACCCCGTCATCGACCTGATGCCGGATCAGGTGGGCGTGGCCACCAAGGGCGGCACCATGCGGCTGGGCCAGTATCCCTGCGTGCTGGCGGCGGACAGCCGTGCCCGCGCTCTGTACGGCCAGAGCGAGATCAGCGAGCGCCACCGCCACCGCTACGAGTTCAACAACGACTTCCGGGAGCGCATCACCGCCGCCGGACTGGTACCCACAGGAACCTCCCCCGACGGACGGCTGGTGGAGATCGTGGAGAACCCCGCCCACCCGTGGTTCGTGGGTGTGCAGTTCCATCCGGAGTTCAAGAGCCGCCCCGACCGCCCGCACCCCCTGTTCAAGGGCTTCGTGGCGGCGGCACTTGAGAAATAAGAAACGACCCGTTACCGCAGGTAACGGGTCGTTTCTTATTTCA
>OIZQ01001078.1_pt1 | contig 11614 bp, 10 predicted proteins | sample 1588491 | NCBI WGS metagenome assembly OIZQ01 (sample SAMN03283262) | human gut metagenome | biome: human-associated habitat; material: feces | host: Homo sapiens | place: USA | collected 2013
ACCGATTGTCTGGCCTTTCATAGCCTTGAAATTAATTCCTTCAACTGAAGGTGCACCTGAACCACTGTATGTAAGTGAAACATTCTTAAATTCAACACCTGGCTGTTCTTCCTTAGCTGCAGCTTCCTTAACGCTGCCATCTGCCATTCCAGATGTTACATCGAATACAGACTCAATTCTTCCTGCACATGCAAGTGCCTTAGTTATTGTAATGATAAGATTGGCAAGCTTGATAAGTTCAACTAATATCTGCGACATATAATTGTAAAGTGCAACGACCTGTCCCTGTGTAAGCGCACCGGCGTTAACTCTTACTCCGCCAATCCAGATAAGTGCAATTATTGATACATTTACAACAACATAAGTAAGCGGATTCATAAGTCCTGATATCTTACCAACGAATTTCTGCAACCTGTTAAGGCTTTCGTTATCGTTTTTGAAACGCTTAACCTCATCCTGTTCCTTATTGAATGCTCTGATAACTCTCACACCTGTAAGATTCTCTCTTGTTATTCCAAGAATCTTATCAAGTCCTGACTGTACATTTTTATACATTGGTCTTGTTGCAAGCATGATACCGAATACGATAAGTGCAAGTACCGGGATTGCCGCAACAAATACAAGTGCTGCCTTCACATCAATAGTAAATGCCATAATCATCGCACCAAATACAATAAATGGTGAACGAAGGAACAGTCGCAGTACCATGTTGATACCATTCTGTACCTGATTAATATCACTTGTCATTCTTGTTACAAGTGTCGATGTACCAAGTGTATCCATCTCTGTGAATGAGAATGTCTGGATATGTGCAAATAAACTGTGTCTCATTCCTGTTGCTGCACCAACTGCAGCCTTAGCACTGAAATACTGTGCTGTGATGGCACATACAAGTCCTATGATTGCAAGAAGTATAAGCATAAAACACATCTGCATAATGTATCCCTTGTCTGCATTAACAATACCCTTATCGATAACTGATGATACTACCAGCGGCACAAACAGCTCAAATATCGCCTCAAGCATCTTAAAAAGCGGTGCCAGAACACATTCCTTTTTGTAATCCTTAAGGAATCTCATAATCATTTTCATAAGAAAACTTCCTCCATTAATTCAGTGACACTAAAGCGTCCATAAGAAACTTATATGAATAACATCTCTTCATGCCAAAGTACTCTCTATAAACTTCATAATTGTAATATGAATGTTCAAACTGTCTTGAATACAAATGTGCTATATCAACGCGCATTGTAAAATCTGGCATACAGCCGGACGCCTGATTAGCTGCTGCCATAATGTCCACTGCAAGTATGCCTATAACCGCATTCTTTGCTTTAAGCAGGATATCGTAATCATTCACTGCATCAAGCATGTATCTATACACATAGTACATTGCAAGCTGCTCATATTCATGTGCAAATGCTTCACTTCCCGCATGGTAAGTTTTCATTACCGCTGCAAGCCCAGAATCATCCGTCAGCCCGTCTAGGAACCGTCTTACTCTCGCCACATGAATATTCCAGTCAGGATTGATTACCTCCATTCCTTTAAAGTCATCAAAGAAATGTCTCAATCCCTTTATCAGCCTTTTGCCATGCAGCTTCTCATCCCGGCTTTTCAGCTTGTCAAGCAGCTCCTCTCTGTAATCAACTCCACAGAACCGCTTTGCAACACCAGCTATAAGCTCGTCCCTTTCAGCATCAAGATGCTTCTGGATACGCTTTGCATAATCAAGATAGAGCATCAGCCTCTCAAATATACTTATATCCCTGTCTGATATTATTCCAAAAGCCACTATTCTTGCCTGCCGAAGCTGCATATATGTATATGCATCTATATCATTAGGCTCCAGCGTAAGGCTGTTATCCTCAACCGTATCAAATGTAAGTTCATCTTTATAAGAAAGCATCAGCTCACCAGCCGTCTTACACGAGGGGGCTATGCCAATCTCTCTTATATTGCCATAATCGTTAATAAATCTTGGAAACTCTGCACATGTTTCACACAGCTTATCCTCTCCAAGTTCTATATATAAATCGCACAGATTATCATCATTAAGAAAAGGACAGCGTCCTCCTTCTTTCAGTGTAAATGTACATTCTCCGTCCTGTGATGGTACCATTACACTCTTCAGGCGCTTTCCAAAAGCACCTTTAACTGTTTTATAATATTTGTAAGAATTCTTATCAACATCGACATCCCACCCGGCACAGCATGTATCTGTACAGGCTCCCGCAATGCATCTGAAATCCTTATAATAATGTGGTGTCATTACCTTCATTTTATTATCTCCCGCATATAAACCGGCATGTTAAGTGCATCTGTTAACTACGCAAAAATTGTCTGCCACACCTTATTAGTGCAGCAGACACATTTACATGTACATATTATTATAATTACTGTTCTTTTTCTTGTCCACAATATACTTATACACTGTGACACACGCAAGAATAATCATAAGCCCCTCTGCTGCCATGTATGTATAGAACAGATATGGCTGTCTTAACGCTGACACAAGAAGCGGTGAGCTGACTGCAAAGTCATACATTCCAGTATCGCCTATATACTTAGACATAACAACCGTACTCATGATTGTTATATTAGGAAAAGACATATTACCAAGCACAAGTGCCACAATCAGCACCGTATTGCGTATCAGAAAAAATGTCCTGCTCACCTTAGCTTTACTAAGACAGCTCATAACAATGCCTCCAATTATACATACAAGAAATAAAAGAAACATCATATACATCTCAGAAGCTGCAAATGCAGACACTTCTGTTGTCGCAGTCTCATATCCTGTAAGCAGTGCAAAGAACCCAAATATAGAGCGGCCACCCATAATACATGCCGCCACAACAAATAATAATAGTAAAAAATTCCTTCTGTTTAGCTTCCTGTTATCCATAATTCCTCCATTTGCATTATTATCGCAATTATGGAGGAAGATTTCAAGTAATTTATATAAACTTACTGCGCCACTTTATTGCCTCATCCCTATACGCAATCGCTGTCTCCATAAGCTCATTATACTGTGCCTTTACACTTTCTATTGTTGCCTCAAGCTGGCTTATTGTCTGTATTGCCTGTCTGTTTTCCTGCATATATGTATTAAGCTGGTTTTCGTACTCTGATATTTTCTGTTCATTCTGCATCAGCATGTCTGTATCCTGACATTTAATGAATTTCCCATCTGATGTTATTTCGTAGAAACTGTCTACATACAAAAATGCTTTTCCCTGCATTCCAAACACTTCATACATATCAATATTTTCACAATCAACAGGAATATTAAGACTGTCACCTTCTTCCAGTGGGTAGACAGCTCGCAGCGACAGTCTGTCCGTAAGCGGGTTTGTCACCATATAAAACAGCATTAACCTGTCTTTATTTACTACAAGCTGTGGACAGTGCATATCTGGGTTCTCGCTGCTTTTCACACGAAAAAGTGCTTCGTTGTTCATCACATTTTTAACAAGAATATCTCCGTTCTGGTTCTGATATGCATAATATATTGTGTCTCCCAACACTACATCTGAAAGTCCGTCCAAAAAGTCTGACACAAGCATTATCGGGCGTTCTATACCGTCTATGTACGCCGTTCTCAAAAATATATATCGTGATATGCTATAGATTATAAGCCGTCTGTCGCTGCCTGCTGTGTATACATTTGCCATAAAAGGACACTCCCGTTTTTACATTATTATATGGTCACGCGAATGTAGATAGAACATATAATGTAGTAAAGAAACGAAGAAGGAAAAGATAATGGCTAAATGTAAATGCAGCAAATGTGGTTCTACCCGCATTGTAAGCAATATTGTGCAGAACATGCCTAATGGCTGCTTTGATGTATGCACGAACCCGATATGCGGTTCACCCGATGAACTCAGTATTCTTGCCCCTCTTATCTATGACGAGATAGGTATTAATCTGTGTACCACATTCGCTGTCGGCACAGATATTTCAACGACTTATCCAACAGCTACCAACGCATCAGTCAGTGTTATAGATATAACCTACACTTATGGTGATGAAAATGTTGAAATCACCCAGATAGCCGGAAGGCCTAACTGCTACTCTGTGAAACTTACCAACCTTACTGTAACATTTGCAGTAACACTTTATGATGAGTCATGCAGGGCATTAGCAACTCTTACCCCAACGGCAGTCTACCTTCCTAACTCAACTACTGCTGCAACTTATGATGAAGACACCAATCCGACATCTGTGACCCTTGAAATATTCGCTCCTTACGGAGTTTCCTACAACTCGAATAACGCAACTCCACCTGTTTATACGCCTGCACTTAACAGTATAGGTTTCTTATCATCTGACAATATTGTAACCCAGGGACTCAACCTCTATGCAATACCTAAGCTTTTAGGTCTTGATACTACAGATGATGAGGTTACTGTAGGTCTTACTCTCATCTTACAGAGCCTTTACTTCTGTGGATACCGCGTAACAAGTGCCGGCAGAATCTCAACGCCTAAGGGCAGCATTGTTTCCGGTGAAGAATCTGACTGCATCAAGTTCGTTTGCGGCAACCTCTTAGACAGAGCCATCAAACCTCTCGATTTAAGCCCACCTTCATGTGAAGGTAACTTAAAAAAAGACTGCAAGAAGCCTTGCATGAATGACTGCACCGACACTCTTAACACTAACAGCACAGCCTGCCAGAACGTTTGTAACAATGGCAATAGCAGCCAGACTTCCTCTGGTGCTTGCGCCGGATCTTGCAATGGCATATGCAGCAAGACTAACTAATGATCTCAATCTGTGGGAACAGACGCCTGCCTGGCGGCTGTTCCCATGTACATATTTTCTTCTTTTGGACTTCTGCGCGCTTTCCTCCGCTTCAACGTCCAATCCACCGCTCTTTCTTGCTCCTTTTGGACTTCCTCCGTGTATTCCTCTGCTTCAACATCCAATCCGCCACTCTTTTCCGTTCCTTTTGGACTTCCTCCGTGCATTTCTCTACTTCAACGTCCAATCCACCACTCAATTTCTTCCCTTTTGGACTTCCTCCGTGTATTCCACTACTTCAACGTCCAATCCCAATCTGTACACTCACATTTTCTTCCATCGCAAATATTTTAATTGCTAATCTCCCCACTATGTGTGTATAATTAATGAAATATATTATATTGAACTGTTTTATACACAGCTGCAAAGTGAATATATTTAGCTGTGGATGCTCTTTGGAGCAGCCGGCACTTAGTAAACCGCAAGCGGCTTTTGAAGAAAGCCTAATTGCGGTGAACTTAGTGTCCGTTGCTAGCGACAAGAAGCGAAAGCGTGCTCCGCAGCTAAATATTATTCGCTTTACAGCGTCCGTACACACAGTTCGCATAGAAAGGAGTTACTAATGAATTTTAAAAAGTACAGGTCGAGATTCCTTTTGGTTTTTGCGGCCCTCACTCTCTTGTTCTCTTCTGTTCTTCTTACTTCATGTCAGGGCAAGAAGATTAAGAACACAGTATTTTCTGTAGATGACCTTGCAGGCAAGACTATTGGTGTTCAGTTAGGAACAACTGGTGATACTCTCGTAAGTGATTACGAAACTGACGGTTCAGGCACAACCGTATCAAGATACAACAAAGGTTCTGATGCTATACAGGCTTTAAAGCAGGGTAAAGCTGATGCTGTTGTTATTGATGAACAGCCTGCCTTAGCATTTGTTAAAACTAATCCAGACCTTACAATTCTCGAAGAAGAATTTGCAAATGAGGATTATGCCATCTGTGTTGCAAAGGGCAGTTCCCTTACTGCAAAGCTCAATGAAGCTATTGAAGTACTTATGGCAGATGGAACTATCCAGAAGCTTATTGATGATTATGTTGGCGATAATGCTACATTTTCAGGTTACAAGTCTCCAGAAGGTGTAAGCCGGACTAACGGAACTCTTATTATGGCTACAAATGCTTACTTTAAACCATACGAGTACTATGAAGGCGGCTCTATTATCGGTATTGACGCTGATATTGCACAGGCTATTGCTGATTACCTCGGCATGAATTTAAAGATTGAGGATATGGAATTCGATTCAATTATTACTGCTGTATCTTCTGGTAAAGCCGATTTTGGTATGGCTGGTATAACAGTTACAGATGAGCGTAAGAAAAATATCGATTTCACAACTACTTATACAACTTCTAAGCAGGTTATTATTGTACGTGACGACAATGCGTCTGCATCAGGCATGAGCTTTGCCGAGAAGTTTAAAACAGACTTCATCAAAGAAGCAAGATACACTTATCTTCTTAAGGGTCTGTTAAACACAGTAATTATTGCATTCTTTGCAGCACTTATGGGTGTTGTTATTGGTTTCCTTATTGCAGTTGTCCGTTCTAACCATGATAAGACAGGACACATGAAGGTTCTTAACTTCATTTGCAACATTTATCTTACTGTAATCAGAGGAACACCAACTATGGTACAGCTGCTTATTATCTACTATGTAATATTCAGTTCTGTACATATTGACAAGCTTATTGTTGCGATACTTGCATTTGGTATCAACTCAGGTGCTTATGTTGCCGAAATATTCCGTTCAGGTATTATGTCTATTGATAACGGACAGTTTGAAGCAGCACGAAGCCTTGGTCTTTCTTATAAAACAACTATGATAAGTGTTATTCTTCCACAGGCATTCAAGAATGTTCTCCCAGCACTTGCTAATGAGTTCATTGTTCTGTTAAAGGAAACATCTATCAGCGGTTATATCGGTCTTAACGACCTTACAAGAGGCGGCGATATTATCCGAAGCATAACTTATGATCCAATGCTTCCACTTATTGGTGTTGCCATCATCTACCTTGTAATGGTTATGGGACTTTCACAGCTTGTTAAGAAACTTGAGAGGAGGTTAAGAAACAATGAGCGATAATACTAACGAAATCATACTTGAAGTTAAGGATTTGAAGAAATCTTTTGGCGATCATGTTGTATTAGAATCAATCAATACAACAGTCCGCAAAGGAGAGGTTATTGCAATTATCGGACCATCTGGCTGCGGTAAATCAACATTTTTGCGTTCACTTAACCTTCTTGAAACTCCTACAGAAGGTCATGTATTATTCCATGAGCAGGATCTTACAGATAAGAGTGTAAATGTGGATGAATTAAGAGAGAAGATTGGAATGGTGTTCCAGCATTTTAACCTTTTCCCTAATATGACTATAAGAAGAAACATAACTCTTGCTCCTACTAAGCTGGGACTTATGAGTAAGGAAGAAGCTGATAAGAAAGCTGATGAGCTTCTTGCAAGAGTGGGACTTTCTGACAAAGCCGATGCTTATCCTAACCAGTTAAGTGGTGGTCAGAAGCAGCGAGTTGCTATTGCAAGAGCACTCGCAATGAATCCTGAGATAATGCTTTTCGACGAGCCGACATCCGCACTTGATCCTGAAATGGTTGGTGAGGTTCTCGCAATCATGAAGGAACTTGCTGCATCAGGAATGACAATGATTGTCGTAACTCATGAGATGGGATTTGCAAAAGAAGTTGCCAACAGATGCATGTTCTTCTATGATGGAGTCATCAATGAAGAAGGGGCTCCGGAAGAATTCTTTGGCAATCCTAAGAGTGAGAGATTGAAGGATTTCTTGTCGAAGGTGCTTTAATTAGTACAAAGGTGGGCATTGAGATAGGGAGATGTTATACAAGACCTCATGGATGCCTGCACCTAGTGTAAGTAAATGCCGTCATATACAATGTCTTTTAGCTGTGTAAAAATCAAACGCGCTTCGCTTGAACGAGATTTTTACACAGCACTTTTTGTATATAACGGCATTAACTCACACACGGTTCGGCATAAATCGGTCTTGCATAACATCTCCCAATCTCAAAGCCACCACCCCGCTACTAGGCAGCCAAACCTTCCACAGCTGATGCAAATGTATCTTATCAACATAGGACATCACACACTTCACCAGCCCCCACCCAGAATGCAATACCGCAGGCGAGCATTCGTCCGGAGGCTGACTACTTGGTGAAGAAGAAGTCAGCCGTACAGTATGCTGTGGGATAGGTGTGTGGTGTCCTTGGGTGTATGCCCGAATATTCTTATGTCGTGTGAAAGTTAATGCCGCAATCTGCTAAAGGTTGGGACTTGTAATCTCGTTCAAGCGAAGCGCGTTTGATTACAAGTCCCATTATAAACTTAGCAGATTGCGGCATTTAGTTTCACTAGACATAAGAATCCTGAGGGCAGATGCCTAAGGACATCTCACGCCCTCCCACAGCACACTGTACGGCGTCCGGACTATCAAGCCTCCTTCGAGTAGTCAACCTTCAGAAGACACAGTCCCTTCGCCGGCGCAGTTGCACCTGCAAGGCTTCTGTTTCTCTCCTCTAAAAGTTCATACATACTCTCTGGTGTTCTCTTTCCCTGTCCAACTTCAAGAAGTGTACCACTTAAGATTCTTACCATGTACTGCAGGAATCCGCTTCCATGATATGTAAGATTAAGGAATGAACCCTTTAAAGAAACATCTATCGAATAAATCTCACGGACTGTCGATTTCTTCATCTTGGGATTACCACAAAATGATGCAAAATCATGTTCTCCAGTAAGTATGTCTGCTGCCCTCTTCATGGCAGCAACATCCAGCTTACCCTCAATTATATTGACATATTTTCTGTTAAATACAGGCTTCTTATCCCCAACATAACATGTATAGCAATAAGTTTTCCCCTGTGCATTGTAACGGCTGTGGAATCTGTCAGATGCAACACGAACCTCCTGCACACAGATATCTTCTGGAAGATATCTGTTCATATAATCGCATATCTCATCTTCCTTCATCTTTGTTTCCATATGTGCATTAGCTACCATTCCCTTTGCATGCACTCCGGCATCTGTTCTTCCTGCACCTATAACCTCAACCTCAGTTCCTGTCATGGCAGAAAGCACTGATTCTAACTTTCCCTGAATTGTCATATCTGTAGTTGGCTGATGTTCCCAGCCATAATACCTTGTACCATCATAAGTGATTATCATCTTATAATTCTTCATCCATATCTCCCATTCATTCTTCTGTCCATAAACACTTTTATATCATCTTGCCAGATTCTGCTTCATACCATCGAGAAAATCATATATTTCATCCATAAACACCTTGCCATAGCGCTCATATTTATTCTCACCGACACCGCTTACTGACAGCATTTCTTCCTCATTAAACGGAACTTTAAGACACATATCTATAAGCGTCCTGTCTGAAAATATTACATATGGCGGAACACCTACTGAAACAGCTATCTGTTTTCTTAACTCACGCAGTCTGTTAAACAACATAACACCTCTGTCATTAAGTGCATCCTCCGGCTTCTTTGACTTGGGCGTTGCATATGCTGACTTTGCAGCAGCGGCAGAACGCTTCATTCTGTCTGCCACCATTGCAGCATTCCTTGATACAGGTGCACTGAAACGGTTTCCCGGATACATATAAGCCTCATCTGCTTCCCGTTCTGCCTCATCAATAACGCAGTTAGAACAGTTATGGCAGTTGTATCTTCCACCCTCTGGATTGTCTGGTCTTTCTCCAAAATATTTAAGTATATACTCTCTTAAACAGCCTGTTGTCTTGCAGTAATCGACCATTGCATTAAGCCTTCTTTTATCAAGAATCATAAGACGTGCCTGTTCTTCTGCATCCATATCAGGATTAGGCTCTCTATGTTCTATGAAAAACTTATTTATCATAATATCCTGCGAAGTACGATGTCTTTGTTTGGATCGATCATTGACAATAACCTGAATCAGGTTATGAAATTCTTGGCAGCGATCACGATTATTTTGGAATTACCAACGATGATCTCGGGATTGTATGGTATGAACGTCAATGGTGTTGGAATGCCGTTTGCGACGAAAGCATATGGGTTTGCAGCAATCTCGATTTTTTCTTTGATCGTCTGTTTGATCGCGGTGTATATTTTGAAGAAGAAACATATACTATAAGATATTGAAGAATCACACTAAGTGGTTCTTCATGTGTTTTAGGGCGTTTTTTTCCAGACGGCTGACTTGTGCCTGGGAAATGGCGATTTCGTCTGCAACTTCTGTTTGTGTTTTCCCTTCAAAGAATCGCATTTTGATAATATCATATTCTCGATCTGGAAGATGTTCCATTGCTTCTTTTAAGGCAATGGATTCCACCCAGCTATCTTCTTTGTTTTTTTTATCTTTTACCTGATCCATAAGGTAAAGAGTATCACCTCCATCCTGATAAACAGGTTCATAAAGAGAAAGAGGGGTTGCGATCGCATCAAGTGCAAATAAGACATCTTCTTTTTTCATATCGATTTCTTTTGCAATGACGTCGATTGTAGGCTCATGATTTAATTTTTTGGTAAGAACTTCTCTTGCATTGATCGCTTTATATGCGGTATCACGAAGAGAACGACTTACACGCATACTATGATTATCACGAAGATAGCGTTTGACTTCACCAATGATCATGGGAACAGCATAAGTAGAGAATTTCACATTTAGATTCCGGTCAAAATTATCAATGGCTTTCATAAGACCGATGCAGCCAACTTGAAAAAGATCATCTGCATTTTCACTACTTCCTGAAAATCGTTGGATGATACTAAGAACAAGTCGTAGATTTCCTTTGATATAATGTTCTCTGGCAAGAAGATCACCTTGCTCGATCCGCTCAAATAAATCTTCTTTTTCTTCTTCAGAAAGTAAAGGGAGAGAAGAAGTGTTAACGCCACAGATTTCTACTTTTTTTCGTGCCATAATAAGTTCCTCCATTTGTGATTCGTATAATAAAATCATGTACAGATCTGGTGGAATTTATACGTTGAAAAAAATGGAAGAGGAAATTGACTTATATTTTTTCAGGTGCTATGATGAGGATAAATACGATCAAAGGAGAGTAAAGATGAAGAAGATATTAGCATCGCTTATGATGGTTGGACTTATTTTTTGTCTTGGTGGATGCAATGTTCCATGGATGAAACAAAAGACAGAGAAAACGAAGGCTGCGAAAGTTATTCAGGCAGATAAAGTTGAAGGGACAATGAAAGGAATGAAATTAAAGGTTGGTGTATCGAATGATATGGCACCATTTTCATATTATGACAGTGAGCAGAAGAAGATCACAGGGTTTGATATTGATCTTCTTGATAAACTTAGTGAATATCTGGGCTTTGAATATGAATTATATCCAATGAATATGAAGAAATTAGAGCAAAAGATCAAGAACAAAGAATTAGATCTTGCAATCGCAGGAATTTCAATCACAGATGAAAGACAGAGAGAGTTTTCATTTACAGACACTTATTATGAAACATATCTTCAGATCGTGGTCAGAAAAGACAGCCAGATCACAGATCGTAAGGAGATTACAGAGAAGAAGGTCGGTGTTGTAGAAGGAACATCCAGTGCACAATATGCGGAGGATTATTTGTCAGAGGATAACAAGATCACATATTATAAAAACATTACAAAAGTATGGAACGATCTTGAAAAAGGAACGATCGATGCAACGATTTATGATACAACAGGAATCCAGAATTATATGCAAGAACATGCAGATAATACGAATCTTAGTGTGTTGAACGAACAACTTAATTCCGAGGAAAGTAATTATGG
>OIZQ01001081.1_pt1 | contig 11585 bp, 13 predicted proteins | sample 1588491 | NCBI WGS metagenome assembly OIZQ01 (sample SAMN03283262) | human gut metagenome | biome: human-associated habitat; material: feces | host: Homo sapiens | place: USA | collected 2013
TTAGATTTACCAATATAAAATTCATCTATACTTTGAAAAGTTTCTTCAGTTTGCTAATAAATAAGTTATAACATAACTATGATTTTTAAAATATATATTTTTTGTTTCTAAAGTGTCTACAGTCATATGATATTTAGATTTACCAATATAAAATTCATCTATACTTTGAAAAGTTTCTTCAGTTTGCTTTTCTATTTCACCATCGGTGAACATTATTGTTTTAATACGTTCATCCTCAATAGGTTTAGCATCCTTATCTACTTTACCAGTACTTGGATCAGGCCAAGCAGGAAAATGGTACGTTACCCTTGTTACTTTTAATGGTTCATTTTCTTTTATTGATGTATTATTATTAAAACTATCTAATATTTTATTTACTTCATTATAATCTAAAATCATTTTAAATCACCAAGTAGTTCTAAGACTGTTTCTTTATCATTAAAATGAGTTTTATTATTTCCTATTATTTGATAGTCTTCATGTCCTTTACCTAATATTAATAAGATATCATTATTATTTAATAATTTTATTCCTTTTTTTATTGCTTTTTTTCTATCTAATTCAATTATATAATTATTGTTGCTGTTATTTTTTAATAAATCACTAATTATTTGATTTGGATCTTCATCTCTTGGATTATCATTTGTAAATATTACTTTATTTGATAAAGATAACACTAAAGAACCCATTTCACTTCTTTTTTCTCTATCTGATCCTGTTCCTCCACCACATCCAATTACTGTTATGATATTATTTGGTTTTAATTCTTTTGCAGTTTTTAAAACTGATTCTACACCATCAGGAGTATGAGCATAGTCAATTATTATAGTATTATCTTTATATTTTATATTTTCCATTCTTCCTATTGGTCCATTAACATTAGAGAAAACTTCTTTTATTTTTTTGAATGAAAATCCTATTTTATGTAATATAATTATACTTACTAATGAATTATATATATTATGTTTTCCTAATAATTTTGTTGTAAAATTATATTTTCTATTATTATGTACTAATGTAAAATATGAGTTATTAGTAGTCATATGATATTCTTTTATATAATAATCTCCTTTATTAAATCCATATAATATATTATTATTTTCTTTATTTATAAAGTAATCTTTATATTTATCATCATTATTTATTAAGGCATATTTTTTATTTCTTAACATTGTAAATAATATTTGTTTTGCTTTAGCATAGTTTTCCATTGTTTTATGATATCCTAGATGTTCATGTGTTAAATTAGTAAATACTGCATAATCAAATTTTAAGTTTGATAATCTATTTTGTACTAATCCGTGTGAACTTGCTTCAAGGCATACATATTCACAATTATTATCTAAAGCTTCGAGTAAAAGGTCATAAATGTCTATTATTTCAGGTGTAGTATTAGGTAATTTTTTTATGAATTTATCTATATAAAATCCATTTGTACCAATATAAGCACATTTTTTTCCTAAACTATTTAACATATTATGTATTAGCATACAAGTAGTAGTTTTACCATTTGTGCCTGTAACTCCGATTAGTTTTAGTTTTTTAATTTTATTATAATAATTATCATATAAATAATTTATTAAGTATTCTTTGGTATCTTTAACTATTAATGTTTCTACTTCGTAACTTCCGTGTTCTGCGATTATTTTAGTAGCGCCGTTTTTTATTGCATCATTTATATATTTGTGTCCATCATTAAAGGTATTTAAGGCAATAAAGGTATCACCGGGTTTAATTAATTTAGAATTGTATTTTATATTCATAGTTATCCTTCCTTTAAGTTTATATTATACTAGTATTTTATGTAAAAGTAAAATAAATAAGAAATAATAATTTAATAAAGTGTAAAGTAAAAGCCTATATTTTGTTATTTTTATAGGCTTCTTTGCATTTTTCTATTAATTTTATTGCTTCTTCTTTGGAATGATAATTTAATACTTTTACTTCAATATGTTGTAACGATTTATAATTTTCAAAGAAATTCTTTATTTCTTTTAATGTGAATTCTGATAAATCTGATAATTCATTTATATCATTATTTCTTGGATCTACATTTACTACTGATATTATTTTATAATCATCATAACCATTATCTATTATATGCAAGTATCCAATAATTCTAGCAGGTACAATACATCCTGGGAATGTTGGTTCATTTGATATTACTAATATATCTAATGGGTCACCATCTGGAGATAGTGTTTCATCAATATAACCATATTCAGCAGGATAATTCATCGCAGAGTATAATACTCTATCTAGTTTTATTCTTCCTGTACTTTTGTCTATTTCAAATTTATTTTTTGTTTTCATAGGTATTTCTATTATTGCATTTTCTATATATTTCATATTATCACCAATTTAAGTATAAAAAAAATTTTTTAATTAGTCAATTATATAGCATAAAATTTACAATTATTTACAAAATAATTATAGAAAAGAGGTTATATATGAAATCAACAGGTGTAGTAAGAAGAATTGATGAATTAGGTAGAATTGTAATACCTAAGGAAATAAGAAAGAATATGAGAATTAAAAGTGGTGATAATTTAGAAATATTTCTTGAAGGAGATAATATTTTACTTAGAAAGTATTCTCCGATTGAGACATTAGAAAATGTTACAGAAAATTATGTAGAAAGTTTTAACCAGGTTTTAAAACATAATATTATTGTTACTGATAGGGATAAGGTTGTTGCTATATCTGGTAATTTAAAGAAAAAATATTTAGGTAAATCTATAAGTGATTTTACTGATAGATCTATTGAAAGAAGAGATAGTTTTGTAGAAAGACAAAAGAAAGCAGTTAGTTTTATTGAGGGAGAAGAAGAAGTATGTTATTATTCTTTTAGTTCAATTGTTAATAATGGGGATGCAATTGGTTCAGTAATTATTCTTTCTACGGAGATTCCTATTACAGATAGTGAAGAAAAAATGGCAGTTATTTTATCTAGAATACTTAGTAAACATTTTATTGATTAAATGTTTATTAAGTATTTTTTTATATGCTTTTTAATTTATAAATATTTAAAATTAATTGTATAAGGAAATTATATGTGATATAATTTTATAGTAGAGGTGTTTATGAAAGAGGAAGTTAATTATAAATTATATATGGTTATTATTACTTTTGTTATATGTTTTATTGCTGGATTTGCTGAGGCAGTTACAATTAGTTCTATAACGTTTTCTGTTGAAAGTTATACTTTGAAAATGTTTTCTATCAAGGGTGTTCCTCTTGTTACAACTGGATTAATTTTTTTGGTTTATTCGGTTATTTCTAAGAAAAAGAGTGCATATATTATTTCTTCATTATTTGTTATACTCGGTTATGGTTATACTTTTATTACTTTTATTAATATATATAGAAGTCAAATTAATGCTATAAAGATAGATGTTCATGTTGGTTTAGTATTATATATTGTATCTGCAGTAATGTTTTTAATTGCTATTATATTACCCTCATCAAAAAAAGAACATAAGGAAGAAATTGTTGATGATGCTCAAAGAGGAAATGCAATATTTACGCAAAAGATACTTGGTTTTAAAGAAATACCTTATAATTCAGTAACTATATTAACAAATAATAAGGATAATAAACAAATTATCTTATCATATGTTTTAAATGACAAAAAGAATGATATTATAGTACCTTATAGTGAAATAAAAGATGTTAATTATACTATATCTACAAGAATAACTGAGGTTGATCCTAAGATAAATGATAGTGTAGCTGCTAATATGATGTTATCAAGTTTTTTATTTGCTGGAAATCCTTTATTAATACTTGGTGCTAATTATTATTTAAATAATAATGATTCTGGTTTGTCAACAAAAGTAACAAGTACATTTGATATAAAAATAGTTATATTACATAATAATGTTTCAAATGATATTATTTTAACTACTGTTGTAAATCCTAAACAATTTATAAATGAATTAATTGGAGATATAAAAAGTTAAAACTTTTATAGTTCTTTTTTGATAGCGTAACTTTTTATCTAATTATTTTAAAAAGTCTAAAAATTGACAAATAATAACAAATGTACTATAATATTAGTTAGTTTTTGAGGGGGATAATATGTATTTTAAGAATAGGGAAGAATTATTATTATTTTTAAAAAAAGAGTATATTATTGAATTAGGTAGAGGTTCACAAGGTAGAACTTATTTAAATAAAAAGAATGGATATGCTTTTAAGATATTAGAACAGTTTTTTGATGATGATGAAGACTTTCATATTGATTATACTAGGGAAGAATTTATTAAACATTCTGGTATTAAGAATGATACTTATATATTTGGTAATGATAATATTTTAGTTAATGATGAAGTTGTAGGATATGTTATGAGATATTTTAATGGTAAGTTACTTACTGATATTAATCCTTTATTAGTAAATTTAGATAATTTTACTAATTCAACTGATAAAGTATATCAAGATAATATTATACTTGCCAATAATGGCATTAAGACATGGGATGTATCTTATAATATAATGTATGGTAGAAATAAATTTGGTATTATTGATACTATGGAGTATTATGATAGTGAAGAAGATAGTAAAACTATTTTAATAAATAATAATGATAATTTTAATTATGGTTTAATGTTGTTTTTAGTAGATGGATATTTTGATGATTTTATATCTAATTATAAGGAATTAAAAGATATGTATTTATCTAGTGGTATTAATATAAAAGAATTTATTGGTTTATATAGAAAATATTTAAGTGAATATGTTGGTAATGATATTGTTAAATTAAGAGATGCTAATAAATGTTTAAATAAGAAATTAGTAAATAGACAATATGAAAGAAGTTATAGATAAAACTAGTAAAAATATTGAAAAATATTTTATATTATGATATAATCTAGGAAACGAAGAAAGATTATGACAAAAAAGAGTAATAATTAGTAATTTATAGAGAGTCTGTGGTTGGTGTAAATAGATAATGAAAGTTATTATAAATGGTTTTTGGAATTGTTTAATGGATAAGATTAAAACGGTTAAGCTCGTTATAGCTATTAAGATATAAATAAGTTTATATGAAATAAGGTGGTACCACGATATATTCGTCCTTTGGTATTGTCTTATTTTTTTTAGAGGTGATGATTTTTGAGAAAATTTGAAGTTATAAGTATTAATCAATTTAATAAAGATTTTAAGAATATTGATACTAAGTATGATGATATAATTATTCCTAAAAGAAGTACTAAATTTAGTGCTGGTTATGATTTTTATATGCCATATGATTTAACTATTAAAAAGAATGAAGTTGTGCTTATTCCAACGGGTATAAAAGTAATGCTTAATTCTGATGAGTTTTTAGGTATATATATTCGTAGTAGTTTAGGATTTAAGTATAATTTACGGATGTGTAATCAAGTTGGTATAATAGATAGTGATTATTATAATAATTCTTCGAATGAAGGGCATATATTTGTTAAATTAAAAAATGAGGGAGATAATGACATTATTTTAAAGAAATATGATAGATATGTTCAAGGTATTATTCAAAAATATTATATAGTAGATAATGAAAAAGAAGTAGAAGATATTAGGGTTGGTGGAATTGGTAGTAGTGGAAGGAGAGATAAGTAATGGATAAGAAATTTTATATTAGTACTGCGATAGCATATGCATCTTCAAAACCTCATATTGGAAATACATATGAGATAGTTTTAGCAGATGTTATTGCAAGATACAAGAGATTATGTGGATATGATGTATATTTTCAAACTGGAACAGATGAACATGGTCAAAAGATTGAAACGAAGGCTAAGGAAGCGGGTATAAGTCCACAGGAATATGTTGATGAAAAAAGTAGCTTAATTAAAGAAATATGGGATGTAATGAATACAAGTTATAATAAATTTGTAAGAACTACTGATAATGAACATAAGAAAAAAGTTCAAGAAATATTTAAAAAATTATATGATCAAGGTGATATTTATTTAGGTAATTATACTGGTCTTTATTGTACTCCATGTGAATCATTTTGGACTGAAAGTCAATTAGTTGATGGTAAATGCCCTGATTGTGGTAGAGAAGTTAGTGTTGAAAGTGAAGAAGCATATTTCTTTAAAATGAGTAAATATTCTAAATGGTTAGAAGATTATATTGAATCACATCCTGATTTCATTGAACCAGAATCAAGAAAAAATGAAATTATAAATAATTTTATTAAACCTGGGTTACAAGATTTATGTGTATCTAGAACTAGTTTTAAATGGGGAATTCCTGTTAGTTTTAATGATAAACATGTTATATATGTATGGATAGATGCTCTATCAAATTATATTACTTTTTTAGGATATAATCCAAATGGTGAATCAAGTGAAGAATTTAAAAAATATTGGCCTTGTGATATTCATTTAATTGGTAAAGACATTTTAAGATTCCATACAATTTATTGGCCTATTATGTTACATGCTTTAGGTATTGAATTACCTAAAAAAATATTTGGTCATCCATGGATGTTATTTGGTAATGATAAAATGAGTAAGAGTAAGGGTAATATTGTATATGCTGATGATTTAGTTAACAAATATGGAGTGGATGCAGTTAGATTTTATATGATACACGAAATGCCTTTTGCACAAGATGGTTGTTATACTGAAGAATTATTAATAGATGCAATTAATTCTAATTTAGCTAATGTTTTAGGTAATTTAGTTAATAGGACTATTGGTATGGCTAATAAGTACTTTAATGGTATAATAGTTAATAAAAACTTTAATGAAGATATAGATGTGGAATTTAAAGAGTATATATTAGATTTAAAAAATAAAGTTGAAGATAATATAAATAAATATAGGATTGCGGATTCATTAGAAAATATTATTGATGCATATCGTAGATGTAATAAATATATTGATGAAACCACACCTTGGGTTTTAGCAAAAGATGAAACTAAACAAGATAGATTAAGTACTGTATTATATAATTTAGTCGAAGCTATTAGAATTACTACTGTTTTATTACAAGCATATTTACCTGATACTGCGAAGAGTATATTTAATCAAATAAATACTAGTTATACTGAATATAATACATTAGATAAATTTGGTTATTATGAAAGTAATACAAAGGTAAATAATCCAGAAGTATTATTCCAAAGAATAGATATTAAATAATATTTATTCTTTTTCTTTACAACTATTTGTAAAATTAAATAAAATATTTATATTTTATTTACTAATAAAATTATATTTGATATATTTAAAGAGTAGTGTTGCAGTAATATTTCAGTAAATTTAGTGAAGAAAGGATGAAATAAGCAATGCTTAGAAAAATATTTAATTTAAAAATAGCATTAGTTTTATTAATATTAATTTCATATATATTTTATATTTATATATGTAGATTTAATGTTGTAGATTTGTTATTTTTAATATTTATAATACTTGTTAAGTGTAAGATAATTGTTATTAAGGAAGTGTAAGATGTTTATAGATGTACATTGTCATTTAGATAGTAATTATTATGATGATATAGATAAGGTTATTAATAATGCTAAAAAGAATAATGTTAATAAACTTATTTATAATGGATGTAATAAAAAATCTAATAAAGAAGTAATTAGATTAATTAATAAATATGATTCAGTTTACGGTGCAGTTGGTTATCATCCTACTGAACTTGATGATGTTAATGAAAAAGATTATGAATTATTAGAAAGTTTATTAAGTAATAAGAAAATAGTGGCAATTGGAGAAATAGGTTTAGATTATCATTATCCAGATACTAATAAAGAGAAACAAAAATATGCTTTTAGAAGACAATTAGAATTAGCAGAAAAACATAATATTCCTGTTATTGTTCATAGTAGGGATGCAATACAGGACACATTTGATATAATGAGTGAATATAATATTAAAGGAGTAATACATTGTTTTAGTGGTAGTGTAGAAATGGCTAAGGAATTTATTAAAAAAGGATTTTTAATATCTGTTGGAGGTATAATTACTTTTAAAAATGTAAAGAATATAATTGAGGTAATAAAAAATATTGATTTATCATATGTTTTACTGGAAACTGATAGTCCTTATTTAACTCCTGAACCATTTAGAAAAGAACAAAATGAACCAATGTATATACCTATAATTGCTAGTAAAATTGCAGATATTTTAAATGTTTCAATTGAGGAGGTTAGTAGTAAGACTACAGATAATGCAAAGAGGTTATTTGACTTTTAATTAAAATCATGATAAAATTATTTTAGTATTAAAATAATGAGGTGAGATAATGAAAAGAATAGTACCTAAAATCTTAATAATTTCATCACAAATATTATTAGGTGCTTTATTTTTAATGGTTTCAATACATAGTAAAAGTGAAGTTAATTTTAAAGTTAATAGTAAGGAAATGGATAAACTATCTTGGGCTGTATATGACTCTGGTGAAGTTTTAGTAAAAGCTGAAGAACAGGTAGTTAAAGAAGAGATTAAGGAAGAAATAAAAGAAGAAGAAATAGTTAAAGAAGAAGTTATCCAAGAAGTTGAAGAAGATAAGTATTTTATGAATAATCAAATAATTAATACTTATACAGGTTCTTTAACAGGATATGGTCCAGATTGTTATGGATGTGGTAATAGAGTAACTAATAAAGTATCTACTGCATCAGGATATCATATTGCAAATATAGTTGATGGTAATATTGAACCTGCATTTACTATTACATATACTGATAGTGAATATGGAGAAGTTAGAATACTTGCAGGAGATAGTACTCTACCTTATAAAACTATTGTTAGGGTTACTGTACCTAATGAAGAACCTATTATTGGTATAGTTTTAGATAGAGGAAGTACAGTAGGTTTTGAAAATTGCCGTAGTAAAAATGGTTGTTTAACTACTTTTGATTTATTATATGAAACAGAAAGTAGTGCAAGAGGTAAATTATACAATGTTGTATTTGATATATTAAGAATAGGTGGATAACCTATTTTTTTAATATTCTAAAATATTTTTAAAGACATTTGGCTTTAACTAACAGTGAAAGACTAAAAGGCTTGAACTGGAATAAATAAATAATTAATTGTTGACAAATATAATTATTTATCATTTAATATTATATATAGGAAGTGAATTTATGCTTAATAATTTTAATTTTAAAAAGTCATTAGGACAAAATTTTATTAATGATGAAAATATAATAAATAAGATGGTAAATAGTATTGATATTGATAAAGATACATTAGTTATAGAAATTGGACCAGGTGCAGGTATTTTATCTAAAAGTATTATTCCTAAATCAAAGTATTCTATTTTATATGAAATTGATACAAGACTTGAAGATATTTTAGATGATACTTTAAAAGATTATGATAACTATAAAATAATATTTAATGATTTTTTAAAGGAAGATATAAAAAGTGAAATAGTTAAATATTCTTATGATAAATTATATGTTGTTGCTAATTTACCTTATTATATAACTACTCCGATTATATATAAATTAACTAGTGAAATTGAACCTGATAAAATACTTATTATGATACAAAAAGAAGTCGCAGATAGATTATGTGCTAGTGTTAATGGTAAGGATTATGGTTATATTACTGCATATTTAAATTATTTTTATAATATTAAGAAGGTTTTTGATGTATCTAGAAATAATTTTACTCCTAAACCTAATGTTGATAGTAGTGTTATTATTTTAAGTAAAAGAGAAAGTAATATTAAGGTTAAGGATGTTAAGTATTTAGATGAATTTCTTAAAAATTGTTTTAAATTTAAAAGAAAGAATCTTAGAAATAATTTAAAAGATTATGACTTAAATAAAATTAATAATATATTAAATAAATATGGATATGATTTAAGTTCTAGAGCTGAAAATATCAGTATAGATATATTTGTAGAAATTGTAAACGAACTATTGGGTTAGTTCTTTTTTTTATTATAGGCTCATATACTTAAGTGGGTGATGATATGTTTAGGGTTGGAGATTATGTAACAAGAAAGTCTTATAATAATGATATTGTATTTAAAATTATTGCTATTGAGGATGATAATTATTTTTTAAAGGGATATAGTGTTAGGTTATATGCTGATTCAGTTAAAGATGATTTAGTTTTAGTAGATACTGTTAATAAGAATGATTTTGATCCTGATATTTTAGAATATAGATCGTTGGATAGAAATGAATATTTTTATTTACCAGGAGTGGTTTTACATATTGATGGAGATAAGGATTATTTAGATAAATGTATGGAATTTTATAAAAAAAATAAGATTAAGGCTTATGGATTTTATTTTGATGAGGAAGACTTTAGTACTAATGTAAAAGAATTATTAAATAAGTATAATCCTGATATTTTAGTACTTACTGGTCATGATGCTTATTATAGAAAGAAAAGAAATAATAAGCAATATAAGAATACTTCTAATTTTGTAAGTGCTGTTAAAGAAGCAAGGGAGTATGAGAAATCTCATGAAAAATTAATTATAATTTCTGGTGCTTGTCAATCTAATTATGAGGAATTAATTATGGCTGGTTCTAATTTTGCTTCTAGTCCTAAAAAGGTAAATATTCATGCATTAGATCCTGCGATAGTGGCTACAATGGTTGCTTTTTCTGATAAAAATAATAATATTGATTTAATAAAAAAACAAGTTACCATGAACATCGACTTTATCACGCTTACCAAAGACAATATAGAAAAAGAACATATCTGCTGCGCTTTCTCGGATAAGAAATGTCAGGAAAGTTATAACCTGAAAAAGGAATGGCTGAAGAGGCAATTTGAAAACGGGTATGTTTTTCGTCGTTTGAATGAGCGTGCGAAAGTATTTATCGAATATGGTCCGGCCGAAAACGGATGGGTTCCTGTGAAGGCTGATAATTATCTGTTGATAAACTGCTTTTGGGTAGCCGGGCAATATAAAGGAAAAGGGTATGCGAAAGCTCTGCTCCAAACTGCGATAGATGATGCCTTGCAGCAAGGCAAGGACGGTTTGGTGACTGTGGTAGGAACAAAGAAGTTTCATTTTATGAGTGATACCAAATGGCTGTTGAGACAAGGATTTGTTGCTTGCGAACAGCTTCCGACTGGATTTAGTCTGTTAGTGAAGAAATTGAATGTTGATGCTCCGAATCCGACGTTTAATGAATCTGCACGAACAGGAGAGTGCCCTGATAAAAAGGGTATCACTGTTTATTTCTCCAACCGTTGTCCGTTTGCAGAATTTCATGTGATGAGTTCTTTAAAGGAAACCGCTGCCAAAAGAAATCTTCCTTTGACGATTATAAAACTGGAGACAATGGAGCAGGTACAGGCTGCACCTACTCCGGCTACGATATTCAGCTTGTTTTATGAAGGAAAGTTTGTCACAACGGATATCAGTGCTTGTATGGATAGCCGTTTTGATAAAGCGATAGCAGGGAAATAAGCTAATTCAGTCTCAATTCATACAGACATGCCTGTACTTCTTCCGGACTACCGGTATGTTTACCTTCGTCGTCGGATAGCTTGATACATTCCCGCCATTCCTGATTGACGTTCATCTTGCATTGTGTCAGTTTCATAACGATGTTTGAAGGTTCGAATCCGGTATCATTGGTGAGATTTGTCCCGATG
>OIZQ01001085.1_pt1 | contig 11561 bp, 8 predicted proteins | sample 1588491 | NCBI WGS metagenome assembly OIZQ01 (sample SAMN03283262) | human gut metagenome | biome: human-associated habitat; material: feces | host: Homo sapiens | place: USA | collected 2013
TGTGGAGAGTGAAGAGTTGAGTTAAAAACGTTCTTAACACAAACAAATATATCGCAATTTTTCTAATAAAATGGGGATGATCACGCTTGACATATCTACCGCTTGTGGTTATAATTTTCGAAAAGAGCATTATCTTGTTCTATTGAACCCCTTATAGGGGGATTGAGACTTTCCGTGCTCCGACTACCGTACCCATTTCGAAAACTATTGAACCCCTTATAGGGGGATTGATACGACCATGCGGGAATGAGAAATTAGAAATGAGAAATGAGCAATTACCTTTCTCAGCTGAACAGGGGAAGCAGGTCTGCATTTAATACTCATTGCTAATTACTAATTGCTCATTGTTCGATTTTGTCCTATCGAACCCCTTATAGGGGGATTGATACGACCCTGCGGGAATGAGGAATTAGAAATGAGCAATCAGCAATTATCTTTCTCGGCTGAACAAGGGAAGCAGGTCTGCATTTAATTACTCATTGCTAATTACTAATTGCTCATTGTTCGATTTTGTCCTATCGAACCCCTTATAGGGGGATTGATACGACCCTGCGGGAATGAGGAATTAGAAATGAGAAATGAGCAATTATCTTTCTCGGCTGAACAGGGGAAGCAGGTCTGCATTTAATTACTCATTGCTAATTACTAATTGCTCATTGATAATTGCTCATTTCACATTGCGCATTTCCGATTGACAGCACTCTCTTCCGGTGATAGAATCGTTTCGGCGAAATCGGGCGGCCGAAGAACAGCCGAAAGGGGAAGTAAAAAATGAAAAAAAGGTATTTGAAACAATTGCTTGCATTCGTGCTTTGCGCATTTGCGGTGCTGAATTCTGCGGCGGCATTTGCGGCGGGCTCGAACGAAACCGCTGCATCGGGCATTACGGTTGAATCTGCGAACGGAGCGGAGCGGGTGATTCCGTCGATCGTTTCCGCGGACGAGTGGGAAGTTTTGCGCCTTGTGAACAGCGAACGTTCTGCAAGGGGACTGTCGCCGCTGACGACTTTTTCAACGCTTCAGAGTGGTGCGGAGATTCGTGCGCGGGAGATCGTGACGCTTTTTTCGCACACAAGGCCGAACGGCGAAAGCTGCTTCACCGTGCTTGACGAAGTCGGCATAGGCAATTATCAGTCGGCGGGAGAAAACATTGCAGCGGGGCAGAATTCACCGGCTGCCGTTATGAACTCGTGGATGAACAGTGAAGGTCACCGAAATAACATCCTTTCCGCAAGCTATAAGCATATCGGTGTCGGCATGAAGCATGAGCCGAACAGCATATACGGAAAGCATTGGGTTCAGCTCTTTTGTGCGGGCTTCAGCGAAAGATATACGGAATGCAGCCTGATGCTTCCGAGTTCGATGCAGTTCCCGCTCGGAACATCGATAAGCTCCATGGGCATAGCCGTGCGGCTGCGGTCGAATGTTTGGGGCGATTGCTATATGCCGCTTTCCGATGAATTCTGCACCGGGTTCAACAGCGGCAGTGCAGGCGAACAGACGGTAACGGTGAACATTGAAGGCTGCACGGCAGTTTTTTCCGTTGTTCTCGCAGCGCAGTCGGGCATTCCGGGGGATGTTGACGGCGACGGCAGGGTCACTTCAAGCGATGCACTCATGATCATGCGTCACGCGCTCGGCGTTGTTCACCTCAGCGGCGCGGCACTCGCGGCGGCGGATGCTGACGGCGACGGAAACGTTACTGCGGCGGATTCATTGCTTGCAATGCGAACGGCAATGGGCTTTTGAACCGACGGCAAACGAAACGGCGGCACTGCCGACGGACGGAGGCCGCAGAAAACAAATTTGAATATGCAACCGGCGCAAACCGCGGAAGCATCGGCAGATTCGGTTTGCGTTTTTCATTTTTCACATTGATTTTGCATTTCAACTCAATCTGCATTGCAAAGTGTGCTTATTAATGGTATAATGAACCAACCGATATATCGAAAAAGCAAATATCGGAAATAACCTATACGGAAGGATACACATGATGAAAAGAAAGACATGGCTCACAATTGGCATTGCGGCATTGCTTTTATTCTGCACTGCCGTGCTTGCGGAGGGTGCGAACAGGAATGTTCCGCTTGACAGCGCGCTTGATGCTGCGCTGAATGCACCGGGCAGCGGCATTGCGTTTGCAAACGGCTCGGCGCATCCGTGGCAGGTTGTTGAAATTGACGGGCGGACGGCGGCAAAGAGCGGCAACGCGGGCGCAGCCAATTCAAGCAGCGCGGTTTCGGCACAGGTCACGATTGCGGAAGGGCAGAGCCTTTCCTTTGACTGGAATGTTGACGGTGAACCTACGACCGGTGCGCTTGCAATGTGGGATTATCTTGTATTCATCGTTGACGGCGAATATATCGATTATATTCACAGCGTTGAGGAAAACACTCCGCTCGGCTGGGAAACCTTCACATGGACTCCGGATGAGGCGGGAACTTATACCGTGGAGTGGGCATATAACAAGGATGCATCGAACAATTCCGGTGCGGACTGCGGTTATCTTGACAACGTTGCTGTAATCGGCGAACCCGTGCAGACGGCGGCACCGACGGCCGAACCGCAGCCGGGAGAGGAATTCACGATTTTTGAAGAGGATTTTTCACAGCTTCCGAGTGACGAATGGTGGAACGACGACATGGACGGTGACGGCAGCTATTGGCATTGGGACACGTCCTGCGGTCACAATGCGCCCGGCGCACTTTATTCGCTTTCATACAGCTCTTCCGGTCCGCTCACGCCCGATAACTGGGTCTGCATACCGTATTTCGATATTCCCGCCGATGCGGAAAACGTTCAGCTCAGCTTCTGGCTCAGCGCATTCGATGAGGATTTTTATGCGGAACATATCGACGTCTGCGTGATTTCGATTTACGAAAACTATTATGGGTACTACGATTATGAAATTCTCGGCACGCTCGATTCAATCACTCTCGACAGCTGCAATTGGCGCAAATACACCTGCGACCTGAGCGACTACGCCGGTGAAGAGGAACTGAGCATTGCGTTCATGCATTGCAATTGCACCGATCAAAGCGGTGTTATTCTTGATGATATTGCCATCACGGCAACCGTGGGCGGTGAACTGCCCTGCACGCCCGGCGATGTTGATTTTGACGGAAGGGTTACTGTCGGCGATGCATTGACGGTCATGCGCCATGCGCTGAATGTTTATATGCTGCCGGAAGCTGCGCTGCCCGCTGCGGATATTGATGCGGACGGCAATGTTACCGTTGCGGATGCATTGCAGATAATGCGCATTGCCCTTTTTAATCAATAATTTCGTAATGCGGGCGGCACCCGAAAACCGTCTGATTAAATGATAGACTGAAAGTTCGATAAGGCTGCTGCGGGATGCATGATGTTCCGCGGCGGCTTTTGCTTTTTTTGAGGCACGGAAGAAAAAATGCAATAAAATTAATCAGTGAAATATTAAAAACAATAAGCCGCAATGTGTTGAAAAATGGGCGAAATTGTGATAAAATAGATTATATTTATAAGACTTTGAGAACACTCGGTTCAAAAAGTCGAAGGGGGTACAGCGGATTGACAGAACAAAGCGGCGCGGGACTGCCTGCGGAGAAAAAAATGCACGCTGAAGGAACAAATGCTTGCGAATATGCCGTTGAAATGATCGGCATCACAAAGCGGTTTCCGGGAATCGTTGCAAACGACAATATCACATTGCAGCTCAAAAAGGGCGAGATTCATGCTCTTTTGGGTGAAAACGGTGCGGGCAAAAGCACTCTTATGAGTGTGCTTTTCGGACTGTATCATCCGGAAGAGGGCGAAATTCGCAAGGACGGAAAAACTGTTGAAATCAACGATCCGAATGATGCAAACGCACTCGGAATCGGCATGGTGCACCAGCATTTTAAGCTTGTTGAAATTTTCAGCGTGCTGGATAACATCATCCTCGGCGTTGAGCCCACGAACTCTGCCGGTTTCCTTAAAAAAACGGAGGCGCGCAGGCGCGTTGTTGAGCTGAGCGAAAAATACGGGCTGCGAATCGAACCGGATGCGCTTATTTCGGATATCACTGTCGGAATGCAGCAGCGCACGGAAATACTCAAGATGCTGTATCGGAACAACGAAATACTTATTTTTGATGAACCGACAGCAGTTTTGACTCCGCAGGAGATCGATGAGCTGATGGAAATCATGCGAAGCCTTGCGGCGGAAGGCAAGAGCATTCTGTTTATTTCACACAAGCTGAACGAAATCATGGCGGTTGCGGACAGGTGTACAGTGCTGCGAAAGGGCAGATGCATCGGCACCGTCGATGTTAAGAATACAACAAAAGAGGAACTCTCCCGCATGATGGTCGGGCGCGATGTGGATTTTGTGGTTCACAAAGATGAGGCAAAACCGAAAGAAATTGTCCTTTCCGCCGAAGGCGTCTGCGTTGAATCCAAGCTGCATAAACATCTTGCGGTCAAAAACGTCAGCTTCAATGTTCGTGCCGGCGAGATCGTCTGCATTGCGGGCATAGACGGCAACGGTCAGACGGAGCTTGTTTACGGGATTACGGGCCTTGAACCGCTGAGCGCAGGCAAGGTGCAGATGTGCGGAAAAGATATAACCGCCGCACCGATCCGCAAGCGTTCCCGATTGGGCATGAGCCATATTCCGGAGGATCGGCATAAACACGGGCTTGTGTTGGATTATTCGCTTGAATACAATATGATTTTGCAGAGGTATTTTGAGCCGCAGTTTGTTTCACCCGCAGGTTTTTTAAAGCGCGGCGCGATTCGCGAATACTCCGATGAGCTGATTCGGCAATATGACGTCCGCTCGGGTCAGGGGTCGGTGACTGTTGTGCGCAGCATGTCCGGCGGCAACCAGCAGAAGGCTATCGTTGCCCGTGAGCTTGACAAAAAGCCCAAGCTGCTTGTTGCGGTTCAGCCGACGCGCGGGCTTGACGTCGGCGCAATTGAATTCATTCACAAACGCCTTGTTGAACAGCGGGACAACGGCGCGGCGGTGCTGCTGATTTCGCTTGAACTTGACGAGGTTATGAACCTTTCCGACAGGATACTTGTGATGTACGAGGGCGAAATTGTCGGTGAACTCGATCCGAAGAAAACCACCGTGGAAGAACTCGGACTTTATATGGCAGGCGCAAAGAGGGGGGCAGAGTATGGAACAAAACACGAATAAAGTCGGAAAGCATTCCGCACCGAAGCAGGTGCAGGGCGAAAGCTTTTTCCGCCGGCTGCTTAAAAAGCCGGGGGTTCAATCCTTCCTTGCCGCATTGCTGTGCATCGTTATCGGTCTTGTTGTGGGCTATATCGTTCTGCTTGCAATTGAGCCTTCCGGTGCGTCAAAGGCGATCGGCGCGGTGCTGAAAAACTTCCTTGCAAGGCGAAGCAGTGCATTGCGGATGAAGCAGTTTGCAAACACGCTCGTTAAAACGGCACCGCTGATTATGTGCAGTCTCTCCATTCTTTTTGCATACAAAACGGGGCTTTTCAACATCGGCGCGGCGGGACAGTATGTTCTCGGCGCGGGTGCCGCACTGTATTGCGCGCTCGGGCTTGAATTGCCGTGGTATGTATGCCTGCTTGCGGCGGCTGCCGCAGGTGCGCTGCTTGGCTGCATTTCGGGTGCGCTTAAGGCATATTGCAACGTTAACGAGGTCATTTCCTGCATAATGCTGAATTGGATAAGCCTTTATGCGGTGAATTCGGTGCTTAAGGATTTTTGCCCTGTCGGATACAAGGACACCTTCACGCTTGTGAGCCGCAACAGTTCCGCTCTGCTTCCGAGTCTCGGACTGAATAAGGTCTTCGGCAGCGAAAGTGCGACGATCGCGATACCGATGGCGGTAATAATTGCAATCATTATTTGGGTCGTTCTTGAAAAAACAAAATTCGGTTATGAGATAAAGGCAACGGGACTGAACCGCAATGCGGCAAAGTACTGCGGAATGCGTGAAAAACGCAATATCATCCTGACGATGTTGATTGCGGGTGCGCTTGCGGGCATTGCGGCGGCAATGATGTTTCTTTCGGGTTTTATGGAGTGGGACATCAATCAAAGCTCCGTTCCCGCAATGGGCTTCAACGGCATTGCGGCGGCGTTCCTCGGCGGACTGAATCCGATAGGTGCGATTTTTTCTTCCTATTTTATTCAGCATATCACGGACGGAGGAAGTTCTCTCGATACGCGCCTCTATCCGACACAGATTTCCGACCTGATTTCATCGCTGATAATCTATCTCTGCGGCTTTGTGCTGTTCTTTAAGCTTCGCATGAATGCGCGCATTGACGGAAAAAACAAAAAACAAACGGCCAAGGCCGAACCGGCAGCGTTGGGAACAGAAACAAAGGAGGAACAAAACTGATGATGCTTTTGATTCAATACACGCTCGTTTTTTCGTCCGTTTTGCTGCTTGTCGCACTCGGCGGCTGCTTTTCGGAACGCTCGGGCATTATCAACATCGGGCTTGAGGGCATAATGGTGATCGGCGCGTTGGGCGGCGTGATGGTGCTTCACAACCTTTCACCGCAATTGCCCGGGATTGTGATACTGCTGCTGACGGTTGCGGCTTCAATTGCGGCGGGCATGATATACTCGCTGCTTCTTGCCGTGGCAAGCATCAATTTCAAGGCGGATCAGACTCTTGTCGGTACGGCAATGAACATGCTCGGTCTTGCGCTTGCAACCGTTATTGCAAAGGCATACAACATTGCGACAACGTCCGGTGCGGACAACTCGGCGCGAATCGCTTTTGTTGAAAACAAAAAAGCTCTTGCACTTGTTGAGGGAACGGAATTCAACTGGTTTATGGTGCTTGCATTTGCTGCGCTTGCCGTCGGCTGGGTCGTGCTTTACAAAACACGCTTCGGACTCAGATTGATGGCATGCGGCGAACATCCGCAGGCGGCAGATTCCGTTGGCATAAACGTTAAAAAAATGCGTTACAGCGGCGTTCTCATTTCCGGAGCTGTGGGAGGATTGGGCGGCATTGCCTATGTTACGGCGGGCGTCAGCATGTGCAATTTTGAAGTCGGCGTTGCAGGTTTCGGCTTCCTCGCACTTGCGGTAATGATTTTCGGTCAGTGGAAACCTTTGCGCATTGGAATTGCGGCACTGCTGTTCGGGTTCTTCCGCGCACTTGCAAACGTATACAGCGGGTTCGATTTCCTGACTGCGCTCAATATTCCGAAGCCTGTTTACAACATGCTTCCGTACATAATTTCCCTCATCGTGCTTGCGTTCACTTCTAAAAAGTCGCTTGCACCGAAAGCGGAAGGCATTCCGTACGACAAAGGCTCAAGGTAAATATCGCGGCGGAATCTGTTCGTGCATTCCGCCGAAAGCTTAAACTCTTAAACTGAAAAAACCGCTCGCAATGAGCGGTTTTTTTATTGGAAGCATTGATTGAATTTTTATTTTTCGGGATACATATCGATCGTGCGGAAGGTGTATCCGCGGGCGATGAGATCCTCGATCATTTCCGGAAGAACATCCACGGTGTCGCCGCAGGTGTCATGGCAAAGGAACACAACATGCGGACTGTTTTCCTTTTCGTGCCAATCCATGCTCTTGCGGTAGGATTCAAGAAGGTACTGCTTTGTGGGCAGGTGATTGACATTGCCCTGCGGCCAACGGTCGTTGTTGCCGGCATTCCAATCGAACCATGCGTAACCTTTTTCTGCAAGACGGGCTTTGATTTCCGCCTTTATGTCCTTGGGACAGAGCCCTGTCGTGCTTCCGCCCGGGAAGCGAACGCGGATGTTCGTTTGCGGTGAACCGACTGCTTTTTCATATGCCGCTGCCCATTTGTCGATTTCCTTCATGAACGCATCGGCAGAGGCGTAACAGGTCGGAAAATCATGCGTGTAGGAATGGCATGCAACAAAATGCCCGCGGCTGACGGTTTCGCGCACGATTTCGGGACGACGGTCAACAAAATATCCGACGGTGAAGAATGTTGCCTTGACGTTGTATCTGTCCAAAATATCCAGAACACGGTAGGTGTTCTCGCATGGACCGTCGTCGAAGGTCAAATAAATATATTTTGCGCCGCCGGTGTTGGGCTGCGAAGAAGGCTGCGGCGTTACAGCATCTGTGGGAGAAGGTGCTGCCGTTGAACTCGGTTCCGAAGTTAAGACCGGGGTTGCGGTCGGAGCCTGCGAGGCTGCATCCGTTGCAGGAACGTCTGTTGCGGGCATACTCGGAGCGGGCGTCTCCGCCGAATCGGGTGTGCCTGAAACATTCGGCCTCGGAGCGGAAGAGCCGCCGATGTCGACGATGCTCCCGCTGCCGCTTCCGGACGGGCCGCACGCAGTGAGGAAAACTGTTGCCGCAAACAGCAGAGTGCCGATAATTTTCTTTAAATATTTCATAATCATAAATGCCGAAGCAAAATTCCTTTATCATTATTAGCAGAGAACGGGCGGCATGATTCAGGCAATAAAAGGCCGGACAAAATGCTGCACGATTTCCGTCATTGGCATAATATCATGCTTCTCAGTCGGGTTCAATATCTATTTGTTAACATTTTGTGACAAATTTCACCGAATTTGAACAGTGCGGATTAGTGTACATGCAGAATTGCTGAAAAGTTGAATTCACTGCGGAAAAAAAACGTGCGCCGATTTCGGCCGCGCAATGCATGTGCCCGAAAGGTCGGTATTGCGCAGCAAAAAAACTGCCGCAAAAGCAGGTGCTCGCTGCGGCAGTTATTAAAACAAGGGTGATAAGTCAGTGCTTTTTGTTTTTTATGAAATCGGTTTGATTCTGCGGACCGCGTTAATCGATTTTGAGCGGAATTCCGTTCACGGCAAAATGCACTTCGTTGATGCTGCCGTAGGGCAGAGCAGTCAACAACACGGACTGGGTCGCAAGATTGAGCAGCCCTGCATCATTTGCAACTGTTTCAAAATCGGATGAAAGATTCACGGTCAAAATGCCGTTTTCGATAACCGCTCCGAGAACAAGCGTGTTTTCCGGAAAACAGCTGCGAAGCCCGCGCAGCTCCGTTCCCGCTGCAAGCTGCTGTATACAGGAGTATAAATCCGTGCTGCCCTCTGCGTAACGTGTTATGGGAATCATCAGGCTTCCGGATTCATTCGGGAAATACAGTGTCAGCGGTTTTGCCGAACCGGAGGTCGCAATTTCGGCGTTTTCAACGTTTAGGGCATATTTGCCGTGCTTTTGCGGCGGAAGACTGCCGTTTGCGGTGATGTCATTGCAGCCGTTCAGAAAGATTGAAACGGTTTCAATCGAATCGAACTCAGTGAGCGTGTTTACAATGGCAGCAAAAAGCTGCTGTTCACTGTCGTAATCGGGCATGACGGGCAGATTCACAAGGTTCACGCGCGCTTCGCCGTTCTGAATGCTTATCTGAATCTCCGTCCCCTGCGGTATCACGGCTTTAAGGCCGTTTTTGGAAAGTGCGGCGCGGTTTTCGTCCGAAGCAGTCATTTTTGCAAGGCAGGCTTTTGCAATGCCCGCTTGCTGCGGCACGGATGCAACAACCGGAAGGAGATAGCCTTCATCGGTCAGATAATAAAGAGTTTTATTGACTTTTTTGCCATCAGGTGCGGCGTCGGCGGTTGCGGGTGCGGAACAGACGGGAGTCGGCACGGCAGTCGGCACGGGGCTGCATGAGGCCGGCGGCGGAGTCGTGACGCAGTCCGGTGCATCGGAACAGCCGCAGAACAAGGCTGCAATCGTCAGCAGAACGAGTATAAGCGCAGAAAATCGTGCGGTATGACAGCATGTTGATTTCATTGTTGTTTCAATTCCTCCGAGAAAATTTTGCGGGCGGCGTTTCGTCTGTGCGGAAGCAATTCCGCTCGGCTGATTAATTATATTTGCTTTTTGAAACAAAAATACTTGAACGAATGCAAATTTGCTCTGCTCGAAATTATTCGATAGTCGAATTATCGATAGTATAACGATCGAAATAATGAAATTATTGGACAAAAAACGAATAAAAAACTTGACATGCGTCAAAAAAATGATATAATGAGCCTGAGCGAAAGCTGTATTCCGTCCCTGCATCCCGTGCAGCGGAATGCTGCCGTCGCAGCTGCAACTGAATAGAACAGGCTTTCTTCCTGCGTTCCGCAAAGGGGGAATCGGGTGCAAATCCCGGCGAGTCGGTCACTGTGAAGTTCGGATTGTTTTTGTTTTTATTAAACAAAGTATATCGATATTTAAATATCGATAACGCACGGAATATAGAGATAAAAACATTCGAAATAAGTCAGATTACCCAAAGAAGGCCTGAGCTTCTGCCGTCACCGGAGGCTGAATGGATTATGCACAGTCGCGTTTTGTTTTGGGAACAACCGGGTGTGAGCTGAACGGTTTGATTTTTGCAAAAATTCGGGATGAACGAGTTCTGCAAAAGGATTTTGATTCAGCATTCACAAAAAAGGGTGTTACCTTTGCACTGCGTCTCGATTCCGTCTTCCCGATTACGACCGGCTGAAGCGGAATCATTTTGTTTATACGGCTGTTTTCGGAAACTTTTCAGCTCATTTCAACCGCCGAACAAATTCGGCATACAACATTCAAAATCCGACAGAATCGGAAACAGGAGGTTTTTCAGTGATCGAACTTATTCAGCACGGCATGTACCTTGTGAACGGCGTTCCCTGTGAGAGCGTTCCGGTGCCTCCGGCGGAGGCACGCCGCGAGACCATGGCATACAAAATCTTGCAGGCACACAACACTTCGGGCGACCCCGAGAAGCTCAAAATCACATTTGACGCGCTTGTGTCGCATGATATCACATATGTCGGCATTATCCAGCAGGCGCGCGCTTCCGGAATGAAGCAATTCCCGATGCCCTATGCGCTTACCAATTGCCACAACAGCCTGTGCGCCGTCGGCGGCACGATAAACGAGGACGACCATGTGTTCGGACTTTCCGCTGCAAAAAAATACGGCGGAATCTACGTTCCCGCAAACCAGTCCGTAATTCACTCTTACGCACGCGAGCAGATGGCGGCCTGCGGAAACATGATTCTCGGTTCCGATTCGCACACACGCTACGGTGCATTGGGAACCATGGCCGTCGGCGAGGGCGGACCGGAGCTTGCAAAGCAGCTTCTTAAAAACACTTGGACGCGCCCATGCCCGAGGTTGTGCTTGTGTACCTGACGGGAAAACCCCGCCGCGGCATCGGACCGCATGATGTTGCGCTCTCCCTTGTTAAAGCAACGTTTGAAAGCGGCTTCGTAAACAACCGCGTGCTTGAATTCGTCGGCCCCGGCATTGCCAACCTTCCCATCGATTTCAGAAACGGCATCGATGTTATGACAACGGAAACAACCTGCCTTTCCTCAATTTGGGAAACGGATGAAGAAACACAAAAATTCTATGCGGCTCATAAACGGCCCGAAGCTTACAAAAAGCTGCATCCGGGTGCGATCGCATATTACGACAGGATGATTACAATTGACCTCGGCAAGCAGGAGGCGATGATCGCCCTGCCGTTCCATCCTTCCAATGCATACACAATTCATGAATTCCTGCAGAATGCGGAAGAGCTCCTTAAAAAAGTCGAGCAGGATGCGCAAAAACGCTTCCCGAAG
>OIZQ01001091.1_pt1 | contig 11533 bp, 9 predicted proteins | sample 1588491 | NCBI WGS metagenome assembly OIZQ01 (sample SAMN03283262) | human gut metagenome | biome: human-associated habitat; material: feces | host: Homo sapiens | place: USA | collected 2013
GGTGAGACGGGGAAGCCGGCGTGCGTGCGGGCACAGGCGCCTGCGCCCGAGCCGCTTCGCCTTGTCGTGCCCTGCATCGTTGCGGGCATAGGGTGCCGTCGCGGTGCGTGCGCCGAAGCGATCGGGGAGGCGTTTCTTCTCGCGTGCGGGCAGGCGGGCATCTTGCCTTCGGCCGTGCGCGAGGTGGCGACGATCGACGTGAAGGCGCACGAGGAGGGTCTGCTCGCCTTCTGCCGCGCGCGCAATATCCCGCTTGCGACGTATTCCGCAGAGGAGTTGTCGCAGGTCGAAGGCAGCGTTTCGCCATCTGATTTCGTGCGCGCGACGGTGGGGGTCGACAACGTGTGCGAGCGCGCAGCGCTCGCGGGCGGGGGCAAACTTATCTTCCCGAAGCTCGCTCACGGCGGCGTGACCGTCGCGTTTTCCAAGGTAACTATCGAACTTTCGTTTAAGGAGCGGTGATGGGAAAGCTCTTCGTGGTGGGGATCGGCCCGGGCGGCCCCGACGGCATGACGATTGCGGCTCGGCGCGCGCTCGAGGCAGCCGACATCGTTGTGGGGTACACGAAATACGTGGAGCTCGCGCTCGCCGCCGTGCCCGACGCGGCGCATCTCGCGACGCCGATGATGCACGAGGTCGAACGGTGCCGCCTTGCGCTTTCGCGCGCGCAGAGTGGAGAAGCCGTGGCGCTCGTGTGCAGCGGTGACGCGGGCGTGTACGGCATGGCGAGCCCCGTGCTGGAGCTTGCGGAGGACTACCCCGATGTAGACGTGGAAGTTATCGCCGGGGCCACCGCGGCTCAGAGCGGGTCGGCGGTGCTCGGCGCCCCGCTTGCCCACGACTTCGCGGTCGTGTCGCTCTCCGACCTGCTCACGCCGTGGGAGGTCATCGAGCGCAGGCTCGCCGCCGTGGCGAGCGCCGACTTCTGCATCTGTTTGTACAACCCGCGCAGCAGAAAGCGCGCCGACAGGCTCTCGCGCGCGGCGAAGATTATGCTCGAATGGAAGGCCCCCGACACGCTCTGCGGCTGGGTACGCAACATCGGGCGCGATGGGCAGCAGTCGGGCATGTGCAGGCTCTCCGAGCTGGGGGAGTTCGACGCCGACATGTTCACCACCGTGTTCGTCGGCAACGCGGACACGAAGCGCGTGGGCGGCCGTATGGTCACGCCGCGCGGGTATCGGGAGATTCCATGCGAAAGGTAACGATCATCGGGGCGGGGCCCGGAAACCCCGACTTGCTCTCGCGCGCGGCGCTCGACGCGATCGACATCGCCGACGTGGTCATCGGCGCTCATCGCGCGCTTGTCGGCATCGACGTGCCGCACGGCGTGGTGAGATGCGAGCTCGTGAAGACGGCGGACATCGTCGCCGCACTCACCGATGCGGCGTCGTGGCAGCGCGCCGTGGTCGTGATGACGGGCGATGTGGGGCTGTTCAGCGGCGCACGCCGCCTGGTGGAGGCGCTCTCCGGCGACGCGCAGGTGGACGTGCGCGTCATTCCCGGCATAAGCTCAGCGTCGTATCTCGCCGCGCGCCTCGCGTGTCCATGGCAGGATTGGCGCTTCGCGAGCGCTCACGGCGTGGCGTGCGACATCGCGGCCGAGGCCGAGCGCGCAGGTGAGCTCTTCCTCGTCACGTCGGGCGGGGAAGACCCCTCGCGGCTTTCGGGCGTGCTTGTGCAGGCGGGCTTCGGGGACGCGCGCGTGACGGTGGCCGAGCGCCTGTCGTACCCCGACGAGCGCATCACCTGCGCGACCGCAAGTGAAATTGCAGGTCAGACGTTCGACGACTTGAACGTGATGCTTATCGAGTTCGCAGGCGGCGCTGCGAGCTCCCGCTGGCCGTACGCTTCCTCGGGCATTCCCGACGAGCTCTTCATCCGCGGCGACGTTCCCATGACCAAGCAGGAGGTGCGCGCCGTCGCGCTCGCGAAGCTGCGCCTTACTGCGACCGATACCGTGTGGGACGTCGGCGCCGGCACGGGGAGCGTGTCGATCGAGGCGGCGCTCGTCGCGCGAGCGGGGTCGGTATGGGCGGTCGAGCGCAACGCGGCCGGCGTGCGGCTCATCCGAGAGAACGCGGATGCATTCGGGTGCGGCAACGTGCATGCGGTCCCCGGTGTCGCCCCCGAAGCGCTTGCGAAACTGCCCGTCCCCGACGCCGTGTTCGTCGGCGGGAGCGCGGGCGAGCTTCCCTCCATCGTGGAGGCGGCGCTCGAGAAGAACTCGCAGGTTCGCCTGTGCGTGCCATGCGTTACCGTTGAGACGCTCACCGAGGCGTGCGCGCTCCTCTCGGGTTCGCGCTTTAAGGGGTTCGAGGCGTGCCAGGTGTCGGCCGCCCGCGCCGAGGCTGTAGGCTCGCACCATCTTATGAAAGCGCAAAACCCTGTGTTCCTCGTCAGCGCGCGTGGTGCAGGTGGGGAAGGCGGCGCCCGGTGAGCACGTCCATCCCGCGCTTCATGGTCGCTGCGCCCTCGAGCGGGAGCGGCAAGACGGTCGTAACGTGCGCGCTCCTGCGCGCGCTCGCGCGCCGCGGTCTTGCATGCGCGGCCTTCAAATGCGGCCCCGACTACATTGACCCGCTCTTTCATCGCCGCGTCGTGGGTGAGCGCTCGGGCAACTTAGACGGCTTCTTCACCGACGCCCCGACGCTGCGCGCCCTGCTCGCACGCGGCGCCGCGGGCGCGGATGTCGCGGTGCTCGAGGGGGTCATGGGCTTCTACGACGGCATGGCGCCCGGCGTGGCCGACGCGAGCAGCTACCAGGTTGCGCGCGACACGGAAACGCCGGTCGTTTTAGTGGTGAACGGGCGCGGGGCGTCTTTATCGCTCGCCGCCGTAATCCGCGGCATTGCCGAGTTCCTGCCTTGTGCGAACGTGCGCGGCGTCGTGCTGAACAAGACGAGCGCCGCTGCCTGCGCCTACGCGAAGCCTGCGATCGAGAAGCACACGGGCGTCGCGGTTTTGGGTAATATCCCCGCCGACGAGGCGTTCTCGCTCGAAAGCCGGCATCTGGGGCTTGTGACCGCCGACGAGGTCGAGCAGCTTTCCGCGCGCATCGACAAGATGGCCGAGCTGGTGGAAAAGAGCGTCGACGTCGACCGCTTGCTCGAAATAGCGGCGACGGCACCCGATATCCGCGAGGATCCTTACCGGTTGGAGCCGATCGCGGGGGCGCGGCCCATCGTCGCCGTCGCGCGTGACGAGGCGTTCTCGTTCTACTACGAGGAGAACCTGCGCGCGCTCGAGGACCTGGGTTGCGAGCTGGCCTTTTTCAGCCCCCTGTGTGATAGCGAGTTGCCCCGGGGGACAAGCGCCCTCTATCTGGGGGGCGGCTACCCGGAGCTCCATGCGCGGCAGCTCTCCGAGAACGCGCCGATGCGCGAGGCGATGCGGCGCGCGGTTGAATCCGGCATGCCGACGGTCGCCGAATGCGGTGGGTTTCTGTACCTGCAGCGCGAAATCTCCGATAGCGAGGGGCGGCGCTGGCCTGTTGCGGGCGCCCTTGAGGGCGCAAGCGAGAACGGGGGAAGGCTGTCCCGTTTCGGGTACGTGGAGCTCGCTTCCCAACGCGACGGGCTCTACGGGCCGTGCGGCACACGCATCCGCGCGCACGAGTTCCACTACTGGCAGTCCACCTGCCCGGGCGGCGACTTCTGGGCGCAGAAGCCCCGGCGCGACAAGGGCTGGCCGTGCATGACGACCACCCCGTCCCTGGTTGCGGGCTTCCCGCATGTGTACTATCCTGCGAACCCCGACGTTGCGCGCGCGTTTGCGTCTGCCGCAGCGTCGTTCGCAGAGAGGAGACGGCATGGCTGAAGCAACCGAAACCGCGCTTGCCAGCATCCGCGAGGAAGTCGAGCGCGCGTTCTCGTCGGCGCCGGGCGCCGTGCTCGAAGCCGCGCTCTCCCGCATCGCGCCCGCAGACGAGTGCGCCCGCGCCGCCGCGTACGCCGCGTGGGACTCCATCGCGCACCCCTTGGGGGGATTGGGCGACTTTGAAGACGCCGTCGCGTGTATCGCCGCAGCTCAGGGGAGCGCCGAGGTTGCCGAGTTTCCCCGTGCGCTCGCGGTATTCTTCTCCGACAACGGGGTCGTTGCCGAAGGCGTGTCGCAAAGCGGGCAAGACGTGACGCGAGCCGTCGCGCGCAACATGTGCGAGGGGGCCACGAGCGCCTGTCGCATGGCGGCGTTCGCGGGTGCCGAGGTCGTGCCCGTCGACGTGGGTATGGCCCGGGGCATAGAAGACGCGCGCATGGTGCGCGCGAACGTACGGCGGGGGAGCGGCAACATCGCGCACGGCTCCGCTATGTCTCGCGATGAGGCCGTGCGCGCGATCGATGTCGGAATCGCCGTCGCGTGCGGGCTTGTCCGCGCCGGCGTGCGCCTTCTCGCCGCGGGCGAGATGGGCATCGGCAACACGACCACCTCGGCGGCGGTGGCCGCAGTGCTCATCCGGGCGGACGCGCGGAGCCTCGTCGGGCGCGGCGCGGGGCTCTCGGACGCCTCGCTCGCGCGCAAGCGCGACGTGGTCGAGCGCGCTATCGACGCGAACTCGCCCGATCCTGCCGACCCGATCGACGTGCTCTCGAAGGTGGGCGGCTTCGACATCGCGGCGATGTGCGGTTTCTACCTGGGGGCCGCGGCCTCGAAGGCGCCGGCGCTCCTCGACGGGGTCATATCCTGCACGGCGGCCCTGTGCGCAGCGCGCCTTTGCCCCAACGCCTTGGGCTACCTCGTGGGCACCCACGCATCAAGTGAACCCGCAAGCCAGGAGCTCCTTCGCGAGCTCGGCATAAAGGCACCCCTCGACGCAGGCATGCACTTGGGCGAGGGCGCGGGCGCCATGGCGTATCTGCCCCTTCTGGATTCGGCGCTGCGCGTGTACCGGGATGGGAAGACGTTCACGGCGACTGGCATGGCTGCTTACGAGCATTTCGAGGCCGGGAAATGACGGTGACGCTCGTCATCGGCGCCGCCGCGAGCGGCAAGAGCGCCTACGCTGAGTCCCTGTGCCTCGGGCACGACGGCCCTCGCGTGTACCTGGCAACGATGGAGCCCTTCGGGGAAGAGGGCGCCCGCCGCATCGCGCGCCATCGGGCGCTGCGCGAGGGCAAGGGGTTTTCCACCCTCGAGCGCACGCGTGACGTGGGCGCCGCAGTGTCCGGGCTTCCGCGCGGCTGCACGCTTCTTTTGGAGGACGTGGGCAACTTGGTTGCAAACGAGCTTTTCGCGGAAGGCGGCTTGTCCCCACGTGACCCCGACGCTGCGGCGCGCGAGGTGCTCGGAGGCATCGAACGGCTCGCTCAGGCCGCTGCGTATACGGTGGTGGTCACCGTCGACGTGTTCGCCGATGGGATGCGCTACGATGAGGGGACCGAGGCATGGAGGCGCGCGCTCGCGCGCGTGAACGCGGGCGTGGCGGCGCTGTCCGACCGCGCAGTCGAAGTGGTATGCGGGATTCCCGTGTGGATGAAAGGCGAAGGACCTACAAGGTGAAGATAGTAGAGGCAATCTGCGCGGCGTTCGGAACGTTCTCGCGCATCCCCGTCCCGAAATCGGCTTGGACCGATTTCGGGTCAACCCATGCTCTTGCCGCGTTTCCCCTGGTGGGCCTTGCGGAAGGCTTACTCATGACGGCGTGGGGGCACGTGGCGAACCTGCTCGGCGTGCCCGCGACCATCGTCGCGGCTGTGCTCGTGGCGCTGCCTGTGGCGGTGACGGGAGGCATCCACCTAGACGGGCTCTGCGACACCTCCGATGCGCTTGCAAGTTGGGCCCCGCGCGAACGAAAGCTCGAGATCATGCACGACCCGCGGGCGGGCGCCTTCGGGGTCATCGGTGTTGTCGTGTACCTTATTCTGCAGTTTTCCCTGTTCACCGCGCTGCCGCTTACGGCGGGGACGTTCCTCGCGCTTCTGTGCTCGCTCGTGTTCTCCCGCGCGCTTTCGGGGCTCGCCGTTGAATGCTGGCCTGCCGCGCGGGCGGACGGCATGGCCGCGGGGCTCTCGCCTTCGAAGAAGCGCGCGGCGATCGTTGTGCCGCTTTGCGCTTTCGCTGCGGCTTCGGCTGCAGGGATGGTCGCGTGCGCTCAGGCCGTCGGCGCCCTTATGGCGGTGGCGGGGCTTTTGGTGCTCGCGTGGTACCGCCATGTTGCCCTGTCCCGCTTCGGCGGGGTGACGGGGGATTTGGCCGGATGGTTTCTGCAATGGGCCGAGCTCGCGATGCTTGCCATGCTAGTGGCGGGGGGCATGCTCCTATGATGCTCGTGGTAGGTGGCGCACATTCGGGGAAGAGGACCTTCGTGCGCGAAAAGCTCGGGTTCGCGGCAGACGATTTCGTCGACGCGGCGCAGTTTGCGGAGGGCGGCGTGCCCGCGGCATTTGCCGGTCGCGTCGCGTACCGTGCAGAGGAACTCGTACGAGCGCTCGACGCTGACCGGGCGCTCGAGCGGCTGATCGGCTTCGACGTAGTGATTCTGCCCTTGGTCGGTTCGGGGGTCGTTCCCATGCGTGCGGAAGACGCCCAATGGCGCGAGCGCGCGGGGCGCCTGGGATGCGCGCTCGCTGCGCGCGCCGACGTCGTCGTGCGCATGACGTGTGGGGTGCCCCAGGTCATCAAAGGAAACCTTGCCGATGCGCCTCGAGGGACGCAGGGCGTGGGCGCGCCTTTGGAAGTCGTTTTCGTGCGCCATGGTGCCACGGCGGGCACGGAAGATCATCGCTACAGCGGGGCGGGCACCGACGAGCCCCTGTCGAGCGCGGGCGAGCGCGCTTTGCGCGACCTCGCGTGCGATCGTGACGTATTCCGTGCTATCACGAGCGGCATGGCCCGCACCGACCAGACGGCGCGCATCCTCTTCCCGAACGCGGAGCTAATGGCGTGCCCCGGTCTGCGCGAGATGGATTTCGGCGACTTCGAGGGGCGAAGCGCCGCCGAGCTTAAAGAGGATGCGCGCTACCGCGCCTGGGTAGACTCCTGGTGCGAGACGTGCTGCCCGCATGGCGAGGGCAAGAGCGATTTCACCCGCCGCGTCATCGCGGCGTTTCGGGAGGCGTGCGAATCGGAGCGCGCCCAGGGGAGTGGGCGCGCCGTCTTCGTCGTTCACGCGGGTACCGTGAAAGCGCTGCTTTCCGAGCTTGCTGTCCCGAAAATGGAATACTTCGACGTGCATACCGAGCCGGGCGGCGCATGGGCCGCCACCTGGGATGGGCGCTGCCTTCGCGACGTTCGCCCCGCTTCGGGGGGCGATGCCCGGTGATGACCATTCTTGCCGTCGCCGCCGGGTTCGCGGCCGACCTTGCCTTCGGCGACCCGCGCTGGCTTCCCCATCCCGTCGTCGCCATGGGGCGCGCGATCACGTGGGCCGAAGGACGCCTGCGGCGCGCATTCCCGCAAACGCCCGCGGGCACGCGTGCCGCAGGGCTTGTGCTCGCCGTGGCGCTTCCGCTTGCGTGTGGGCTTTTGACCTGGGGTATCCTACATCTTTGTGGCATGGTTCACTCCGGCTTGCGCTTCGTGGTCGAGGCATGGGCGAGCTATCAGATTCTCGCGACATGCGAGCTGCGCCGCCAGAGCCTGGCCGTGGCCCGCGCGTTCTCGAAGGGCGGCCTTGTCGCGGCGCGCGAAGCCGTCGGGCTCATCGTGGGACGCGACACGTCTGTTCTCGACGAGCAGGGCGTCGCGCGCGCCGCCGTGGAAACGGTGGCGGAGAACGCGAGCGACGGTGTCATCGCGCCGCTTTTCTACCTTATGATCGGGGGTGCGCCCTTGGGCATGGCGTACAAGGCGGTGAACACGCTCGACAGCATGGTGGGCTACAAAAACGAGCGCTACATCGACTTCGGCTGCGCCTCGGCGCGCCTCGACGATGCGGTGAACTGGATTCCCTCGCGCTTATCGGCCCTGCTTATGATCGCCGTGTGCCCGATTGTTGGGCTCGACGCGCGCGGGGCGGCGCGCATCTGGCGCCGCGACAGGCGTCGCCATGCGAGCCCCAACTCGGCGCAGACCGAGTCAGCGTGCGCGGGCGCGCTCGGGCTGCGCCTGGCGGGACCCGCGGTGTATTTCGGCAAGCTCGTTGAGAAACCGACGATAGGCGACGCGTCCCGCGAAATCGAGTGGGGCGACATCGCCCGGGCGACAAGGCTCATGCTCGCCGCGTCCGTATGCGCGCTCGTCTTGTTCGGCGCCGCGCGCGCGGCGGTCGTGCTCGCCGTGGGGGCGATGGCATGAGGGAAGACCACGCTGCGTCCCGGGCTGCCGGGGGAATCCTGCGCGCCCGTACGCATGGGGGCAGCGCGCAATCGCTCGGCATCGGTTGCGAAGGGGGCGCCTCCGACCTCATTGACTTCTCGGTGAACGTGAATCCGGCAGGCCCCTCGCCGCGCGCCGTCGCCGCAGCTTGCAAGGCGCTTTCTCGAATCGACGCCTACCCCGATAGGGAAAGTCTTGCCCTCGTTCGCGCCCTAGCGCGCGCCCAGGGCATTCCCGAAGATACTATCGTCTGCGGCGCGGGCGCGTCCGATATCATCTGGCGGCTCGCCGCGGCGGTGCGCCCGAAACGCCTCGTCGTGTGCGCGCCGACGTTCTCTGAATATGCGGAGGCGGCATCGTACTACGGCGCATGCGTGCAGGAGTTCCCGCTCTCCGAAGCGGACGACTTCGACGTGCCCGCCTCCTTCGCCCACGCGATCGAGGGGCCGGGAGACGTGGCGTACCTCTGCAATCCGAACAACCCGACGGGGCGCCTCGTCGACCCCCGCGTGATCGATGCCGCGGCTTGCCACTGCGAGCAGGCGGGCGCGCTGCTCGTCGTGGATGAGTGCTTCCTCGGATTCGCGCCCGACGCCCGCGAAAGGAGCGTGGCCGCACGCGCCGCGTGTTCGCGCCATGTGGCCGTGCTCTCCGCGTTCACCAAGCTCTACGGAATGGCGGGGTTGCGGTTGGGATATCTGATCAGTGGAAACGCCCAACTCATCGAGGGGATTCGCCGGGCGGGGCAGGCGTGGCCCGTCTCCTCGGTCGCCGAGGCCGCGGGCATCGCCGCCCTGGAAGACGTCGAATACGTCTCACGCACGCGCGATGTATTGGCGGGCGAGCGAGCGTGGCTTTCCCACGAGCTCTCCTCGCTCGGGCTTTCCGTCGTGCCGTCGGATGCGAACTTCATTTTAGTTCGCACGCCGGCGAAAGACTTCCCCGAGCGCCTGTATAATCAGGGCGTTTTGGTCCGCACGTGCGACTCGTTTTCGGTACTGTCCCGTTTCTGGTGCCGCGTCGCGGTGCGCACGCGCAAGGAGAACGCTCGGCTTGCGATGGCGTTCAGCCGCGCGCTTCGGGCGGAAGGCGCATCGGGCGAAGGCGAACCCGACGAACGGGGCGGCGCTTCTTGCAGCGGCGCTATGGCGGGCGCAGATGGCCGGGGTTCGGCGAAGGAGGTCGATACCCGTGGGTAGGGCGAAGCCCATCATGATCCAGGGCACCATGTCGAACGCGGGGAAGAGCCTGCTTGCGGCGGGGCTGTGCCGCGTGCTTTCGCAGGACGGCCTGCGCGTGGCTCCCTTCAAGAGCCAGAACATGGCGCTCAACAGCGGTGTCACGGCCGACGGGCTCGAGATGGGGCGCGCCCAGATCATGCAGGCCGAGGCGTGCGGCATCGCGCCCGACGTGCGCATGAACCCCATCCTGCTCAAGCCCGAAAGCGACCACCGAAGCCAGCTCATCGTGGCCGGCAAGGCGCAGGGAGCCTTCGCTGCGAGGGACTACTTCGCGCGAAAGAAGGCGCTCATGCCGCAGATTTTGGAAGCGTTCGATTCGCTCGCGGAGGAAAACGACGTCATCGTCATCGAGGGCGCTGGCAGCCCCGTCGAAATCAACCTTGCCGAAAACGACATCGTCAACATGGGGCTTGCGCGCGCCGTGTCCTCCCCCGTGCTGCTCGCGGGCGACATCGACCCAGGCGGGGTGTTTGCCCAGCTCTACGGCACGGTCGCGCTCTTTGTACCCGAGGACCGCGCGCTTTTGCGGGGGCTTGTGGTGAACAAGTTCCGCGGCGATGTGGAAATCCTGCGCCCGGGTTTGGCCCCGCTCGAGAAGATGTGCGGGGTTCCCGTCGTGGGGGTCGTGCCGTATCTTACGCTCGACCTGGACGACGAGGACTCGCTTGCGCCGCGCCTATCTGCCCGCGAGGCGCGCGGCGTCATCGACGTCGCCGTCGTGCGCCTTCCGCATCTGTCGAACTTCACCGACTTCGACCCGCTTTCGCGCGTGCCCGGCGTGGGCGTGCGCTATGTTTCCTCGACGACCGATCTGGGCCGACCCGACCTGGTGGTGCTCCCAGGCTCGAAGACCACGCTCGACGACGCGCGCTGGCTTGCGGCTAGCGGTATCGGAGCCTGTGTACGCGCGCTTTCGGGCGCGGGCACGCCGGTGCTCGGCATATGCGGAGGCTACCAGCTTTTGGGAGACGAGCTTTCCGACCCGCACGGCAGGGAAGGCGCTGGCACTGCGCGCGGGCTCGGGCTCATCCCTGCAAGTACGGTGTTCAAGGAGGAAAAGCGCCTTGCCCAGTCGGAGCTTCGCATCACGGGCGCCCAAGGCGCGTTCTCGGTGTGGAACGGCATGACGGCTCGCGGGTACGAGATTCACGACGGCGAAACGATCGTCTCCTGCGCCCCTGCGGGCACGATTGGCGGCAAACCAGAAGGCGCGGCCTGCGGAAACGTGTTCGGAACCTATCTCCACGGCCTGTTCGACGAACCGGGGGTGGCGCTCGCCCTCGCGCGCTCGCTCGCGCGCATGCGCGGCCTGCCCGAGAGCGTCGTGGGTGCTGCGGGCGCAGCGTCCGCAGCCGATCACCGTGCGCGCGAGTTCGACCGCCTGGCCGACGTCGTGCGCGGGGCGCTCGACATGGAGTATGTCTACCGCATTATCGAGGAGGGCGTATGATCCACGTGTATCATGGCGACGGCAAAGGCAAGACCACGGCGGCGATGGGCCTCGCCCTTCGCATGCTCGCCGCAGGCCGCCGCGTCGTCGTCGTGCAGTTCCTGAAAGACGGCGAAAGCGGGGAGGCGCGCCTGCTCGCCGAGCATTTCGGCGTGCCCGTGTTCGCGGGGAAGGTGTCGGACAAGTTTACCTGGTCGATGACGTCGGAAGAACTTGCCGCGACGTGCGAGCTGCACGATGGGAACCTCGCTTCCGCGCTCGCCGAGCTCGAGGGCGCTCAGGAGGGGCTGCTCGTGCTCGATGAGGCGCTCGACGCGCTTTCGAAGGGGCTTGTCGACGAGGCGCTCGTGGACCGCGCGCTCGATATGTCCGCGCGCGGCGTCGAAGTAGCGCTCACCGGGCGCGCGCCTTCCCGCAAGATCGTGGAGAAGGCCGACTACATAACCGAGATGCGGTGCGAGAAACACCCCTACTCTCAGGGGATATGTGCAAGGGAAGGAGTGGAGTACTAGATGGATTTCAAGGAGATGGCGCCCGGCGACATCGAGCGGCGCAGCTTCGAGATCATCACCGAAGAGCTCGGCGG
>OIZQ01001115.1_pt1 | contig 11372 bp, 4 predicted proteins | sample 1588491 | NCBI WGS metagenome assembly OIZQ01 (sample SAMN03283262) | human gut metagenome | biome: human-associated habitat; material: feces | host: Homo sapiens | place: USA | collected 2013
CACCGCCGTAAGCACTACCAAATGAAGGAACAAGGCCAGAAAGCCATTCATCTTGAAACCACTGAAACCACACTCTTTTGTTTCCATATTCTATAAATTTAATTGATATCATAATGATATCACAAATATATCAATTAAATTTAGAGAAGTACAAAGAAACAAGGAAGTTAACATATCGTATTAAGGATTATTAAGAACATGTATTCCCAGTATATAAAAATTCCGCTTGAGGGTCATAACTCACCCTCAAGCGGAAAACTTTTTTTTGACTCTGTCAGTGATGTATCAAGGCTGAATGACAAAAGACCGGCGCAGCAAATCAGCAGTTTGCGAGCTACCGCCCACCATCAGTTCATAACTGCCTTCGGAAACGCACATGGTATTGCTTTGCGGATTCCACCACACTAACTCTTTATCACCCAAATCAAACTCTACATCGACCGTCTTTCCTGCCGGGATATGTACCCGCTTGAAAGCACGCAATGCCTTGCTCGGTCCTTCGAAATCATCGTTTTTCTTCAAATAGACCTGCACAACCTCTTCACCGTCACATTTGCCGGTATTGGTTACGGGGACACTCAATCTCAATTTCTCACCGGACTTTATATTATCCGAACCAAGCACCACAGCGCCATAGCTGAAAGAGGTATAGCTCAATCCATGACCGAAGGGGAAAAGCGGTTCCTGGGTCATATAACGGTAAGTCCGCCCCGTCATGTTATAATCCTCAAAATCCGGGAGCTGTGACACATTACGGTAGAAGGTCACCGGCAAGCGTCCTGCCGGATTGTAATCACCGAACAATACTTCGGCTACAGCCGTACCACCTGCCTGACCGGGATACCAAGCCTGCAGGATAGCTCCACACCTCTCGGTTTCCGGCTCCAGGCCGATGGGAGAACCCGAACAGTTCACCAACACCACCTTTTTGCCGGCACGGTGCAAGGCGGCAATCAGTTCCCGTTGGACAGCAGGCAACTCGATATCCGTACGGTCGCCTCCTCTGAATCCGGGAAGCTCAACGCCCATCTCCTCGCCTTCGAGGTTCGGAGAGACTCCTCCCACAAAGACCACGACATCAGCATCCTTTACACGCTCCACAGATTTCTTCACATCCACTTCATTCTTAAATCCAAGGTCAAAGTCCAGCTGTGCATCGCTACGGAAATATTCAAAATCCAATTCAACGTCATACGTTTTTCCTGCTTGTACCTGCAAAGTATAAGCACTCTTCTGCCCACCATGCTGATTAGAGAATCCTCTCACTTCCTCTCCATTTATCCGCAATCTCCCTGAGCCATAAGCATAGATGTCAAAAACTACCTCTCCCGACTGGTCGGGAGTGAATACGCTGTTGTAGGTAGCCGAGAAGTCGGTAAGGTTCACACCCGGAGCAAAAACCGTGGCACCGGATGTACAGAAATGGAAAGGAGTGGTCACTTGGGCAGTAGTGACTGGCTCACCGTCACGAGTCACGTTATTCCAGTAGCGTGCAGTAAATCCGGGTTTCCCGTCGGCAGTCTTGCAACGGTTGAAGACGCTCTGTATCTGAGCTCTCTCCACCCATCCGCAGCCTTGTTCATAAATAAGCCGGTCATCACTCCCCAAAGCTTTTCTAATTCCGTCCAGAATGGTAACTGTGTGCGGAGGCATACCGTTATAATTTCCCCATTGCATCACAGAATCATTGGCATTCGGACCCATCACGGCTATAGTCAGACCTCCACGCTTCAACGGCAAGGAATTATCCTTGTTCATAAGCAGTGTCATTGACTTGCGCGCCATGTCGAGCGCCAGAGAGTCGTGTCCAGCAGAAGCCACCACAGAAAAAGGAATGCCGGTCCAGGACACCTTCTCCGGCTCGTCCATTTCCCCCAAGGCAAAGCGGGCCGTCAAAAGGCGTTTGACTGCTACATCCACTGCTTTTTCATCAATCTTTCCCTGCTTCACCGCTTCTACCAGGACCTCGTAACTCGAACCGCACTCCAAGTCAGTTCCACTCAGCACCGCAGCCGCCGAAGCGGACTCCGCATCAGGATGCGTCTTATGACCATTATCTCTGTAAAAATCAGCAATAGCTCCACAGTCCGAAAGGACAATACCGTCAAATCCCCACTCATCGCGCAAAATCTGCATCAGCAGGCGGTCGCTACCGCAACAAGGATCGCCCTCAAAACGGTTGTAGGCACACATCACCTCCTTCACTTTTCCTTCTTTCACCAAAGCTTCAAAAGGAGGAAGATAAGTTTCATACAAATCACGGGGCTTGACATTTTCCGCATTAAACTCATGGCGGTTCCATTCCGGACCGGAGTGTACGGCAAAGTGCTTGGCACAAGCATGCAGCTTGTCATATTTTCCATCGTTCGTGCCCTGCAAACCCTTTACAACCATCACCCCCATACGGCTGGTCAGATAAGGGTCTTCTCCATAAGTCTCTATACCCCTTCCCCAGCGAGGGTCGCGGTAGATGTTCACCGTAGGCGTCCACATCGTCAATCCTTGATAGCGTTCATAGCTTTCCTGGGATGCATAGTAGGCATTCTTGGCACGGGCCTCATCAGAAACAGCAGTAAATACCTCGTATACAGTCTCCGGCGAGAAAGATGCCGCCATACCAATCGGTTGGGGAAACACTGTGGCCAGCCCGGCACGCGCCACTCCATGCAACGCTTCATTCCACCAGTTATAGGGCTTGATGCCCAGACGTTCCACTGGTTTGGAGCTGTCCATCATCAAGGACACCTTCTCTTCGAGCGTCAGTTCCTTCAACAAAAGTCCGGCACGTTCTTCTGCCGGCAGAGATGCATTCTTGTAAGTAGCCTGCCCGCATCCCGACAATAGGAAGAGTGGCAAAAGGTAAAGAAGTTTCTGTTTCATCATGGTTTCATATTAGGCAATTATCTATTCAAAAGACAAAGATAAGTATATTGATTAAATTTCAAACTTCAAAAGAATGATTCATTATGCAGAGGTTGTGTCAAAATGCTGACACAGCCTTTTTTTATGCGCAAAGCCCAGACTTTCTCAAGCCCGGGCTTTGTTATTACCCAAAGTTTTCGTATCTTTAGGCATAAAGTTTTTCGTTATGGCAAAGTTACATTTTCGTCCTTACATTCCCAACCAAACCGTTCTTTTTCCACAAAGAATTGATGAAAACATAGCTGCGAACGACCCGGTCCGCATCGTGAATGCTGTTATTGACAACCTCAATCTTGAGAGTTTCAAGAAGCTTTATAAGGAAACGGGCCGTTGTCCTTATCATCCTAAAATGATGCTTAAGGTGATAATCTACGCCTACATGAATAATATCTATTCTTGCCGTAAAATAGAGAAGCACCTCCTTCGTGACATTCATTATATTTGGCTTGCCGGTAATGAGCATCCGGATTTTATCACGATCAACCGTTTTCGTAACCGTGTAAAGGAGGAAATAAATAATGTATTTACCCAGTTGATTTTTGTCCTTGCCGATAAAGGTTTCATCAGCCTTGATGTGGAGTATATTGACGGCACCAAGATTGAATCCAAAGCCAACAAATATACTTTTGTCTGGCGCAAGACAGTCGAACGGAACCGTACGAGACTAATGGATAAAATCCGTATTCTCTTGGAGCAGGTGGATGAAACCATTGCACAGGAGAACTCTATAAAAGACACATCCGTGGAGTTTACTTCCTGCAGGCTCTCTGACATAGTGGATGAACTTAAAGAAGCCCTGGAACGCCAGCCTGCAACAAAGGATAAGGAAGAAAAGAAAGCCCTGCGCAAAAAGAAGAAGCAGGTCAGGGAACTTGAAGGGTATCGTGACAAGCTGATAGAATATGACAATCACCTTGATACCCTTGGAGAACGTAACTCCTATTCCAAGACCGATCCTGGTGCCACATTCATGCGCATGAAAGAAGATGCCATGAAGAACGGGCAGACCAAACCCGGATATAATCTGCGAATAGGTACTGAAAACCAATTTATCACAGACTTCCGTCTGTTTCCCAACCCTACCGATACACTGACCCTCATACCTTTTTTCCACTCTTTCCAGTACCGCTATAACCGTTTACCGAATATCTGCGTGGCAGACTCCGGTTACGGTTCGGAAGAAAATTACCGGTTCATGCAGGAGAATGGGATAGAAGCCTTCATCAAGTACAATTACTTCCATAAAGAACAGCGTCCCCGTTATACTCCCAACCCGTTCCATGCCGAAAGTCTCCATTACAATGCCCAAGAGGATTATTACGTTTGTCCTATGGGACAGCACATGAACCGTATAGGAACCAAACGTGACAAGACAGCGAGCGGATACATCACCGAAAGTGCCCGGTATAAAGCAAAAAGATGCGAAGGTTGCCCTTTGCGTGGCAGTTGTTTTAAAGCTCGGGGGAACCGTATTATAGAAGTCAACCACCGATTAAATCAATACAAACGGCAGGCACGGGAAAGGTTGCTCTCAGAAGAAGGTATCAAGCATAGAGGCAGGAGGTGTATAGAACCAGAAGCTGTGTTTGGACAAATGAAATACAACATGGCATACAGAAGATTCCGGCATGTGGGAGAAGACAAGGTTACAATGGACTTTGCTTTCTTTGCTATAGCCTTTAATATCAAAAAAATGTGTGCTAAACTGATAAAAGAAGGAAAGGGGCTCATTACAGTTGCCAAATATTTGTTTATGGGACTATTTATAACCCGATATAATTGGAATATAGCAACTTGCTGCCAAATGCATGAGGAAAAAGTAGCATAGCCAAAAGAAAATATAGCAGAACTTAAAATATAAAAGAGGTTGTGCCAACGTTTTGACACAACCTCCTCTTCAGAAAAAAACAATCAAAACTTATAACCAGCCAGGGTTCTGTGTCAAGCCACCTTTAGCCCTATCCATTTCCGACTGGTCAATTGGGAAGTATCTGAACTTCTCCGTCCAACCTTTGTTACCTAAAATCTCTGTTCCTTTATCGAAACGCAGAATATCAAACCAACGCTGCATTTCATCCATAAACTCATACCCACGCTCTTCAAAAAGAATATCCAACAACTCCTGCTTGCTCTTTCCCGCCAAGTTGATACGATGCTCTTTGTCTTTGAAAGCGCGGTCTCTGACCTGGTCGAACCAACCTTGCGCATCAGCACTGGCAGTTCCGTTGATACGTACATCAAGCTCCACAGCCAGCAGCAAAACATCGGCATAACGGTAAATACGCCAAGAGTTATAATAGTTATCCGTAGGATTCACCGTAGACGTCGTCTCCTTTCTCGGATGAATCTTATAGTGCCCCAGACCCTCGTAATTTTCCTGCTGGTCACTGACTTGGAAAGCACTTCCTGCCGGTAGTTCACCTTTGGCCACCATTTCTGCCACTTTTTTAGCCTCGTCCGCATAGACAATGACTGTTCCCTCACGGCGCGTATCACCTTCCTTAAACATGTTGTAAACAGTACTCGGCATGGTATTCTGCCCATAACCTTCGCCCAAGCCGCCCTGCTCGGCACTTCTCGGGTCAACAATGTTACGACCGCCCAAAGAACGTGCAAGCCCAAACCCTTCACCGGAGTTATTGCCGGCATAACATACCTCAAAGATAGATTCCGCACACCATTCTCCGTCTTTCACCCATAAGCTTTGATAATCAGGGTTCAACTGGTATCTTCCACTGGTGATTATTTCTTTCATGTCATTCAATGCCACCTGATATTTAGTCTCATCACGATGGAACAAAATAATTTTGGCACGAAGCAGCTTGGCAGCATCCCGGCAAACGCGTCCCTGCTGTGTAGCACTGCGCTGGGGCAGATACTTAGTCACTTCGTCATCCAAGTCACCCATCATAAACTCATAAATTTCTTCACGGGTTCCTTTGGCAACGCTATACATTTCACTGGCTGCCAGATAATGTTTGATAAGCGGGAATTGCTCATACCCCATAAACAGATGGTAATAGAAAATGGCACGGTAAAAGCGCGCTTCGGCAGAAATGGAATTGACAAAGTCTGCACTGAGGTTGCATCCGGCCAATTTGTCAATCAACAGATTGGCAGCAATGACTCCATTGAACAAGCCAAAATCCCACTCATTCCACCAAGAACCATATCCCCATGCACCGAAACAAGAAGTCGCGTCATAGGTAAAAGTATCCCATTTCGTCTTGTAAGACCCCTCACCGATACCACCACCGGTTTCGGACTCATCACCCAGCAAAGAAGAGTAAGACCAAACCTCCGGCATACGGGTCTGCATTTCATTCATCACGGCATACAAGCCCTTCATCATATCGTCTTCCGTCTTATAGAATTCGGTTTCTGACACCTGAGTTCTCGGATTCACTTCCAGAAAATCTGAACAAGCTGTGGTCGACAAAGCCATCGCACCCAAAGCCAATACCTTTAATATCTTATTCATTGTATCTAATTTTTAGGTTAATCAAAATGTAATATTCGCACCGATAGTATAAGTACGTGCTTGCGGATATGTTCCACCGTCGAATCCGTCGCGTGTACCCACTTCCGGATCATAACCGCTATAATTGGTGATTGTAAACAGATTCTCGCCCTGCACAAAGAAACGCAGTCCCTTGATGCCGACACGCTGCAACATCTGGCCGGGCAGACTGTAACCTATCTGCAACACTTTCAAACGCATATACGATCCATCTTCTACAAAGAAGTTTGAAACCTGATAGTTATTGTTGTCACCATCTATGATACGTGGTACCCAATTGGAAGTTCCTTCACCATGCCAACGGTTCAACCAGGATTTGTCGTAGTTACCAAAAGTCACATTGGAACGTCTGTACAGTTTATAAATGTCGTTTCCGATACTTCCCTGGAAGAATGCACTGAAATCAAATCCTTTCCAATCGGCAGAAAGAGTGAATCCATATGTCCAGTCAGGGTTCGGCTTGCCTATCATGGTACGGTCATCACCATTCAACCCATTTTCACCATCCAAATCTTTAAAACGAATATCTCCAGGCTTGGCATTCGGCTGTATCAGCTGAGTCTTTCCGTTAGAATCTACGTAGGTATAGCTATCTATCTCCTGCTGATTCTGGAAAATACCATCATGCAAGTAACCGTAGAAGAAGCCGTACGGACGCCCGTTCTCTCTCCAACTGACCTGGCCGCCCATACCACCGCCGATATTATTGAGACCGACACGGTCGGGGCCCTGGTCTGTTACGGTATTCTTCACATAAGAAGCATTTCCATTGATACCCAGATTCACTTCACCCACCTTAAAGCGATAGGACGCTTCGAACTCGATACCTTCGTTCTTCACTGTACCCGAATTGACCGTCATACTGCCATAACTGGTATAAAGAGGAATCGGCATGGAAAGCAGCATGTCCTTCGTCTTCTTCACGAAATAGTCGGCAGAGAATGTCAATGCACTGTTGAAGAAACGCAAGTCAATACCCAAGTCGGTCTGTTCGGAGGTCTCCCATTTCAAATCGGCATTGGCATAGCCACTGGGCAGCATGCCCGTATATACCTTTCCATTTATGACTGCATTCTTACCCTGACTCATCATACTTGTATAGGCAAAGGAGCCAATACGTTCGTTACCATTCTGTCCCCAGCTTAGACGTATCTTGGCAAAATCCAACCAGGAAGGTCTGTTCTCCATGAACTTCTCACGAGTCAACACCCAACCCAAAGAAACCGAAGGGAATGTAGCATATTGGTGCTCGCGACTGAAGTTTGACGAACCGTCCCGTCTCACTACCGCTTCGAACAAATACTTTTCATCATAATTATAATTGATACGTCCGAATATGGATGCAATACGGTGATCTTCCGCCCCACCCCATACTTTGGACTGTTCTTCGGGCGCTGTGGCCGTGTCTATATATCCCTTGTCTATATCCACCACCAGCAGATTATAATCTTCCGCTTCCAAATTGGAGTAATGGTAGGAAGACATACTTGTACCGAACAGTGCACCTATATTATGACGGCCGAAAGACTTTGTATACGACAGTACATTTTCCCACTGCCAATAGGAAGACTCCCTTTTCTTATCCTCTACCTTGGAAGTGGCATTCTTACTGGTAGCATTTAGCTCGTAGACCGGAGTTACATTCTTGATGGAATTGAACACCCATTCCGCACCATAGGTAGTCTTGAACTTCAAGCCTGGCAACAAGTCGACATCAAGGTTAAAGTTCGCACCGAAATTCTGAGGCATAGTCCTCTGGTTATGACTGACCTGCATGGCTGCCAGCGGATTGGTTATTTCACGCATCTCGATGATATTGTATGCCAGGCCGTTGGGAGCAATGACATGATTTGGATAAGTTACGGCATATTGCTCCAGTATAGCAGGGTCGGTCTGATAAACCGGCTCGGTAGGAGGCAACATATTCATGGAAGTAATCAAGCCCGCTGCTTCACTATTGCCAATAGTATTACCAGTCTGGATTGACTTGGAATAGCTTGCAATTGCACCAAAACTAATCTTATTCAACCAATTTCGTGATTTCGTGTCCAGTAATACATTATTGTAATTCAAGCGTACATTGTAGCGTTCATAATCAGCATGTCCTTTGGCATAAATACCTTCTTGCTTTACATAACCGAAAGAAGCATAATAGGTAGAGTTGTCCGTACCGCCACTCAACGAAACCTTGTGGTTCATAATAGGAGCATTCTTGTTCTGCAGTTCCTTTTGCCAGTCGGTATTGACGCTGGAAACAGTCGGGAAATAAGGGTCTTTACCTGCATTGGCAGCCATTTCATTCATCAACATCTGATAATCCGCACTACCCAGCAAATCCACCTTCTTGGAAGGATTCTGAATACCATACGTAAATTCATAGTTCAAAGTAGCCTTCCCTTTAGTACCCTTCTTCGTAGTTATCAGCACAACACCGTTAGCACCACGGGCTCCGTAAATAGCGGCGGAAGCTGCGTCTTTCAGCACTTCAATAGACTCAATATCAGAAGGATTCAAATGACTGATACCACTTTCAGACGGCATGCCGTCTACTATATAAAGCGGATCGGAGTTGTTGACCGTACCGGTACCCCGAATACGAATCTTTGATTCCGCACCGGGCTGACCTGAATTAGAGATAATCTGTACACCGGAAACTTTACCTTTCAAAGCATTCTGAATATTTGTAGGATTACCTTTATCCAACTCTTCACTGGTAACACGGCTCACAGCAGACGAAAGTACACTCTTCTTTTGTACACCATAGCCTACTACAACTACCTCGTCCAGCAACTCAGAAGAATCAGTAAAACGGACTTTCAGATTTGTATCTGCAGCAGTCAGTTTATACTCAATAGGCTCATAACCGATAAAGGTGAAGACCAACACATCACCCACAAAAGCTTTCAGACTGAAATTCCCATCAATATCCGTCACAGTACCCACAGCCGGATTACTTTTCATACTGACATTAGCACCCGGAACCGTTTCTCCGGAAGGGTCATAAACGACACCCTGCACATTAATTTGTTGTGCGAAGAGCTGCAAAGTGCAACTGAGAATGCAAAGCAGCAAAAGGACTCTTTTTCTTTTCATGATAATAGTATTAGTTTATAAAATAGGAAGTTATTCATATTGTATTGATACAAATTCCAATACTTCGATAAGCGAAATTACGTACTAAACAAGAAATGGAAGTTGAATATTTCTCATAAGGAGTTCATTTACTAACACATCCATAAAAAACGTTTTATTTTAAACTTAAAGTGATAAAGTTTAAACCCATAAAAAAACGGATACGTTTCTGTACGTACCCGTTTTCTTCCAAATCCATTGATTATAAAAAGTATTACCTTTCTAAAGTCCAGTTAATGGCATTTCTGAACATGGTCGTAAACCCTTCCGTTTCGTACAACTTACTACTATGCCCTATCTGGAAATAAACATTGCGTGCCTTTTTGTTTTCATTGACCCAAACCACCGGATGATCGCCCATCTTGATGTCCGACGCAGGCGTGTAGCTCGATTCGTCTACATTGGCCAGTACATGTACATTGGGGCGCGGGCTCTTGTCATAAGTATACCACTCGTCATCGGGCACAACGAAAGAGGCCGGAACATCCTTCATTACCGGATGCTGTTTATCTTCCACAATCAGCGTACCGTTGGCCAGCGGAGCTATGTAGTTCTTGAAACGTACACCACCCATGAAATCAGAGAACCATTGCCACATGGGATAACCGTCAAACTCGCCCAGCAAAGTGGCATGATGGAAACCAATCCAGCCGCCATGCCCTTCTTCTATATACTTGACGAACGCATCTTCCGCTTCCTTCGGCCAAGTATAAGGCGGGAAATCCAATTGAATAACCAGGCTGAACTGCGACAAGTAAGCCTCCGTTATGTTCCTGGCATTGTTTATCTCGGTAATACTGAAATTCCCCTTTGCACCTTCGGCCGCCAACCACCTCAAACCGGCATCCGTAAATCCTCCGTGCTGTCCGCCACGTTCCGTCAACACCAGTACCTTCGCCTTGTGCGGCTTGCCCAACAGGTTTTCTGCTACTGTACGGCGCAAATCACCCTGCTCATTGTCTCCGCTATAATCCCAATACATGCCTCCCAGCAAATCTTTATCCAGAATATACTGACACTTGATGGCAAGTGAACGGGGATTCTCAAAACCAAATACCAACGTATCATTCTTATCGGCCAGATAAGGCACTTGAGCCACCTCATCCCACTTTTCAGTATATTGGGTATCCGTATTCCCTACCTTATTATAGTCTTGGAAGCTGGGATAACCGTCACCTCCACGACCATAGAAGGGCATACCCATCACCAGCTTGGAAGGCGGTACGCCCGCTTTCAAGTGTGCAGTAACGGCACCGTCCGAAGTAATGTCACCGCTATGTCCCGACGGATAAAGCGCCGAATGGTGCTTGGGAGCAGAAGCCATGTCATAAGCCATGATATTCACAAAATCGACGGAAGGCAAGATAGCCTTGAAGTCAATGTAACGGGCAGAAGCTACGGTGGCAAGTGTCAGTTCCTTTTCATTGCCGATGGCAGCTCTGATATCCTGCATCAGAAGTGTAAAATTCTCCGTATCGTCCGGTGACGAAGATATATTTGCCATAGAGCTGGTGGGATATTCCCAATCGATGTCAATGCCATCCAAAGCGAACTCCTTCACCACACGGGCACAGTCCGCGGCAAAAGCACGGCGATATTCATCATTGGCAGCCATCTCACTGAAACGTCCGCTTCCCCAGCCACCGATGGAAAGCAGCACTTTCAGTTCCGGCTTCTGTTTCCTCAAATCAACAATCTGTCTCAAACGTTCCTCATTATCAATCTTGACACCGTTAAAGCTCTCGTTTACATGACCGAACGCATAGTTGATATGCGTCATGTACTGCGGGTCGGGCAT
>OIZQ01001152.1_pt1 | contig 11085 bp, 13 predicted proteins | sample 1588491 | NCBI WGS metagenome assembly OIZQ01 (sample SAMN03283262) | human gut metagenome | biome: human-associated habitat; material: feces | host: Homo sapiens | place: USA | collected 2013
GGCTGCATCGAGTGCCGCCCAAGCGTTGTCGAGTTTGCGCATTGCTGCTGCTTCGCCTGCAATGCCTTCGATGCTTTCCGCAAAAGCGGCAGCGGGAAGAACTGCAAACGCCATGATGAGCGCGAGCAGAACAGCCGTCAGTTTACGAGTTTTCATATGTTCCTCCTGAGTTTTGCTTTGCGGCGGAAAACGATGAATGCCAATTCTCTGCCGCATATTGTATTTTAGCATCTGCCTGCAGAATGTCAAGAAAAAATATCGCTCCTGACGAAGTTGATATTTACGTTTAAAAGCTGTTTCAAATTTAAAACCCGTTTTGAATGAATATACCGATTTCGGCTCTTTTCACATCCGCGTTTCTGTGGTATAATAAATTGATTTGGAGCAGGTATTGCTCCGCATTTCGGAGGTACAAAAGTGGCACGAAGCATGACAGGGTTCGGTCATGCGGTCGTTTCAAAAGACGGCCGCGAATTGTCGATTGAACTGAAATCGGTCAATCATCGCTTTTTGGATCTTGCGCTCAGAATGCCGCGCTCGCTTGCCTTCCTTGAGGACACGGCGCGGAACACGCTCGGCACGATGCTTGCGCGCGGCCATGTTGACATTTTTGCCAATTACCGCAACACGCGGAACGATTCAAAAAAAGTTGAAATAAACATGCCGATGCTCTCGGCATATATGACCGCCGCCCGGCAGGCGGCGGAGGAACTCGGCATTGAAAACGATCTGACACTGTCGCGTGCGCTGAGGCTTACGGATATCGTTTCCGTGACAGAGGCCGACGACGACAGGCCCGCGCTTGCGGAACTGATGAAAGATGCCTTGACCCGCGCCGCAAACGAGCTTATCGCAATGCGTATGCGCGAGGGTGAAAGGCTTTCATCCGACATGAAAACACGACTCGGCGTGATTGCGGATATTCGCGAAAAAATCTCGGAGCGCGCCCCGCTTGTCGTTGAAGAACAGCGAAAAAAGCTTAACGAACGCATTGAAAGCCTGCTCTCCGAAACGGAAATCGACAGGGCGCGCCTTGCAACGGAAATTGCATTATTCGCGGATAAAGTCAGCATCGACGAGGAGCTTGTCCGTCTTTCGAGCCATATTGCCGCGGCAGGCGAACTGCTTGAAAACAACGGCTCTGTAGGCAGAAAACTGGATTTCATCGTTCAGGAGATGAATCGCGAGTTCAACACCATCGGTTCAAAAGCGAACGATAAAACAATTGCGTCTCTTGTTATCGACGGCAAAGCCGAGCTTGAGAAGATGCGCGAACAGGTGCAGAACTTTGAATAAACATAAAACCGAGTTTCGGCATTCGTTCCGCAATTCGGCAGCAGTGCTGTGTGCGGTTTGCACAAGGGCATCAAAAGAAATAAAGAGGGTACAAACACTATGATGAAAAAACGCGGCATGCTGATCGTCATTTCCGGCCCTTCCGGCGTCGGCAAAGGCACTGTTGCAAACAGATTGCTTGAAAAACACGACAACATCTGCTTCTCCGTTTCCGCAACGACCCGCGCAATGCGTGAGGGTGAGGCGGAAGGCGTGAATTATTTTTATAAAACAACCGAGGAATTCGATACAATGATAGAACAGGGAGAATTCCTTGAATACATGCGTGTGTTCGGCAAGAATTACTACGGCACGCCGAGAAGCTACGTTGAATCAAAGCGCAGTGAAGGCATAAGCGTTTTGCTTGATATCGATGTCAAAGGTGCAATGCACGTTAAAAACAATTGCCCCGACGCAATAACGATTTTCATTGCGCCCCCTTCACTGGCGGAGCTGCACAGGCGGCTTGTGGGCAGAGGGACGGAGACTCCCGAAGCGGTTGCCCGAAGGTTTGAAGAGGCAAGAACGGAACTTGAATACATTCCGAAATACGACTATGTTGTTGTGAACGATGAAATTGAGTCGGCCGTTCAAAATATCGAATGCATACTCAATGCCGTCGGATGCACTCCCGAATATAACCGCGAGCTTTTGCCCGCGCTGCTCGGCGAAACTTTCTCCGAGTGACGAACGGTGCTGCGGAAGGCGGGCCGCATGATAATCGTATAATAGTTTTAAATTGAGCGTTAAATTTATTGAATACTTACTGTTGGAGGTAACATAATGAGTCACCAAATGAACCATCCGCCGGTTGTTGAACTGGAAAACATCGCGGGCTGTCGCTATATGCTTGTAACAGCCGTTGCAAAGCGTGCAAGGCAGCTGCTTGTTTCAAAGGAAGAATCATCCGACAAAAAGCCTGTTGCAAAGGCTGTTGACGAACTGTACAACGGCGAGCTCTGCGTCAGGTATCCTGCCGAATACTATCAGACTTCCGAAAAATAATCCGTAACTGCGGAACATTCAAATCAAGCTTTATATGTTATGCGCCGAGAGGCGGGGGTGAACAGCATGTTTGCAAGGGTAATAGTTGATATTTCAAATGCCAATGTAAACAGGCTGTTTACTTATGCCGTTCCGGAAGAAATCAGTCTGTGCGAAGGGCAGCGCGTTATCGTTCCGTTCGGGCGGGGGAACCGACCGATTGAGGGCTTTGTGCTTGAACTTGTCGATGAACCGGGAACGGAGCGTGAGCTTAAATCCATCGTGCGAACGATTGAGCCGTACTCGGCACTGCTGCCCGATCAGCTCAAGCTTGCGGATTGGATGTGCAAAGCGTACCATTGCACAACCGCCGATGCACTTCGGGTCATGATTCCCGCCGCGCTGCGCGGTTCAAAAGTTAAAGAAAAAAAAGTGCGCACTCTGCACATTGCGGACAATCTTGATATTGAAGCAGTGCGTGCTTCAATGCTGAAAAAAGACGGAACGCCGCGCGCGCCGAAGCAGTTTGAAGTTTTTTCTCTGCTTTTATCGGGCAGAGCGGAGCTTTCCGCAAGCGATATAAATGCGTTCGTGCCCGGTGCGGGCGCAGCTGTTGCCGCACTTGTTAAAAAGGGCATTCTTGTTGAACAAGGGCGCGAAACCTATCGAAATCCTTTTGCAAACAGAGATATTCAGTTAACGGAGCCGCTGCCGCTTCTTCCGGCGCAGCAAAACGCACTTGAAAAAATCAAATCCGCCGATGCCGGAAGCTGTCTGCTTCTTCACGGTGTCACGGGGAGCGGAAAGACCGAAGTTTATATGCAGGCAATTGCGAACGTGCTTGAAAACGGCGGCGGCGCAATTGTTCTTGTCCCGGAAATATCACTGACACCGCAGACAACGGACAGATTCAGGAGCAGATTCGGAAACAATGTTGCCGTTCTGCACAGCCATTTGAGCGACGGTGAACGCTTTGATGAATGGCGGCGGATACGCTTCGGCAAAGCAAGAGTCGTTGTCGGCGCAAGGTCGGCGGTGTTTGCGCCGGTGGAAAATCTGCGTATTATCATAATCGATGAAGAACATGAGCCGAGCTATTACTCCGAAATTACTCCAAAGTATTCCGCTGCCGAGGTTGCGCTGCGTCGGGTTAAACTCCGCGGTGCAAAACTTGTCCTCGGCAGTGCGACTCCGTCGCTCACAACATATTATCGTGCAAAGCGGGGCAGGTACATACTGCTTGAGATGCCGAACAGAATAAACGGTGTGCCGATGCCGAAAGTTGATGTTGTTGACATGCGCGAGGAGTTTTTGAGCGGTAACAACAGCATTTTTTCAAGCTTGATGATAAAACGGCTGAAAGAATGCCTTGAGAAGCACGAACAGGCGATTCTGTTTCTCAACAGGCGCGGGTATTCATCCCATGCCGAATGCCGCGCGTGCGGATTTGTGTTCACCTGCCCGAACTGCGACGTTGCATTGACCTATCACAGGTTTGATGAGTCACTCCGCTGCCACTATTGCGGGGCGAATTATAAAATGCCGAAAACCTGTCCGTCCTGCGGCAGGGAGTACATCAAATACACGGGAATCGGAACTCAGCAGGTTGAGGAACAGCTGAAACTTGTGTTTCCGAATGTGCGCTGTTTGAGAATGGATATGGACACAACAAGCGGCAAAACCGCACATCGGGATATACTTGATGCATTCACGCGGCGCGAGGCTGATGTGCTTATCGGCACGCAAATGGTGGCAAAGGGGCTTGATATTCCGAATGTGACGCTTGTCGGCGTCGTGTTTGCTGATTCAACACTTTTCCATTCGGATTTCCGCAGCAGCGAACGTACGTTTCAGCTTTTGACCCAGGTCGCGGGTCGTGCCGGCCGTGCCGATAAAGAAGGACGCGTCGTGATTCAGACCAATGCGCCGGGACACCGCGCAATACGGCTCTGTACGAAGCATGATTATAAAACATTCTATAATCTCGAAATCGGAGACCGACTGCGGACGCTGTTCCCTCCGTTTGCGGTATTTGTGCGGGCGCAATTCGCCTGTGCCGATGAAAACGCGGCGGCGGATGCGGCGGAAAGGTTTGCAAACGGCGTGACAAAAACCATTTTAACTGCATTAAAACCCGCAAACGCGGAAAATGAGCTTGTTTTCGCACTCGCGGGTGCTGCGCCGATTCGCCGCAGGGAGGGGCTGTTCCGCTATGCGGTTATAATTAAGTTGGTTCGCACTGCAAATACAGCAGCAGCAATCAATGCAATATACGCTTTCAGCGATGGCTGCGCGGATGAATGCTATCGCGGCATTGAAGTCAACCCGCAGGATATGCTTTGACAGAATAACAAACCCGCAGCGGAAAGCGGAAAAAGATACGAACTATGAACGGATTGAATGCATTAAAAATGCGGCAGGAGCCGAAGCGCGGCGCAAAACTTGCCGAAAAACTTAAATGTGAAAAGAGCAGCATACACTATCTCAGCATTTTGAGCGGAAATACGCAGGGACTTGTTTGGACGGATGATCCGACGGCACCGCGGCTTGCGGTCGTATACAGTTATCTTTTGGGCGGATTCCAGATAATGGGAACTCCGCTGCAAACGGCGGAGGAATATGCCGCTTTCCGTCTGTTTTTTGAAAACAAAGTATTTCCGTTGGCAAAAGATGAATTCGAACTGAGTGAATTTGCATATTCCGCCGACACGGAAGAGCTTTCGGATATGATGCGCGTTGTTTTTTTCGACAAAGAGCTGTTCGAACAGAAACAGCTTGTTTATCGCACGGCAGAAGAATACAGCGCGGCGGAAATGCCGTTCATTCATGCGGCGGAGGGGCGGCCGATGCGCATTCGGCGTGCCTCGGAAAGCTTCCTGCGTGAAAATGCCGAGTTTGCAGGGGCCTATCTTCCCGAAATTCTGGAAAGTTACAAAAGCTTTGCGGATTTTTTGAAACATGGTTTTGCTTTTTTTGTGCTTGAAGGCGAAAACATCTGCGGAAACATTATTTCAAACGGAGAGTACAACGGCTGCTGCATAGTCGGGGCGGATACAAAAGCGGAATATCGACGGCGCGGCATTGCATCGGCGTTGCTGCGCACCGCAATTGAATCTGCACGGGAGCGCGGGAATGAAATAATATGGGAGTGTGCGGAAGAAAACATACCTTCGGTGCGCACTGCCGAAAGCTGCGGAATGCATCGCTGCGGAGAGTTTTTCGTCCGCTGGTTTGAATTCGAACCGAACACTCCGCAAGATTAATCAAATCGTTTCAACAGCTTGCGAAATTGAATTTTCGAAAACGAACATCGGCGCGGTCGTGAGGGCCGCGCTTTTAATATATTTTTAGAAATGAGATTTAATGCTTGACACGGCATAAATCGGTGGTATAATAATAACAGGAATCATTCCTAAGGAGGCGTGAATGACAAGGCAGCGACAGTTGATTTACAACATCATACAACGGGCGGACGATCACCCGACAGCCGAAATGATTTATGCAAGGGCAAAGGCCGAAATGCCGTCCATTGCATTCGGAACTGTCTATCGGAATCTGAAACTCATGGTCGATGCCGGAGAGATCCTTCACATTCCCGTTGCCGGTGAGCCGGACAGATACGACAAGACCATTCGCCCGCATGAACACATGCAGTGTATCGAATGCGGCAGGGTTGCCGACTGTGACCCGGGTGACCTGAAATCATATTTCAGCAGCAGAATCGGCGAAGAAATTGTTTCCTACACACTCAACCTTTTCTATATCTGCAATGAATGCAGACAGAAGCGGAAAAGGGAGAATAATCAAAAACGAGCATAAAATGCTGACCGGCGGCGCGTGCCGCAAAAAATAAAAATCTTTGGAGGATAAAAGTATGAAAAAGTTTGTATGTTCAGTATGTGGTTACGTTCATGAGGGCGATTCCGCTCCCGAAGTATGTCCCGTTTGCGGCGCACCCGCAGAAAAGTTCATTGAGCAGTCCGAAACCATGAGTTGGGCAGCAGAGCATGTTGTCGGCGTTGCGCAGGGCGCACCCGAGGATATTATGGCGGATCTGCGTGCAAATTTCGCAGGCGAATGCACCGAAGTCGGTATGTACCTTGCAATGGCAAGGGTTGCACACCGCGAAGGTTATCCCGAAATCGGTCTCTATTGGGAAAAAGCAGCCTATGAAGAGGCTGAGCATGCTGCAAAGTTTGCAGAACTTCTCGGCGAAGTTGTAACTTCCAGCACCAAAAAGAACCTTCAAATGCGTGTTGAAGCCGAAAACGGCGCAACCGCAGGCAAGACCGATCTGGCAAAGCGTGCAAAGGCTCTTAACCTTGATGCAATTCACGACACCGTTCATGAAATGGCGCGTGACGAAGCCCGGCATGGCAAGGCCTTCGAGGGCTTGCTGAAGCGGTACTTCGGGAAGTAAGAAACCCTTGTAAATACTGAGTTTTTACGAAAATGAAGAGAGGTTCGGTTTTTGCCGAACCTCTCTTTTTCGGTGGGATGGTGGGAGCGACGGTGGGATTTCTTGCTCTAAAAATTGATTGAAAAATGGATGTGTGGGATTTGAAGTGGGATTTTGCTTTGCCGTGATGGTTTCCCCCCAGACCCCCCATCCATGCTCTTTAAGATTAAAGAGCCAAAATACAAAGAAAGAGAGTTTTCTTCGAAACCTCTCTTTCTTTGTTCTCATGCTATTAATTATTAATGCTTTAAGTATATTCCCCTTTAGTCTTTATAAGAAAGGTTAAGACATGAGAAGTAAAGCAAAGTTAAGTAAAGTAAAGATAAGGGAGAATTAAACATAAGTGAAATTATGTTTTTCTCGATTTCAAAATGTGTCTTTCATAATTACCTTAGAAGATGAAAAAGAAGTGTTTTTTTATCTTAAAAAAATTAAAGTGAGGTATTGATTATGAAGATTAACAAGAGCAGAAAAAACATAATCCTTAAAATGAATGAGCAGCAGGCAGGACGTCTTCTGCAGATGTTGTTGATTTACGAAGAAACAGGCAAGGCGCAAAAGACAGATGATGATTTTGTCGGCTATCTTTTCGATTTAATGAAGATGGATATTGACAAACAAAGAGATATTGCAGAGAGACGAAAGACCTATTCAAAAGGCAAAGGAAGACCTAAGAAGCAAGGAGGGGCTGAATAATGGGATTGAATGATAATGAAAAGAAAAGCATGGTGTTATATTACTCTTACAGAAAAACAGAGTTTAAGCACATAAACGGTGAGCAGTTAAAGAATATCTTAATGTGTCTTCTGGAATTGGACGAAAAGGGCACTATTACAGAAGAAAAGGACAGATTAGAAGCGATAATGAAAGACCCGTTATCTTCTACCGTTTTTGATGTTATGAAAGATAAGACCGCAAGAGCAAGTGAGGAATGGTGGCGATTATACGATAACAGACAAAAGCACAGAGAAGCAAAAAAGACAGCTCAAGAGGAAGAGAAGAAACCGTCCCATGAAGTCCCAGTCCCCGAAAAAAAGAATTTAGAGGGCAATAAGGGGGCTTATTGGTTGCACGGTTCAGATTATGAAACGGAAGAGGAAGAAGCACTTTTGACTGACGAGATAATGAATAACTATAACTGGCGAAAAGATGAAGACTTATTAGCAGACTATAAAAGCGGTGAGTTCTTCAAGTCCGTTAAGGTGTCAAATATAAACAGAGAGATTACCGCCTATAATGTGATTGCAGGTTATATGAAGTCCTTTTACGGACGATAAAGAAATAACCGCCTTGCAAGCGCAAGGCGGTTATTTTTGCTGGATATATGAAGTCTTTTTACGACCGATAAGAGAAACATGGACAAAAAAGACTGGATGGATAATATAATTATGACTTTTTGAGGGCACAAAAGAAAGCACGGTTTTTAAGCCGTGCTTTCTTTTTTGATTACTTAATAGTTATGTTGCCACCGTAGCCTGTTGTCTTTGCTAAATCGTTTAGTTTTGCGGAATTACCAGTCAGTATGATTGCTTTTTCAGTACCTTGGAAGCACCCGTCATAAGTGGTTGGATTTGCATTTATAGTGATTGTTCCGGTAAGAGAACAGCAAGAAAGGAAAGCATAAGACAAATCCGTTACATTGCTTGGAATGGTGGGTGCAGCAGTAAGAGCAGAGCAGTTAAAGAAAGTGCCGCTCATATTTGTTACACTGTTTGGAATTACGGGTGCAGTGATAAGAGAGGTGCAACCATTAAATGTATCATTCATATCAGTTACACTGTTTGCATTGCTCATATCTGGTGCAGAGGTAAGAGAAGTGCAACTGCCAAAAGTTCTAAGCATTGATGTTACATTGCTTGGAATAGCAGGAGCAGCAGTAAGAGATGTGCAACCCTCAAAAGTGCTGTCCATACATGTTACACTGTTTGGAATTACGGGTGCAGCAGTAAGAGAAGTGCAATTATAGAATGTCTGTGTCATTTGATATACCCCGTCTGGAATGGTCGGTGCAGAGGTAAGAGAAGTGCAATCTTTGTATGTGTTATACATAGTGGTTATACTGTCTGGAATGGTCGGTGATTTTAACATATACTTGCAACCCTCAAAACAACTGTCCATTCTTTCAACCGGCTTTTGTGCAATTACTGATAATATCTTTCCATACTCTGTCTTGTTGAGACGGTCGCTTTTTACTTTTACATCCCAATAATCACCGTTAAACCAGTAGATATAATCGCTGTCTTCGTATGTATCGTTAAATCTTGCCTTTGTGTCTGGTAATGGGTCTGGAAGCGGTGCTTCCGGGGTGTCGGGTGTGTTCTTAACAAAAATGGTTTTAATCGCATTTTCGCCCGTCTGTCCAAAGCCTGTATATGTGGCTTTGAAACCGTCTGCAATAAATCCCCCAAACGGTGTTGCCATAGCAAGCAGGCAAACAAGAATTAATATTAATACTACAATCCATCCATAATGGCTTAATGTGTTTCTGTCCATATCTTTTTATCTCCTTTGTCTAAATAAATTATTTTTTTAAGATTTAGTTTTCTTTCGTATCGGTCAATCTGACTCTGCAAGATTTCAATGAGTATGTAATTATCGTCAAGTGAGTTTTCCAGAAGTTCTATACGGTCTTTTAGTTTTTGTGTTTCCTCTTCGTAATCCCAGAAGAGAGTCTTTGTACTGTTTCGTAGTTGTTCTTTTTGTTCCCTCAGTTCTTCGTTATCTTCTTGCAGTTGCTTTATAATCTGCTCATTTGATAATTTTATCATTTTGTAATTTCCCCCTTTTAGCATTTTATAATTTTATAATCAAAGGGCTTTTAGTTGTTCTCTTTCAATCTTCAAGGCTTTTCTTTCGTCGGCTGTCATGTTCATTCCGTTTTTTGCTAAGATGTCGTTTATCTCGTTTATTCTGTCCTGTGGGGTTTGTTTTGTCTGTGGGGTTAATTCCAGTGCTTGTCTTAAAAGTCCCGAAAGGGTTGTGTCCCTTTCGAGTGCTTTTATTTTTAGATTTCTTTTCTCTGCAGCTGTCAATAAAAATGTTATTCTTTCCATATGCTTTAATCTCCTTGTTTTATTTTTTATCTTTCAAAATCATTGTTTTGTTTTATCGGTTCTGGTTTAATAATGGGGTCTTTCGTTTTTGTTGAAGCAATAATGTTCTTTGCTATCTGTTCTAATTTTTCTTTTGGTGTTCCTGCTTTAAGGTTGAGTGCCTTTACATCAAGTGTTCCTACGGGGCCGCCATTAACATATTTAATCTCGTTGATATGGTTTCCGTCCCCGTTCGTATAAAGGATGTGGAAGTTGTCATCGTGCCAGGTATCAAAAGGGTGATATTTTCTTTCGCTTGGTTTAACTTTCTCTTGGGTTTGTGCCTGCTCTTCTTTGGTCGGTTCTGCCCATGCTTCTTTTGCCTGTTTAGTTGCTTCTCTTACCTTGTCTCCGAGTAGTATGCTCCCTGATATTGGTTGCATCATGTCGTGCTTAAAATCAGTCTCTTTGCAAAACTTCTTAAAATCAAAGTTGCCGTTTTCTTTTATGTAGTTGTCCTCAAAGGTGCCGCTTTCTTCAATGTCGTATCCGTCGTTGTAGTAGTATTTGCAAAAATTCTTAAAATCGTCGTTTTGTGAAACTTCTAAAAAGTTATCGTAAAGGTCAAGTTGTCCGGCTTCATGTTCATCGTATGGGTCATAATCAAGTTTAGATACATCCACTTCTCCGTCTTCGTTTCGGTAATAGTCGGCTTGCTCATTTATGCGGTCTTCAATATAACCGCTATTTACAAAACTCTCTTCTATTTCCGGGTATGACTGGGGAAGTAGAATGTCTTCGAAGTTTGCTGTTTGATAAAAACTTTCGTAGAGGTCGTTATATTTTTGCTCTGCTTGTTCAAGTGTCTTTTTCATTTGGTCGAGGTTGTCGTGTAATTCCAGATACATTCCATTATATCCTTTGGCCTCAAGCATTTTGTGTATCGTGTCAATCGTCTTTACCAGTTCGGCTATACGGTGCGGCATTTTGTGCATTATCTCATCATACATTTGCTCTTCAATCGTCATAAAAATCTCTCCTTGCCCATGAGGTCTTTATGGGTCTTTTTTATTTTTTGTGTGCCTCTTTTTGTTTTACGATATAAGTATGAAAGATATGTTTTTCACACAAATGATAAAATTATAATTTTATAAGATTATAATTTTACAATCAAAAGAATGACGGAAAAAAGCCTAAGATATTTTTTCCACATATCTTTTTTGCACACACAAAATAATGACCTTGTTTTTTGTGGGAAGGGGGTCAAGGGGCTTG
>OIZQ01001163.1_pt1 | contig 11034 bp, 9 predicted proteins | sample 1588491 | NCBI WGS metagenome assembly OIZQ01 (sample SAMN03283262) | human gut metagenome | biome: human-associated habitat; material: feces | host: Homo sapiens | place: USA | collected 2013
GGTCCTCCCCGCGCTCGAGCTTGCCGGCGGGCGCTTCGAGCAGGTGCTCGCCGATGGGATAGCGGTACTGACGCACGCAGTAGGCATTGCCCTCGCCGTCCACCGGGAGAATACACGCCCCGCCCGGATGCTCCACGATCTCGCGGAACGCCTCCGAACCGTCCGGCAGGCTCACGCGGTCGAGACCGACGTTGATGATGATCCCCTCATAGGTATTGAGACGGCGCAGCTTTTTCTCTGTATAGTCCATGGATGATCTCCTTTTTTCTTTCGTATCAAGGTATTCTACCACGCCTCTCCCGGCTTTTCCAGCTTTTTTCACTGTTTATCGGCGGCGGAGGGGCGTATAATGGGGAAAAACCGCGATTTGGGGAGGCTGTTATGCAGAACAAAGCAGAAAACGAACGGGCGCTCGCGCTGCGCGTGCCGGGGCACCCGGGCCTTTCGGACGCCAAAAAGCTCGTTTTCGCCGCGCTCGGCGGAAGAAACTGGGGCGTGCTGGAGATCGAGATCATCGCCGGGCGGGAGGAGAGCCTGCTGCTCGCGCGCCCGGCGAGCGGCGTTTACCTGTCGCACGAGGTGCTCTCCCGGCTCGCTGCGCGCGGGCGCTGAAATTCTCTCTTTTTCGCTCTTGACAGGTATGATATAATACTTTTACTGCCAAGGCGGAGGAGGTGGAAGGCCATGCCGAAAAAAGAAGGGATCAAGGAGATCGCTTCCAACCGCAAGGCGTTCCACGACTACTTTGTGCTGGAGCGCTTTGAAGCAGGCATCGAGCTGTTCGGAACGGAGGTAAAATCCATCCGTGCCGGGCAGGTGAATCTGAAGGACAGCTACTGCACGATCCGGGAAGGCGAGCTTTTCGTGCGCGGGATGCATGTGAGTCCTTACGAAAAGGGCAACATCTTCAACCGCGACCCGGTGCGCATCCGGCGGCTGCTGATGCACAAGCGGGAGATCCGCAAGCTCGGCGAGCGCGTGGCGCAGGACGGCGTGGCGCTCGTGCCGCTCTCGCTGTACTTCAAGGACAGCCGCGTCAAGGTGGAGCTCGGTCTCTGCAAGGGCAAAAAGCTGTACGACAAGCGCGATTCGGACGCCGAGCGCAACGCGAAGCGGGACATGGACCGCGCCATGAAAGAAAGGAATTTCAAAGAATGAATCCTGTTGTGACCATCGAAATGGAAAACGGCGGCGTTATCAAAGCCGAGCTTTACCCCGAGATCGCGCCGGAGAGCGTTCGCAACTTCATCTCCCTCATCAACAAGGGCTTTTACGACGGACTGATCTTCCACCGCGTCATCCCCGGATTTATGATCCAGGGCGGCGATCCGGAGGGCACCGGCATGGGCGGCCCCGGCTACCACATTTACGGCGAGTTCCGCGGCAACGGCTTCCAGAACGATCTCAAGCACAAGCGCGGCGTTTTGAGCATGGCCCGTTCCATGTACCCCAACAGCGCCGGCAGCCAGTTCTTCATCATGCATGAGGATGCCCCGCATCTCGACGGACAGTACGCTGCGTTCGGCGCCGTCACCGAGGGCATCGAGGTCGTTGACCAGATCGCCGGCACACGCACCGACCGCAACGACCGTCCCACGGAGCCGCAGGTCATGAAAAAGGTCACCGTGGAGACCTTCGGCGAGGAATACCCCGAGCCGAAGAAAAGATAAAAAGATACAGGAAAAGATTTTCTGAATCTTCCTTGTCCCAAAGAATAAGGAGCAATTTATTCGAATTTATTCCTTATTCCAAAAAGAAGGGGTCCTCAAGGGGGAACATGGTTCCCCCTTGAAATCGCCTCGCCGCAAAGCGGCGGTTCCATCATTTCCGCAGAAATGATGGCGATTCGGGGGCGTACCGGTTTCGACGGGGATGCGGAGATTGGAATAGCGGGCGGATGCGCCTACCATCCTTAAAATGGGCAATTATAAATTAAAGAACAACGATAACGTTGCTCTGGCCGCGGCTTAAGCCGTGACCCGTCCCCTCCGGGAGTGCCTCGGCCCGGAAGCGGGGCGTCGATGAGAGGCGGACGTGAGCGCGCAAAGCTTTGAGCGCGCCATGCATAATGAAGCTACCCGACTTGCCGTCTTGACGTTTGGCCGGTAACGAGGGAAACAGGGATGCGGAATCCCAAAACAAGCGTCTGCGCCCGGAGAAGTTCCCTTTGAAGCGTTTTCGGACAGGAGTTCAACTCTCCTCGCCTCCACCAAAGCGACCCTAGACGAACTCAAATCGTCGATGGTCACATCAGAATGGCTGTCCTGTGTATTGTACAGGACAGTCATTTTGTCGTTATAGAGATAAATCTTGTTGACGAAGGTATCCACCAGAGCCTGACGGTATTTGATGTCGTTTACATCGCCCTTGCGGAACTGGTTCAGAAAAAAGCGCACCTCATTGACTGTGGGCGTGGGATGGGAAGAAGTTTCTACAAGAATCTGCTGTTCCAGCTCATTGTGTTCCCGTTTCTTCTGGGAGATACGCTCCGCAATCACATCGACGATTTGGCCGCTCTCAAGAGCCTTAAAGAGGTTTTCTGTGGCCCGCTCGTTCTCTTTTAAGAGCTTCTTGAGCCGCTTGAGGTTGTCTGTGTCTTTCTCCTGCTCGCAGAGGTGCACGACCTCCTTGGCGATACGGTCAATATTCTCCTTGGTCAGCAGTTTCCGGGTTTCCGTGACCACCAAATCCTCAATGTAGGCTTTGGTGACCGTCTTTTTCTGGCAGGTCTTGTCCCGGCGGTTGGTGACGCACTGATAGTAGTGGTATTTGTTGCCCGTCTTGCTAGTACCGCTGATACCAGTCATAGCCGCTTTACAGTGTCCGCAAAACAGCTTGGTACTCAATATGTAACCTTCAAAAGCCTTTGCACGAGCAGGGGCTTTTTTCTTTTTGTCCATCATATCCTGAACCTCATAAAACAGGTCATCGCTGATGATCCGGGGCAGACCGTCCGGCACCTCAGTTCCCCGGTAGGTGTAAACCCCAATATACCGCTTGTTGCGGAGAATACGGTTGATACTGTTTTTATTGAACTCGTTGCCGTAGGAGGTCTTGATATGGTTTGCATTGAGGTATCGGATAATGTCGGCCATAGACTGCCCGCTGGCGTACATCTCAAAGATTTTCCGCACAACGGGAGCGGTATCTGGGTCAAGCTGGAAGCGCTTTTCATTGTCTACGCAAAAGCCCAGCGCCACATTTCCGCCCGTGGACAGACACTTTTCGGCATTGATATTCATGCCCCGGCGAATCTTCTGTGAGAGTTCGACACTATAATACTCTGCCATGCCCTCCAGCACGGCCTCCATCAACACACCGGAGGCGTCATCGGAGATATTCTCACGGGCGGACAGAACACGAATACCATTCTTTTTGAGCTTGGCCTTGTAGGTGGCGCTGTCGTAGCGGTTGCGGGCAAAGCGGTCAAGCTGATAGACCAATACCGCCTGAAAGAGCTTCTTGTCCCCGTCTGCAATCATGTGCAGAAATTCCGGGCGGTGGTCTGTCGTGCCAGAAATGGCCCGGTCAATGTATTCGCCCACAACGGTATAGCCGTTGCGCCGTGCGTACTCATAGCACTCTTTCAGCTGGCCCTCGATGCTCTGTTCAGTCTGGCGGTCAGAAGAGTATCGGGCATAAATGACGACATTCATTTTTTCCACTCCTTCTTTTGGTTAACTTTGCGTAGGTATTCACCAAACTCATCGAAATTCTCAGGTGTGGGTTCCTGCTTTATCTTTTCCATGTAAGCATTGCATTCATTGATGAGCCGATTGTAAAACTCATATCCTGCTCCACTCCAGCGTTCTACATCTGGATTTCTCGCAGCCCTTCGAATCAAAGCGTTTTTTTCGTTTCTAAAAAACTGAATGGTCTGCCGAACGGTGTCTTCACAGGTTTTTGGGGTACTGCGCTTTTGTGAAAAGCGATTCTGGTACATACTTATCCGCCTACAGTACTGTTGCTTGTAGTTTGTAGTAACAAAATCGTTTCCACAGTGGCGGCATACCGCCATTTTAAAGCCATTGAGTGCGTAGTAGTGCATGATGGCTACCACCATATCCAACGCTGTCTGGCAAGCGTATACAACCCAATGGTCCGATTGAGCTACTTCTGAATACTTGGTAATGGGGATGTTATAGGAGCTTGCTCCATCATTATCATTTTTCTCGCCCCGATACATAGTTACATTCAGGTTTGCTTCATATTTACGAGCCAAGCGCCAAATTTCTTCAGCCCTTTTGTAAGGCTGTCTGCGAGATTCCTTCAATATTGGTTCTGCTTCGGTTAAAAATTGAAATGACCTCCGCACATTATCATAACGAAGTTCCATCCAAACAGCGTCATAGAGAAAATCTTCACAGCCGAACAAGCATCCAAAAACGTGATTCTGTAAATCGAAATAGGTCTTGGGCCGACCTCGTTTTCCTTGCTCTGTTCTCTTGATTTTCTTGTAATCGCTAATTACATCATAAATGTTGAATGCTTGGCGACGGCTTTGGTCTGCTGTTTGCAGTTCTGCACTTAATTGCCCGTTTTCTTTGACAACAACCAAGTTATAATCCATGACTTTCCCTCCAAAAATATTTCCTTTCAACTACAATCATATTCTTAAAATGTTTATAAGTCAATAGCTTTATTCAATGATAAAATACCGCCATACAGTTCTCCAGCAAGGTGGTGACATGAGTGGCACAGGCAGATTTATGTATCAGCGAAAAGCAAGCCCGCATTTTTGCACGGGCGATTTATAAAAATGTGTCTGCGTACATTCAGACTCATCAGAAAGAATACGAACAATTTTTGCTGGAGCAGAAAGGTGTGGATGAGTATGAAGAAAATCAAAGTACATATAGACCCAAGGGGGTATGATGAAAAACCCACGGGCAAAGAGATTGGAGGTATCAAGACCAGACTGCAAAAAGGCACCAGCCCTTCCCTTGTTGCGCTGGAAGAACTGGTGCAGAAAATTGAAACAGGCCATTCCATCAGCCCCGGAATCATGGGCGGTATGTCCGCAAAGGACTGGCAGGAACAGCAGTTGTTTCTGGTCGATATTGATAATGAGGAGGATGGGCCGATGCTCCGTATCAAAGACGCAAGATCCATTTGCCACGACAACGGTCTGCCTCTTACGTTCTACTATCAGACTTTCAGCCACACAAAAGAACACCCAAAATTTCGGCTGGCCTTTGTAATGGACAAGCCCGTTACCGATGAAGGTATGCGAAAGCATATCATGGAAACGCTGGTCAATTTGTTTCCCCAGAGCGACAAGAGCTGCGTGAACGCCGACCGTATTTTCCACGGCACGAATAAAAGAGCAAAACTCCTCAACGAGAATGCGCGTATTTCGTGCGAGGACATCGAGGGTGTCTCTTTTCCCACCCACCCAGAGGAACACCGTAGCGGCCATTCTAGCCACACGAGCGAGCGTTCTGATCCCGAACTGGACGAGCTTGTGAAGAATTTTGATTTGTTAGGGTATCTGAAAGAACGCAACGGCGCTTTTCGTCGTACAAGTAAAGGTGTAGTATTTGACGATTGTGAAATCTGTAGGCATCACGGTAATCTGATGTATGTGGAGGAAACAAATACCTTCTGTTGCCGCTCCCAAGATAAAGGCGGGAGCATTATAGACTATCTGATTTATGCAGAGGGCTTAACAAAAGCACAGGCAATTCACAAGTTTAAGCATGAGTTGTGTGCTCCTGCGTGGAAACCGCCAATACCTTTTGAAGAAGTCAAATTGCCCTCATTCCCTGCAAAGCTCCTTCCCGCTCCACTCTGCGATTGGGTAAAGGCTGTTGCAGAGAATACAGAAACCCCGGTTGATATGGCGGCGGTCTGCGCTCTTGCGGCCCTCTCCTGTGCGTTACAAGGAAAATTCAAGATATTTCCCCACAGTAGGTATGATGAACCGCTCAACCTCTATATTCTCATCATAGCCAATTCCGGCGAACGGAAAAGCCCGATTGTCCGCCTGATGACCCGTCCCATTTATCAATATGAGGACAAAGAAAACAAACGCCGTCAGGAACTGATGGAAACTGACCAAGCAAATCTAAGCAGTTGGAAGAAGCAAATTGACACATTGGAGCGGGACGGGAAAACAGACGAAGCCGCCAAGCTCAGAGCAAAATTCAGAGAGTTTGAGCACAATCGAATTAAGCCGCTCCGTCTGATTGCCGATGATATTACCCCAGAGGCATTGACCTCTCTGCTTGCTGAAAATAAGGGACTTATGACCATTATCTCAACAGAAGGTGGTTTGTTTGATACCCTTGCTGGCCGATACTCAAATAGCATTTCCATTGACACCCTGCTAAAGGCATATAGTGGCGACCGTATCAGGGTAGATAGAAAGGGGCGGGAAAGTGAAGTCATCAACGACCCAGCTTTGACCATGCTCTTGACCGCACAAGACAATGTATTGGAAGGGCTTATGGGGAATGAGGTATTCAAGTCCAGAGGCCTGACCGCCAGAATCCTGTATTGTAAGCCAAAATCGAAAATGGGAACCAGACATTTTGATACGCCAGCTCTTCCTGAAGAGTTGGAACTAGAATACGTACAACTTATCCGCACACTATTGGAAATTCCCGCCCCAACAAATGGCGTTCCAAAGCAAATTCGGCTGTCACCGGGGGCCTATCGTCAAATTGTAGAATTCTTTGATTGGCTTGAACCGCAACTGGTTGACGGCTTAGAACATATGGATGGCTGGGGAGCAAAGTTTGTCGGAAATACCTTGCGAATAGCAGGACTGCTTCACTGCGTTCAACATAAGGAACTAGCAGATGAGATTGCTATATCGTCAGATACCGCAAAACACGCTATCAAGATTGGAAAATATTTCTTGAGGCACGCATTATGTGCCTACTCCATTATGGGTGCAGACAAGGCGTTGCGGGGAGCCAAGCATATCCTCAAGAAGCTCCAAAATCAAGACAAGCGGGAGTTGACCAAGTACCAGATACACCGTCTATGTAGGGGAGAGTTTCCCCGTGTAGAGGATACCATACCTGCAATCGAACTGCTGATCGAGCATGGGTATCTGCGTGAGCGTACATATCTCGCACCAACGGGAGGACGGCCCCGTGCAAACGGGTACATACTCAATCCATTGTTTTTTGATAAGTAAGCGCCTGTACGGTTTAAAGGTTATTTAGGCGATAAAGGTTTCTAGCCTTTAAAACCTTTATACCGCAAAAAAAGAATAGCGGCTATGTCACTTTTACCGTGGCATGGCCGCTATTCTTTATCCTCTTTTTCTTCTGACAGATTATCAAGCGCATACTCGCAGCATTGGCACACTAGGTTGTTCAGGGAAACCTTCTGGGCCTGGGCTACGACATTCAACCGCTCGACCAGCTCTGCCGGCATTCGGAATGTTTTATTTACCATCTCAGGTTTGCTGACCTTAAACATACGCTCACCTCTTGATAGTAGTATAGGTGATAATCCACGTGTTATATACACGCCATTTTTACACTTATATTATTGCGTGTAACGTGGAAATGATTTAAGATGATGGTGATACTTCTTATCAAGAACGGAAAAGAGGATAATTATGAAACTTCAAGAATTACTGGCCGGGAAAGAAATCAACCTTGAACGGACAAAGCTCATCCGCCACAATCTGACGAATGAAGTGGTGGCTGAGAACTATGCACATGGGTATTTGGAGCTTTACCAGTCTATCCAATCCCCCACCCGCTTCAAGAACTGCGACACGGTCATCAGTTTCTTGGGGACAGAGGGGACAAATGGTGTCTTTCAGGGGTGTTATCAAGTAGGCGATTCTGTGTCCTACGATAGAGCCAAACTGCCGGAGGACTTCACACCGGACAGCGGTATGACTCCTTCTGCCTCTGTCATTTTTGAGTTGACCAAAACAGACCTGCTTGCTGATTTGAAAGACCGCCTTGTGATCGACTGGGGCAAGGGGGCTATCAACTGGTGCCAGAACGGAACAACGGAGAAGGAATTGTTGGCTATCCGCCCTGCCGTATCAGAAATCAGTTTCATCAGCTATGACAAAGTATTGCTGTCCTATGAGGCACTCCGCAAAATCGTTTACAACAAAACGGCCTATAAGGAATGGGAGGAGAAGTTGTCCGCTGTGGCCGGGGTGTATCTCATTACAGATACCAAAACAGGTAAGCTCTATGTCGGCTCCGCCAGTGGAGAACAGGGTGGTATCTGGGGCCGCTGGAGCGAATACGCCCGGACAAAACACGGCGGCAACAAGCGCCTCAAGGAGCTTATCACCGCCGATTCTGACTATTGCAGCAATTTCCAGTATTCCATTTTGGAGGTATTCCCCATCAAAAGGGACAGACACGAAGTATTGGAGTATGAGCAGCTGTACAAGAAAAAACTGTGGTCGATTCAGTTTGGGTTGAATGATAATTAGTTTGGATTTTTGGAGAACTATGTTATAATAAAATGAGAAAGGGGTGGATTTCATATGGCTGAAAACCAAGTAGCACTTGAAACTAAAGGAATTAAGCGTGCATTGAAGGGATTCTCGGTTTACGATGCTATTTCTGAGTATATTTGGAATGGATTCGATGCTGGCGCGACTAAAATCGACATAAATTTTCAAGAAAATGACTTACACGGCATAGAACAAGTTTCTATCTCTGATAACGGATGTGGTATCAGCAAAGAAACACTCTTGCTAAAATTTACCCCTGTTTTTGATTCAAACAAAGCAACACTTAACCCGGCGGGTTCAAAAAATAGTTCGATTACACACGGGAAAAACGGTGTTGGCCGATTTACATTTTTTACATTTTCCGAGAAAGCCGTATGGTCAACAGTCTACGCCGATGGTGATAAGCACTACAAATACTCGATTGAAATTCAATGTGATACACTGGACAAATATCGTGATAGTGAAAAGATTAAAACTAATGAGCCGATTGGGACTACAGTAACATTCTATAATTTTTCAGCAAAGGATTTTGACTTTGAAGAATTACACAAATATCTATCTCTTGAATTTGCATGGTATCTAGAGTTGAATGCAAAACAAAATATTACACTAACTATTGATAACCAAGCTTTAGACTATTCACAGCTTTTGGATGATATAGAAACAATAAACTATACCTATGAAAAAACTAAAGAAGTATTTAATGTGAAATTTTGCAAATGGAATACAAAACTTCACGAAGAATACTCAAAATATTATTATATTAACTCAAAAGGACTTGAAGTATATAAAGAAAATACTACGCTTAATAATAAGGGTGACAAATTTTATCATAGCGTTTTTATTCAGTCCAAGATATTTGATAATTTTATGTATGAGGCTGACGAAGATGCTATTGTTATAGAAGGAAACACAAAGTCATCTCCAGCTTTTATCTTCATTAAGGAGCAAGTTGATAAGCACTTGCGAAATATGCGAAATCCATACATCAAACAATATACAAGAAAGTATATATCTGACTTAAAAGCAAAAGGGGCATACCCTAAATTGCAATCAGATAATTTTATGGATCGTGTCCGCGAGCAATCCTTGGATGAAATGATTTCTGTAATATATTCTGCTGAGCCTAAAATATTTTCAAACCTGAATGTAACACAGCAGAAAACCCTCATTAGATTGTTTGATATGTCAATGCAATCAGGTGAAATCGAAAATCTCTATGCTGTCTTAGAGAGTGTAATGGATATGTCGACTGAAGATAGAGCGGATTTGGCAGGACTTTTGAAGTACACTAATCTTTCGAATATTACCAAGACCATTGCGATTATTAAGGACAGATTGGAAGTAATTCAAAAACTCAAATACCTAGTTTTAGACGAGGAGCGGTATTCTACTGAAATTGACCATATCCAACCATTCATTGAGAAAAACTATTGGATATTTGGTGAACAGTATTATTTAGTCACTGCTGAAGAACCAGACTTTGAAGAAGCTTTGAGGCGGTACTTGTATGTTTTGAGAGGTGAGGAGCACCCTAAAGGGACTATTCATATTGATAGCACGCACCGGCAGAAAGAAATGGATATTTTTGCGGTTCAAAGAAGACTAGATGGAACTGTAAAGAAGTGTATTGTAGTAGAGCTAAAGCGACCAAGTAAAGTGTTGGGTTCAAAGGAACTGCAACAAGTTAAAAATTACTTTTCCGTAATAGATGGTGAATCGCGATTCAATGCCCCAAACATTGACTGGGAGTTTTTCTTAGTAGGTAATGACTACAACAAAGAAATCGCTGATGAGATAGAAAGTGCGCGTCACCACGGTGAAAGGTCTTTGGTTTTTTCTGTGGGAAAGAAGAAAATATATGTAAAAAAGTGGAGCGAAATATTTATAGAGCATGAAATCAATCTCAACTTTTTACATGAAAGGCTAGCAATAAAGCAAGAAGAATTGATTAAAACATTTTCTGGTATGTCTCCCGACAAGGTTGCGGCTTCAGAAAATTCCGCAACGATGCCTCCAGAGGTACAAGTAGGATGAATTATATAGAATAGCTTCATAATAGAGAAGTTGTTAATAAAAACCCTCCCGCAAAACACCACAAGTTCTTATTTGGCCCGCCTAGGTCCACCAGATGGACATTGGACGAACACATATTTCTTTAACGGCGGTTTCGCTGTGAAGGTATGGCTCGGATAATGTCGACAACAGAAAAAGTCCGCTGAGGTCACCACGACCCCAGCGGACTTTTTCACTTTTCTGCGTATTCAGGATGTTTCTCAAGCCATTCTTTGTAAAACGCCTGTCCCTCCTCACTTTCGTGGAAACGGCGGATTTGGTGCCGTCAAGATTTATGCGCAAATTTATTTGCAGGCTCCGGCTGAATGAAGTCAGTCGGCAATAGAGGCGTCGTACAGAGCCGCCTCCAAGTGCTTCATGTTCATGTATTTCTTGTTGCCCCACTGGGTGCCCGCCACATGGCGTAGCCTCGCGCAGACCAGCATCAGGGCGGAGTTGCCGTCAGGGAACGTCCCCACCACGCGCGTCCGTCGGCGGATCTCACGGTTCAGCCGCTCGATCACGTTGTTGGT